>Ga0081538_10004317_pt1 | contig 13138 bp, 14 predicted proteins | sample TabmetS5T2R1_FD_71022 | JGI IMG/M metagenome (GOLD analysis project Ga0081538, IMG submission 71022) | Tabebuia heterophylla rhizosphere microbial communities from the University of Puerto Rico - S5T2R1 | ecosystem: Host-associated > Plants > Roots > Rhizosphere ...
CCACCCCCCGGGTCACGGCGCATGGCTAAGCTTGAAGTGTTCAACCTTTTGTGCTGTCATGGACCGCGGCCGACAGCACGGGAGGCACGTTGAGCGAGGCAGCAATCGTCACCGAGGACCTGCGCAGGTCCTTCGGGCCCATCAAGGCGGTGGACGGGGTCGACCTGGCCGCCCCGGCCGGGACCGTCCTGGGCCTGCTCGGCCCCAACGGGGCCGGCAAGACCACCATCGTCCGGATCCTCACCACCCTGCTCACCCCCGACGGCGGCTCGGCCCGGGTGGCCGGCTTCGACGTCGTCCGCGACGCCGCCGCCCTCCGCGAGGTCATCGGCCTGGCCGGCCAGTACGCGGCCGTCGACGAGAACCTCACCGGCCGCGAGAACCTCGACCTGGTCGGCCGCCTCTACCACCTGGGCCGGGACGAGGCCCGGCGCCGGGCCGACGAGATGCTGGAGCGGTTCGACCTCACCGACGCCGCCAACCGCACCGTCAAGACCTACTCGGGCGGGATGCGCCGCCGCCTCGACCTGGGGGCGAGCCTGGTCGGCCGGCCGCAGGTGCTGTTCCTTGACGAGCCGACCACCGGCCTCGACCCGCGCAGCCGCTTCTCGCTCTGGGACGTGATCCGCGAGCTGGTCGGCGACGGCACCACCCTGCTGCTGACCACCCAGTACCTGGAGGAGGCCGACCGGCTGGCCGACCACATCGCCGTGATCGACGGCGGCCGGGTCATCGCCGAGGGCACCACCGACCAGCTCAAGTCGCGGGTCGGTGGCGACCTGCTGGCGGTCCGGGTGGTCGACCGGGCCCGGGTGGCCGAGGTGGCCGAGGCCGTGGCCGACCTCGGCTCGGGCGCGCCCCAGGTCGTGGCCGAGGCGGGCGAGGTCTCCCTGCCGGTCCGCGAGGGCACCGCCATCCTGGCCGAGGTGGTCCGGCGCCTGGACGCGGCCGGGCTGGACATCTCCGACCTCGCCCTGCGCCGCCCCACCCTCGACGACGTGTTCCTGGCCCTGACCGGCCACGTCGCCGAGGTCACCGGGGAGGACGGCGACGGGCCCGAGCCCCCGGACCGCGGCCGAGCAGTGCGGCCGGCGAAGCTTAGGAGCAGCGCATGAGCACCGTCGCCAACCGCCCCCTCCCCCGCCGCCGCCTCTGGTGGACGGTGTCCGACGCCGCCGCCGTCACCAAGCGGAACCTCTACCGCTACCTGCGGGTGCCGCCCCTGCTGCTGTTCTCGACCATCCAGCCGATCATGTTCGTGCTGCTGTTCACCTACGTGTTCGGCGGGGCCATCCAGGTGCCGGGCGTCGACAACTACATCGACTACCTGATGGCCGGGATCCTCGCCCAGACGGTGATCTTCGGCTCCACCCAGACCGGCGTCGGCCTGGCCGAGGACATGACCCGGGGCATGGTGGACCGCTTCCGCTCCCTGCCCATGGCCCGCTCGGCCGTGCTCGCCGGCCGCACCATGTCCGACACCGCCCGCAACCTGTTCGTGGTCTGCCTCATGCTGGTGGTCGGCACCCTGGTCGGGTTCCGCTTCCACGCCGGGGTGGCGGCGGCGTTCGGGGCGGTCGCCCTGGCCCTCGCCTTCGGGCTCGCCTTCTCCTGGATCTCGGCCTTCATCGGCCTGTCCGTGCGCGACGTCGAGTCGGCCCAGGCGGCCGGGTTCGTCTGGGTGTTCCCGCTGGTGTTCGCCTCCTCGGCCTTCGTCCCGGTCGAGAGCATGCCCGGCTGGCTGCAGACCTTCGCCGACATCAACCCGGTCACGGTCACCGTCGACGCCCTGCGGGCCCTCACCCTCGGCGGTCCCGTCACCCGGCCGCTGCTGGAGTCCCTGGCCTGGATCACCGGCATCCTGCTGGTGTTCGTGCCCCTGGCCGTCAACCGCTACCGGCGCGCCGCCGGGTAGGCTAGGGGGGAAGCCCCCAACCACCCGAAGGGCAGGGATCAGTTCATGAAGGGCAAGCTCGGCATCGCCGTCGGCCTGGCGGCCGGTTACGTGCTCGGCACCCGCGCCGGGCGGGAGCGCTACCAGCAGCTCACCGCGTCGGCCAAGCGGTTCGCGGACGAGCCCAGCCTGCAGCGGCTCCAGGAGGAGCTGAACGGCCTGTTCGGGTCGGGCGGCCAGGCGACCGGCGGCGGCTCCTCGGGCACCACCGTCGAGCGCCTCTAGCCGCGCCCATGCCCGGCGCTATCTCCCGGCGGGAGCTGCTGCGGCTCGCCGGCGTGGGCGGCGGGGCCTTCGGGCTGGCCGCCCTGCTGGCCGCCTGCGGCGGCGACGACGAGCCCGGCGGCCCGGGTGGGTCGGCCCCGGCCGGCTCGCTCAAGGCCCTGGCCGCCGACGCCACCCAGCTGTCGCTGCTCGGGGCCCAGAGCCAGCTCCCGGTCGGGACCACCCTCTACACCTTCGGCCTGGCCACCGCCGACAACCGGCTGGTCACCGGGGGCGCCCCCGAGATCTGGGTGGCCAAGAACGACACCGGCCGGGCCGCCGGGCCGTTCCCGACCCGCTGGTTCGAGCTCGAGGCCTACGAGACGACCAAGGACACCGGGCCCCGCAGCCAGCTCACCGGCTTCTACGGGGCCGAGGTCGAGTTCCCCGAGCCCGGCAACTGGATGGTGGCCGCCACCATCGAGGCCGACAGCGGCCGGGCCGTCGGCCAGGGTGCCGTGCCCGTCGCCGCGGAAGTCCCGGCCGCTGTCGGGTCCAGGGCCAAGCCCCTGAAGACGCCCGTGGCCACCAGCCCGGCCGGCCGCAAGAAGATCTGCACCCGTGACCCGGCCTGCCCGCTGCACGAGATCTCGCTGGACGACGCCCTGGCCGCCGGCCGCCCCACGGTGGTCAACTTCGGCACGCCGCTGCTCTGCACCAGCCAGATCTGCGGCCCGGTGGTCGACGAGCAGATGGTGGTGGCCGACGAGCTCGGCGGCAAGGCGAGCTTCGTGCACGTCGAGATCTATCCGAGCCGCAACGCCGCCAAGCCGGTGCCCGCCCTGGCCGAGTACGGCTTCACCACCGAGCCGTGGCTGCTGGTGGTCGACCGCGACGGCGTGATCCAGGCCCGCTACGAGGGTCCGGTCACCGCCGGCCAGATCGAGGACGCCCTCCGGCCCCTGCTGGCCTGACATGGCGGCTCCGGCGGCCCCCGCGGCCAGGCTGCGCTGGGCCCAGGTGGCGGCCTGGCGGGCGGCCCGCCACCAGCTGGACGAGCGCGTCCCGGCCACGGACACGCTGGCGGTGGCCGGCCGGATCGCCGGCGTGCACGCCCAGGTCATGTCGTCGGCCGAGCTGACCCTCTGGGCCCGGGTCGAGGAGCTGGCCCCCGACGCCGTCCGCGACGCCCTCTGGTCCGATCGCAGCCTGGTCAAGACCTGGGCCATGCGCGGGACCCTGCACCTGCTGCCGGCGGCCGAGTTCCCCCTGTGGCAGGCCGCCCTCTCGACCAGGCGCCCCTGGGAGGCCGGGGCCTGGCAGCGCGGCTTCGGGGTCACCCTGGCCGAGCTGGAACGGATCAACGACGCCGTGTCCGAGGCCCTCGACGGCCGCCTGCTGACCCGCGAGGAGCTGGCCGCCGCCGTGACCGAGGAGACCGGGTCACCGAAGCTGGGCGGCAAGCTCCGCGAGAGCTGGGGGGCGCTGCTCAAGCCGGCCGCCGCCCTTGGCCGGCTCTGCTTCGCCCCCAGCCAGGGCCAGCAGGTCCGCTTCACCCGGCCCGACACCTGGCTGGGCGGCTGGACCGACCACGACCCCGACGAGGCCATGGCCGAGGTCACCCGCCGCTTCCTGGCCGCGTCCGGGCCGGTCACCCGCGAGGACTTCGCCCGCTGGTGGGGCATCCCCAGCCCGGCCAGGGGGGCCAGGCTGCTGGAGCGCCTGGGGGACGAGGTGGCCCGGGTCGAGGTCGAGGGGGCGGCCGCCTACGCCCTGGCCGCCGACCTGCCCGGGCTGGCCAAGGCCGGCCGGGGCGGGAGCAAGGGCGGGAGCAAGGCCGGTGGTGCGGCCGTGGTCCGGCTGCTGCCGGCCTTCGACCAGTACGTGATCACCGCCACCCGCCAGGCCGAGCACCTGATGCCGGGGCCGTTCAAGGACCGCGTCTACCGCCCCCAGGGCTGGCTGTCGCCGGTGCTGCTGGTCGGGGGCCGGATGGAGGGCGTCTGGCGCCAGGAGGCCAGCGGCCGGCGCCTGGAGGTCACCGTCGAGCCCTTCGCCGGGCCGCTCCCGGCCCGGGTGCGGCGCGGCGCCGAGGCCGAGGCCGAGGGCCTGGCCGCCTGGTCGGGCAGCCAGCTCGAGCTGCGCTGGGCGGAGGTCTAGTCGGGCTTGGCCGTAGTGGTAAAGGCGCCGCCGTGGACCGCCCGGCGATACAGGCCGGGTACCAGTACCCGGCCGATAGGGATCAGCCCGTAGGGCCGGGGCACGTAGCGCTCGAATCGGCGCTCGCGCCAGGCATCGAGGATCGCGTCGGCCACCTTGTCCTCGCTCGAGACCATCCAGCGGGTCCAGGGCCGGGCCAGCATCTTCCGTTGCGGTAGGCCCTCGGTGTCCACGAAACCGGGCTGGACGAGGGCGACGTGGACGCCGTGGGGCACCTCCTCCATCTGCAGCGCCTCGGTCCAGCCGGCGAGGGCGAACTTGCTGGCCGAGTAGGCCCCGGCCCGGGGCCGCGACACCCGCCCGGCCACGCTGCCGACGTTGACGATCCCGCTGGGGGCGGAGCGGCGCAGCAGCGGCAACAGGGCCTCGGTCAGCCGGACCGGGGCGTCGAAGTTGGTCGCCATGACCTGCCTCACCTCGGCCCAGCCCCCCTGGGCGAAGCCGCCTCGCCCGCGGATCCCGGCGTTGTTGACCAGCAGATCGAGCCGCCCGTGCTCGGCCTCGACCCGCTCGGCGACCAGCGCCGGGGTCGCCTCCTCGACCAGGTCGGCGGCGATCACCGTGGCCCCGCCCAACTCGGCGGCGAGCCCCTCCAGCCGCTCGCGGCGCCGGGCCACCAGCACCAGGCGGGTGTCCGGCTCGGCGGCCAGCCGGCGCGCCGTGGCCGCCCCGATCCCGCTGGAGGCCCCCGTGACCAGGGCGATCATGCGGCACCCGTCCGCTGGCTGATGGCGGCGGCGACGCGCCCGGCCACCTCGTCGGGGTCGCCCTCGGCCTCGACCCGGGCCAGCAGCCCCCGGCCGGCGTAGAACTCGAGCAGGGCGGCGGTCTCCTGGTCGAACAGCTCCAGCCGCCGTCGGATGGCGTCCTCGTCCTCGTCCTCGGCCCGGTCCTGCTCCTCGGCCCGGCCGGCCAGCCGGTCGCGCAGCTCGTCCTCGCCGACCTCGAAGGCGACCACCGCGTCCAGGGGCCGGCCCAGCTCCCCCAGCCGCCGCTCCAGGGCCTCGGCCTGGGGGACGGTGCGGGGGAAGCCGTCGAGCACGAAGCCGTCGGCGCAGTCCGCCTCCCCCACCCGCTCCAGCACCATGCCGATCATCACGTCGTCGGGCACCAGCTCGCCCTGGTCCATGTAGCGGCTGGCCTCGCGGCCCAGCTCGGTCCCCCGCTCGGCGTTGGACCGCAGGATGTCCCCGGTGGCCACGTGGACGCCCCCGAACCGGTCGACGATCCGGCCGGCCTGGGTCCCCTTGCCGGCCCCGGGCGGGCCGACCAGGACGATGCGCATCCAGCGCTCCCTTCTCACGGCGGGAAGGCATGGAACCACGCCGCGGCGCGGCCGCTCAAGGAACCCGGTAGAAGCGGAGCTGCTCGCTGCGGCGAACCAGCCGCATCCCGGCCCGCTCCATCACCCGCTGCGAGGGCAGGTTGGCGTGGGTCGTGTCGGCCTCCACCGCCGCCACCTCCGGCTGGGCCAGCGCCCAGGCGACCACCGCCCGCAGCGCCTCGGTCGCGTACCCCTGCCCCCGCGCCCCCGGGGCCAGCCCGTACCCGACCGTCACCGACCCCCCGCCGTCCGGCGGCCCGTGGAAGCCGATGTCCCCCACCACCACGGCGTCGCCCGACCGCACCAGCTGGTACACGCCGTATGCCCCCGGGTCGGCCCCGTTGTCCAGCGCCCGCACGAACGCCTCCACCGCGATCAGCGTCCCCTGCATCGGATACCCGGCCATCCAGGGCCGCTCCGGGTCGGCCTTCCCCTGCAGCAGCGCCCGCGCCTCCTCCTCCTCAAGCTGCCGGAGGCACAGCCGCTCGCTCCGGATCCGGTTCCCCATCACCCACCCAGCCCCACGATGGCACCCGCTGGCCTCACCCCCGCCGGCCCCGGTATCCTTCCCTGGCTCGTGGTGATCGTAGCTCAGTTGGTTAGAGCGTCGGGTTGTGGTCCCGAAGGTCGGGGGTTCGAGTCCCCTCGGTCACCCCAACGCTGACCAGGCGCTTCGCCCTTCACCTTTCCCCTACGGGCGGCCCGACGGCCGCGTGTCAGCGTCTTGTCATCGGAGGGCTTCTGGCGGCGTGATGTGCCGAGAATCAGCTGGGCCACCGTTCGAATCACCTGGAGAATCGCTGCGGGTGCAGCGGCCGACCGTCGGGCCAGGTAAATACCAGCCCTAGAAACCCCGGCGTCAGGGACGTCGGTCACCGGGGAACCGGCCTCACCGCACGACAGGTGGAGTCAGAGCCGCCACGAGCGCGCCCTTGTCTTGTGGTGCTGGCTGTTCCAAGCTGGCAGGGCTAGGAGGGAGAAGGAGCCACCTGTGAGCTGGATCATCACGCTCCTGCTGATCCTCGGTGCCGCCGCCGCGGTTGGTCTCAGGATCGAGGCCCTTACGTGGCGCGACAAGCCGGCGGAGCCACCGCTCGCTCAGCGATGGAAGGCCATGGGTGGCGGATAGCTTCCTGGCCACCTGATCCTGGTCCGCGCTGGGTCCGCACGGCATCAGGAACCGCTGGTCCTGTGCGGACACGAGCGGTCAGTGTCGGCGAACGAGCATCGCAGGTCACATGCCTATCGGCTCTGCTACCTCTGGATGATCTTCGTCCTGGTCGGCAGGCATTGGTTCGCCGCTGCTGTCCATTCAGCATGAGATCCTGCCTGCCGTGCGCCCGGCGCGCTTGGCAACGAGGCTCGGGTCGGCATGGACGGGCCTCGCCCATCGCTCAAGCTGGGTACCGTAGCCAGTAGGCCGGAACCCGGTCGTCCTCGCCGGCCGTGCCCCCGATGTGCCCTATGTATCGGTCGACAGCGGTCATCCACGGACAACCACGGTCCGTGCCCATGCCTGTCGACCTGGAGGATCAGCCTTACTGAGCGGTCCGAGGGAGCTTCCCTCCCCAAGCTCGCGAACTGGCCAGCGCCGCCCGAGCAGGGCCGAGAGGTATCGAGCCGAGGTTATGGAGCCGGAGCGAAGATGCAGTCCTGCTCCGGCCAGTCCACCCCGTTGAACGGCAACGGGAACGGATTGGCCTCCAGGGCGGCCTCGAAGCTGGGATACCAGGGACAGGCGAAGCCGAAATCCACCCAGGACAGGTACGACACCTCGTCGTCGATGAAGATCAGGTCGACCAGCACCTTGAAGGGATGGCCGCCCGCGCCTCGGTAGGTCGCCATCCCTTCAACGACCTGGGTGACGGCCGCGCACTCGGTGAACCAGTCCGGGCAGGTCCAGCTGGCGGTGATGTCCCGGCCGACGAACTGGGCGGTGGTGCGGTTCCAGGAGAAGTTAAGCGCCGGCTCGGGCACCTTGTCATAGCGGCACACCCACACGGCGGCCTCGATGCAGCGCAGCCGCTCGTGCTCGGGGGCGGGGTTGTTCTGGTCGGGTTGAGGCGGTGCCAGGCGCTCGTCGGTGGTGGTGAGGCGGCCGAGGCGGCCGGGACCGCCAGCCCAGTGACGAGGAGCAGGACGAGTGCGAAGACCAACCAGACGCGCTTCATGGCACGCCCCCCTTGCAGTGAGAACTGCTGATGCACCACGAACGCGGAGACTGTCGCACTTGGCACGATCGCTGCAAGTGTGAAGTATTTCAGCTTTGCCAAGGCGTTCGCGACTCGCCGGGACCGGAGCCGGCCAGGGTGCCGGTCCATGCACAAGGGCCGCGTCTCGCCCGGCTTGTATCGGCCTTGCCGTGCCCGGCCGGCCGATCGGTCCCTGATCGCGGAGGACCGGAGCGCCGATGGCGTCCGCGACCGGACGGGACCGGACCCCCCGATGCTCACCAGATTGCTCACGGGACGCACCACGACAGCCCGGGATGAGCGGGTACAGGATGGGACGACGCTCTGGCGTCCGCCCAGCGTGAAGGCCTGGTAGAGGCCAGGAAGGACCGGCCAGCACACCGCGTGGGCATTTGGGTTCTGATGTGCCAGTACTCAAGGGGATGGGCGCTCGGCGTCGGGAAGGAGCGGCTTGTGGCCACCTTCGAGAACACCGTGATGATCAGGCGGCCGATCGAGGAGGTGTTTGCGTTTCTCGCCGACTTCGAGAACATCCCCAGGTGGAACTACGCCATCGTCGAGACCCACAAGGTCTCCGAGGGGCCCGTCGGTGTGGGGACCATCTACCAGCAGGTCCGCTCGGTGCCGAGCCGCAGCGAAGAGCGTTTCGAGCTCACCGCCTACAACCCGCCTCGGCAGCTGGCGATACAAGGCCAACTCGGCCCATTCCCCTCGCGCCTCTCCTACGCCTTGGACGCCACCCCAGAGGGAACCCGAGTCACCAACGCGGTCGAGCTCGAACTGCGCGGCCCTAGCCGGCTGCTGGGGCGGGTCGCCGTGCCGCGGGTCCGGGACGCCGTGGCCGCCAACCTCCACAAGCTCAAGGAACTGCTGGAGCGATAAGCCGCCCCCGAGCCGATGGCCGAACCGGCGGGCCCGATGACCTTCAGCTGCCCGCTGGCGGTCCCATGGCCACCACCATCACCCCCATCGGCATCGATGGTGCCGCTATGACCCTGCCAGCCCATGCCGAGCACGGACGGCGGGGTGGTCGGGTCGCCGCGTCCTCGCGGTCTTGGTCAGAGCTTCGTGGTTAGGCCGTGATGTTCTCTGGCGTGGTCAAGCCCTGCTTGATGAGCCAGGTCTGAAGTCCGGCGGTGGTGCGGTCCTTCAGGACCAGCTTCCGGCCGTTACCCAGCGTTTCCCGCTTCGGCCGATAGTCCAACGGCAAGCGCCAGAAGTCCGGCATCACCTTGCCGTCCGGGCCGAGCACCTGATGGAGCGTCGCCCAGACCGTGCCGTCGTCCGGCCGGACTTCGTATCGGACGACCAAGCTGGCACCCTTCAGTTCCGGGATGTCCTTGGGAACCGGGCCTTCCCAGACGTGTTGGACATCGACGGACGGGGCCTTGGTCGCGGACCTCGCCTTGGCCGTGGTCGGCGCACCGTGGCGGGTAGCCAGCCATGCCGACACGGCATCAGGCGTTGCCCGTAGCCGGGTAGCGATGGCGGCAACGTCGGCGTTCGCCCTGATCCTGAGTCCAGCCTTCTTCGCCCGAGCGGCGACCGTTTCAACCTTGGTCGTCGGCCGACCGCTGAAGCTCACGCCGTTCCGGTTCGCCTGGACCTTGGTCGACTGCCTTGGCTTCGCCGGCTTTGCAGGCATCGCTGGCCGAGCCGGCTTCGCAGGCTTGGTCGCTGCCTGACGGGTGCGCGACCGATTCCCCTTCGCCCGGTCGGCGGACCTCGCCAGCGTCGGGATCAGGTCGTCCCGACCGGCTTCCCGATCCTTGGCTTCCTGGTCGGCGATCACTTGCCGGGCGATGTCATCGAACGGGTTCGGCTTGGTCGGACCCGTCGTCTTGGCCGGCTGCCGGCCACGAGCGGGCTTCGGTGCCCTGTTCCCGCCCTGGGCCGATCCGGATCTCCTGACGGGCTTCCTGGATGCCCTAGTGGGCGTTTCCGCGGTTGCCTTCTGTCGTGGTCTTGCCATGATGGGAACCCCCATGCCTGCCTACGGGGCAGGCTTGTCGTACAGCCATGGCTGTAGGGGATCACGGGCAGCCAACAATCCGACCTATTGGTCCGCGCCGCGCCGTAGGAGGACCAGCGGGTAGACGGGACCGGCGCCGGCCTGGCGGAGCCGGGCCCCGACGACGGTGAGGGTCCATCTGGAGTCGGCCGTGTCATCGACGAGCAGCACTCCACCTGGCGGGACGGGGCCGGTGACCGTGAAGGCGCCGTGGACGTTGCGGCATTGGTGGGCGCTGTTGGCCATCTCCAGCTGCGGCGGATCGTCCCGGGTCCGCTCCAGGACCTGATGGAGCGGCAGACGGCCCACTGCGGCGATGCGCTCGGCCAGGTCCTGGACCAGCTTGGGGTGCTGGCGGGAGGGCACGAAGGTGACCCACGTCGGCCGTTGCGGCCATTCCCAGCGGCCCAGCACCCGGACGACTGCATCCGCGAGCTCGTCGGGGACCGGGCCATCGCCGGCGAGCAGCTCGCGCACGACCGGTCCCCAGCCCGGACCTCCGAGGGTGGCCAGCGCCCGGCCCGGCTGGACGCGCAGCTGCTCGCCGATTCGCCCTCGCAGCCTCGGGATGCCCTGGGGCCATTGCAGCCGCGGATGCAGCACCAGGTCCTGGCCGGCCAGGAACCGCTGCGCCTCGGCGGCCAACGCCGGCGACACCCTCGCCGACGGCCGATGACCGGTGCAGTTGGCACAGCGGCCACACGGCGTTGGTTCGAGGTCGTCGAGCTGGCTGCGCAGATACGCCATGAGGCATCGGTCGGTCGTGGCGTAGTCCAGCATGGCGGCCTGCTCGGCCTTGCGGGCGGCCGCGACCCGCAGGTGACGCTCGGCGTCATAGGTCCAAGTGGTGTCGGTGCGTTCCCAGCCCTTGGCGACCCGGCGGACCGCGCCTTCGACGTCCAGAACCTTGAGCATCAGCTCGAGCCGCGAGCGGCTCAGGTTGGCGACCTCCTCCAGCAGCCCGGTCGCCATCGGCCCCCCAGCCGTCTCCAGCGCGCCGAGCACCGTGGCGACCTGGTCGCGAGGGGGGAAGGCGGTGGAGGCGAACCATTCCCAGATGGAGCGGTCCTCGGCCCCGCACAACAGCACCACCTCAGCCCGGTCCAGGGCGCGGCCGGCCCGGCCGATCTGCTGGTAGTAGGTGACTGGCGAGTCCGGCGACTGAAAATGGACGACGAAGGCCAGGTCGGGCTTGTCGAAGCCCATGCCCAGGGCCGAGGTGGCCGCCACCACCTTGACCTGGTTGAGGCGCAGGCCATGCTCGATCTCCAAGCGTTCCTCGGGATCGGTGCGGCCACTGTAGGCGCGAGCGTCGATCCCGTTGGCTTGCAGCCAGCTGGCGACTCGGTCGGCATCCCCAACGGTCAGGCAGTAGACGATCCCGGCGCCAGGCAGTTGCGGGAGGTATTCCGTCAGCCAGGCCAGGCGGTCGGCCTGGCTCGGGATCTCTAGAACGGACAGGGCGAGGCTCTCTCGGTCCAGCGACCCTCGGAACAGCAACGGGGTGGCGCCCAGTTGCTCGGCGACGTCAGCCATGACCCGCTCGTTCGCCGTGGCGGTGCAGGCCAGCACCGGGATGTGGGCGTCCAGGTCGTCCAGGACCCTGACCAGGCGGCGGTAATCGGGCCGGAAGTCGTGACCCCAGTCGGAGATGCAGTGGGCCTCGTCGATCACCAGCAACCCGACCCGTCGGGCCAGGTCGGGGAGGACGTCGGTGCGGAACCGTGGGTTGTTGAGCCGCTCGGGAGAGATCAGCAGCAGGTCGACCCGGCCGGCGGCCAGCTCGGCCTCGATCACCTGCCACTGGCCAAGGTTGGTCGAGTTGATGGTGGCGGCTCGGATGCCGATGCCTTCGGCCTTGGCGATCTGATCCCGCATCAACGACAGCAGCGGGGAGACGAGCAGGGTCGGCCCGGCCCCAGCGTCACGGAGCAGCCGGGTGGCCAGGAAGTACACCGCCGACTTCCCCCAGCCGGTCCGCTTGACCACCACAGCGCGGCGACGGCCGATGACCAGCGCCTGGATGGCGGCCAACTGATCCTCCCGCAACATCGCCGCAGGGCCGGCGAGCGCCCACAACAGCTCCTGAGCGCGCTGAACAAGGCCAGCGGCTACCCCCGCCATCTGTCACTCTTGAATAGGCTGATATAGATCATCTCGACTTAGCCCCCCACAACGGCCGAATTACTCGACTTACGAGGCCTCCTAAGAGCATAGAGCTCTCCGGAGACACCCCGGCCAGCAGTTGTCCTCAGAAGCCCCGGGTGAGGACGCACCGCCCGAACGCGAAACAGCTGGCAAGACGCCGCTCGTGCCGTTTAGGAGTCCGTGGCTCGGACCCGGCGACGAGCGATGTAGCCGCCCCGGACCCGCCCATAGGCCTGGGGGCAGAGCTGACGCTCGAGCTGCATGAGGCTCCAGACCTTGGTCCCGTCGACCCGGACATAGGGTTGGACGTGGGTGGCCGCTCTGGTGATGGTGGCCAAGTCGACGCCGAGGAGTTCGGCGCACCGCTCCAGCGGCGCGGCGATCGGCCGAGCATAGGCCGGGTCATTCGCCTCCCAGGTCCCCACGACCCAAAGAGTAAACGAACACACGTTCGAATACCAACGGAGCGAGGGTGCAAGCCGGCTGCACGTCGCTCAGGCGCGCTGGGGGCCCGGCCGCCCGTCCTCGACCACGAAGCTGGCCAGGGTCCGAACCGGCGCGCCGGGACGCTGGACCGTGTCGACCACCCGCAGGTCAGTCCTCCAGCGTCGGTGGTCCACCTCACAACGCAGGTAGCCGCGCCAGCGACTCTCGAAGAACCGGACATGGGGGTTGTCGGGCAGATACGCACGGTACTGCTCATAGAGGGGGCCGGAGGAGCTGATCGAGGTGCCGACGAACTCGCTGGCCAGGACCTTGGCGCCTGGCCGGTGGTTGTCGAGGTGGAGGTCGTTGACCCAGAACGAGTGCATGTCTCCGCCGAGCACGATCGGGTTGGACGGCCGCCGGGCCTGCAGGAACTGCAGGACGCGGGCCCGGTCGCCGGCATAGCCGTCCCAGCCGTCGCTGCCATAGGCCAGCCCGGGCCCTGGCTGGAGCTCGAGCTCGGCCATGAGCAGCTGCTGGGCGAGCACGTTCCAGCGGGCCCGGGAGCGGTCCAGCCCGGCGAGCAGCCAGCGGCTTTGCTCGGTCCCGAGCAGGCTGCGCCTTTGGTCCAGCCGCTCGGCGCAGCCAGTGACGACCTA
>Ga0081538_10004318_pt1 | contig 13138 bp, 9 predicted proteins | sample TabmetS5T2R1_FD_71022 | JGI IMG/M metagenome (GOLD analysis project Ga0081538, IMG submission 71022) | Tabebuia heterophylla rhizosphere microbial communities from the University of Puerto Rico - S5T2R1 | ecosystem: Host-associated > Plants > Roots > Rhizosphere ...
TACGCGGCGTCCCAGGTGCGGGCGGAGGGAATCGAACCCCCACGCTCTTTCGAGCACCAGGACCTAAACCTGGCCTGTCTACCTGGTTCCAGCACGCCCGCTGCGCCCCTCGATTCTAGGTTCGATCGGCCGGTGCCGGTCGGCTCCGCCTGCCAGGAGGCGGTGTAGAGTCACCACGCGCGATGGCCGAGACGGTCCTGATACATCCGAACCGGGACAAGCGGGAGTCGAAGGCCACCAAGGCGGCAGTCATTCTCCTGCTGCTTGTCAGCGCCGGCCTGGTTCTCGTGGTCACGCTCGGCGGCTGGTCGGTGCTTCAAGGCGCGCAGGTCGTTTCGTTCGGCTACGTGATCATCTACGTCCTAATGGCCTTCTTCGTGGCGCGCTGGAACCGTGGCGTGCTGCCCGTGGCAGCAGGGATCGCGATCCTCTTCGCGGTCATAGCGGCGGTGGCGGGGCCGGCCTGGTTCGACCGCGACAAGGACGGCTTCGACAACCCCGCCCTCGAGCCGTCGCTTCTCGGCCTCCTGACGCTCATTCTCGTCCCCGTCCAGCTCCTCCTGATCGTGTTCGCGATGCGCGGGTTCCAGCAGCGGTGGAACGTTGAGGTCGAGGTGACGCGTGACGAGGCGGAGCGCTACCGGACGGGCGGCGGCGGCGGCGAGTTGCGGACGGCGTAGCCGCCTACGATTAGAACGCTGAGGCCCGGGTGATGGAACGGTAGACATGGGGTCCTCAAAAGGCCCTGCCCGAAAGGGCGTGTGGGTTCGAGTCCCACCCCGGGCACTCAACCGTCCGACGCGCGAACGTCCCGGAATGGTCCCCAGACGACACAACCCGGGACGTTCGGTGTCACGCGCGGCGGGTCGGTCAGCGAGCGGGACGACCGGCCGGGGCGCGCTCGATGAAGAAGTCGAGGGCGGCGGGGTTCGCCAGAGAGTCGCGGCTGGCGGCTCGGGCGGGATCGGCGCCCAGGAGGATCTTCTTTACGGGGACCTCGAGCTTCTTCCCCGACAGCGTGCGCGGCACCTCCGCGATCGTCTCGACCTGATCGGGCACGTGGCGCGGCGAGCAGTACTCGCGCAGCCGCGTGCGGATGCGCGCGGTGAGCTCATCGTCGAGCTCGATGTCGGGGCGCAGCACCACGAACAGAAGCATCGAGCCGTCGACGTCGACCACCATGCTGTCCAGCACCTCGGGTAGGCCCTCGACCGCGCTGTAGATCTCGCTCGTCCCCATGCGGACGCCGCCGCGATTGATGGTGGAGTCCGAGCGGCCGTAGATGACGGCCGTGCCGCGCTCGGTGATCTTGATCCAGTCGCCGTGTCGCCACACGCCGGGATACACGTCGAAGTAGCTCGTCCGGTAGCGCTCGCCACCGGGGTCGTTCCAGAAGTAGAGCGGCATCGACGGCATCGGTTGCGTGATGACGAGTTCTCCGACCTCCCCCACCACGGCCCGACCGGCGTCGTCGAACGCGTGGATTGCGGCGCCCAGCGAACGGGCCTGAAGCTCGCCCGCGTAGACCGGCAGCACCGGGCAGCCGCCCACGAACGCCGTGCAGAGGTCGGTGCCCCCGCTGGTCGAGAACAGCCAGACGTCCGGACCGAACGCACGGTAGACCCACTCGAAGCCCTCCACGGGCAGCGGCGAGCCGGTCGAGCCGATGCTGCGCAGCAGCGGCAATTCGGGCGGCTCGACTCCGGCCTTCATGCACGCGGCGATGAAGCCTGCGCTCGTGCCGAGGCAGGTGACCCCGGCCCGCTCGGCGAAGTCCCACAGGCCGTGTGGGTCGGGCTGCCCGTCGTAGAGCACGATCGCCGAGCCCGCCAGCAGCCCGCCGACCAGGAAGTTCCACATCATCCAGCCCGTCGTGGTGAACCAGAAGAAGCGGTCCTCCCGCGACAAGTCGCAGTGAAGGTTCGCCTTCTTCAGCTGCTCGAGCAGGATCCCGCCGTGGCCATGAACGATCGCCTTGGGCAAGCCGGTAGTGCCGGACGAGTACAGGACCCAGAGCGGATGGTCGAAGGGCACACCCTCGAACGTGAGCTCGGCAGGCTCGTCGAGCAGCCGCCCCCAGTCGCTCGGGACCATGACGGTGTGCTCGATCGACGGGATGGCGGCGCGGATCTCGGCGACCCGATCGCGGCGGTCGAAGTCACGGCCGCCGTAGCGGTAGCCCTCTGTCGCGATCAGGACCTTCGGCTCGATCTGCTTGAAGCGGTCGACGACCGTGGGCGTGCCGAACTCGGGCGCGCAGCTCGACCAGACCGCGCCGATGCTCGCGGTTGCGAGGAGGGCGACGACCGTCTCGGGCACGTTCGGCATGTACGCGACGACGCGGTCGCCGCGTCGCACCCCGAGCCGCCGCAGCCCGGCGGCGCAGCGCGCGACCTGATCGCGCAGCTCGTCCCAGGTGATCTCCGCCAGTGGCTGCGACTCCGAGGCGTGCACGATCGCAACCGCGCCGGGCCGGGCCAGGCGGAAGATGTGCTCGGCGTAGTTCAGATTCGCGCCCGGGAACCAGTCCGCTCCGGGCATCTCGCGCCTGCCGAGCACCTGCTCGTACGGCGCGCCGATCCCGAACCAGGCCCACAGCGAGCCCCAGAAGCCCTCGAGATCCTCGACCGACCAGCGCCACAGCTCGTCGTAGTCGGAGAAGCCGCGGGCGCTCATGAAACGAGCCAGCTGCGTCCCGGACGGATCGGCCGGCTCCCAAAGCAGCGTCCCCTCACGCATCGTCGCCGATACTAGTGCTCGCGGTCGCGCGGCCCGTCAGGCGCTCGAGGCCTCGGCCGCCAGCCGGGCGTGACGCTCGCGGCGCCGGCGTCGCTCGTCGGCCACGAGCGGCTGGAGAAGCGCGCGGGCCACGAGCGGCGTTGCCCCCATCAGGACGAAGGCCGCCTGCCACGACAGCGCGGCGGCCAGCCCGCCCAGGCCGACGGGCACGGCCGCGGCCACCACTCGCATCGCGGTGTTCTGTATTCCCATCGCCTTGCCCGCCTGACGCCGGCCGGAGATCTCGGCGGCGGCGGTGAAGGAGAGGCCGTTCCAGCTCATCGCCGCGAGGCCGCCCGCGAGGAGCACTGGAACGCCCACCGCGGCGGGCGCCGCGGCGAGGGCCGCGGCGGCTAGCAACAGGACGCCGGCCGCGGCGGCCAGTCGGCGGAAGGGCTCGATCCGCTCGTCGCGGAGGTCCGACCAGCGGCCCGCCGCGATCCGGGCCACCGCGGCGCTGAGCTGCAGGCCGCCCAGCGCGAGCGCGGCGGTCGACGCCGACCAGCCGTGCTGGTCGTATAGGTACAGCACGAGCAGCGAGGTCACTCCCACCTGGCCGATGATCATCAGCGCCGAGGCCGCGCTCAGCCGCCGGATTCGCGGATCGCGCGCCGCGTCGGGCGCGGGGGGCGCGGCCGACTCTTGCCGGGGGGCGTCGCGCAGCCAGATGGCCGCCGCGACCGCGGCCGCCAGCATCGCGCCGGCGAGCGCATAGAGCGCGGCATCCAACCCGGCCGCGGCGGCCAGGGGCGGGAGCGAGAAGGAGCCGGCGGCGGCCCCGGCCGGAAAGGCGGTCTGTCTCAGCCCGAGGGCGAAGCCGCGCTCACCGCGGGGAAACCAGCCGAAGACGGCTCGCCCGCTGGCCGCGATGGCGCTCGAGCCGAGCATGCCGGCGACGGCCACACCGCCGAGCAGCGCCGGGTAGCCATCCGCGGCCGCAACCGCGGCGAGCGCCAGTGAGCCGGTGCCGAGCCCGACGGCGACAACGCGTCGTTCGCCGGCGCGATCGGCGAGCACCCCCCACGCGAGCAGCGTGAGCACGGTGCCGAGCGCGAAGGCCGTGAACACCGCTGTGACCTCGACGAGCGTCAGCCCGAAGGCGTTCTGTATCGCGGGGCCGAGCGCCGGCAGGCCGCCCTGTACTGCGGAAAGCGCGGCGGTGGCGCCGGCCCCCGACGCGAGCACCACCCAGCGGTAGCGCGATGGCGTGTGGACGGGGCGCACTCCTTCGAGTCTATGCGGCCGGCTGGGCCGCTACGAGCGCCCGAGCGAGGCGGCGCCGAAGCCGACCGAGAAGGCGCGACACCAGACAACCACCTTCGTCAACCGACCGAGGTCCGCGCTGGGCGGGATCTCGTACTGCTGGTCGCCCACGTTCCCCTTGAGCCCACCGAGATCGACGAAATCTTCGCCGGCCGAGTCCTGGTTCGCGTCGGCGGTCGAGAGATAAACGCGAAGGTCGGGTCCGTTGTCGGTCTCGAAGCTCGTCAGGGTGAGGAAGCGTCGACGCCCCGATACCCCGATCACCTGGGCGACTCCCGTGGTCTCGTGCTCCAGTGACTCGAACCGGCCGCGGCCGAGAAGAACGTTGGCGTCGCGAGCTGACCGTGGCGCTCCCTCCGCTCTCCCCTCCGCGCGGCCGGAAGGCGGGGCGGTGACGACGTTCTCGTCGACCGTGTCGTCGATGAGGGTCTCGGCCCCGAGATAGGTCCCGGCAACCGCTGCGGTGACCGCGAACGCGGCGAGCGCCGGCCACATCTCCCGGCGCCTGAGGAAGAGGGCGAGGCAGGCGAGGCCGACGAGTCCGACCCATGCCGCCGTGAGCACCATCGAGACCATGAAGTCGTTGGTGATGAGGCCGCCCGCGACCCATCCGCCACCCAGCAGGACCAGGGCCACAACTGGGACGGACAACACGCGGACGGACACCGGCGCGCGCCGGCGCGGGCTGGTGGTTGGGCGTGGGGACATCCGGGCTATGTAGTCCGGCCCAGGAGGAGAAGCGTTACGCCCGTGGCCGCGCCGGCGCTTCACCCTCCGTGCCGGTGCGGTCGTCGGCTATCGGCGGTCACCCGGCTGCGTCAGCCGGCGCGCCGCCGGCGCAGCAGGGGCGCGGTCGTCTCCTCGGCGAACTGCTCGCCGGTCACGCCGGTGACATAACGCCCGCCGCGGATCAGCCCGCGCGCTTCGAGGCGGCGCATGGCCCAGAGGATTTCCCGCCAGGGAACGGCCAGCCGTTCCTTTAGGTACACGTCGCGGAATACCACGCCCCATCGCAGCAAGAGCTGCCAGGCGACGGTTTCGGCCAGCTCCTCGACGTCGTCGATCGGCCGAGCTGCCGGCAGCAGCGTCCAGCGCCCCTCCACGCCCTGCCGCCACCTACCTCGGCGGCCGCGCGAACCCGGACGCCGAGCGAATTGGCGGCGGGCAAACCGGGTGCGGGCGTGCAGAAGCGAGCGGACGGCGTTGAATCCGTCGGCGGCTATGAGTCCGCGGGCGACGCCGTCCCACAGGCCTTCCTCCACCTCGGTGGGGAGCCCTCCGGTGACGGCCTGGAGGTCGGCGTGGAAGAGGGCGCCGTTCGTCCGCAGGGCGTCGAGCACGCTCCGCCCTGAGCCGACGGTGGGTTCGGCCGGCGCCACGGACCCACGGTGGGCCTGGAGCAGCCACGGCAGATCCTGCCGCAGCATGAAGGTGATGGGGGTCCGGCGCGACGGGGACTTGCCCGAGGGGCGATGCTCACCGCCCGCGGGATCCTCACCCTCGGCTGCCGGCTCGAGAACGGACAGCCGGCCCCAGACCACCTCGCCCGAGAGGCAGAGGTCGTCGAGCCACTCGGGACGATACGACTCGACCCGCTCGGCGAGGATCCGCTCCCACTCGCCCGCCGGGAACTCGAAACCCTGGAGCTGCTCGATCACCTCGGCGAGCCCTGCGCGCCCGTGGCGACGGGTCCCGGGGGCCGCGTGCCACCACGATTGGAGGAAGTCCTGCCACTCCTCCTGGCTGATCGGCCGGACCTCGGCCCGCCGGCGCTCCCGCGTGTAGCTGTGGATGCGGGCCAGCAGGCGGCGGGCGCACCACTGCTCTCCCCGCTCCGGCTCGAACCGCCCGCTGACAGCGAAACCGCGCGTCCTAAGGGTCTCGAGCGCGACCGTGACCGACGACGGCGACAGGCCGGTGGTGGCCGCCAGATCGTCGATGGTCACCGGACCGGAAACGTCGAGGTGGCCCCGAACGAGGATCACCGCCGCCTCGTCGGCGCCCTCCGCGTCGAGCTCGGGGGGCAGCCCGCGCGGAAGCGGATGATCGGGAACCAAGGCGGCGCCGGGGAAGAGGGCCTCGATCTCGGCCCGGCGCTCCGTGGCGGCCCAGAGGACGTCGGTCGCGTGAACCTCGAAGGAGCGGCCGGCGGCGGCCAGCGCCTCGAAGTGCTCGGCCCACTCGGGTCGCGGCCGGGCGACGACGAGGGACAGGAGCAGGTCGTGGAGCTCGTCGGGGTCGCGCACCTCCGGTGCGGCCTCGGCCCGCACCCGCCGGATGGCGTCCGGGTCGAGCCGGCCGAGCTCGCGAGGCTCCACGGGCAGCCCCCGGCGCAGCGGCACCGCCCGCGACCGGCGCTCGCCGATCTCGGCGTCCTCGTCGAGGTAGGTGAACGGGGCGCCGCCCAGGATCTCGTGTGCAAGCACGCTGGGCTCGACCGTGTCGACGAAGTGGAGGCGAACCGTCCCCTCCTCGAACCCGCGCAGCAGCGCCCGGAGGCCCTCGATGTCCATGGCCTCGCCCAGGCAGTCGCCGAGGGTCTCGCGCACGAGCGGGTGATCGGGGATCTCGATCGGACCGGCCGGGGCGTTGTCCTGGCAGGCGGCGAGGGACGGGAACACCGCGGCCATGAGGTCGTCCGACTCCATGCGCTGGATGTTGAACGGGTTGAGCCGGCCGCCCTTGCGGCGCAGGACCGCGAGCGACCGGTTGAGGTTCCAGCGCCAGCGGGCGGTGAACATCGGGCTGCGGAGCACGGCCTGGGAGACCGCGTCCTGCACGTTGTGGGAGCGAAGAAACGCGGGCACGTCCTCCAGGGGGAAGGAGTGCTGGGGGCCGAGCGACAGGAGGACGGCGTCGTTGCTGGCGGCCGCCTGGAGCTCGAAGTCGAAGCTCACGCAGAACTTCTTGCGCAGCCCGAGGCCGAGTGCGCGGTTGATCCTGGCGCCCAGCGGGGCGTGGATGATGAGCTGCATCCCGCCCGTCTCGTCGAAGAACCGCTCGAACACGATGTCCTCGTGCGTGGGAAGCACCCCGCCCAGCCCGGCCCGGCCCGCCCGCAGATAGTCGACGACCAAGGCGGCGGCCACGATGTCCACACCGGACACCTCCTCCACGAAGGCGACGGCGCCGTCCCGCCCGCCGGCGTCGAGCCGCTCCGCCACCGAGCTCCGGAGCCGCGATACCTCCTCGGACAGCTCGCCGGTGCGGCCCGGCGCCTCGCCCAGCCAGAACGGGATCGTGGGGTGCTTGCCGGTGGCGTCGCGAACCCGCATGACGCCGTTCGTCACCTGCACGATCTGCCACGGATGGGTGCCGAGGAGGAACACGTCACCCTGCTGTGACTCGATGGCGAAGTCCTCGTTCACGGAGCCGACGAACACGTCGCCGGGCTCCATCAGCACCCGGAAGTCGCCGGTCTCGGGGATCGCCCCGCCCGAGGTGAGGGTGGCGAGCCGGGCACCCCGGCGGCCTCGGAGTCGCCGGCCCACCCGGTCACGATGGAGGTAGGCCATGCGACGGCCCCGCCCGGTCTCGATTCCGACCGAGACCAGATCGACGACTTCGTCGAACTCCTCCCGGGTGAGCTTCCGGTACGGCCCCGCTCGGGTGACGAGGCCGAAGAGCTCGTCCTCGGCCACGCCCTCGTCGCCCCTGGCCGCCGCCTCGGCCACGATCTGCTGGGCGAGGATGTCGAGCGGCTGCTCCGGCGGCTGGAGCGCATCGAGGCGTCCGCGCCGAACCGCGGCCAGCAGCGCGGCGCATTCGACCAGGTCGTCCCTGGTGGTCGGGTACATGATCCCGCGGGGGACGCCGGTGCGGTGGTGGTTGGCCCGGCCCACCCTCTGCAGGAAGGTGGCGATGCTGTGGGGCGAGCCGATCTGGCACACCAACTCGACCGGCCCGACATCGATGCCGAGCTCGAGCGACGCGGTGGCCACCAGCGCCCGTAGGTCGCCGGCCCGCAACCGACGCTCGACCCGCTGGCGGCGCTCGCGCGACAGCGATCCGTGATGAGCGGCCACCAGATCCTGGCCCAGCCGCTCGCCCAGCTGATGGGCCACCCGCTCGGAGAGCATTCTGGTGTTGACGAAGACCAGGGTGGTTCGGTGGCCGGCAACGTGGGCCGCGATTCGGTCGAGGATCTCGTTGAACTGATCCCCCGAGATGGCCGCCTCGAGCTCGCCGTCGGGTAGCTCGAGCGACAGGTCGAGACTGCGCCGGTGCCCGCTGTCGACGACGGTCGGGAGCGGCTCGCCCGCTCCCACCAGCAGCCGGGCCGCCGTCTCGACCGGCTTGACCGTTGCCGAGAGGCCGACACGGACGGGCGGACGCTCGGTGACGGCCTTCAGTCGCTCGAGCGACAGGGTCAGATGCGAGCCCCGCTTGTCGCGCGCCAGCGCGTGGATCTCGTCGACGATCACCGTCTCCACGCTCGCGAGCGTGGCCCGGGACCGTTCGGCGGTCAGGTAGAGGTACAGGGATTCGGGCGTCGTGACGAGGAGGTTCGGGGGCCGGCGGATCATCATCTGCCGCTCCCACGAGGTGGAGTCACCGGTCCGCACAGCCACGGTGATGGGCGCCGGGTCGTAACCGAGCTCGCGAGCGACCTCGGCAATCTCGGCGAGTGGCTCCTCGAGGTTTTGGTGGACGTCGACCGCGAGAGCCTTCAGCGGGCTCAGGTACACGACCCGAGTCGTCCCCTCGATCGTTTGACCCGCCTCGTGGGCGTGGTAGAGGGAGTCGATGGCGGCGAGGAATCCGGCGAGGGTTTTGCCGGAGCCGGTCGGGGCGCAGACGAGCGTGTGCCGGCCGGCGCCAATCGCCGGCCAGCCCCCGGTCTGGGCCTCGGTGGGTCCGTCGGGAAAGCGCCGCTCGAACCAAACCCGTACCGCGGGATGGAACTGGTCGAGGATCCCGGGCGCACCCGAAGCGGTCGGCGTCGACAGCAGCGAAGTCACGGACACCAGTGCATCACATCGCCCGGCTGGGCAGGCGACTAGTGATCTAGACGGGAGTGACCGGATTGCGCTTCGCCGGCCACGCACGGTCACGCGACGCGTAGGCGGCGTAGCGCTTCACCAGCTCGGTGCGCAGGTCCTCCGGCTGGACCACCGCGTCGACCACGAGCTCCGACGCCAGGTGGAGGATGTCGATCTCCTCGGCGTACTCGGCGCGCAGCTGCTCGGTGCGCCGCGCCCGCTCCTCGTCGTCCTCGATCGCCTGCAGCTGGTTGAAGAAGACCGCGTTGATCGCCGCCTGCGGCCCCATCACCGCGATCTTGGCGCCCGGCAGCGCGAGGCACGCGTCGGGGTCGTAGGCCGGCCCGGCCATCGCGTAGAGGCCCGCGCCGTATGCCTTGCGCACGATCACCGAGATCTTCGGCACCGTCGCCTCGGAGACGGCCGAGATCATCTTCGCGCCGGCGCGGATGATCCCCTGGCGCTCGACCTGGGTGCCGATCATGAAACCGGGGACGTCGGCCAGGAACAGCAGCGGGATGTTGAACGCGTTGCAGGTCCAGATGAAGCGTGCGGCCTTGTCGGCCGAGTCCACGAACAGCACGCCGCCCCGCTGCCGCGGCTGGTTGGCGACGATCCCGATCGCCCGGCCGTCGAGCCGCGCGTAGCCCACGATCAGCTCCTTGGACCACCGCTTCTGAACCTCCAGGAACGAACCCTCGTCCACCAGCGCGTCGACGAGCTCGGACATGTCGAATGGCTTGTTCTCGTCCGCGGGAATCTCAGGCAGCTCGCCCGCCGGCTCGGCGGGAGGCGCGGTCGGCGGCTCCTCGCGCCAGCTTGGCGGGAAGAAGGAGAGGTAGCGCTTCGCGACGTCGATCCCCTCCTCGTCCGATTTCACCAGGAAGTGCCCGCAGCCGGAGACGCCGGTGTGCATGCGCGCGCCGCCCATCTCCTCGAGTGTCACCTTCTCGCCGATGACCATCTCGGCCATCCGCGGCGAGCCGAGGTACATGGACGCATTGCCGTCGCGCATGATCACGACGTCGCAGAACGCCGGGATGTACGCGCCCCCGGCGGCGCTCGGCCCGAACAGGCAGCACACCTGCGGCACGACCCCCGACAGCTTCACCTCGGTGTGGAAGATCCGGCCCGCGCCGCGACGGCCCGGGAACATCCGCACCTGGTCGGTGATGCGGGCACCGGCGGAGTCGACGAGGTAGATCATCGGCACGAGGTGCTCGAGCGCCTGCTCCTGGATGCGGATGATCTTCTCGACCGTCTTAGGGCCCCAGGAGCCGGCCTTGACGGTGGGGTCGTTCGCCATCAGCGCGACCGTCCGTCCGGCGACGCTCGCCATGCCGGTGACCACACCGTCCGCGCCGAGACCCTCCTGCTCCCAATTGGCGAGCAAAGCGTCCTCGACGAAGGAGTCGCGGTCCACGAGCCGCGCGATCCGATCGCGCACCGGCAGCTTGCCCTGCTGCTCGGACTTCTCGTGGTGGCGCTGCGGGCCGCCGCCGCGCGCCCGCTCCAGTGCCTCGGCGAGTTCGCTCACTGAAGGGAATCTACTCGCGCGGGCTCATCGCGCAGCTGCCTCCGGACCGTCCGGCGGAAGAGCAGTAGCTTCACCGCGCGGAGCCAGATGGCCAGCGCCGGGCCGGCCACGGCCCCCGCGGCGGCCAGCGCCAGCGGGGCAAGCTCGCGCCCGCCGAACGCGAGCAGGCCGATCGCGGCGCCTGCCTCGGCGCCGATCAGCGCTGCCACGATCTCGCGACGCGCCCGCCGGCGCGGGTCCGGACCCTGCATGCAAGGAGCGTTCTAGCCGAGCGCTTCTCATCCTCCGCTGCGGGCGGAAACCTGCAGCGGGGCACTTAGACCTGTGCGTTCGGAACCGGCTGCTCGCCCGAGTAGTCGTAGAAGCCCAAGCCGGACTTGCGCCCGAACCAACCGGCCGCCAGCATCTTGCGCAGGGTGGGCGGCTTGGCGAAGCGGCGCTCGCGGAACTCCTCGAACATCACCTCGCAGATGGCGCCGAGGGTGTCCAGGCCGACGAAGTCGGCCAGGGTGAGCGGCCCCATCGGGTGGCCGGCGCCCGCCTTCATCGCCTGGTCGATCTGGTCGACCGAGCCGACACCCTCCTCGTGCGCGCGGATCGCGTCGAGCATGTAGGGGACGAGCAGGCGGTTGACGATGAAGCCCGCGTTGTCGCGGGTTGGGATGCCGAGCTTGCCGAGCTTCGCCGCGAACGCCCTGCCCGTCTCGAAGGTGTCGTCGGAGGTGGTCACGCAGCGGATCACCTCGACGAGCTGCATCACCTGCGCGGGGTTGAAGAAGTGCAGTCCGAGGAAGCGCTCCGGCCGGCCGGTGCGGGCGGCCTGCTCGACGACCGGCAGCGAGGAGGTGTTGGTGGCGAAAATGCCCTCGGGCTTGACGACGGCGTCGACCTCGTCCCACATCTCGAGCTTGCGCTCGAGGCTCTCCGTGATGGCCTCGATCACGAGGTCGCAGTCCGCCAGCTCGCCGTAGTCGAGCGTGCCGTTGATGCGGCCGCGCGCGGCGTCCGCTTCCGGGCGCTCGATCGCGCCCTTCTCGACCGCGCGCCCGAGCTGCTTCTCGATCCTGCGGAGCCCCCGCTCGAGCACGTCCGGATCGATCTCGCGGACCACCACCTCGCAGCCGGCCTGCGCCGTCACCTGCGCGATGCCGTGGCCCATGAGGCCGCAGCCGAGCACTCCGACGCGCTGGATCTGCATTAGGCTGGGCAGCCTACATGGCGCTTGTGTACACCGAGGACCGCGGCGGCGGCGTGCGCCACCTGGTCCTGAATCGCCCGGACAAGCGCAACGCTCTGAGCGGCGAGTTGATCGCCGAGCTGGCCGCGGCGGTCGAGGCGGCGGCGGGCGACGATCGCGCACGCGTGGTGATCCTGAGAGGGGAAGGCCCGATGTTCTCCTCGGGCATGGATCTCCACGACCTCCGCGAGCTGTCCGAGGATCCGGGGAGCCTGCGCCGCTTCCGGCGCCCGATTCTCGCCTGTTGGAACCTGCTCGAGGAGATGCCCAAGCCGACGCTCTGCCAGATCCACGGGGCGTGTCTCGGGGGCGCGTTCGAGCTCTCCCTGGCGTGCGACTTCCGCACGATGGCCGAGGACGCCGTGGCGGGGATCATGGAGGTGCGCCTCGGACTGCTCCCCGACGTCGGCGGTTGCTCGCGCCTCCCGGCGGTGGTCGGGCTCGGCAACGCGAAGGAGCTGATCATGACGGGCAAGGTGATCGACGGCCGCGAGGCTCACCGGATCGGTTTCGCAAACCGGACCGCGCCCGTGGACGGTCTCGACGCGGCCACCGATGCCCTTGCGAACGAGCTACTTGCCGCCGCGCCGCGCGCTGTCGGCCTGGCGAAGCGGATCCTGGACGGCGCCGCCAAGCCGGCGCTCGCCGTCACGCTCGAGCAGGAGGTCGCCGCTCAGGAGACGCTTGCGGCGACGGATGACTTTGCCGAGGGCACGCGCGCGTTCTTCGAGAAGCGCGATCCGCAGTTTGCGGGGCGCTGAGCTCTCTCTCCAGGAGGCGCCCCTAAAAGACGACGGGCCCGGATGCCGTGGTCCGGGCCCGCGTGCTTGCCGAGGCTGGGTCGGGGGAACCCACTATGTGCCGAAAACCGGCCTCGGCGGCTATGAATGGGTGATACCCGATCGGGGCCCGAAAAACACCCCGGATGAGGACTTTTTAGGAGACATTTAGCGCCAGGACGGACGCAGGGCTCCATAGCGGCCCGCAAGTGCGATCACGACGGCGCCGGCGAGCGCCAGTCCGGCCGCTGCGCCCCAGGCCGCCGAGTAGCCCGCCGCCGCCGAGATAGCACCGAAGGTGGCGGGGCCGCCGGCCGCGCCGACGTAAATCCCCGTCTGGCTGATCCCCGTCGCGGCTCCCGGCGCCTCCCGATGGCGGTCCACCACCGCGAGGTTGAAGAGACCCGGCCAGCCCCAGCCGAGCGCGAACGCGAGCAGCGCGCCGACCACGAACGGCGCGGCCGCCTCGGTCGCCAGGAGCCCGAACCCGCCGGCCCCGGCGACGAGGAGGACCGCGACGGACGCGAAGCCATAGTCGCGGCGGCGGTCCGCGCGCGCCCCC
>Ga0081538_10004319_pt1 | contig 13136 bp, 15 predicted proteins | sample TabmetS5T2R1_FD_71022 | JGI IMG/M metagenome (GOLD analysis project Ga0081538, IMG submission 71022) | Tabebuia heterophylla rhizosphere microbial communities from the University of Puerto Rico - S5T2R1 | ecosystem: Host-associated > Plants > Roots > Rhizosphere ...
TCGAGCGGCCGTCACTGATCCGCGTACGTTCCACCATCGCCTGGCCGGCGCCGAACGCGCGCGGCACCGCTGCAGCCCACGGGGCCCCGCTCGGCGAGGAGGAGGTCCGCGCGACGAAGGCGGCGCTCGGCTGGGACCCCGACCGCGAGTTTCACGTGCCCGATCAGGTGTACGAGGCCTTCAACTCGAGCGTCGCGCGCGGCCCCGAGCTCCAGCGGGCGTGGCAGCGGCGCCTGGCTCGCTGGCGTGCGGCGGACCCGGTTCGGGCCGCGGAGTGGGAGCGCGCCTGGCAGGGCCGTCCGTCCGAGCCCCTCTCCGAGGCGCTGCCCTCGTTCGACCCGGCCGCGGCCACCTCCGTGGCAACACGTGCGGCCGGCAGCGCGGTCATGCAGGCGTTCGCGCCCTACCTGCCGACGATGCTGGGAGGCGCCGCGGACCTGGCCGAATCGACCAAGACCGAGTTCAAGGGCGAACCGGGTTTCAGTCGCGAACGGCCCGGTCGGAACGTGCACTTCGGCGTCCGCGAGCACGCGATGGGCGCAGTCGTCAACGGCATGGCGCTGCACGGCGGGATCGTGAAGCCCTACGGCTCTACCTTCCTGATCTTCTCCGACTACATGCGTCCGGCGATCCGCCTCTCCGCGCTCATGCGGCTTCCGGTCGTGTGGGTCTTCTCGCACGACTCGGTCGGGCTGGGCGAGGACGGACCGACCCACCAGCCCGTCGAGCACTACGCCGCGCTGCGGGCGATCCCGGGCCTGACGGTGATCCGCCCGGCCGACGCCGGTGAGACCGCCGAGGCGTGGCGGGTCGCGCTCGAGGACTGCGACGGGCCGGTGTGCATCCTCCTCACCCGCCAGGCGGTGCCCGTGCTCGACCGCACGCAGCTGGCTCCGGCGAGCGGGCTGGCACGCGGCGCCTATGCGATCTCCGATCCGGCCACGCGGTGCGATGCCGTGGTTGCCGCGACGGGGTCCGAGGTCGCGCTGGCGCTACGGGCCCAGGAGGAGCTGAGCTCGGAGGGGATCGCCGTGCGCGTCGTGTCGATGCCGTCCTGGGAGCTGCTCGACGCCCAGCCGGACGAGTACCGCGAGTCGCTCTTTCCAGCGGGAGTGCCCGTCGTCGCGGTGGAGGCCGGCGTCGCGCTCGGATGGGAGCGTTTCGCGGAGCGCACCGTGTCAGTCGATCGCTTCGGCGCGTCGGCGCCCGGGGCGCAGGTGCTGGAGCGCCTCGGCATGACGAGCGCGGCCGTTACGGCGGCGGTACGCGAGGTCGTTGGCCGCCCCGCTGAGAAGCGCCCTTAGCCTCGCTCGCCTCGGCTACCCACGCCCGCTCGACGAGCCGCTTGGCCGCCGCGCTCGTGACGAAGTCCAGGAACTCACGCACGGGTTGACGGAGCGGCCCAGCGCTCGGCCACAGCGCAAACCACTGCCGCTGTGGCAGCGGCTCGCGCAGCGAGATCGTGTTCAGCAACCCGCTCCCCAGCTCCAGAGCCGTGGCAGCACGCGACTGAAGCGACACCCCCAGTCCGGCGCGGGCCGCCTGCTTGATCGCCCCGTTGGAGCCCATCGTGAGCATCCGCGGTGTCAGCTCGTGGCGGGCCAGGAAATCCTCCGTCATCGCCCTCGTCCCCGACCCTGGCTCCCGCAGCAGCCACGGACGGCTGCCCAGCTCCTCGACCGGCACCGCACGACGACGCGCGAGCGGGTCACCGGGCGCCGTTATCAGCAGAATCGGGTTGTCGAGGAAGGGTTCGCCGGAGAGCTCGCCATCCGCAGGCGGCCGCCCGCCGATCGCCACGTCCGCCCTGTGGCTCGCCAGCTCCCGGAACACCCGCTCGCGGTTGCCGACATCGAGCGTCAGCGTCAGCTCGGGATGGCGGGCCGAGAACTCCTGCACGAGCTGCGGAACGATGTGCTCGGCCGCGGTCGTGACCGCCGCGATTCGGAGCTCGCGTGCGGCGACGCCCGCCGCCTCCCGCGCGGCGCGACCGCCCTGGTCGAGCAGGCCGATCACATGCGCCGCGAAGGGCGCGAACGCCCTGCCTGCCGCGCTGAGCTCGACGCTGCGGCCCAGCCTGTCCGTCAGCTCGACGCCGAGCTCCTTGGAGAGCGCGGACACGGCGGCGGAGACCGACGGCTGAGTGACGTACAGCTCCTCCGCAGCCGCGGTCACCGACCCCGTCTCCACAACCGCCAGGAAGCTCCGCAGCTGCGTCAGTGTGATAGCCATTTGGCTAAATATACAGCCGGACTACTAGAGGAATAACTCTGAGTCGCTCGGACCTCGCGCGGCCGATTTCGCACGGCCGTGGGGAGGTCGCCGTCGGTCGAGCCGGCGGGGTCCGGCGCAAGCGTGCTGGATCGGGGGCATTATGTGCCCCCAATCGAGCACGTTACGCGGCTCGCCTCCTGGCGGCGTCGAAGAATCTTCGATCTGCACGTGCCGCGCCGCAGAATGAGCGGCGCTCAACCCGCATCAGGCCGTCAGCTCGCCTGCACGCTGCTGGCGAACGGCAGCCAGAAGCAGGCCGGCGCCGGTCGCGAGGGCGGCCAACGCCCCAAGCGCCAGGCCGGCGCGCGGGCCGGCTTGCTCGGACACCCAGCCGACGATCGGGCCGCCCAGCGGCGTCGAGCCGAGGTAGACGACGCTCCAGAGCGCCATCACGCGGCCGCGAATTGCGGTCGGCGCGGCGAGCTGGAGCAGCGAGTTCGTGGTGGCAGTGAAGGAGGTTGAAGCGGCTCCCATCAGCACCAGTGCCGCGAGCGCCAGGCCCAGCGTGGGCGCCGCCGCTATCGCGGCCAAGAGGGCGCCGAACGCCAACCCGATCGCGCCGAGGCTGGTGAACGAATGGCTGCCCCGGCCGGCCGTGGTCACGGCGCCGACGATGGCACCGGCGCCCATCGCTCCGGCCAGCGCGCCGTAGGTGCCGGCCCCGCCGTGGAAGGCGGAGCTAGCCATCAACGGAAGCACCACCTGGAAGTTGAAGGCCAGCGTCCCGACGACCGCCATGGCCGTCAGGGGAACGCGCAGGGCGGGGTTCGACCGCACTTGGCTCAGCCCCTCACGCAGCTGTCCGGGGTGCCGGCCCGCGAGCGCCGTCCGCTCTAGCGCGACCGGGTCCAGCGCCAGCAGGGCGCCCACGGCCACGACGAAGGCCGCGCAGCTCACGGCAAAGCACGGCGCGACGCCGACGCCCGCGATCAGCCCGCCCGCAACGGCGGGGCCGACGAGCCTGGCGGTCGACACGACCCCCGAGTTCAGCGAGACCGCCGCGGCGACCTGATCGCGGCCCACCACCTCCATCACGAACGACTGCCGGACGGGGGCGTCCACCGCGTGCCCGAGCCCGCGCGCGAGCACCAGCGCGTAGATCATCCACAGCTCGACCGCCCCCGAGGCAGTCAGGGCGAGGAGGGTCAGCGCAGGAGCGACCATCCAGACCTGGGCTGCGAGCAGGATGCGGCGCTTGGGCAGGCGGTCGGCCCAGACCCCCGCCCAAGCGCCCAGCAGCAGCATCGGCGCGAACTGGAGCGCTGCGGTCAAGCCGAGCGCGACGCCACTTCCCGTCAGGCTCAGAACGAGCCAGATCTCGGCGACCGTCTGGACCCAGCTGCCGCAGCGGGCGAACACCTGGCCCACGAAGAAGCGCCGGTAGTTCGGGATCGACAGCGGTGCGAAGGGGCGGCGGATGTGCCTCCTCATTCGCCTTCGTTCTCCAGCAGTCGCTCGAGCAGCCCGCTCGCCCGTGCCAGGACGGCGCGATCCTCCGGATCGAGCCGCTCCAACCGCTCCGCCAGGTAAGCGGTCTTGCGGTTTCGTAGAGCCCGCAGGGTGCGCCGGCCTTCCGGAGTCACGCGCAGTCGGGCACCACGCCCGTCGAGCTCGTCGGGCAGGCGCTCGAGCAGGCCGGCCTGGCCGAGCCGCGCAGTCACGCGGCTGATCGTGGGTCGCTGGACCCGCTCGATTCGGGCCAGCTCGGAAGGCGTAAGGGGCCCGGCGCGCTCGATTGTGGCCAGGGCCGCCGCCTGGGTCGGCGAAAGCCCGGGATCGGACTGCTGGCGAAGACGCCGCGCTGTGCGGGTGACGACAAGGCGCAGGCGAGAGGCAAGCTCGGGGACACTTGGATCGGATGTAGTTAGCACCGCTAACTACTCTAACAGGGGGTCGCGCTGGAACGCTCAGGGTCGCCGGGAGCGCCGTGGTCAGGGTCGGGGCCGGCCCTTCCTTGAGGCGAGGTGGGTGATCGCGTTGAGCGATGCCGGCGGTCCTGGCCAATGTTCGCGCACCAGGCTGGCCCCGCTGCCGCGGAGGACCGACCGAAACACCAGAGCAACCACGATTACGTCGTCCAGGTGCCCGACCACCGGGATGAAGTCAGGAATGAGATCGAATGGCAGCGCCAGGTAGCCGATAGAAGCGACGAGCAGCAACTTGCGGCGTCGCGGGAGGCGTTTGCCGGACAGAAGGCGCCGGAAGAGGACGACACAGTCGGGAATGAACCGGGCGAGGGCGTGAGCGTCATGCCGTCGCCCGGCGAGCAACAGCGCCCCGACGAATAACGCGTAGAGGGCCAGCACAGCGCCCGCAGCGGGCAGGAGCCAGGCCAACCAGGTCATCCCGTGATGGTCGCACGCGCGCCTGGGGTCCGCGGCCGCGTTACTGCTGCTGCTGCGAGGACGACGGCGCCAGGAACGCGACGATCATCGAGGACAGCCACTCGACCCGGTCCAGCATGCCCTCGTGGGACGTGCCGGGGAGGACGCCAAGCTGTGCTTGCGGTACCCCGACAAGGTCACCGGGCACGCCGCCGCCGAGAAGCCGGAACATCTCGACGGTGTGTTCGGGGCGAACGACGTCGGCATCGCCGATGATCAGCAGGGTCGGGACCTGTAGCGCTGCCAGCCGTTCTCTGGGCCATGACAAGCCGTCGCGGTCGAGCTGATTCACCTTGACGACGAGCGAGGTCCACGCATCAGGGTCGGGCGCGACTTGGCGGTACGCCTCGTGCCAGCGCGTCCCGTCGAGCCCGTGCGGGTCGAACGATTCGAAGCTCTCCAGGAGCTCGGGGTGCACGCCGCTCGGGTCGAAGGACGCGCCGCCTGCATACACGACGCGCTCGACCAGCTCGGGACGATCGAGGGCGACCTGCAGCGCGACCGCGCCGCCCAGGCTGTACCCCACTAAATGGGCCCGAGCGATGTCGAGAGCCTCGAGCAGCGCTGCCACGTCGCGAGCCATGCCTTCGTAGCTGAGCGGTCGATCGACGTCGCGGGTGTGACCGTGGCCTTGGAGCTCGACGGCGACCACCTCGAAGTTGCGGGCCAGCGAGGGCAGCAGCCCGGCGAAGCAGCTCTCGATCGTGCCGAAGGCGCCGTGGAGCAGCACCAGTGGAGGCCCACCGCCATGGCGCTCGTAGTACAGGTCGAGGTCGTCCAGGCTGACGTAGCCCGAGTCCAGCTCGCCTTTGCTCGACGCGTCTGCACTCGCGACCTCCCGACGCGGCGGCCTCACGGCTGCGGTCGGTAGTTCAGGTACACCACACCGTTCTCGTACGACTCACTGGCCGCGAGCGACAGCTTGCCGGGCGCGGCGTCCTCGGGGAAGAGCCGCGGACCGATCCCGCGGGTGACCGGGTAGACGAGCAGATGCAGCTCGTCGATCAGGCCGTCCGCGAGCATCGCCCTGACGAGGGTGCCGCTGCCGCTGGTGTAAATGTCGCCGTCGACCTCGTCCTTCAGGCGGCGGATCGTGCCGGGGTCGTAGGGCCCGATGAGCTTCGAGTTGTTCCACGTCGCGGTCGTGAGCGTCGCGGAGACGACGTACTTGGTGGTGTCGTTGAAGAACGGCGCCCCCGGATCCTCCTCCACGGTCCGCGTCGACCACGCCGGCTCGAACATCTCGTAGGTCGTGCGCCCGAGCAGGATGCCCCGACAACGTTCCGTGACGGCGCCGATGGCCTTCTCCATCTCGGGGAGGAATCCGTAGTCGGCCGTCCACGTCGGCGCGTCGATCACGCCGTCGAGGCTCATGAACTCGTGCACGCGTACTTCTCCCACCTCTTACCTCCATGGTCCAGTTGACGCTCGTCTCCTACCAATGCGTCGAGCGAGCGGGGCGGAAATCGACATCTCGCTCAGTATCCAAGCGCGCGGTAGGCCCGCACCGACAGGGGGAAGAACACCGCGATCATCGCGAGCGGCCAGGCGAACGCCAGCAGCTCGGCATGCTCGGCGGCCCAGGAGCTCCCGGTCGCGCCGGGGTTGCCAAAGAGCTCGCGGCTCGCATGGAGCGTGGTGGAGACCGGGTTCCACTCGGCGATCGTCCCGAGCCAGTTCGGCATGTGCTCGGGTGAGGTGAAGACGCTCGACAGCGCGACGAACGGCCATACCAGGACCTGCACCGTGGCGATGCCCTCCGGACCCTTGACGAGGAGGCCGAGGTAGATGCCGACCCAAATGAACGCAAAGCGCAGGAGCACCAAGAGCGCGAAGGCGTGCATGGCGTTGCCGAGGCCGCTGTGCCAGTTCCAGCCGACGAGCAGCCCCGCGCCGATCAGGATCACCAGGAGGAGGAGGGAGAAGAGCAGATCTGCGAGCGCACGACCGGCCACGGTGGCCGAGGGCGCCATCGGCATCGAGCGGAAGCGCTCGGTCACGCCTCTGGCGGCGTCGGCGTTCACCGCCGTCATCGTCGCCTCGACGCCGAAGAACATCGTCACGGCGAAGACGCCCGGGACGATGAAATCCCGGTACTCACCGCCGCCGGGGACGGTCATGCCGCCGCCGAACAGGTAGAGGAACATCGCGAGGATGAGCAGCGGGAACGCGATCCCCATGAACACCAGCCAGGGCTGTCGTGCCCAGTGGGCGAGCGCCCGTTCGGTCATTGTCCAGGAGTCGGTCAGCGCCCAGCGCACGCGGGCGGACGGGCCGTCGGGAACCTCGACGCGGGTCGTCATGCCGCCACCTCCTCGATGCTTCGCTCGTTGGCTGTCAGGGTGAGGAAGACCTCGTCGAGCGTGGGGTGGCGCAGCGCGATGTCCTCCGCCTCGATTTCCGCGTCGCCGAGCGCGCGGACCACGTCCGTGAGCGCTCCGACCGAGTTGCGCACGGGAGCGGTAATGACCCTCCGGTCCGCGTCTACCTCAGCGACGGCCACCGCCACGCGGCCGACGATCTCGGCGGCCGCGGGAAGCGAGTCCGCATCGCGCACGACGACCGCGATGTAGTCCCGGTCCAGCCGGGCCTTGAGCTCGCCGGGGCTGCCCTCGGCTATTACTCTGCCCTCGTCGATCAGCGAGATCTCGTCGGAAAGCTGGTCGGCCTCCTCGAGATACTGGGTTGTGAGCAGCACCGTCGTGCCGGCCACGGCCAGCTCGCGAATCGACTGCCAGACCTCGTTCCGTCCGCGCGGGTCGAGTCCCGCGGTGGGCTCGTCGAGGAACAGCACAGGCGGGGCGAGGATCAGGCTTGCCGCCAGGTCGAGCCTGCGGCGCATCCCGCCGGAGAACTGGCTGACCGGCAGTCGGCCCGTGTCGGCCAGGCCGAACCGCTCGAGCAGCTCGTCCGCGCGGCGCCGCGCACTGGCGCGATCGAGGTGGAAGAGACGCCCGAACAGGGCGAGATTCTGGGCCCCGCTGAGAACCTCATCGACGGCGGCGCTCTGCCCTACGAGGCCAATGCGGGAACGGACCCGCGCCGGTTCTCGCCGGACGTCGAAGCCGGCAACGGTGGCTCGGCCCTCATCGAAACGCCGTAGCGTGGTGAGGATCTTGACCGTCGTGGTCTTGCCCGCCCCGTTCGGGCCGAGCAGGCCGAGCACCGTGCCCCACGGCACCGCCAGGTCGATGCCCGCGAGCGCCTCCTTGTCGCCATACCGCTTGCGCAGACCCAGCGCCTCCACTGCAAGTCCCGTCGAGCTCACTGCCGCTCCTTTCAGTACGATGTACGGGATATGTCTGCCAACTATACCGTATGTCGTACGGAATATCATGGGGTGGGCCTACGGCAAGCGGGACAGCCGACTCAGCGCGAGCGTCGATGAACGTGTTCAGCGGAAGCGGCGATCCGGCTCGGAGCCTCGCCCTCCTCTGGCGGCAGCACGAGCCGTACAAGCGCGGTCGCAAGCCGAAGCTGACCGTCGACGCAGTCATCGTCGCCGCCATTGAGCTCGCGGACGAGGCGGGGCTGGCAGCGCTCTCGATGCGCGCGCTGGCCGAGCGGCTCGGGGTCGGCACGATGACGCTCTACACCCACGTGCCTGGCAAGGCGGAGCTGGTCGACCTGATGGTCGACAGCGCGCTCGCCGAGACGGCACGACCCGCGCAACTGCCCGACGGCTGGCGAGCTCGGCTCGAGCTGGTCGCGCGCGAGAACGCTGCCCTGTTCCACCGCCACCCGTGGCTACTCGAGGTCGTCACCTTCCGGCCCCCGCTGGGCCCGGGCGTACTCGCGAAGTACGACTTCGAGCTGCGGGCGCTCGAAGGCCTCGGGTTGAGCGACGTCGAGATGGACTCGGTGCTCACTCTCGTCATCGGCTACGTGCAATCCGCGGCCCGGGTGGCGCTGGAGGCGACACTCGTGGAGCAGCGCACCGGCCTCACCGACGAGCAGTGGTGGCAGGCACAGGCGCCCGTGCTGGAGGAGGTGATCGAGGATGGCCAGTATCCGATCGCAGACCGGGTCGGCACCGCCGCCGCGATCGCCTACGGAGGACTCTGGGACCCGCAGCACACCTTCGAATTCGGCCTCGAGCGGGTGCTCGACGGGATCGGGGTGCTCATCGAGGCCCGCGGCACCGGTGACCGACCGACAGACCGAGAGGAGTAGAGCCCATGCCCTTGCCGCCCGTGCCGGTCGCGCATCGGATGATCGAGGTCGCTGGAGTAGAGACCTTCTTCCGTGAGGCCGGGGCCGAGGACGCGCCGGTCGTAGTGCTGCCGCACGGCTATCCCTGCTCGTCGTTTCAGTTCCGCCATTTCATGGCCGCGCTGGGAGATCGCTGGCGGCTGATCGCGCCCGATCTTCCCGGCTTCGGTTATAGCGGCACACCGGACCCGGGAAGCTTCGACTACAGCTTCGCCGGTTACGGCGATTTCCTGCGCCGGTTCGTCGACGCCCTGGGGCTCGATCGCTACGTCATCTACCTGCACGACTACGGCTCGCAGCACGGCTTCCGGCTGGCGATGAGCGCGCCCGAGCGGGTCGCCGGGCTGATCATCCAGAACGGCGACATCTACGAGGATGTGCTCGGTCCGAAGTACGAGTGGCTCAAGGAATACTGGGCCAATCCCACCCCGGAGGGGCGTTCGCAGATGGCGGCGAACGTGAGCGAGGAGGGGTTCCGCGACGAGTTCGTCGGTGAGCTCCCAGGCGACTTGGTCGAGCGGGTGAGCCCGGATTTGTGGAAGCTGCACTGGTCGCTGATGCAGCATCCCCCGCGGCCGGAGATCGTGGTCGGCATCTTCGAGGACCAGGCCAACACCGTCGCCGACTTCCCGAGGATGCAGGCCTACCTGCGCGAACATCAGCCGCCGACCTTGATCGCCTGGGGACCGCACGACGGCTACATGCCTGAGCCCGCGGCGCGCGCCTACCTGCGCGACCTGCCCGACGCCGAGCTTCACCTCCTCGACGGCGGCCATTGGGCGCTCGAGACGAACCTGGACGAGGTCGTCGCTCTGGTCCGTGACTTCCTGGACCGCGAGCATTCGGGGCGCTAGGCCATCGTGGTTGAACGCTCCGAGTACTTCGCTCGCCAGGAGATCCTCAGGGCGCTTGCCCTAGAGCAAGGCTATGCCGGTGTGGTCGCCTGGTCGCGTGGCGGGGGAGGGCAAGATCGCTACGCCGACGTGTACTACCTCACCGGCTTCTACACGCATCAGCCCTTCGTCCCGGATCTGGCGTCCAAGGCGGAAGCCGACAGCGAATGGCGATGGCGCGCGGCCGGTCACGCGGCTGTGGTGATCCCCTCCGACGGGCCAGTCACGCACCGGGTCTAGGCGGAGCGCAGTACGAAGACGACGTGCTCGTCGTTGAAGGTGGCGCTGAGTTGCTCACGCCTGCCGAGGAGTGCTACTTCGCCGGCCAGGCCTGATCGACCGGCTCAGGCGCCCACCCGCGGCGCGGCGGCCTCGACGATCAGCTGGGCCGTCGCCTCGGGCTGCGAGACCGAGATGGCGTGCGATGCGCCCGGGACCTCGACCGCGCGGCGAGCGCCGGCGCGTTCGGCCATGAAGCGCTGGAGCTCGGCGGGGATGTTGCGGTCCTGCTCGCCGATCAGGAACCACGACGGCGCGTCCTTCCACAGCGGATGGTCGCCCGACGGTTCGGTGAGCGCCTCCTGGGTGGCCGGGCGCTGGGTCACGGCCATCCGCGCCGCCTGCTCCGCGGGTACGTCGGCGCAGAACTGGTCGTGGAAGCGCTCGGTGGTGATGTACAAGTCCGTGGTGCCGTCGCTGCGCGGAACGGGCCGGAGCGCGTCGCCGAGCGTGCTGCCGGGAAAGCGCTCCGACAGCGTAAACGCGCTGTCGCCGGGCTCCGGGGCGAAACCGTTGACGTACACGAGCCCGACAATCTCGCCGGCGTCGGCGGGGACGTTGGAGATCACCGCGCCGCCGTAGGAGTGGGCGGCGAGCACGACGGGCCCGTCGACCGAGCGGACGACGTCGGCGACGGCCGCGGCGTCCCCGGCAAGGCTGCGCAGCGGGTTGGCGGCGGCGATCACCGGGTGCCCGGCGTCGAGCAGCGGGTCGATGACGCCGTCCCAGCTCGCGGACTCGGCGAAGGCGCCGTGGACGAGGACGACCGTGGCTGGCATGGGAGTTCCTTTCGATTGGGGTTGGATGGACTACTTGGCGGACTGGTTGAGCCAGTCCTCGAAGCGGGTCGGGGCGATGCGTGCGTCGTCCCCGGGGATGAGGGACTGGTCGTCCAGCTCGACGCCGAAGTAGCGGGCGTGAACGTCGGCCGTCACCTGTCGCGGGTCGTCGTTTGCGTTCAGGAGCCTGCGGGCGAGCTCGTCGAGGCGGAAGGCGTCCGGGCCGGCCAGCTCGAGCGTGTCGTTCAGGGGTGCGCCGACCGCGACGTCGGCCAGTGTGCTGGCGACGTCATCGGCTGCCTCGGGCTGGACGAGGGCGGGCGAGAGTCGAACGGTGTCGCCGTCCGTGCCCGAATCGGCGATCCGGCCGATGAACTCGAAGAACTGCGTCGCGCGGAGGATCGTGTAGGGGACCGGCCCGCTCTTCACCAGGTCCTCCTGCGCGGCTTTCGCGCGGAAGTAGCCGCTGTCGGTGAGCCGGTCGGTGCCGACGACAGACAGCGTCACGTGGTGTCCCACCCCAGCGGCCGTCTCCGCGGCGAGGAGGTTACGGGATGAGGTCTTGAAGAAGTCGAGCACGGCCGCGTCGTCCCAGGCGGGGGCGTTCGCCACGTCGACCGCGACCTGAGCGCCCTCGAGCGCTTCGGCGAGTCCCTCGCCCGTGAGCGCGTTGACGCCCGTGTCAGGCGACGCCGCCAGCGGGTCGTGACCGTCGTTCCGCAACTTCTCTACGAGCTTCGACCCAATGAGGCCGGTCCCGCCAATCACAACGATCTTCATCTGATGCCTTTCGTGTGTTGTCTCATGCAGCGAGTGTCCCGCAGGCGGGGCGGCGTCGCATCGGCCGGAGGGCCAGCCTGGCTGGCTAGTCGCGGGTCACTCACTCCCGAAGCGAGGCGAGCATCTCATCGCCCGGCGCACCCTCGTGGTCCTCATAGCCGAGCGTGACGGCCACGCCGCCGCTGGTGGTCGCCACCACCGGGAACCCGGCCGCGACCACCGCTCTGGCCGTGGCCACGTCCCAGGCGTTCGGAAGCAGAAGGGGCTCGCCCGGGCGCTGCAGCGACCGCAGCAGGTCGCATTTGCTCTGGATCTCTGTGAGCGCGCTCATCGCTGCGGGTGCCATCCGGCGGCCTGAGTGAAGCGGTCGGTCGAGACACGCTCCCCGTCACGGCAGACGTTACAGATGCCGCTAGGCAGCGACAGCGCCGAGAGGCGGGGCCCCCACATGGAGCGTTGGGCGGTCGGTAGCTTTGCTGCTACGGCCTAGCGCGGAGAGGGCCGAGCGCCGAGCACTGTCACAAGCGACGCCTCCATCTCGTCTCAGAGGGCAAATGACACGAGAGGGGCAGTCATGAAGGTCTTCGTAGCCGGCGCCACAGGCGTTCTCGGCAGAGCGCTCGTCCCGCAGCTCGTGGCGCGAGGCCACGAGGTGGTGGGGATGACCAGGAGCGCATCGAAGCAGGACCTGATGCGCAGCCTGGGAGCACGCCCGGTTGTGGCCGACGCTCTCGAGCCCGACGCTGTCGCCCAGGCGGTGGCGTCCGCCGAGCCCGAGGTGATCGTGCATGAGCTCACGGCCTTATCTGGGCCGATGAGCCTGCGTGACGCGCGCAACCCCGATCGCTCCTCCGCGGCGAAAATGACCAACCGATTGCGCACTGAGGCGACGGACCATCTGCTCGCCGCCGGCCGCGCCGTCGGGGCACGGCGCTTCGTGGCGCAGAGCTTTGGGGCTTTCCGGCTTGCTCGCACGGGCGGGCCGGTGCAGACCGAGGCCGATCCCACCGATCCCGACCTTCGGCAGACGGGCCTGGAGGCGATCCTCTACCTGGAGCAGGCGGTGACAACGATCGAGTGGGGCGAGGGCCTCGCCTTGCGCTACGGCGGCTTCTACGGTCCGGGGACCGGGATCAGCCTGGCTCCGGATGCGGTGATGGCCGGGCCGATCCGCAAGCGTCGGTTCCCGATCGTCGGCGACGGCGGTGGCGTCTGGTCGCTTATCCACATCGAGGACGCCGCCGCGGCGACCGCCATCGCGGTCGAGCGCGGCCGGCCGGGTATCTACAACGTCGTCGACGACGAGCCCGCACCCGTGCGGGAATGGCTGCCGGTGCTGGCGAACGCGCTTGGTGCCAAGCCACCAAGGCGCATCCCACGCTGGCTCGGTCGGCTCCTGGCCGGTGAGATGGCAACGCTCATGATGACCGAGGCGCGGGGTGCCTCGAACGCGAAGGCCAAGCGCGAGCTCGGCTGGAAGCCACGCTACGCGAGCTGGCGGCAGGGCTTCGCCCAGGGACTCGCCTGAGCGATGA
>Ga0081538_10004320_pt1 | contig 13135 bp, 10 predicted proteins | sample TabmetS5T2R1_FD_71022 | JGI IMG/M metagenome (GOLD analysis project Ga0081538, IMG submission 71022) | Tabebuia heterophylla rhizosphere microbial communities from the University of Puerto Rico - S5T2R1 | ecosystem: Host-associated > Plants > Roots > Rhizosphere ...
TGCTCGGCGGCCGCGCCGCCGATCTTCTCGGCCGTCGACGGCTCTTCGTCGCCGGTCTGGTCCTCTTCAGCGTCGCTTCGCTCGCTTCCGGGCTGGCGTGGAGTGACGAAGCGTTGATCATCGCCCGGGGCTTCCAGGGGCTCGGCGCAGCGATCATCACGCCGGCCGCGCTCGCGATCCTCATGACGACGTTCGCCGAAGGGAACGAGCGCAACGTCGCGCTCGGCGTCTGGGGCGCGGTCGGAGCGTTCGGCGCAGTCGCGGGAGTGCTGCTCGGCGGCGTCCTCACCGACTGGCTGAGCTGGGAGTGGATCTTCTACATCAACGTGCCCGTCGGACTGGCGGCGCTAGCCCTGACGCCGCTGCTCCTGAGGGAGAGCCGCGACACTCACGTCAAGAGCTTCGACGCGCTTGGCGCCGTGCTCGTGACCAGCGGTCTCGTGACGCTCGTCTTCGGAATCACCCAGGCGAACGACTACGGCTGGGGCTCCGTCGAGACGATCGGGCTCTTCGCGGCGGCCGGCGTCCTCCTCGCCGCATTCATCGGCTGGGAGGCTCGTGCGAAGGAGCCGCTGATGCCGTTCTCGATCTTCCGGATCAGGACGGTGAGTGCCGCGAACATCGCGGGGCTGATCCTCGGCACCGTGACGTTCTCGATGTTCCTGATGCTGACGCTGTACATGCAGCAGGTGCTCAGCTACTCGCCGATGAAAACGGGCGTGGCGTACCTCGCCGTGGCTGCGACCGCGATCGTGTGGTCGACGGTCGCCGCTCAGCTCGTGAACCGCGTCGGCGTCAAGCCGGTGATCGCCGCGGGCATGACCCTGCTCACGGCCGGGCTCCTGTACTTCACGCAGGTGTCGGTCGGCGGCTCCTATCTGGGCGATCTGCTGCCCGGGTTCCTGCTGATCGCCGCCGGGCTCGGCTTCTCGTTCGTGCCGATCTCGATCGCCGCACTGGCCGGCGTCCCAGCGGACGAAGCCGGCCTCGCGTCGGGTCTCTTCAACACGTCGCAGCAGGTCGGCGGGGCACTCGGCATCGCCGCGCTTTCCGCGATCGCGACGTCGACCACGAATGACGCGGTCGCGTCCGGAACGCCGGTGCCGAACGCGCTGACGGACGGGTTCGAGCTGGCGTTCATCTGGGGCGCCGTGGTCGCCGCAATCGGGATCGTGGTGGCACTCGTGCTCGTCCGCCGGAGCGATCTCGAGCAGCCGGTCGAGGAGGAAGCAGTCGAGCCGGCCCTCGAGGCCGCCTAGAGCGTCTTCAACAGGGCAAGGAGCTCACCAGGGCCGTCCACCACCAGGTCGGCCCTGGTGAGCAGCGCGGGGTTCATCTCCGGCGAGCCGACGCTCACCTTCAGCGCCACGTCGAGACCCGCCTCGTCCAGCCCTCGAAAGGCATCGAGGTCGGTCGTGTCGTCGCCCGCGAAGAGCGCTCGAGTGATCGGCCGGTCAGCCAGCAGCCGCCTCACCGCAGTGCCCTTGTCGACGTCGACGGGTGGCCCTACCTCGATGATCCTCCGGCCCTGCTGGGGCCGCAGGCCGGCGTCTTCTGCCGCTCGGGCGACTTCCCCCGCCAGCCGCTCGGCTTCCTGCTGATCCTCCGCCTCCCTGTAGTGGAAGGCGAGCGTGACATCGGCCTTGCGCTCGAGTTTCCACGGCCAGGCGATCCGCTCGGCGAACGCCTCCAGCTGTGGCGCGAAGCGCTCCGCCTCCGGGTTTCCTTCGAGCCCATGGACGCCGGAGTACTCGATCCCGTCGACGCCGACCAGCGCTCGGGCGTCCGCGGACGTCCTCCCGCTCACGCACGCGACGAGCCCGTACCGGCCCGTCAATCGCCCGAGCTCGGCGCGGGTCTCGTCCGGCACGGCCGCGTCCTCGGGCCGCCTGACGATCGGCGCGAGCGTCCCGTCGATGTCGAAGAGGACAGCTGCCTGCTCGGGCTCGCTGCGCAGCCGCACGAGCAGGACCGGCGCGCTCACCACGCGGGAAGAATATGACCTCAGGAACTTAGACTTCGCCCCATGACGCGGCCCGAGGAGCTCTGGATCCCGCTCGTCGACGAGCCGATCGGCAGCATCGTCGCCCAGATCCAAGCCGAAGACCCCGAGCTCGATCGGCTCGTGTCCACACCGGGCCGGCTGCTCGCTTTCAGAACCTTCGCCTACATCCGGGTCGGGCTCCTGCTCGGTGAGCTGCTCGTCGAGCACGACCTCGAGGCCGTCGAAGGGGCCGAGAACTGGGTCGAGCAGCTGCTCGAGATCCCCGAGCATCGCGATGCTGTCGTTCATGAGGTGCATGCGGTTGCCGAAGAGATCTCCGCCGACCCGGTCTACGCCGAGGAGGACGAGGTCGGACCGGACGACGAGACGCGTCAGCGCTTCCGAGACTTCGCCCGGCGGGAACTCGACACCTCCTAGCAGCGCCGTCAGCGGAGGCTGACAGTGCGCACGCCGCTCGCAAGCAGGAAACCGGCCGCGGCCAGCAGCACGATCGCACCGCCGGGCGGCATGTCCCCGTAGTACGCCACGGTCAGGCCTCCGAACACCGAGGCGAGTCCGAATGCCATCGCGAGACTGATCGTCGAGCGCATGCTCCAGGCGACTCGTTCCGCCGCCATGACGGGCAGCACCATCAGGGCCGCAATCAGCAGGATGCCGACGATCCGCATCGAGACGGCGACGGTCAGGGCGGCGAGTACGACGATCGTCAGGTTCAGGACTTTGACCGGCACCCCGACCACGACGGCGGCCTCCTCGTCGAGAACCACGCCCGCCAGTGGTCGATAGAGCAGGCCAATCGTCGCGAGCCCGACGGCGCCGAGGACCGCGACCACGGCGACGTCCTGGCGCGTCAACGTGAGGATCGAGCCGAAGAGGTACGTAAAGAGGTTGACGTCAAACGCTCCGGCCGCGGAGACGAGCACGACGCCTCCCGCGATCCCCGTGTAGAAGATGAAGGCGAGCGCCTGGTCCCCCGCGGTCTTCCGGTTCGCTCGGAGCCACTCGAGCGCGATGCCACCGATCACCGCCGCTGCGAGCGCTGTCGCGACCGGCGAGACTCCGAGCAGGTAGCCGGCGGCGACTCCAGCGAAGGCGACGTGGCCGATGCCGTCACCGATCAGGCTCAAGCGGCGCTGGACAAGGAAGAACCCGACGGCCGGAGCAAGGACGCCGATCACCGCTCCCGCGGCGAAGGCGAGCCGCATGAACTCCGAGTCAAACATGAACGTGGGAGGGGTCGTGCCAGACCTCAGGGAGGTCTGATGGAGGGCCGTCGAAGACGATCGACCCTCGAACCAGGACGAGCCGGTCGACGTAGCGCTCGATCGCCCCGAACTCGTGCGACACATAGAGGACCGTCACCTGCAGCTCTCGATGAAGCTCGTCCAGGAGCTCGGCGAGCGCCTCCTGCGACTCGGCGTCGACGCCTGTGGTCGGCTCGTCCATGACGAGTAGTGACGGTTCCCCCGCGAGTGCCTTCGCGATGAACGCTCGCTGCTGCTGGCCGCCGGAGAGCGTGCTCAGCGGCCGCCGTGCCAGCTCGGCAATGCCGAGGCGCTCCATCGCGCTCGATACGAGCTCCCGGTCCCGCCGTCTGAGCGGGCCAAGCATCGGCCCGGCGGCAAGCCGGCCTGCGGAGACGAGCTCCTCGACTGTGACCGGCGCGTCCACGCCGATTTGGGCGCGTTGAGGGAGATAGCCAAGCGCCGGGCGCCGCGAGAACCGTGCCGCCGGCTCACCGAAAAGGAGCACGTCGCCGCGGTTGGGCTCGAGCAGGCCGAGCGCGAGGCGAACCAGCGTTGTCTTGCCACCGCCGTTAGGCCCCGCGATCGCGACGAGCTCGCCCGCCGGGATGGCGAGATCGACGTTACTGAGCGCTGGCTGGCCGTGGGCGTACCCGAATGTGACGCCCTTCAACTCGAGAGCTAGCGGCAACTCAGCGCGCGACGTAGCGAAGCGAGGTTTTCGCGCATCACGGAAAGGTAGGTCTCGCCACGGCGAAGCTCTTCGTCGCTCAACCCTTCGAGAGGATTGAGGACGTCGGTCTTGGCGCCCATCTCTCTGGCCACCGCCTCCGCAATTCTGGGCGAGATCAAGGTCTCGAAGAAGATCGTGGTTGCACCGGACTCCCGGACTTGGTCGACGGTCCGCTCGAGGTCGCGGGGTGTTGGCTCGGCCTCGGGGGACAGGCCGGTGAGCGGTATCTGCTCGAGGCCGTAACGCTGCGCGAGGTAGCCGAACGAGGCATGCGTCGTGACGATCTCCCTCCGTTCGCACGTTGCGAGGCCCTCTCGGAACTCGGTATCCAGGTCTTTCAGATCCTCGACCAGCGGCGGCGTGTGGCCCGAGTGTCCCAACTCGTCGGCAATGGTCTGGACGATCTCCGCGTACCGCAGGGGGTCAAGCCACACGTGCGGATCCGCGGTGAGCTTTCCTTCGGCCTCTTCCGGCCGGCGCAGCTGAAGTCCTTGCAGGAGGTCGATCGTCTCGCCTTCGGCTCCGTCCACCGCTTCCTCCATCGCCGGCTGGAAACCGGAGCCCAGGTAGAGCACGATGTCGGCGGAGCGGATGTCCTCGACGTCCCTCGGGCTGAGCTCGACGTCATGCGGCTCGACTCCCGGCTGCGTCAGGTTTCGAACCTCGACGTCCTTGCCGCCCACCCGCTCGGCCGCCCAGGCAAGTGGGTAGAACGCGGCGTCGACCTTGGTTTTGTCGCCGCCGGCTGAGCCTGACCCTCCACAAGCGGTGAGTGCGAGCGCGGAGATGAGAACGAGAACGGTTCTCGACATCGTCGTTGGAGGCTATCAGGAATGAGAATCGCTATCATTTTGGCCCGATGGGCTGGCCTGAACTGGCGCATGTGGTTCTCCGGCAGGCGGGGTACAAACCCGGTGGGGCGCGAACTGCCGTGATCGAGGCACTTGCCCGCGAGAGCTGTTGCCTGACCGCGCAGGAGATCCACGATCGCGTGCGGAAGCGCCGGACTCGTGTCGGGATCGCCAGCGTCTACCGTGCGCTCGAAGCGCTCGCCGAGCTCGGGCTCGTCCATAGGCTCGAGCTGCGATCCGGCGCCGCCCACTACGAGCCTGCCGTCGCGAGCGGAGACCATCATCATCACCTCGTCTGCGACGACTGCGGACGGATCGAGGCGTTCACCGACGACCGCCTCGAACGGGCGATCGACACCGTGTCGAGGGCGGCCGCGTTCCGGATCGACGAGCACGACATCGTGCTCCGCGGCCGCTGCGAGACCTGCGCCGCGTGACCGCGTCCGACCCGGTCTGGGCTGGCTGGGTGGAACGCTGGGAGCGGCAGCAGGAGCGATACCTGCCGGAGCGCGAGACCCGGTTCGCGCTGATGCTGGACTACGCGGAGGCGCAACTCTGCGGCGCGCCCGGGCGAGTGCTCGACCTCTGCTGCGGTAACGGCGCGCTGACGCGTCGCGTTCTCGCCCGCTTTCCCGCCGCGCAGGTGACCGCGGTCGATTGGGATCCGGTTCACCTCGAGATCGCCCGGCGGACGCTGCCGCCGGGCGTCGAGATCGTCGAGGCGGATATCACTCGCCGGGGATGGGCCGACGCGATCGAACCGGGTCTCGACCTCGTCGTCACCGCGACGGCGATCCACTGGTTCCGGCAAGCGGAGCTCGTTGCTCTCTACTCCGTGCTCGCCGGGCTCCTGCGTGAGGGCGGCCTCTTCCTCAATGCAGACCATCTGCCGCCGTCCGAGCCGAGGATCGGCGAGCTCGGCGAGGAACTGACGACTGCATGGCAGGACGCCAACTTCGCAAACGGCGAGGAGACGCATGCCGGCTTCCACGTCGCCGCCGCGGCAGACCCGGCGCTGCGCCAAGCTGCCGAGGTTCGGGCGGAACGGTTCACGGAGCACGGGACGGGAGATTCCCGGACGCTCGACGTCGAGTTTCATCGGGTGGCGCTGCAGGAGGCAGGCTTTCGTGAGGCGGCCGAGATCTGGCGCTTTCGCGACGATGCGGTCTTGCTCGCGCTTCGCTGAAAACGCTCACGACCTTCCACTCGTTTTGCCAATAATCTGAGCCGGTGGTCATGCGGCACTCACTTCTGCTGGGCGTCGTGGCGGCGCTCGCGCTCACGGGCTCGTCCGGCGCGCCCTCCGCCGTGGGCGTCGGTGCGCCGAGCGCCGAAGCATTCGGTATTTCGGTGTCCGCTCCCGGCCGAGGCAGCGCCACCGGCGGCTATGCGCAGGCTCCGCCGAACGGCACAGGTGGCGGCGGGTTCGCGTTCCCCGGCGACGGCTCGATCGCGAGCGTCGCCTCGATCACGACGACGGTGTCGGGCGTCGCCGGCGCCGTGAAGACAACGGCGAGCGCCTCGGTCCAGGTGTCGGGAATCTCGCTCTTCGGCGGCGAGATCACGATCGGCTCCGTGACGGCTCGCTCGACTGCGACGGCAACGCCTCGCTCGGCAACCGGCTCGACCTCCGGGTCGGCGGTGAGCGGCATCACCGTCCTCGGGCAGCCGGTCGCCGGCAGCACGGCCTACGGGTCATGGGGCTCCGTCTCCGTGATGCAGCAGTCCGCGGCTCCGTTCGGGGAGCGCGGGATGAAGGGCTTCCAGGCCGGTGTGACGGCGGTCGTCGTCCACCTGAACGCCGAGCACAACGGCGTTCCGGCCGGCACCGACATCGTCATCGGCTACACCGATGTCGCTGCCGAGATGCGCAAGGAGACCAAGCCGGCGCCGTCGACGCCGGCCGAGGAGGTCAGGCCGAAGCCGAAACGGCAGCAGGAGCCGTCGGACGCCGAGAAGGAGCAGCGCGAGCGGCAGAAGGGCGGCGGCCCGCCTCCGATCCGTGAGATCCCGTTCGGGATCCAGCCCAAGCTGACGGCCGGGCGCTACGTCTTTCCGGTCTACGGGCAGGCCTCGTACGGGGACAGCTTCGGCGCTCCGCGGGCCAATACCGGCTGGCACCACGGGGAGGACATCTTCGCCCCGCTCGGCGCGCCGATCCTCGCTGTGGCCGACGGCATCGTGTACTCGGTCGGGTGGAACGACGTGGGCGGCCTCCGGCTCTGGCTGCAGGACCGGGCCGGCAACGAGTTCTACTACGCGCACCTCTCAGCCTTTTCTCCGCTTGCCGTTGACGGAGCGCAGGTTCGAGCGGGCGATGTGCTCGGGTTCATGGGGAACACGGGCGACGCCGAGCACACGCCGTACCACCTCCACTTCGAGATCCATCCGGCGTCCCTGATCTTCAAGGGCTACGACGGGGTGGTCGCTCCCTACCCGTACCTCAACGCCTGGCAGCGGCTGGTCGACCTCTCGCTGACCGCGGTCTCCGGCTGGGCGCCCCCGATCTCGGATTCGAGCAGAGCGCCGCAGCCCGGGGCGATCCTGCTCCAGGCCCGCGACATCTCGAGCGCGTCCGGGCTCGAGCCGGGTGCTCTGCGCCGCGCGATGCGTGCGCCGACCGACGCCCCGGCCGACGGGTCGATCGGCGATTTCCTCGCCGGTGGCCGCGAAACGCTCCGCGCGGTCGTGCGCAGCGTCGGCGGCCCCTAGCTAGTTAGGTCGCGCTGCCGTTACCCGTGCCCGACGTGCCCGGCGGGCCTTCGCTCTCTTCGCCGAGGACCTTGTTTGCGAGCCAGTGGCGGGTTTGAGGCCCGGTGACGGGGTTGAAGAGGACGCCCAGGGCGATCCCGGTCAGGAGCAGCGTGGCGTTGCGGGTGGAGTGTTCCTTCTTGCCCTGAACGCGGTTCGCCGCCTTCCTCAGATCGTCGATCGCCGAGCGGAGGTTGTCCTGGATCTCCTTGTCCGTCGCGACCCTCGCCGCCATCGCAGACGGCCGGCGGCCGCCGATCAGCTCGTCGTAGATCTCGCGCGCGGCTGCGATCGCGCTCTTTACGTTCTCACGGACCTCCTCGTCTTGGATGGCGCGCTTCACGTACGGCGTCGCCTCGGAGATCCTGTCCTTCGCCTTGGCCATCTCGGCCGTCCTTTCGTCGTCGGTTCGTGACCGGCTTACCCGGCAGCCGGAGCCGACAAACGCGCCGTCAGGCGCCCGTGGCTGCGGCCTGTTCGCGCGATCCTACGCGGCGCGGGCGGCTCATGGGCGAGACGCCGTCGAATGCGGCCTCCAACACGTCGTCGACGTGGTCGGCGAGGACGAACTCCAGGTCCTTCTTCGCTTCGCTCGGCAGATCCGCGACGTCCGGCTCGTTTTCGCGCGGCAGGACGACCCGCTCGACGCCGGCGCGCTGCGCGGCCAGCACCTTGTCGCGCACCCCGCCGATGCCGAGAACCTGGCCCGAAAGGGTCACCTCTCCGGTCATCGCGACGTCTTCTGAGACCGGGCGGCCCGTCACGAGTGAGACGATCGCCGTCACCATCGTGATTCCGGCGGACGGGCCGTCCTTCGGCACCGCTCCGGCGGGGACGTGGACGTGGATGTCGTGCTCGGCGAACCACGCCGGGTCGATGCCCAGGAGGTCCGTGTGTGAACGCACCCAGGAAAGGGCCGCCTGCGCCGATTCCTGCATGACCTCTCCGAGCTGACCGGTGACCCGAAGGCGCCCTTCGCCCGGATAGGCGCTCGCCTCGATGAAGAGAACGTCACCGCCGACCGCCGTGACGGCGAGACCTGTGGCGACGCCCGGATCCGACGTCCGCCGACGGACGTCGCCGACAAAGCGGCGTGGCCCGAGCCAACTGCGAACGCGCCGTTCGTCGATCCGCGCGGTGCCCTTCGCCTTGCCCTCGGCGACGCGGCGCGCGGCCTTCCGGGCGAGCGCGGCGATCTGCCGCTCGAGGTTCCGAACGCCGGCCTCGCGCGTGTACTCGCGGATCACCGTGCGCAGGGCGCCTTCGGTGAACGTCGCCTGCTGCGAGTCGAGGCCGTGGGCCTCGAGCTGCTTGGGCACGAGGTACTTGCGGGCGATCCCGAGCTTTTCGTCTTCCGTGTAGCCGGACAGATGGATGACGTCCATCCGGTCGAGCAGAGGCGCGGGGACCGTCTCGAGCTGGTTCGCGGTCGCGATGAAGAGGACCTTCGAGAGGTCGAACGGCAGGTCGAGATAGTGGTCGCGGAACGTCGAGTGTTGCTCCGGATCGAGCACTTCGAGCATGGCGCTCGCCGGGTCGCCGCGGAAGTCGGCGCCCATCTTGTCGATCTCGTCGATCAGGAAGACCGGGTTGCGTGACTCCGCGTCGCGGAGCGCGCGGATGATCGTCCCCGGCATCGCGCCGATGTAGGTGCGCCGGTGGCCGCGGATCTCGGCCTCGTCGCGTACGCCGCCGACGGAGATCCGCACGAACTCGCGCTCGAGCGTCCGCGCGATCGACTGGCCGAGCGAGGTCTTGCCGACACCCGGCGGGCCGACGAAGAGGAGGATCGACCCCGAAACGTCGTTGCGGAGCTTCGCGACCGCGAGCGACTCGATGATCCGGTCCTTGACCTTCTCCAGGTCGTAGTGGTCTTCGTCGAGGATCCGGCGAGCACGGTCGAGATCGAGGTTGTCCTCGGTCGTCTTCGACCAGGGGAGCGACAGGATCCATTCGAGGTACGTGCGGATGACGCCGTACTCGGCTGCGGCCGAGGGGAGGCGCTCCAGCCGGCCCAGCTCGCGGTCGACCGCCTTCCGAACCTCCTCGGGCAGCTCGGCCTCGGCGACCCGTTCGCGGAGCTCGGTCATCTCGGCCTGCTCGGGATCGCCTTCGCCCAGCTCTTCCTGGATCGCCTTGAGCTGCTGGCGCAGGAAGTACTCACGCTGGCCCTTCTCGAGCTCCGACTGGACCTGTGACTGAATCTTCGTGCCGAGCTCGAAGACCTCGAGCTCCCGTCCGAGGATGGCCGAGATTGCGAGTAGCCGCTTCTCGACGTCGGGCTCCTCCAGCAGCTGCTGCTTCTCGCTCGTCTTCAAGCGAAGCGTCGAGGCGACGAGGTGTGAAAGCGTGCCGGGATCGTCGACGTTCGCCGCCGCCAGCTCCAGCTCAGCGGGCAGGTACGGGACGAGCGAGACGATTCGACCGAACTGCATCTGGACGTTGCGCGTCAGAGCCTCGAGCTCCTTCGTCTCCTCGACGGTGTCGGGAAGCACCGAAAAGTCGCCGACGAGGTACGGGTCGTCCTCGAGCCGCGCGTCGAGCTGGATGCGCTGAACGCCCTGGACGAGGATGCGGAGCGTCCCGTCCGGGACTTTGATCATCTTGTGGACAATCGCCGCCGTCCCTACTTCGTAGAGGTCGTCCCAGCCGGGTTCCTCGGCCTCGGAGGCCTTGACAGTGACGAGTGCGAGCATGCGGTCGCCCGCGACCACGTCGTCGATCAGCTTGATCGATCGCTCTTGGCCGATCGCAAGCGGTGTTGCGGAGTCCGGGAAGACGACCGTCTCCTTCAGCGGCAGCACCGGTAGCGACGCCGGAATCTCGATCGCGTCGAGGTCCGTCGCCTCTGGGGTCTCGAACTCGAGGTCGGTCACGTGCGTTCCTTGCGGCTTGCCGAGCGGATCTCGATCGGCACCCCTTGTGTGGCCGCCGGCTTGACGGCGATCGGGACGACGATCGCGAGCAGGCCGCGCTCGTAGCGGGCCTCAGCCTGGGAGAGGTCGACGTCCTCCGGCAGCTGGACGACGCGCTCGAACGGCCCGTACTCGATCTCCATCTGCTGGAAGACGCGTCCGTCACAGTCCTCGCGGCGGCGCTCGCCGGAGATTCTGAGCGTGCGCTCCGCAGCGGTCACGCTCACCCGGTCCGGGTCGACGCCGGCGATGTCGACGACGATCGTGAACGCCGCTGGTTCCTCTGTCCTGAAGGCATCGAGCGGTGGACGAAAGCCGTGCCGCAGGCCGCTCAAGCGCGAGACCTGCCAAAGGTCGGCGAACAGCTCGTCGATCTCGTCCCTGAGGTGCCTTCGTCTACCCATTCGGCACGTCAATCGTAGCCTTGACAGGTTTCTTCCTCGGGTCTAACTTAGCGTGCACTAGCTTAGCCGGCACTAACTTTGTGAACGAGGGGTGATCACATTGGGATCGTGGGCGCTGACGATGATTCGTTTCCGCTGGGTCGTTCTTGCGGCCTGGCTCGTGCTCGTCGTCGTCTCGGGAATCGCGAGCGCAGGGCTCGCCGATCTACTCACGAACCGCTTCGTGCTCCCGGGCGCCGAAAGCGAGAAGGCCGGCGAGATCCTCGAGCAGCGGTTCGGCCAGAAGCCGGAAGGCTCGTTCACGCTCGTCGTCAAGGGCCGGCCCGGCAGCGCACAGACCCTGGTTCGCCCAACGCGCGCCGCGGCGGAGCGTGCGGCCGGCGCCCTAGACACTGGCAGGCTCGCCGACGTTCGGCCCGTGTCGGGCGATGTCGTCAGCGCCCGGATCATCTCGCAGCTCCAGCCGGCCGACGCGAAGGGCTACACGGGGGAGATGCGGGAGGCGGCGGGCACGATTCCCGGCGCGCAGGTCTATCTCACCGGCCAGTCGGCGATCGAAAGCGACCTCGAGCCCGTGCAGAACCGGGATCTCTTCGTCGGCGAGGTGCTGATTGCGATCCCGATCGCGCTCGTGATCCTGATCTTCGTCTTCGGGACGCTCTCCTTCCTGCTTCCGTTCATGCTGGCCGCGGTCGCGATCCCGGTGACGCTCGCCTGCGTCTGGGTCTTCGCGAACTTCATGACTCTCTCCACCTACCTGACCAACATGGTCACGCTCATCGGGCTGGGAATCGCAGTCGACTACTCCCTGCTCATGGTCTACCGCTACCGCGAGGAGCGGCGGGCCGGCCGGTCGAAGGAGGACGCGGTCGCCGCGACGATGGAGACCGCCGGACGCGCCGTCGTCTTCAGCGGGACCGCGGTCGCGATCGGTCTCGCGCTGATGCTCTTCATGCCGCTGCCGTTCATGCGGGGCTTCGGTCTCGCCGGACTCCTGATCCCGCTCGTCTCGGTGCTGGCCGCGGTGACGCTGCTCCCCGTGCTCCTGTACTGGCTCGAGGATCGGCTCGACCGCGTGCGTCTCGTCCCCAAGCGCGTGATCGAGCGGCGTGAGGATTCCGAGCGGAGCTTCTGGGCCCGCCTGGCGGGCACGATCATGCGGCGCCCGGTCTTGTTCGCCGCCGGCACAGCCGCCGTGCTGCTGGTACTTGCCGCCCCGGTGCTGTCGCTCCAGCTCGGGCCCGGCTCGAACGAAGGCGTTCCGCAGGATCTCGAGGCTGTTCAAGGGCTGAACGTCCTCACAGACGCCGTCGGTGAGGGGGCGATCTCGCCGACCGACATCGTCATCGACACCGGCCGGGCCGGAGGCGCGTCGGACCCCGGCGTTGCTGCAGGCGTCGAGCGCCTCGGGAGCCTGCTCCGCGGCGACTCGGAGATTGCCGACGTCGTCGTCGCGGGCCCGCAGACGACCGAGCCGACCGGCCGGTACCTGCACGTGCAGGCGATCGGGAAGCACGAGTACGGGCTTCCGGACTCGCAGGAGTTCGTCGACCGGCTGCGTGACGTGATCATCCCGGCCGCGGCGTTCCCGGCCGGCGTCGATGTGCTCGCCGGCGGCGGGCCTGCGTTCGGCGTCGACTTCCTCGACATCACCTACGGCGCCTTCCCGTGGCTCGTGCTCGCCGTGCTGCTCTTGACCTACATCCTGCTCGTGCGCGCGTTCCGCTCGCTGCTGCTGCCGCTGAAGGCGATCGTGCTCAACCTCCTCTCGATCGGAGCGGCCTACGGGATCCTCGTCCTGGCCTTCAAGCTCGGCGCGGGCGAGCCCTTCGGCTTGACTCAGTTCGACCAGATCGAGGGCTGGATCCCGGTGTTCCTCTTCGCGATGCTCTTCGGGCTGTCCATGGACTACGAGGTCTTTCTCGTCAGCCGGATGCGCGAGGAGTGGGACGCGACCCGAAACAACGAGCTCGCCGTCAAGCAGGGCCTGGCCAAGACGGGGCGGCTCGTGACGGCGGCCGGGCTGATCATGTTCGCGGCCTTCATGGGCTTCGTCGCCGGCTCGATCGTCGGGCTGCAGCAGTTCGGCCTCGGTCTCGCCGCGGCGATCCTGATCGACGTCACGATCATCCGGGCCTTGCTCGTGCCGAGCGCGATGAAGATCTTCGGCCGCTGGAACTGGTGGCTGCCCGAGACCGCTGCGAAGATCTTCCGGGTGAAGCCGTCGCCGCT
>Ga0081538_10004321_pt1 | contig 13133 bp, 13 predicted proteins | sample TabmetS5T2R1_FD_71022 | JGI IMG/M metagenome (GOLD analysis project Ga0081538, IMG submission 71022) | Tabebuia heterophylla rhizosphere microbial communities from the University of Puerto Rico - S5T2R1 | ecosystem: Host-associated > Plants > Roots > Rhizosphere ...
TGCCGTCTTCTCCAACCTGCCGTTAAGACCGGGAGACAGCTTCACCCGGCCCAGTGCCGGAGGCGGTGGCTTCGGAGATCCGCTCGAGCGTGACCCCGAGGCTGTACGGGACGACGTCGCGGACGGCTACGTGAGCGTCGGGCGGGCCGCCAAGGACTATGGCGTCGTCGTGCGCGAGGTGGACGCCGAGCTGGCGGAGTACGAGGTTGACACGAAGGCGACCGAGGAGGAGCGCGAGCGAATCCGGTTGCATCGCCTGGAGTGGCTGGAGGAGGAGCCCGAATCCGTCGCCGAGCGCTACCGCGCCGGCGAGCTCGAGCTGCTCGACGTGCTGCGGCGTCACGGCGTGATCCTCGACTGGGGAACCGGTGAGCTGCTTCCGAGGACCACCGAGCAGTTCCGGGCCATGCTGCAGCGCCGCGCGGCTCGCGGATGGGAGACCGTCCCGGCCGGAGCCAGGTGAGGAGCGGCGCCTTCGCGCCCGCGGCCAGGCCATGGACCGTTCGACCGCCCCCAGCCCCCGCACGCGAGTCCGCAGGATGCCGAAGCGCGGCGTGTACGACCGAGCGCCGATCCACGCGATCCTCGACGAGGCGCTCGTCGCACACCTTGCGTTCACCGACGAGGACGGCCAGCCGTACGCCATCCCCACCCTGCACGCACGGGTCGGGGACGAGGTTTGGGTGCATGGCTCCTCGGCGAGCCGAACTCTGCGAACGCTCCGTCGCGGTGCCCGGGCCTGCCTCACCGTGACGCTGGTCGACGGACTGGTCCTCGCGCGCTCGATCTTCAACCACTCCGTGAACTACCGCTCGGTGATCGTGCTCGGGGAGGCTCGGGCGGTGACCGACCTCGACGAAAAGCGCGCTGCGCTCGCGGCGTTCGCCGAACGTGTCGCACCCGGCCGATGGGCCGACGCCCGGCCGCCGACTCCCTCGGAGCTCAAGGCAACGTCGATCCTCGCGCTGCCGCTCGACGAGGCCTCCGCGAAGGTGCGTACCGGACCGCCCGTGGACGGCGAGGCGGACCACGAGCTCGACGTCTGGGCCGGCGTAGTGCCGATCCGGCTTGTGCGCGGTGAGCCGGTGCCCGACCCTCACCTCCGGGCAGGGATAGATGTGCCCGGCTATCTCCGAGCGGCGCGCCACGACTGAGGCCGGGGCCAAAGGGCCGCAGCGGGCTCAGTCCAGCGGCTCCACGCGCGCGTCCTCGTCGTTGACGATGACATGGACGCTGGCTTTCCTCCTCCTCCGGCGCGATGTTCAGCTCGGTCTCGTCCTGGCGTGCCGGCGGCGGTCTCTGGGACACCGTCTCCATGCGGTCACTCCCGCGGGTGTTGCGAATAACCGGGCTCCGGCGCGAAACACCGAGCCCGACATCTCGCGTCGAGTCCGCCGAAAGCGACGAGTCCGACGCTCCCCGCGTGTTCCTCCGCCAAACTTCGGCCGATGCTGCGCTTCGGGCTGCCCGTGTTGGCCGTCCTCGCGCTTGTCGTCATTGCGCTCGCGGCGCGGGGCGAGAATCCGAGGCCACGCGACGGTCGCGTGGCGGCGCCGCAACCCGAACGGCCCGTGGCGACCGCTCCGCCCCCTAGCGCCGCCCTCGTGCGGGGGCCCGACAATCTCCAGGCGGCGGCGCGCCGCCTGGCCCGGGTGCGGGGTGTTCGCCGGACCGCGCTCGTGGGTCGAGGCACCGCACTCGTGACGGAGGTCCGGGCCCGCGACGGCCGGCTCGTCCAGCGGGTTCGCCACGGATTCGCTCTGGCGTTCGACGTCGCAGCCGTCGAGCCCCGCGCGTGGGCGGCCGCGCTGCCCGAGGCCGAGCGGGCTCCGGTGGGACGCCTCCAGCGCGGCGAGGTGCTGCTATCCGCGACCGCGGCCCGGCTGCGGGGCGTCGGGGCGGGAGCGACCCTTGTCCTCACGGGCGGCGGCCGCCTCAGGGTCCGCGGCGTCGTGCCGGACGAGTTCGCGCACTCCGCGGAGCTGCTCGCGCACCTGCGTGACCGGCGCGTCCAGGTCCGTCCACGCAACATCCTGGCGTTGCTCCGCCCCGGGGCCGAGATCGGCGAGCGGCGGCTCGAGCGAGCGGCCGCCGACGGCCAGCCGACCCGGGCGCTCATGCTGTTCGACGGCAACGACGAGGGCGAGGCTCGGGATGGCCCCGCGCGCCCGGCAGAGCTGAAGGCGAGGTTCGGTGAGCCGGCGGTTGGCCTCCCCTACGGCGAGGACTGGGTGAGGTTGGACCCCGGCTTCCTCCGCCGTCACATTGTCACCCGCCGGGTGCCGCTGCTCGGCGCCGTGACCTGCCATCGCCGAATGCTGCCGGCGCTGCGGTCAGCGATCGCGGAGCTCCGGCGCCGTGGTCTCGGCCGACTCGTGAACCCGGCCGAGTACGCCGGCTGCTACGCGCCACGCCGGATCCAGCCGAGCGGAACGCTGTCGCTCCACGCCTGGGGGCTCGCCGTCGACCTCAACGCGGCTTCGAACCCAGTCGGCGGCGAGTCGAACCAGGACCCCCGTCTAGTCCGGGTGATGGAGCGCCACGGCTTCTCGTGGGGCGGAGACTTCCCAACCGTTCCCGATCCGATGCATTTCGAGTTTCGCGGGCGCTGAGCGTTCGCTCGCGGGAGGCGCGCTCGGTCATCGAGGGGTGGTCTCTCGGGCGCGGCGTTCGAGGCGCGAGGCCGATTCCACCAGCCAGGCCTTGACGGTGGCGATGTCCTGGGCGCTGAAGCCGTCCTCGATCTCCGCCTCAAGCCTGCGGACGGCCGGGTTCGCCGCCTCGAGCCGCCGCTCACCCTCGTCGCTGAGGGTCACCTGAAGGATGCGGCCGTGGGTCGGGTGCGGACGGCGCTCGATCAGGCCTTCGCGCTCGAGCGTCGCCAGCACGCCGTTCATCGCCTGCGGGGTCGTGTTGCACGCCCGCGCCAGATCGGCGCCGGAGGATCCCGGATCCCGGGCCAGGACGCTGAGGACCGCGTACTGCGGAGTGCTCAAGTGCTGGGGCAGTAGCGCCGCCTCCAGCGCGGCGCGAAGAGTGTGGGACGTCTGGCGCAGCAGGTAGCCGATGTGACCCTCCACGCCGCGGTAGCGCTCACCGATCAATGGGACCGTCACTTGGCCCAGGCTATCGTGGTTTTGATATGTCGACAGGAACCTGATATTGGCTCAGGAACCTGAGACCCTTTCGATCGTCAGTTGGAACGCACTTTCGCGCGGCCCGGGTCGAAGGTGTCGCCGGCGCTGGCGACCACGGTCCAGCCGCGTCGGCGACCGCCTCCGTTGACGGGGATGGTTGCGACGCCTTCGTCGTCCGTGAACGCGCGCCGGGCGGCGACCTTGATCCTGGCGCGGCGCACCGGGCGGGTGTCGCCGAGGATCGTGGCGGTCACCCTGACCTTGACGACGACGCCTCGCGCGCTCTTCACCCGGTGCGCGGCCACCTCCAGCTGCGACGGCCGCGGCATGTCGTTTGGGCAAGGCGCAGCCTCGGGGATGCCGGTCGACTTGCGTCCCTTGAACTCGGCCTCGGCGTGACCGCTCACCGTGCTCGGCGGCGCGTGAGGCTGGGGGCTCGGCGTCTTCTGCTGGAAGGTCAGATCGATGTCGGCGTGCCCGATCTCCCTGCCATTGGCGTCCGTCGCGCGTAGCCGCGCGACGTATCGCATCGCGTCGCGCACCGGGCTTCCCGTGATCTCCTCGGTGCCGTCCACGAACGTCTTTCCATCGTCGCTGTAGCGGTCGTAGACCACGCGGCCGTTGATCCTCGCGAGGTTGCCGTCGCGCACGATCGTGGCCGTGCCGCGGGCCGGGCCGTCGACCGTGGTTACGCCGGGGAACCCGAAGGCGCCGGTGTACTGCTGGGGCGTCTGCGCCCAGTCCCCGATCTCGGTGCGGACCGTGGGGATCGGCTCAGTCGACGGGCGGTCGAGCCGGGCGATCAGCAGCCGGCTCGGCGAGGTCCCCTTCTGCTGCACGTAGGCGTTGGCCTCCGCCGGCGGGTCGCCGAGCTGGCGCTCCTGGATGAGGACGCGCGTGCTGTCGGGGCTCCAGAACGGATAGCCGGCGAGGTTGTTGCCGATGATGTCGTTGCCGCCGCGGTAGGGGGCCAGCGGCTGGCCCGCCAAGGAGCCGCCCGCGTCGCCCTCGGATCCCAGCAGCCACGGCTGGATGTCGCATTGAAAGCCCGCCCGGCTCGAGACGTAGTGCCCGGCGACCGCGGCGAAGAAGGGATAGGTCAGGAACGGGGGGTTCGGGAACGTCCCGAGCGCCGCCACCCGCTCCATGCCGCGCCAGCTGCCGACGACGAGATGCCGCCCGTCCGGCGACGGTGCGCCATCCTCATCCCAGTCGGGGTGGCCGGTGAGCCGGGTTGTCTCACCCGTAGCCAGGTCGACCTTCAGCATGTCGACGTTGCTGCTCTCCGGCTCGCCGACGATGATCGCGGAGCGGCCGCCGTCGGCGAACGATTTGAACTCCCACAGCTGGCTGCCGTTGGCCCACCGCTCGGCGCTGCGATCGAGCAGCGACGTCGGCGGCGTCGGGTTGATGACCCGGTGGTCGACCGCCCGGTAGCCGCTGTCGGTGCGCTCGAGCCGCGCCACCATCATGATCAGGGAGTCGAGGCGGACCATGGAGTAGGCGAGGTGCTCGCCGTCGGGCGCGAGGTGGTAGGTGCGCCGGCCGAGGTTCGGCTTCCCCACGCTGGTCGCATCGTCGGCGCTCAGGTCCACCGGGAGGTAGCGGTGATCGCGGCAGTGGCCGACCGACGGGGTGCACTCCAGGATCGAGGCGACGTCGCCGAGCTCGTTGGCGATGAACATCCGCCTGTTGTCAGGCGATAGATAGGTGAAGGCGCCGACGATCGCGGGTCGGTCGTCGAAGCCGCAGGAGACGCAGCGGGCGCGCCTGCCGTCGGCGTCGGCGATCCATTCGTGGCCGCCGTTGTAGTCGTGGAAGACGATGTGCCTGCCGTCCGGCGCCCAGGTCGCCGCCCACGGCATCACCCCATCGGGCAGGGCGACGCGCTCGTGCTCGATGGGCTCGAACGGCCGCACCGCGGCCTGGGCCGAAGCGACGCTCGCACAGCCGGCGAACACGGCGAGCGCCGCGATCAGCAGTCTGATTGCGGACATCGAATTCACGACGGATCCTGGCAGCCTTATTGCGGTCATGGCAATAGTTATTGCACAAACCGCAATAAGCTGTCAAGCTGCCACGCGTGGCGACGGCTGCGAGACGCACACGCCTCTCCCCCGAAGCACGGCGCGCCCAGATCATCGACGCCGCGATCTCCGCTTACGAGCGCCAGCCGTGGGACGAGATCTCCTTCGAGGCCCTCGCCGGGCAGATCGGGGTGTCGCCTCCGTTGCTGCGCCACTACTTCGGCGCCAAGCGCGACCTCTTCCTGGCCACCGTGCGCCATCTCGGCGACCTCTTGACCGGTGTCCTTACCCGGGAGCACGACGTCCCGCCGGATCAGCTCCCGCGGGCGAGGCTCGACGACTACCTCGCCTTCGTAGAGGAGCACGGCTGGGCGCATCCGCTCTGGCTGACCGCCGCCGCCGATCCGTATGCAAGTGCCACCATCGACGACCTGCGCAAAGACCTTGCGCGGATCATCCTCGCGCGACCGATCGATGAGGCGCCGCCGATCCTCCAGCTACGAACCTGGGGCTGGATGGGATTCGTCGAAAGCGTCATCACGAGGCACCTCGAGGACCGCGAGGCCGTAGAGCGCGAGGCCGTCCTCGACCTGCTCGTGGGGTCGATGTCGATCCTGCGTGCCCCCCGTCCTCGCGGGCGCGGCTAAACCAGCGGCTCGACGCGCGCGTCCTCCTCGTCGGCGATCACAAGAACGCCGGCTCCCTTCGCCATCGGCCCGACGGTCTCGCCGGTCAGCCCCAGAACCGCGGCCTCGTTGGTCGGGCTGTGCCCCACGACCAGGGCCCTGCCGCCGTCAGGCAGGCGGTCCAGGACTCGCCGGAGGGCGGCAGCGAGGACGCGGGAGTCCTCTTCGACGAGCTCGGGATCGGCGGCGCGCAATGCGTCGAGCTCGCCGCTGCCGGCGTCCTTATACGCCTGACGCCAGCGGTCCTCGACCTCGGATCGCATCCCGGGCTCGACCACCGTCCCACCGGAGACCTGCTCACCGAGCGCGCAGGCAAAGCAGGCGAGCGTCTGGGTGGCGCGCTGCGCCCCGCTCGAGATGAACAGCTGATATCCGCCGCGAAGGTGTGCCCCGATCTCGAGTGCCGCCTGCACGCCCTCTTGGGTCAGGGCGTCGCCATCGCTGTCGGTGTGGCGCCTGAGCTCGATCTGCTTCGCCATGCGTCGGTCTAGAGGTTATGGAGGAGGAGCGGGGACGCTGCTCGGGAGCCACCGACCGTGGTCGTACGATGTGAACGATGAATGGCTGCCGCCCTGGCCCGACCGCGTGCGAGTGAGCCCGGTGAAGAATCGAACGAGGACGGGATCAGCCTGCCGCGGCGGACGATTTTGGGGAGCGAGTTCGCCGGCGGGGTCGAAGCGGTCGGGGAGCACGTCACGTCGTTCGCAGAGGGCGACGCGGTCTTAGAGCCATGAACGAGCACTATCGGGTCGCCGTCGTCACGGGCGCCGGTTCCGGGATCGGTCGGCAGGTGGCGTGCGCCCTCCTCGAGGCGGGGTACCACGTGGCTTTGGCGGGACGGCGCGAAGAAGCCCTGCGTGCCACGGCCGAGACAGCCGGGGTCGGGTCGGAGCGGGCGCTCGTCCTGCCGACCGACGTCGCCGACCCAGCATCTGTCGACGCGCTCTTCGACCGCGTGCGCGACGACTTGCACCGGGTTGATCTCCTCTTCAACAACGCAGGGATCTTCGGTGCTTCGGCACCGATAGAGGAGCTGGCGTTCGAGGACTGGCAGGCCGTCGTGGCTACGAACCTGACCGGCGCCTTCCTGTGCGCACAGCGTGCGGTCAGGGCGATGAAGGACCAGCGCCCGCGGGGAGGTCGAATCGTCAACAACGGGTCCATCTCGGCGCACGTCCCGCGGCCACACGCGGTCGCCTACACCGCGACGAAGCATGCGATCACCGGCCTCACGAAGGCCATATCGCTCGAGGGGAGGGCCCACGACATCGCCTGCGGACAGATCGACATCGGCAACGCGGCCACCGACATGACCGCAGCCATGGCCAAGGGTGTTCTGCAGGCGGACGGCACCGTTGCCGCCGAGCCCACCATGGACGCGCGGCACGTCGCCGACGCCGTGCTCTACATGGCCGGCCTGCCGCTCGACGCCAACGTCCAGTTCCTGACCGTCATGGCGACGGGGATGCCGTTCATCGGCAGGGGATAGCAGTCCCTCCAGCGATGAAACGGGTTGCGGCACCTCAGCGCGCGTGAGACGCTCGTGATTCGATGGCTCGCGACTGGCCCGAGACGCACTACGCGTGGAATGGCGAGGTCAGCCTTGCGTACCAGGTTTACGGTGACGGCCCGATCGACGTCGTCCTGGTGCCGGGTTGGGTTTCGCATCTGGAGGTCGCGTGGGAACACTCCGGCTATCGCCGCTTCATGGACCGGCTGGCCTCCTTTGCCAGAGTGGTCGTCTACGACAAGCGGGGGACCGGCCTGTCGGATCCGGTCGAGTCGGCACCCGGGTTCGACTCACGGCTGGACGATCTCGCCGCCGTGCTGCAAACCGCGGAGTGCCGTCGCCCCGTCCTCTTCGGGTGGTCCGAGGGCGCGACGATCGCGGCGCTTTTCGCCGCGACGCATCCGGATCTGGTCAGGCGGCTCATCCTCTATGGGACCTTTGCGCGTGGCCTCATGGCGGAGGACTATCCCTTCGCCATAGACCAGCCGACGGCCGACGACTTCACCGAGGCGATCCGGGCTGCCTGGGGGGAAGCGGTGTCGCTCACGGTCCTCGGGCCGGACCGGATGGACGACGTGGAGCTCCGGCGCTGGTGGGGCCGCTTCGAGCGCATGTCAGCAAGTCCTGGAACGGCAGCGTCCGTGTTCGAGCTGAACACCCGGATGGACATGCGCGAGGTGCTGCCCTCCATCCACGTACCCACTCTGGTGGTGCACCGCGTCGGCGACATGCTGCCGATCGAGGGCGCGAGATACACGGCCGAGCGGATCCCGGATGCCCGGCTCGTGGAGCTACCCGGCGCGGATCATTGGCCCTGGCTCGCCGGAGGCGACGATGTGCTCGAACCCGTCGAGGAGTTCGTAACCGGGAAGCGGTCAGCCCCGCAGCCAGACCGGATCTTGGCCACGGTTCTGTTCTCCGACATCGTCGGGTCCACGGCCCGCGCGTCGGAGATCGGAGACACCGAGTGGCGGCATGTTCTAATGCGGCACGACTCGCTCGTGCGCGAGGCGATCGAGAAGGAGCGCGGCGTGATCGTCAAGCCGACCGGAGACGGAGCGGTGGCGCGGTTCGATCGTCCCACCGCCGCGGTGGAGGCCGCTCGAGAGATAGCGGCCGCGCTCCCGGACAGGCTCGGGCTGGAGGCGCGAGTGGGCGTGCACACGGGCGAAATCGAGCTCCTCGAGGACGACGTAGCGGGAATGACGGTTCACGTTGCCGCGCGCATCGGCGCGCTCGCCGGGCCCGGTCAGGTGCTCGTCTCGCGCACGGTGAGGGACCTCGTCTTGGGCTCCGGGCTGCCCCTGCGAGAGGCCGGCACGCATTCGCTCAAGGGCGTCCCCGATACGTGGGAGGTGTTCGCCCTCGCAGACGGGCGGTAGCTCGCCTGGCGAGGTTCTTCGAGGCGCCACCGGCCGGGGGGCGGGTGGGGCCAGCAGAGGTCCTCCAGTATCTCCTCCTGAGTGAGCTCGATCGTGAAGGGAATGTCGATGGTGAAGGCACCGTCGTCGGGCCGCCCCGTCATGCGGCCGCCCTCGTAGCGAGCGCGTCGCTCAGGACCCGGACCGCCTCGGTCCCCACGATGGCGTGCCCGAGCGCGTTCAGGTGGAGCCGGTCGCTGCTGTAGACGTCGGGGTCGGCGGACGCGGGGTGGTCGCGCATCTCGACGAGCATGGCGCCGTGGCGGCGCGCGACCCGCCGCGTGACCTCCGCGAGGGCGCGCATCCTCTCGTCGAGGGAATGCGCGTACTCGGGCGGCACGAGCCCGGACGCGACGATGTCCATCAGCTCGATCATCAGGACGTCCGCTCCGGCCCGGCGCAGCGGGCCGACGATTCCGTCGAGCTCGCGCGTGACGTCGTCGGGCGAGAAGGAGCGGCGCAGCGCGTCGTTACCGCCGGCGGCGACGATCGCCAGGTCGGGCCGGAAGCCGAGTGCGGCTACCAGTTGGCGCTCGCGAACCTCGGCCGCGAGGAGGTCTCGGAGACCGAGATTCATCAGGCAGAGACCGGGGGAGACCGCGCGCAGCGGCTCGGCGATCCGGTCGATCCACGACAGATCGAGAAAGCCCTCGCGGGGCTCGCGCACGCCCTCGGCGATGCTGTCGCCCAGGACGGCGACGCGGCGCCACGGCGCGCCGCGGAGCAGCGCGACCTGGGAGACGAACGGCAGGACCTCGGGCTCGTGGGTGGTTGTCATGTCTTCTCCTCGAGGACGAGCCACATCGCCGCCGCGGCGACGGCGAGCGTGGCGAGGGTGCAGAACAGGTAGACGTCGGCGAACGGGCCGACGGCGGACCCGGTTCGGCCGTCCAGGAGGGCGGCCAGCACGGCGACGCCGAGCGCACCGCCCACCTGTCGGCCGGTCTGGTTCAGGCCCACGGCGGCCGCGAAGCGCTGGGGCGCGACCGACAGCGCCGCCGCGGTGGACACGCCGGTCGTGATCGCCCCCGTGCCCACGCCGATCAGTACGCCGACCGGAAGCCAGAAGGTGAGGAAGCTCGGCGCCTCGGGGAGGGCGACAACGCAGAGCAGCCCGGCAGCTGCGAGCACGAGCGCGCCGCCCACGATCACCGGGCGGACCCCACGCCGCGCCACGATTGGGCCGGCCTTGAGGGCGACGATTGAGGCGACGATCGCGCCGGGCGTCATCGCCAGACCGGCCTCCAGCGGCGAGTAGCCCCACACCTGGATGAGGAACAGCACCCCGACGAGCAGCCACGGGAACAGCGCGGCGCCGTACAGCAGCGACGCCAGGTTGGCGAGGGCGAATGACCGCGTCCGCCACAGCCAGGTCTCGACCGCCGGCGCTGCCCGGCCCATAGAGCGCCGGAGCGCCGCGCCGACGGCGAGCGTCCCGCCGCCGAGGCACAGGAGGGTCTGGGCGGAGCTCCAGCCCCAGTCGGTCCCCTGCGAGATGCCCAGCGCGACCGCCGCGATGCCGGCGCCGAGCAGCACGATGCCGCCGGCGTCCGGCAGGCGCCCGCGATTCGCACCCCCCGCCGGGACCAGCCTCGTCCCGGCGAGGATCGCAAGGCCGAACGGGATGTTCACGAGGAACAGCGCGCGCCATCCCAGCGCGTCGACAAGGACTCCGCCGATCGCCGGTCCGGCCGCAGCTGCGAGCGCCCCGGCCGCGCTCCAGGCGCCGATCGCCGCGGCGCGCCGCTCGGGCGGGGTATCGACGAGCACGATGGCCAGCGAGGCCGGGATCATCGCCGCGGCGGCCGCGCCCTGGAGCCCGCGCGCGACGAGCAGCACGCCGAGGGAGGGGGCCACGGCACACGCCAGGGACATCGCCGTGAAGGCGCCCACGCCGGCCAGCATGAGAGTGCGCCGGCCCACCACGTCGGCCACGCGCCCCGCGGGGGCGAGGAACGCGGCGAACGTTACGGCGTAGATCGTGATGATCCACGTCGCGGCTCCGACCGACGCGCCGGCAAAGTCCGTCCGGACGTCGGCGACTGCGAGGTTCGCGACGGTGGTGTCGAGTAGCGCGAGGAATGCCGCGCCCGCCGCCACGAGCAGCACTGCGCGCTCCCGCTCCACCGCTCGCGGAGGGGCCACCGCCGCGGTCTCAACGGCCATGTCCGGCGGGCCTCTTCGGTCGAATAAAAAGCACGATCGGTCGTACGTTTTACCACAGTACGAACGATCGTGCTACTTTTCTCGGGCATGAGCCCGGCGCAGGATGAGCTCGAGACCCTCGCGGAAGCCGAGCCCGTCGTCGACGACGTGGCCGACGGCCGTCGGCGCCGCGGCATGCGCACGCGCGAGTCGATCCTCCAGGCGGCTGCCGACCTCGCGTCGGTCGAGGGTCTCGAGGGGCTGACGATCGGACGTCTGGCGACGGAGCTCGGGATGAGCAAGAGCGGTCTCTTCGCGCACTTCGGCTCCAAGGAGGAGCTGCAGCTGGCGACGATCGACGCCGCGCGCAGGCGCTTCGTCGACCACGTGGTGAAGCCGTCCCGGCACCTGCCGCGCGGGCGCGAGCGCGTGGAGGCGCTCATGCGCGACTGGCTGCGCTACTACCGGAGCGACGTGTTCGCCGGCGGCTGCTTCTTCTACACGGTCAAGGCCGAGTTCGACAGCCGTCCGAACAGCCCGGTGCGCAAGGTCGTGACCGAGGACGCGCGCGAGTTTCTCGCGTTCCTGACGCGGGAAGTGCGCAAGGCGCAGGATGCCGGCGACCTCGACCCGTCGGTCGAGGCCGAGCAGATCGCCTTCGAGCTCGAGGCGCTGGGGGCCGCCGCCCAGCAGCAGTACCAGCTCATGGACGACCCGGCGGTCTTCGACCGCGCCGAGCGCGGCATCAGCGCTCGACTCGACGCACTGTGCGGCTAGCCGCACCGGGACATGCCGGGCAGCCGCACTTGTGTCCGCGGCGCGGGCTGGGAGTCTCGCAGCATGATCTCCCCTCCACAGCTCGCCGCGAACCTTCCTGGCCGCGTCATCGGCCCCGACGACCCTGAGTACGACCAGGCACGAACCGTCTACTATGGCGGATTCGACGACAGGAAGCCGGCGCTGATCGTCCGCGTGGCGGACGCCGGCGACGTCTCAGGCGTCCTCGCCTTCGCGCGCGAGGCGGGACTGGAGCTCGCCGTCCGCAGCGGCGGCCACAGCATTGCCGGTCACGGCGTCTCCGATGGAGGGGTCGTGCTCGACCTCACTGACCTGAAGGCGCTCGACATCGACGCCGACGGGCGCACTGCCTGGGCCGAGGCCGGGTTGACCGCGGGTGAGTACACCGTCTCGGCGGCGGAGCACGGGCTCGCGACCGGATTTGGCGACACCGGCTCCGTGGGAATCGGTGGAATCACGCTTGGCGGCGGCGTCGGGTTCCTCGTCCGCAAGCACGGCCTCACGATCGACAACCTTCTAGCGGCCGACGTCGTGACCGCGGACGGCGAGATGCTCCGCGCCGATGCCGATTCTCACCCGGACCTGTTCTGGGCGATCCGTGGCGGCGGGGGCAACTTCGGGGTCGCCAACCGGTTCAAGTTCCGGCTCCACGAGGTCGACTCGATCGTGGGCGGGATCCTGATTCTGCCCGCCACCGCCGACGTGATCGCGGGCTTCGTCGCGGAGGCGGAAGCCGCGCCGGAGGAGCTCTCGACGATCGCCAACGTCGTACTCGCGCCGCCCTTGCCGTTCATTCCGGCCGAGCACCACGGTCGTCCCGTGGTGATGGGCCTGCTCGCCTACTCCGGCGGGGTGGAGGATGGCCAGCGCGCCACCGAGCCGTTCCGCTCGCTTGCCACCCCGATCGCCGACATGGTCAGGCCCGTGAGCTATCCGGAGATGTTTCCGCCGGAGGAGGAGGCCTTCCGCCCGATCGCGGCGGCGCGCACGATGTTCGTGGATTCCGTGGACCGCCATGCGGCGGAGACGATCATCGACCGCCTCGAGGCCTCGACTGCGGCTATGGCCGCGACCCAGATCCGGGTGCTCGGCGGGGCGATGGCGCGCGTGCATCCTCGGGCCACCGCCTTTGCCCATCGCCACAGCCGGATCCTGGTGAACGTCGCCGCGATGTTCGAGCGGGACGAGGAGCGGGCGGTGCACCAGGCCTGGGTCGACGAGCTCGCCGGCGCACTGCGCCAGCGCGACGCGGGCGCCTACGCCGGGTTCCTCGGAGACGAGGGGGAGGAGCGCGTCCGCGCGGCCTATCCGGGATCGACCTGGGATCGGCTCGGCGCGGTCAAGGCCAGGTCGGACCCCGCCAACATCTTCCCGCCCAAACAGAACATCCCCCCACCGGGCGTGAGTCC
>Ga0081538_10004322_pt1 | contig 13133 bp, 12 predicted proteins | sample TabmetS5T2R1_FD_71022 | JGI IMG/M metagenome (GOLD analysis project Ga0081538, IMG submission 71022) | Tabebuia heterophylla rhizosphere microbial communities from the University of Puerto Rico - S5T2R1 | ecosystem: Host-associated > Plants > Roots > Rhizosphere ...
GGAGGCTTGGCCCCCAGCGCCTCGTAGTTCAGGACGGGCCGTACCTCGATGGCGCCCACGTGCGCGGCCGGGATCTTTGCCGCCAGCTCGACCGCCTCGTCGATGCCCTCGCAGTCGACCGCGTAGAAGCCGCCCAGCTGCTCCTTCGATTCGGCGAACGGTCCGTCCGTGATCACGCGTTCACCGCCGCGCATCCGGACGGTGGTCGCGGTGGAGGAGCGATCGAGTCCTTCGCCGGACACCATCAGCCCCTTGCCCACCCACTCGCGCGAGAGCGCCGTGTACTCGTCCATCATGCGCTTCGATTCCTCTGGTGTTCGGGCCTCGAGAACACTCTCGTCCGTGTAGATGCTCAACAGGTACCGCATCGAAAGACCTCCGTGGACTGGGCGGCGCCGGTCGCCGCCTTCAAGATGACGACGAACGGCGAACAACGAGATCGACATTGGGAGGATATGTGGGCATGGCGGAGCTGGAAGTGACACAGGCCGATGTCACGAAGCTCGAGGTCGATGCGATCACCAACGCGGCCAACACCCAGCTGAAGCACGGCGGGGGCGTGGCGGCGGCGATCTCCCGGGCCGGCGGGTCCGAGGTGCAGCGGGAGTCGGACGAGAAGGCGCCGATCGGCCTCGGCGAGGCGGTCGAGACGACAGCCGGCGATATGCCCGCACGGTGGGTGATCCACGCCGCGACGATGGAGCTCGGCGGTCCCACGTCGGCCGAGATCATCGAGCGCGCCACCCGCTCTACGCTGGCGAGGGCGGAGGAGCTCGGCTGCCGCTCGCTCGCGCTCGTCGCGTTCGGAACCGGCGTCGGCGGCTTCCCGCTCGACGAGGCGGCCCGCCTGATGGTCGGAACCGCCCGCGAGCACGAGGGCGAGCTCGAGCGAATCGTGTTCGCGGTGCGCGGCGACGAGGCCGAGCGGGCGTTCCGCGCGGCGCTGTGAGGGGCGGCTACGGCGCAGTGATCCGCGCCAGGGTATGCTCCCCCGCAGCGGCGGCGCGTGCGAGATAGAGATCGCCAATGCATGGGGTCCTCGTCGCACCCGACTCATTCAAAGGCACCTTCCCCGCCGCGCTCGTAGCCGCGGCGATTGCCGCCGGGCTCCGCGCCGCCGGCCGCGAGGCAGACGAGCTGCCGGTGGCCGACGGCGGCGAGGGGACGATGGATGTGCTCGTCAGCGCCCTCGGCGGCGAGCTTCACCCGATCACGGCCAGTGATCCCCTCGGCCGTCCCGTCGAGGCTCGATTCGCGGTTCTGCCGGACGGGGTCGCGGTGGTCGAGATGGCGGAGGCGAGCGGCCTTGGGCTGGTCGACGAGGCGGAGCGCGACGCGTGGGCGGCGACGACCCGCGGCACCGGCGAGCTGATCGCCGCCGCGTCCGCTGCCGGCGCCGAGCGGGTGATCGTCACGGTCGGCGGCTCGGCCACGACGGACGGCGGCGCGGGCGCACTGGAGGCGCTCGAGGAGAATGCTGTGCGCGTGGACATAGACGTCCTGGTGGATGTGCGCACGCCGTTCGAGGAGGCGGCGCGGGTATTCGGACCGCAGAAGGGCGCCGACCCATCGACGGTGGAGCGCCTCGAGCGCCGGCTTCACCGGCTCACCGAGGGGTTTCGGCGCGATCCCCGCGGCGAGCCGATGACGGGTGCCGCCGGCGGCCTCTCGGGCGGCCTCTGGGCGCAGCACGGCGCCCGCCTCGTGCCGGGCGCGGCGTACGTGCTCGACGCGATCGGCTTCGACGAGCGCATGCGCAGGGCCGCGTTCGTGGTCACCGGCGAGGGCCGGCTCGACGAGCAGACGCTGCAAGGCAAGATCGTGGGGGAGGTCGCCACGCGCTGCCGGCAGGGCGGGGTGGCGTGCCATGCGGTGGTGGGCAGCAACGCGCTCGAGCCGTTCCAGGAGCGGATCCTCGATCTCGCGTCGGTCACGGAGGCGACGACGCTCGAGGAGCTGGAGGAGGCGGGGCGGCAGCTCGTGTAGGGGTCCGGGGCGCCCGCTGAAGCAGAACGGCGCCCCACAGCGACGGGCGCTCCCTGCGGGAGCGCCCGTGCTGCCTCACCCGTGCGGCGGCCCTGCGAGCCGCCGCAGCGCTCGAACCTACACGCGATTGTAACGATGGTTACGAGTTTGTGCGAGCCTCGGCGAGGGCCCGAATGACCGCCTCATAGAAACCCTCGCTCATCGCCCCCTCCGTGCGCACGACGTTCGCGTAGCGGGAGATGTCGCCGGCGGCGGCGTTCGCGACGAGGAACAGGCGGCCCACGACCTCCGCGACCTCCAGGTCCTCGCGCGAGTCGCCCACGGCGATGCACTCCTCTCGCCCGTATCCGCGCGCCCGCATGTGCCGCGCCACCGCCCCGGCCTTTGAGCTCACCGCGGGGATGAGGTGGTAGGCGTGCGGTGGCCCCGGAAGCTCGAGCGCCGTCTCGGCCCGGGAGATCTCGCCGTTGTCCACGAGCCGCAGGTCCGCGTGTCCCTCGGCGGCGAGGACGGCGTTCACCTCGCCGACGTCGACGAGGCCCCTGTAGAGGTGCGAGACCTCGCGGTCGCGGTGCCAGGGGGAGTGGCGCTCGAGCCGGCCGGCGTACCGCTCGAGGAGCAGGTCCGGCGCGCCCTCCTCGGCGATCTGGGCATGGATCGTCAGGCCGTCCCGCGGCTGCAGGTCTCCCGTGAGGAAGGTCAGCTCGCCGTCGATGACCATGCCGGACCCCACCTCGAAGATGTACGAGGTCTGGCCGAGGAGGCGCGCGTCCTCCATCACCTGGGCCCGCCGCCGCCCGGACTTGATCACGACCTCCACGCCGGCCCGGTGGCAGGCCTCGAGGGCGCGAGCCGCGAGCAGCGTGAATTCGCCGTCGGCGGTACGGAACAGCGAGGCGCCCTTGCCGAGCAGCGTGCCGTCGAGGTCCGTGTACACGCAGCGGATCAAGACGCGCAGCGTACGCGCCGGGATGGTTACGCGCGCGCTCGGATCGACGCGTACGGCGGCCGCTCGATGATCTCGACCTGTATCAGCTGGCCGTCCGCCGTCTGCAGCGGGGGCGCGTGGTCGTCCCGCAGCCGCCCGTCCGCCCGCAGGCGCTCGAGCACGACCCGCAGCACGGCGTACGCCATCGGCCCGAGCTGCGGCAACGGCTGGTGGTAGTTGTGACGGACGTCGAGGTCGACCTGGGCCATCCCATATGTCCCGCTGAGCTCGTCCCGCGCGTGCAGAAGCATCGACGTCTCGATGGCGTAGCCGGTGGCGAACGGCAGGCGGTCGAAGAAGTTCCGCCGCGCGGCCACCTCGCCCGCCAGCGGCTGGATGAATGCGGCGAGCTCGGGATAGAACGCGGACAAGAGCGGCCGCGCGGTGAGCTCCGTCACCCGGCCGCCGTCGATCGGGCGCACCTCGCCGTCGGGCGCGGTGAACGGCCGGCGAAAGAAGCCCTTGACGAAGCGGACGTCGTCATGGCAGAGGAGCGGCCCGAGCATCCCGGTGGCGAAGTGCGCCGAGAACGCCCGTGTATCGGAGTCGAGATAGACGATGACGTCTCCTCGGGCTACCGACAGCGCCCGCCACATGGCGTCGCCCTTCCCCAGCGCCTGCCCGAACTCCGGCAAGAGCTCGGACTCCTGGCGCACGTCGGCGCCGAGCGAGGTCGCGACCTCGGCGGTGCCGTCCTCGGACGCCGCATCGACGACCAGGATCTGGTCGACCAGCGGCGCCAGCGTATGGAGCTGCTCGATGATCGGCCGGATCGTGTCGGCCACCTCGCGGGCTGGGAGGACCACCGTGACGCTCTCCCGCTTTCGCTCCAGAAGGTGCTCGAGGGGGAAGTCGGAGTGATGAAAGGAGCGGATCAAGTCCGGCGTATATTGGCAGCCAGTGGGCCGTGTGCGGACGTCCTACCCCTGGGAGGCCATTCTCCAAACGGGCGGGGAGGATGAGCTCGTCACTCGCGTCTACGAGGGTCCGCGTCCAGGGGCCCCCGCGCCGCTGTCCGAGGAGCTCCATCCCGCCCTTCTCCACGCCCTGTCGGGCGCCGGAATAGAGGAGCTCTGGTCGCACCAGGCGGACGCTCTCGAGGCGGCTGTCCGAGGCCATGCGATCGTCACCACGGGCACCGCGAGCGGCAAGTCGTTGGCCTTCAACCTGCCGGTGCTCCACACGCTCGCGATGGATCTGGCCGCCCGCGCCTTCTACCTCTACCCGACGAAGGCCCTGGCGCAGGACCAGGCTCGCAAGCTGTCCGAGCTCGGCGGCGGGTTCCTCCGCCACGCGATCTACGACGGCGACACGCCGCGGGACGAGCGGCGGGCGATTCGCCAGCGCTCGAACCTCATCCTGACCAATCCGGACATGCTGCACGTCGGCGTGCTGCCGAATCACCGCGCGTGGGGCGACGTGCTGGCGAACCTCGCCTGGATCGTGGTGGACGAGGCGCACGTCTACAGAGGCGTGTTCGGATCCCACGTCGCGAACGTGCTGCGGCGGCTGAGGCGGCTCGCGCGCGCGTATGGAACCGAGCCGCGCTTCGTGCTCACGAGCGCGACGATCGCCAACCCGAAGGATCTGGCCGAGCGCCTGACGGGGCTCGACTTCCTGCTCGTGGATCGCGACGGGGCGCCGCGGGCCGAGCGCGAGATCGCGATGTGGAACCCGCCACTCGCTGACGAGCGCCTCGGCAAGCGGGCGTCGGCGCTCTCGGAGGCGGCGACCTTGCTCGCGGGACTGGTCGAGCGCGGCGTGCGGACGATCTGCTTCCTCAACTCGCGGCGCGGCGTGGAGCTGATCCAGCGCTACGCGCGGCTGCGATTGGAGGACGCCGGCCGGTCGGACCTGGCCTCCCGGATCGTGCCCTACCGCGCCGGCTACACGCCGGCGCAGCGCCGCGACATCGAGCGCCGCCTGGCCGAGGGCGATCTGCTCGCGGTCGTCGCCACCAACGCGCTCGAGCTCGGCATCGACGTGGGCGAGCTCGACGCCGCGCTATGCGTGACCTTCCCGGGCACGGTGGCGAGTCTGCGCCAGATGTGGGGGCGCGCGGGTCGCCGCCGCCCCGGGCTCGCCATGTACGTCGCCGGGGAGGACGCCCTCGACCAGTTCTTCTGCCGCCATCCCGACGAGTTCCTCGAGCGCCCGGTCGAGCGGGCCATCCTCGACCACGAGTCCGAGGAGATCCACCTCGGGCACCTCGCGGCCGCCGCGTACGAGCTGCCGCTCACCCCCGAGGACGCCGACGTCTTCGGGCCGCGCTGGGAGTACCACGCGCGGCGCCTCGTGAAGCAGGGCCGGCTGCGCGAGCGCGGCGGCCGCTACCTGCCTCGCGGGCCCGGGTACCCCGCCGCCGAGATCGCGCTGCGCTCGGCGTCGCCCAACTCGGTGGCGATCGTCGACGCGGCCGGGGGCGAGGTCATCGGCACCGTGGAGGCCGCCCGCGCCTGCTCGACCGCCCACCCGGGCGCCGTATACCTGCACATGGGCCGGGCGTACGAGGTCGAGGACCTCGACCTGCCGCAGCAGCGGGCGGTGGTGCGGCCGTTCGAAGGCGACTGGTACACGCAGCCGAAGAAGGAATCGGAGACCTACATCGAGCAGGTGCGCGACCGGCGCGAGACGTGCGGGGTCGATCTCTCGTTCGGAGTCGTGTCCGTGACCGAGCAGGTGGTCGCGTACCAGAAGAAGCGCGTGGCCGACCACTCGGTGCTCGACCTGCTCGCGCTCGACATGCCGGAGCAGGAGTTCGTGACCCAGGCGCTCTGGTACGAGCTGCCGGACTCGCTGCTTGCGGGCGAGTTCCCGCTGGACGTGCTCCAGGGTTCACTGCATGCCGCCGAGCATGGGCAGATCGCGGTCCTACCGCTGATCGCCATGTGCGATCGCTGGGACATCGGTGGCCTGTCGACGGCGTTCCACCACCAGACCGGACGACCGACGATCTTCATCTATGACGGCCACCCCGGCGGGGTGGGAATCACGCGCGCCGGATTCGAGCGCTTCGAGTCGCTCGTGGCCGACGCCTTGCGCCTGATCTCCGAGTGTCCGTGCGAGTCGGGCTGTCCCTCCTGCGTCCAGTCGCCGAAGTGCGGCAACCTGAACGAGCCGCTCAGCAAGCGCGGCTCGATCGAGCTGCTCACGCGGATGCACGTGGGCTGAGCCGCCTGCAGGCTGGACCGCTACTGCGCCCGGATGCCGTCGAGCATGAACTCGAGCTGGCGCCGCCAGTCGAACGGCATGACCCCGCGCGCGTCGGCGGCCATGATCGCGCCGAGCCCGCACATGAACGTACGGACGTCATCGACCGTAAGGTCGGGTCGCACCGCGCCCGCATCCTGCGCCCGCCGGATGAGCGCGCCGACCGCTTCCCCCACCTCCTGCCTCAGCGGAGCGGTCAGGTTTCGGGACTCCTCGGTGTCGACCCAGATGAGCTGCTGCTGAGCAGCGTCCTTCGCGAAGACCTCGGCCTGCTCGCGGAGGAATCCCGCGAACGCCTCCCACGGATCGCTGTCGTCCGCGAGCTTGCGACGCGCCCGATCCCGGAGCCCGGTCAGCTTGAGCCGAATCAGCTCGGCGAGCAACGCGTCCTTGGTCGGGAAGTGCCTGTAGACGGTCCCGACTCCGACGCCGGCTCGCCTCGCGATGTCGTCGATCTGGGCCTCGGAGGCGTGCTCGGAGAATGCCGCTTGCGCCGCCGCGAGGATGCGCTCGTGGTTGCGCCGAGCGTCGGAACGCATCGTCCGTACGGCGGCGGCAGGCAGCGGCACCATCAATGCGATCTTAACCTGGGCGGTTGACAACCGGAACCATCGTTCCGTATTCTAACCGGAATGCTCGTTCCGGTTCCCGATCAGGAGACCGCCGCCTCGTGAGTCCCTCCGACACGCCCCGCTCGAAGAACCTCGCTCTCGCTCTACTCGCGATGACCCAGTTCGTGGTGGTGCTCGACGCCGCGATCGTCAACGTCGCGCTGCCCTCGATCGGCCGGGAGCTCGACTTCGCGCGCGACGACCTCTCCTGGGTCGTGAACGCGTACACGCTCTTCTTCGGCGGCTTCCTGCTGCTCGGCGGGCGCCTGTCGGACCTGCTCGGCCGGCGGCGCATGTTCATCTGGGGAATGGTCCTGTTCGCCGCGGCGTCGTTCGCCGGCGGCGTCGCCCAGAGCGACATCTGGCTGATCGTCGCGCGCGCGGTCCAGGGCCTGGGCGCGGCGATCGTCTCGCCGGCGGCGCTGTCGATCATCACCACCACCTTCACCGAGGGCGCTGAGCGCAACCGGGCGCTCGGCGTTTGGGGTGCGGTCGCGGGCTCCGGCGGCGCGGCCGGGGTGCTGCTGGGTGGCATCCTCACCGAGACGCTCGGCTGGGAGTGGGTGCTGTTCGTCAACACCCCGATCGGGATCGCCGCGGCGCTGCTCGCGCCGCGCCTCCTGGGCGAGAGCCGTGACGCGCGCAGCCCGTCGTTCGACTTCGCCGGGGCGATCTCGGTGACGGCCGGTTTGGCGCTTCTCGTCTACACGCTCGTGGATGCCAACGACGCCGGCTGGGGCTCGGCGCAGACTCTCGTCCTCGGGGCGATCTCGGTGGTCCTGCTGGCCGCCTTCCTGGTGATCGAGGCCCGGCGACGCTACCCGCTGATGCCGTTCTCGATCTTCCGCCTGCGCACGCTTCGAGGGGCGAACGTGGTGGGCCTCCTGACCGGCATGTCGCTGTTCTCGATGTTCTTCTTCATCTCGCTCTACATGCAGGGTGTGCTCGGCTACGAGCCGCTGACGGCCGGCCTGGCGTACCTGCCGCTGGCGCTGCTCATCATCATCTCCGCGGGCGTCGCCTCTCAGCTGGTAACGCGGGTGGGCTTCAAGCCGATCCTGATCGTCGGGATGCTGCTCGTGGCGGCCGGGTTGGTGTGGTTCGCGCAGGTGAGCGCCCCCGGCGGCACCTATCTCGGCGACATCCTCTTCCCGTCGCTGCTCGCGGCGGTGGGCCTCGGGTTCGCCTTCGTGCCGGTGACGATCGCCTCGGTCACCGGGACCAGGCCCGACGAGGCGGGGCTCGCCTCCGGACTGATCAACACGTCGCAGCAGGTGGGCGGCGCGCTCGGCCTGGCGCTGCTGGCCGCGGTCGCGACCGGACGCACCGACGATGTAATCGCCGCCGGCGAGCGGAACCCCGCCGTCGCTCTGACCGAGGGCTTCCAGGATGCCTTCCTCGCCGGGGCCGGCCTCGCGCTCCTGGGCGCGCTGCTAGGGGCGATCCTGATCTCGTCGAGGGACAGCCGCGAGCACGCTGAGGCCGCGAGACGCGGCGAGGCGCCCGCCACCGCGGCTGCCTGACGCCTCCCGAGTCAGAGCGCGTCGGTCCAGACGAGCGCGGAGCCATCGAGCACGACCGTGCCCTCCTGGTTCGTGATCGTCGTTCGGAGCTTCGTAAGCGGCTTGTCCTCGCGCGCCTCGAGCACCTCGACCTCGGCCGTTATCTCGTCGCCGGGTCGCACCGGCGCCTTGAAATCCCAATCCACGTGCAGGAAGACACTGCCCGGCCCTGGGAGATCCTCGGCGACGACCGCGTTGAGCAGGCCCGAGGTGACGCCCCCCTGGACGATGATCCCGCCAAACCGTGAGCGCGATGCGGCGTCCGCGTCGTAGTGGATCGGGTTGCGGTCGCCGGTCAGCTCGGTGAAGAGCTCGATGTCGCGCTCGCGGACCATGCGGGTCCTCACGGCCGTCTCGCCCACCCGTCGCGGTGACATCGGCGCAGCTTACGATCTCGCGCTTCGCCTCAGCGCGCCAGGAGATCCCGCACGATGAGAGTGGCGGCCGCGGGCGCAGCCTTGACGAAGCCGAAGAAGGGGCCAAAGTCGCTCGTGGCCGAGAAGCCCGTGATGTAAAGGCCGGTGAGACTGCTGCCGAAGGCCTCGTCGAGAACGGGGAAGCCATCGGCCAGCTCGATCCTCGGAAGCACACCCGCCAGATACGGCACGCGCGCCAGGTCGGCCCGATACCCCGTCGCGAAGACGACGTGGTCGACGATCAGGCGGTCGGAGTTCGACAGGCCGACCTGCAGGCCGCTGTCGGGACCGGCCTCTAGGACCTCGATGACCTCGGTCCCCGGCCAGCGGTGAATGCCGGCCCAGTCGAGACGGGGGGTGAGCCAGTATTCGAGCGTGAGGCGGCCGACCTCCCAGAATCGCCTGGCGACCGCCTGCCGCTGTGCCTCGGAAAGTTTGCGCCAGTAGCCGGGGACGTCGATCGTCCTCTCGACGTGCGCATCGATGAACCTCCAGGACACGTGCTCGAAGCGCGGCACGTCGTGCCGGTGGACGATGTCGATCCGCTCGGCACCGTGCTCGCGGAGCAGGGCGGCCCACTCGTAGGCGCTTTGCCGACCGCCAACGATCAGGACGCGCTTGCCCGCCAAGTCCTCGAACCGCACCAGGTCGCACGTATGCGCCGCCCGGGCGGATGGGACCGCCGGCGCCCACTGCGGAAGATCCGCGAAATGGCAAATCCCAGGCGCGCACACGACGGCCTCCGCGACGATTCGCTCACCGCCCGCGAGGGTGGCCGCAAAGCCGCCGTCCAGCCTTTCGAGGTCCGCGACGAGCTCCTCTCGTACCTCGATTCCCTTCGCCTCCTGGAACCACCCGGCGTAGTCCAGGAACACCCCGATGGGAATCGGCTCCACCTCCTTCGGAGCGATTCCCCGTTCCTCGAGGAACGCCTCGAGAGTGTGGACGGCGGCCGCGTCGAGGTGCCAATCCGGCCCCGATCGCAGGAACATCCCCTCAGGCATGTGCTCGAGCCAGAACGCCATTGGCCGTCCTACGACCGTCGTCTCGATCCCGCGCTCACGGGCGAGCGCAGCGGTCGAAAGCGCGTACGGCCCGGCGCCTACGACGAGGAGCTGCGTGGCGATCATGCACGGTCAACGTACACTGGCTGCTCGAGAGAGTCCATGACGCAATCGGTCATCGTCTCGGCGGTCAGAACGCCGGTCGGAAAGTACGGCTCGGCCCTGAGGGGCCGGACGGCGGTCGAGCTCGGGACGGCCGCCATCCGCGAGGCGGTGTCACGCGCCGCGGTCCCGCCTGACCGCATCGACTATGTGGTCATGGGACACGTGCTGCAAGCCGGCACCGGCCAGATCACCTCCCGCCAGGCGGCCATCGCAGCGGGCATCCCGCAGGAAGTCCCAGCGCTCACGCTGAACAACGTCTGCCTATCGAGCCTGACCGCCGCGGCGTATGCCGATCAGATGATTCGCGTGGGGGAGCTCGAGACCGTCGTCGTGGGCGGGATGGAGTCGATGAGCAACGCGCCGTACGTCCTTCCAAACGTTCGGTGGGGGGCTCGGATGGGGGACGGGACGGTCGTGGACGCGATGATTCACGACGGGCTCTGGTCCACGTTCACCGGGCAGCACATGGGCGAGTCCTCCGACGAGGTCAACGCGGCCTTGGGGATCTCGCGTGAGGAGCAAGACACGTGGGCGGCGCGCTCGCACCAGCGCGCCGCGGGCGCCCGGGAATCTGGTCGCTCGGCACACGAGATCGTCGCCGTCGAGATCGACGCGCGCACACGGCCCCCGGCCGTCGACCGGGACGAGGGCATCAGACCCGAGGCTACGCGCGACTCCCTCGCGGCGCTGCCGCCGGCGTTCGGCTCGAACGGAACGATCACGGCCGGCAACGCCTCACAGCTCTCGGACGGTGCCGCAGCCCTGGTGGTCATGAGCGCCGACCGCGCCGAGGCCTGGGACATCGAGCCGCTCGCCGAGATCGTCGCGGAAGGCCGGTGCGCCGAGCGGTTCGCCTACCTTCACACCGTCCCCGCGATCGCACTTCGGAACGCGCTGCAGAAGGCCGGACTGGACGTCGACGACCTAGGGCTGATCGAGATCAACGAGGCATTCGCGTCGGTCGCCGTGCACGCGAACCGGATGCTCGGCGCCAGCGAGGAGATCGTCAACGTCAACGGCGGGTCGGTAGCGCTCGGGCATGCCCTCGGCTCGACCGGCGCCCGAATGACCGTCACGCTCGTGCACGAGATGCGCCGACGCAAGGTCGAATACGGTGCGGCGACGTTGTGTGGCGGCGGCGGCCAAGGCTACGCGCTGATCCTCCGCCTTCCCGGCGGGGCGTGAGCCACGCGATCGAGAGCGGGCGAGGCTGCTGCCAGCCTCAGTCGTGCGAGTCGCGCAGCTGCACGATGTCGTGCTCGTCGTCGTCCGGCATACCGAAGCGAGCGTTCACCGCGTAGATGAAGTTCTTGAACGGCGCGATCGTCGTCGGCACGTCGAGTCGCGGGTCGGTCAGGAAGCGGCGGACCGTGCCGCTTCGCAGCCGGCCGTCCAGCTTGACCGCGGCGACCTTGTTGTCGCGGTTTTGGACCACGTAGAGCGTGTGGCCGCGGCGCAGGATGCCGTCGCCGTTCGTGACCGGCGTGTCGAGCGCGATCTCGCGGGTACGGCCGGTGCGGCCGTTCACGCGGAAGAGCTTCCCGAGATTGCTCTGCACGACGATGAGTGCGCGACCGCCCGGCGCGGTGTCGATCCCGTTCACGTTGAAGTTCTCCGCGAAGTCGAGATCGCCCGAGTACATGATCCGCTCGGGCTCCGTCAGCTCACCGTTCCGGCGAATGCCGACGCGATAGAGCTGCTCGACGAGTGAATCCGTGAAGTACGCGGCGTTGCGCGTCAGGACCACGTCGTTGACGAAGCCGGCGTCGGGTAGCTCGAAGGCCGCGACGTCCGCGCCCGTGCGGGAGTCGTACACGTAGATCGCCTTCGTCATCCCGCCCGCCACGAACAGCCGGTCGAAGCGCGTGTCGACCTTCAGGCCCGTGTGGTTGCGGCCGGGATGCGGCGGCACGAGCACCGCGCCCTCGCCGGTGCGGTAGGAGCCCCTGTAGACGGCGCCGAGGGGGATCGAGCCGACGTAGAAGCTGTCGCCCTCGCCGCTCGCGATGCCTTCGGGGCGGAACTCCTGGGGGAGCGGAATCGAGCTCTGGGCGCCAGACCCGGCTGGTGCGGCCGGGACGAGCAGCGCGAGGACTAGAACTGTGATCGGAAGCGCCTTGCGAAGCATGGCTGTGGCCTACCCCGCGGCCGTCCGCGCCGAACGCCCACGTTCGAGAATGGCGCGAACGGCACGGGTCGGGGCGTGTGACCGCGGGCGCGGGCGGCCGGCGGTACTCGCTCGCCCGCCCGTCACGTGGCCACGCGCTCGCCCGCGTAGTCGTAGAACCCCCGTCCGCTCTTCCTGCCGAGCCGGCCGGAGGCGACCATTCGCTTGAGCAGCGGCGGCGGTGCGTACTCGGGTCGCTTGAACTCCTCGTAGAGCGAGTCGCAGACGGAGTAGAGGACGTCGAGGCCGATGAAGTCACAGAGGGCCAGCGGGCCCATCGGGTGACCGCAGCCGAGGCGCATGCCCTCGTCGATGGCCTCGCGGGTGGCAAAGCCGTCCTCGTACATCCGCACGGCGGCCATGAGGTACGGCACGAGCAGCATGTTCACGATGAACCCGGAGCGATCCTTCGTCTCGATCGGGACCTTCCCGACCCGCTGCACGAACTCCCGCGCCGCGGCCAGAGTCTCCTCGCTCGTATCGAGCGCGACCACCACCTCGACGAGCTTCATGACGGGCACCGGGGAGAAGAAGTGAAGGCCCAGCACACGCTCCGGGTGCGGGAGGCCGGCGGCGAGTTGGGCGATCGGGATGGACGAGGTGTTCGACGCGATGATGGCGTCCGGCGAGAGCCTTCTCGCGGCGTCGGCGAGCACCGCGGCCTTGAGGCCCGCCTCTTCCGGGACGGCCTCGACTACGAGGTCGGCGCCCGCGACCTCATCCAGATCGGTGGTGAGCTCGATGCGGGCGAGGACGGCATCGCGTCCGGCCGCGTCGAACTTGCCGCGCTCGAGCGCGTGTGCGACCGAGGCTTCGATGCGACCGCGCGCCGCCGCCGCGGCTGGCTCGCTGATCTCTCGTACCACGACCGGCAGTCCGGCCGCCGCGGTGCTCTCGGCTATGCCGGATCCCATGAGGCCTCCGCCCAGGACCGCTACGCGGTCGATGTTCATCCATCAGCTCCTTTCACGACGGGTTCAGAAGCAGGGCGCCTCCCCGCCCGGAGTCTGACAGCGACCGAGCG
>Ga0081538_10004323_pt1 | contig 13133 bp, 17 predicted proteins | sample TabmetS5T2R1_FD_71022 | JGI IMG/M metagenome (GOLD analysis project Ga0081538, IMG submission 71022) | Tabebuia heterophylla rhizosphere microbial communities from the University of Puerto Rico - S5T2R1 | ecosystem: Host-associated > Plants > Roots > Rhizosphere ...
CACCCTGGCCTCGGGCCGCCAGATCGGCCTAGCCCATCCCGGCCGCCCCGCCACCCACCCAGCCCCGAACGCACCCAGGCCTCACCGGCCCCGCCCCTGCGGGCGGTCAACGAGGCCAGCAAGGAGAGGGGGTGATGGCCATGGCCGCCGCCGGCCAACCGGCCGGCTGAGCACTTGTCCGAAGGGTGGGCGCGTGCCGCCGCCAAGCAGAGCCCGCGCCCACCCACCACCCGCACAGGAAGGAGCCTGCATGGGCAGCCACCCCACCCTAGACCACACCGAGCGAGCCGCCGAGGCTCGTCCACTCGACCCCGACCACTGGTCCCACAGCCAGGCCGCCGCTCCCTCCCAGGTGCGCGTCTGGCCCGACGACAACCCCGAGCTGACCCACGACCTAGTCCGGCGCGACCGGATCGACGACCACGCCCACCCGTCCGGTGAGCGGGAGGCCGAGCAGGCCTTCGACCGGCTCAACCCTGAGTTCGGGGTCCCCGCCGACCGCACCGACCGTATCGGCCACCGCGACGTCGCCCAGCGCGAGGCCGCCTTGGCGCTAGGCGTCCGGGTGGCCGTCCACGACAGCCGCCAGAACGACCGCAACCCGGTCATCTGGCAGCCCGGCCAGGACTACCGCATGGCCGACGCCCTCCAGCGGGCCCGCGCCCAGCCCACCCGGACCCGCTGGGGGCCGGAACGGCTCGGGTCCGAACGCTAACCAGCAATCGCAACCGCCAGCACAAGGAGTACACGCAGATGGCAGCGGACAACCACACCACCATCATCGGCAACCTGGTTGAGGACCCCGAGGTCCGCTTCACCAACACCGGCACCGCCGTCACCAACCTGCGGGTCGCGGTCACCCAGCGGGTCCAGCAGGACGGCCAGTGGCGCGATGGCGACACCAGCTTCTTCAAGGTCAACGTCTGGCGCGGCCAGGCCGAAAACCTGGCCGAGTCCCTCGGCAAGGGCGACCGGGTGATGGTCACCGGGCGGCTGCGGCAGCGCAGCTGGGACACCCCCGAGGGGGACAAGCGGTCAGTCACCGAGCTGGAGGCCGACGAGGTCGGGGCCAGCCTCAAGTGGGCCACCGCCAAGGTCGAGCGGGCCAGCCAGCGCGGCACCGGCGACCGCAACTCCGGTCGGGAGCGGCACGCCGAACGCGGCGGCGACTTCAACGACGCACCGCCCTTTTAACCGGCAGCCTCTTTCTCCGGTGCCCTCGGTTTCGGCCGAGGGCACCGGCTTGCGGTGGGGGCTGTGTCGTGGGCTCATCTGGGGCCTCACGGTGGTGGCTGCTGGGCTTGTGGTGGCTGTTGGGCCGCTCCCCATTGCGGGGAGGGAATCATCCGCTCGAACACGATGATGGTGTTCTTGTCCTGTTCGAAGATGGAGTGCAGGCGCCATCCCTGCTGGCCCATCTCGTTCAGCCGACCCGTCAGGAAGCGCATGTTGACCGAGCCCTTGTTGACCTCGGCGTGGTACTGCGGAATGTAGCCGGCCTGTCGCTGGTGAGCGCTGGAAGCGCTCCGCCGCGCGGCGCACGGTCTACCTCTCGTCAACGATGAGCGCGGCGAGCCGGCGTCGACCCTCAGGGGTGAATGGCGCGTTGGCGTGCGTCATTGGTGGAGCCTTGAGGCGGCTGCGACGAGGCGTTTCAGTGTGCCGAGGGTTCGAGTCGTGACGGGGACGTTCAGCAGTCCTTCGAGGAATCCTGTGACGTCGCCCGCCGTGCGGCGGGGCTTCCAGCAGACGCTTCCGGCGCAGCGGCGGCCGAGCCTGCGGAGCTCGACGAGCTGATCGGGGCTGCGCAGCGGAAGCTCGACCGAGGGCAACGTGCTGATGTCGTAGAACGAGATCATGACCCGGTAGACGTTCTCGGCCGGGTCGACGCCGGGCGTCTCCTCCACCACCTGCTCGAGTTCCAGCAGCGGGCGAACGACCATGGTGTGGCGATACCCCTTATCCCGAAGAATCTGGAGCGCTCGGCGAGCGGTGGCCTCGGGAGCGTCGGAATCAAAGAGGACCGTGCCGTTGGTCTGGAAGTTCCGCGCGTGAGTAGTCCCGCCGAACGCGTCGACGAGTTCTGCGCCGGTCGGGCTGCCGGCGTGCCCGAGATTGAGGTTTCGAAAGAGGGCGACCTGGCTCATGGCCGCGCCAGTCCTTCGATCACCCGGGCTGTCGCCTCTGGATGGGTGATCATCGGCCAGTGCCCGGTGTCGAGGGTGCGGAACGTCCACCCTGGGCTGGCCTCGCTGATGTCCGAGGCTGGCGGTGTGGTGCGAAGGCATCGCACGTACGCGAGTTCGGCGCCAGTCGTGCTGAGCGGTGACACGAGCTCCTAGCCACCGCCAGCTCCCTCGACGCAAGCGCGGAGGTCCTCCAGATGCAGCCGCCAGCCTACACGGTGTTCCTCAGCAAGGGCCGCACCATCCGACAGCGCCTCCCATCCTGTATGTAGCAGGCGGATCAAGGTCATCCCGCCAGTCTCCACCAGCCGAAGCTCGACCCGCGTCGTCGTTGGCCAGTCATCGTTTGCCCAGGACAGCACGAGCAGCCGATCAGTGACGACCTCGGTCACCGCCCCGCTGGTGCGCAGCTCCCGCCCGCCGCCGTCGGTCCAGCGCTCCTCGAACCGCCCGCCAACGGTCGCGTCGAGGTCCAGGTACTCCCACCAGCCAGCACGAAGCTCGGCGAGGACAACCGCCTGCCACACCTCGTGTGCCGACGCGGCGATCACGATCGACTCGTCGACCAACGGCTGGGGCTGCTGCTCGACCACGAGTACACCTCCTACGGCCTCGCGGAAGCCCTATGTTCGAACGACTCGTAGAACGACCAGTTCATCGCGCCGAGCGCGAACCCCAGCGCCAGCACCGGTCACCGACTGGTGGCCGGCCGGCCGCGCAGCCACGGCCGGACAAAGGCGAGCAGGATCAGGGAACTGGTGATCAGCCGGAGGAACACCATCCCCACCGGGGGAATCTCGCCGAACTGGCCTTTGGAGACTACCGCCCCAAACTGCACCGAGAGGGTGCCGACCAGAACGAGCCATACAGGAGAAAAGCGGGGCGTGGACACGCGGTTCACTCTAGGAGCCCGCCGAAGAACCCATCTACTTTTCAGGTCGAAGGTCATAGTGGTCGCGGGTGGTCGCAGTCGCTCAGGGAGTGGCCACCAACGTGGTCGCTAGCGCGGCGGCTTTGGCGGCTTGAAGGCGCGGTAGCGATGGTCCTGGTAGCGGTAGAAGCCACCCAGCAGCGCCAGCACGAACGCGGCGCCGCAGAGCACCGCCAGCGCGACCTGGCGCTCGCCGAGGATGTTCACCACCAGCAGGGCGACGCCGGCGCCGGCGACGAAGCTGTTGACCACCGCGACCATACTGGCCATGGTGAATAACCCCACCCACCATCGCCGCCGGACCGCGAGCATGGCCAGCGCCTCGGCCGCGTCGTCCCCGACGCTGCTCCACGGGCCGAAATAGGCCGGTGCTTGCGGACCCAGGGTGCGGTAGTAGCTTCGGATCCGGGCGATCGCGCTCAAAAACGGCTCTTCTCACCGATCCGTGGGTGTCTTGAGGGCCCTGATGTGACTGCACGCCGCTCCCCGACTACGGTTCCGGCTCTCTGAGGGCTGGTTCCGGGAGAAGGGAAACGGCGTGCGATCGGCAAGGCTATGGGCCAGGCTGCTCGGTGTCGAGCAGGCGGTCGTCGAACGGGTCTGCTTCGACCAGGATGAACAGACGCTGGTGGTGTCGGTGCGGCCCCGCAAGGGCGCCAAGCGCCGCTGCGGTCGGTGCGGGCGGCGCTGCCCCGGCTTCGACCAGGGCGAGGGCCGGCGGCGCTGGCGGGCGTTGGACCTCGGCGTGGTCCGCGCCTACCTGGAGGCCGAGGCGCCCAGGGTCTGCTGCCCCGAGCACGGAGTGGTAGTGGCCGCCGTGCCCTGGGCACGCCACGGCGCCGGCCACACCCGCGCGTTCGACGACACTGCCGCCTGGCTGGCGGTCCATACCTCCAAGCAGGCGGTCCGTGAGCTGCTTCGGGTGGCCTGGGCGACGGTCGGGCGTATCGTCACCCGCGTCGTCGCCGACGCCGAGGCCAGCCTGGACCGCTTGGCCGGGCTGCGGCGGATCGGCATCGATGAGGTGTCGTACAAGAGGGGCCACCGATACCTGACGGTGGTCGTCGACCACGATACCGGGCGGCTGGTGTGGGCCGCTCCCGGCCATGACGCGGCGACGCTTGGCCGCTTCTTCGACGCCCTCGGGCAGGCACGCTGCCAGCAGCTGCGGCTGATCAGCGCCGACGCTGCCGAGTGGATCGCGACCGTGGTGGCCGAGCGCTGCTCCCAGGCGCGGCTCTGCCTGGACCCGTTCCACGTCGTCAAGTGGGCCACCGACGCGCTGGACCAGGTGCGCCGCGAGGTCTGGAACGCCGCGCGCAAGCACGGCCAGACCGCCCTGGCGCGCGAGCTCAAGGGTGCCCGCTATGCGCTGTGGAAGAACCCCGGCGACCTGACCGCCCGCCAGCGGGCCAAGCTCGCCTGGATCGCCCAAGTCAACGACCGCCTCCACCGAGCCTACCTGTTGAAAGAAGAGCTCAGGCTGGTGTTCACGCTCAAGGGCGTGCGCGCCACCGTGCTGCTGGAGGCGTGGCTGGCCTGGGCCAGGCGCTGTCGCATCCCCGCCTTCGTGGAGCTGGCCAAGGCGATCGGCCGGCATCGGGCCGACATCCAGGCCACCCTCACCCAAGGCCTGTCCAACGGCCGCGTCGAGGCCGTCAACACCAAGATCCGGCTGCTCACCCGGATCGCGTTCGGGTTCAAATCGCCCGAGGCGCTGATCGCCCTGGCCATGCTCAGCCTCGGCGGCCTCTGCCCATCCCTGCCCGGCCGCAGCTGACAGACCCTCAGCGGCGTGCGACCACCAGCCCGCTGGCGGTCGGCATCGCCCCGGCGTCCACGGCCACCGCCTGCAGCAGGCTGGCCCGCACCAGCGTGGTCGAGGGGCTGGCAAGGTCGATGACCGCCGCCGCGGCCAGCTCCTCCTCCAGTTGGCCGCCACCGCGCAGTGCCAGCACCGCCCGGGCCAGTCCGGCACGCGCCCGTGGGGTATCCAGCCGGGCAAGCACGCCCTGCAGCAGGCCCCACACCGCCTCGGTGTCATTGACCTCGTCGGTCAGGGCCGCACCCAGGCGGACAAGCTCGGGGGTGAGCAGCCGCGGCAGGGGCCACAGCAGCGACGGGTCCAAGCTCGGCAGGTCAATCAGCGCATCAGCCAGCTCGTCCAGCTGCTCGTCGTCGTGCTCGCGTAGCACCCAGGCCGCGGCCCGCGCCTCAACCGCGAGAAACGCCTTGGCCAGCTCGTCCTCTGACGGCCCGCGCCGGACCCCACAACAGCGCTTGACCTTCCGCCCGCTCCCGCACGGGCACCGCTCGTTGCGGCCCAGACCCGCCATCCAACACCCTCCCTCGCCGACTCCCAGCGGACGCTATCAGGCCGGGGACACAGCCATGGAGGCGACCCTAGACCCACGGAAGCAGGGGAAGAGCCCTAAAAAGGGCCTTGGGTGTCGGGTTGAGGGTGGCGGGATGGGCGACCGGGCGGCGGGACCCGGTCTTGGTCCTACCGTGCGTCTCAGCCGACGCAGAACTCGTTGCCCTCGGGGTCGTGCATGACGACGAAGTAGACCGGGTCGGCCGGGTCGTCTTCCCGGGTCCGGCGCTCCACGCTGGCGCCCAGCCCGACCAGCTCGGCGACCTTGGCCTCGACGACTTCGATCCGCCGGTCCAGCGGCAGCGCCCTGTCACGGCCGGTGGGGTACAGGTCGAGGTGGAGCCGGTTCTTGCCCGCCTTGGTCTCGGGCACCTGCTGGAACCAGATCGGCGGGCGCAGCCCGGCCGGGTCGAACAGCCGGTCGGCGAAGGCCGCCTCCTCGCCCAGCCGGCCACGGTAGTGCGCCTGCCAGGTCGTCGGCGGCTCGGTCGGCGGGACCGGCTGGTAGCCCAGCGCCCGCGCCCAGAACCGCGCCAGCCGCGCCGGGTCGTTGGCGTCGACCGTCAGCTGCCAGAACACCATGCCCCGGATGCTAGCCCCGGCAACCGACACCCAAGCAGGGGGCGTGGGTGGCGGGTTGAGGCGTGCCGGGGTCGAGGTGGTGCTGGGCTGGTTGGCGGGTGAGGATCGCCGGCATGCCGACCGTCCCTCGCCGCCTTGCGGCACAACCAGAACGCGATCGGCTCCAGGCTCGGCGGCTGCGCGCCGCCGAGCTGTTCGCCGCTGGCGTCCGCTAGGCCGAGGTCGCCCGCCAGCTCGGTATCTCCGCCCAGGCCGCCGGCGTCTGGCACCGCCGCTTCACGGCCGGCGGGCCGGAGCCCGGCACAGCACGGGCCCGAGCGGCCCTGCGCCGCGGCTGTCGGATGCCCAGCTCGCCACCGTCGAGCAGGCCCTGCTTGAGGGCGCGGGCGCCAGCGGGTTCGTTGGGGAGCTGTGGACCGTTGCCCGCGTCGCGCTGGTCATCGAGCGCCTCACCGGCGTCCAGCATCACCCCGGCCCACGTCTGGGCGCTGCTGGGCCACCGGCTGGGCTGGACGGTCCAGCGCCCGGCACGCCGGGCTGGCGAGCGCGACCAGGCGGCGATCGACCGGTGGGTCGCGCGCGACCGGCCACAGAGCAAGCCACCGCCCAACGGCGCAGAGCCTGCCTGGTCTTCTTCGACGAGTCAGCGCTCAGCCTGACGCCCAACGTGCGCCGCACCCGGGGCGCCACCGGGCCAGCCCCCGACCTTGACGCACCCGTCAACTGGAAGCAGGCCTCGATGGCGACCGCGCGGTGCGACGGCGTGCGCGGCGGCGCCCAGCCCTGTTTCCACGTCACCGCCGGCAACGACGACACCGACCGCCTGATCGGGGTCCTCACCGAGCTGCGGCGCTTCCTGGGCGGCGAGCAGGCCACCCTGTTGTGGGACGGGCGGCCGTCGCACCACAACACCGCGATGCGCAACTGGATCCGCACCCAGCGGTCCTGGCTGGTGGTCCAGCGGCTGCCCGCCTACCCGCCCGAGGTCAACCCGGTCGAGGGCCTGTGGTCCAGCCTCAAGGCGGTGGCGCTGGCCAACCTGGCCGTGCCCACCCTCGCCGAGGTGATCGAGCAGGCCCACCAGGGCGTCGAGCGGGTACGCCGCACGCCGCACCTAGCCTCCTCGTTCCTGCGCCACGCCGGCCTGTCGGTCTCATGACCCCTCAACCCGACACCCAGGACCCTTAGGACGGCACGGCCGCGGCGCTTCGGCCGACGGCCGAAGTTGTGCCTCGTCTTGCCCAGCGCTTGGCCGACCGGACAGCCACTGCCCTGCCCCGGTCATGCGAGGCGGACTGGTCGATTTGGGATGTGGTGAGCGGAGCGTGGTGGTGGCTCAGGCTCCGAGGTGGGCGTCGGCGCGGTGGCTGTCTTGGGTTGGGTGGTCGGGGGCGGGACGTGGGGCGCGGATGGCGACGGCAATCGCGGCGACGACCAGGACGGCGGCGGCGGTGAGGACGGCGCCGCTGATGCCGTCGACGAAGGCCTGCTGGGCAGCGGCCACGAGCCGGTTCCCGACCTCGCCGAGCTGTCCGAGGGCGGCCGACTGGGTGAAGGCGATGGAGTTCTGGGCACCCTCGGCCAGCTGAGCGGGCAGGCCCTTGACGGCGTCGGCCATGCCGTCGCGGTACTGCTGGTTGAGGACGCTGCCGAGGATGGCGATGCCCAGGGCGCTGCCCAGCTCGCGGGCGGTGTCGTTGACGGCTGAGGCGACGCCCTGCTTGCTTGGGGGCAGCGAGGCGGTGATGGCCGTGGTGGCCGGGGTGCCGGCCAGGGCCATGCCGGCCGCGAACAGGACCAGGCCGGAGGCGAACAGCCAGTAGGTCATCTCCACCTCGATCTGCGAGATGACGAGGAAGCCGCAGGCCATCAGGACCAGCCCCAGGGGGGCGAGGCGGCGGAAGCCGACCCGCTGGGCGATGAACGGAGCCCGGCGGGCCAGGGGGATCAGCACGATGGGCAGGGGCAGCAGGGCCACGGCTGCCCGCAGCGGCGAGTAGCCGACCACGAACTGCAGGTACTGCAGGGCGATGAAGAAGAACCCGAAGGCGGCGAAGAACTGGGCTGTGATGGTCAGCGAGCCGGCGCTGAAGCCGCGCAGGCGGAACAGCCGCGGGTCCAGCATCGGCGCGGCGACCCGCAGCTCCCAGCGCACGAATAGCACGCCTGCCAGGAGGCCCGTCGCGAGGGCGCCCAGGGTCAGGGCGTCGGTCCAGCCGCGCTCGGGCCCCTCGATGATGCCGAAGACGGTGGCGGCCACGGCGACCAGCGACAGGGCCGCGCCGATCAGGTCCAGCCGTGGCGGGTGCTCGTCGACCGAGCGGGGAACAAGCGCGAGCGTGCCCGCGACGGCCAGGGCGGCGAGGGCGACGTTGAGCCCGAAAAAGGAGCTCCAGCTGTAGAACTCCAGCAGGATCCCGGTGCCGAACAGGCCGAGGACGGCACCGCCACCGGCCACCCCGACCCAGACGCCGATGGCCCGCGGCCGTTCCGATTCGGGGAACGAGGTGGTGATGACCGACAGGGTGGTGGGCATGATCGCGGCCGCGCCGACCCCCATGAGGGCGCGGACCACGATGAGCTGGCCCGGGTCGGTGGTGACCAGCCCGACGGCGGCCGCGGTGCCGAAGATGCCCAGGCCGATGGCGAGCAGCTCCTTGCGCCCGAAGCGGTCGCCGAGGGCGCCGGCCAGCAGCAGCAGCCCGGCGAAGACGACGGTGTAGGCGTCGACGATCCAGGTGAGCTCGGTCTGGGTGGCCCCGGTGTCGCGGGCCAGGCTGGGCAGGGCGACATTCAGGCCGCTGACGGCCGAGACGACGGCCATCAGGGCGAGGGCCATGACGGCCAGGACCGCTCGGGTCCGCCGGGGCGTCATCGGCGGCGACGGCTGCTGCATCGGGGTGCCTCCGGTTCACGCGTATTTCCACGAACGAGGAAATGCTATTCTTCGGTCGTGGAATAGTCAAGGGGAGGTCCAGGGTGGCGACAGGCGCTCGGGGGCGGCGTCCGCTGGGCAGCGGCACCCGGGAGGCGATCGCGGCGGCCGCGCGGCGGCAGTTCGGCGAGCTGGGCTACCGGCGGGCGTCGCTGCGCAGCATCGCCGTCGAGGCCGGCGTCGACCCCCGGCTGGTGCTGCACTTCTTCGGCTCCAAGCAGGAGCTGTTCGCCGCCGTGGTCGAGCTCCCCTTCGACCCGGCGACCGCCTTCGACCTGGTGCTGTCGCCGGGCGAGCAGGGGCTCGGCCGGCGCCTGGCCACCTTCCTCCTCGACGTCCTGGACAGCCCGGAGGGCCGCAAGACCATCACCGGACTGATCCGGGCAGCAGCGTCCGAGGACCAGGCCGCCACGATGATCCGGGAACTGATCGGCCGGCGCCTGCTCCTGCCCCTGGCCGCCCGGCTGGGCCGGGACCGCCCAGAACTGCGGGCCAGCCTGGTCGCCTCCCAGGTCGTCGGGCTCGCCATGGCCCGCCACGTGGTCGCCATCCCCGCCCTGACCACCGCATCCCGAGACGAGCTGATCACGGCCCTGGCCCCGGTCTTCGACCACTACCTGACCGGCCCCATCAACCCGACATGAGGCGGGACGGCAGGTCGCACCACATCAGTTGGGCGGACAGGCGACCCGACCATCAGGCCGAATACAACACCGCCGGCAGTCATCCCGAAAGGCGCCAAGCTCGGTGGGCCAGGTCTGGTCATTCCATCGCTCCCGGTTGGGTTGGACACCGGATAGGCAGGGGTGAAGATGCCTGTCATGACGGTGAACAACCACAACGAGCAGGGCAAGGACTACCGGTCCCAGCCGCGCTGGTCGGCCGGGAAGAAGACCGAGGTGGTGCTGGGGCTGCGGCGCGGCGAATCGCTGGAGGAGCTGTCGCGGGAGCTCAAGGTCGAGGCCCATCGGCTGGCCGCCTGGCGCGATGACTTCCTGGCCGCCGGCCGCCAAGGCCTCAAGGGTCAGCGGCCTGACCGCAGCCCAGATGATCGGGCCCTGAAGCAGGCCGAACGCAAGATCGGTCAGCTGACCATGGAGAACGAGGTCCTGCGGGCGGCCGCCGAAACAAGGGGGCTCCAGATCCCGCCGGCGAAGCGGCCGCGATAGCCATGACCCACCAGCTGCCGGTGGCGGTGGTGGGCCGGGTGCTCGGCGCACCCCGCTCGACCATCTCCGGCCGCCGGTCCGGTGGGCAGCCAGGCCGACCGGGACCGGTGCCGCCGATCGACGACCAGGAGCTGGTGCGGCTGATCCGGCGGGTGCTGGCCGACTCGCCGTTTGCTGGCGAGGGCTACCGCAAGGTTCGGGCCCGGCTGGGTCGCGAGCACGGCGTGCACGTCAGCGGCAAGCGGGTGCTGCGGCTGCTGCGCCGGGAGGGCCTGCTGGCGCCGCAGCGAGTCCGTGGGCGGCGCCAGCCTCGACCCCATGACGCCACGATCATCCCTGACGGGCCGAACCGGCGCTGGGGCACCGACGCCACCATGGCCTGGACCCGGGTCGACGGCTGGGTGTGGGTGTTCGGCGTGGTGGACCACGACACCGCCGAAGCCTGGGCCCACGTGGCCAAGATCGGCGACCGCTTCGCCGCCCTGCAGCCGGTCTATGACGCGGTCATCGACCGCTTCGGCGGCCTGGGCGCCGACGTGGCTCGCGGGGTCGCGTTGCGCCACGACGGGGGACCGCAATACCGCTCGGGCCACTTCCTCGGCTCGATCGGCTGGCTCGGCATCAGCGACGACGCCGCCTTCCTCGGTGAGCCGGAGACCAACGGCTGCGCCGAACGCTGGATCCGCACCCTCAAGGAGCAGTGCCTGTGGGCGGAGCTGCACGACACCGTCGACGACCTCCGCCAGGCCGTGGCCGGCTTCGTCCAGTTCCACAACACCCAGTGGCTGATCGGCCGGCTCGGCCACCGAACCCCAAAGGAGGCCTACCAGGACGCCACCACGACCGCAGCGGCATGATCAGATAGACGCCAAAGCTGTCCAACCATCCGGGCGCTGTTCACCGGAACCCTGCCCATCGGTCACCTCATCCTGATCCGCAGGGAGCGGTTCTTGAGCGCCGACGGGCTTGAACCACCGAGGGCTCAATCACTTGATCCCTCATGACGAGGAACGGTAATCAGGTAAGAGTTCTTGATCCGACACTACCCGAAGAGCAACGGGATCCGATCGGAGTGGCTCGCGTTTTCGCTGCTTGTCGCTGGCAGTGGGCCTGGGAGGACTTGAACCTCCGGCCTCATCCTGATCCGAAAATTTGCGGTGAGCAGGCACGCTGGCAGTGTCCGGGGTGAGCCCGGATCCGATCGGGGTGCACCGGGTGGTCGGGTGATGGCCGGTCAGGCGGCGGGGTCGAGGGTGACCTTGTAGCCGAGGGCCTCCAGCTGGCGGACGTGGTTGCGCTTGGCGCGTTCGGGACCGATGCGGGTGTCGTAGAAGCTGGCGCCCAGATCGTGGAACCGTAGGTCCGGGTCGGACAGCAGGTGCCAGACGATGACCAAGATGGACCGGCCGACCGCCACGATGGCTCGCTTCTTGCCACGTCGACGGGCGATCCGCCGGTAGCGTTCCCCTAGGAAGGTGTTGGTCTTGCTGGCGGCCACGGCGGCCTCGCCGAGCACCCGAGCCAGCTACGGGTTGCCGTGCCCGGTCGATCCGCGGCCCTTGCGCTTGCCAGCGGACTCGCTGACGCCAGGGGCGAACCTGGCCCACGACACCAGGTGCCCGGCGGTCGGGAACCTGGTCATGTCCGTCCCGAGTTCGGCGATGAGCAGCTGCGCGGCGAGCTGGCCGATCCCCGGGATCTCATCCAGCCGGTCGACCGCCCCGGCGAAGGGGGCGATCAGCTCCTCAATCCTGGCGTCGAGGTCGGCCAGGTCGGCGTCCAGCGCATCCACCCGGGCCAGCATCTTGCCGAGCAAGAAGGCGTGCTGGTCGGTGAAGAACCCGCTGAACGCCTCGGCCAGTGGGCCGAGTTTGGCACGCAAGCGGGTACGGGCCAGCTGCGCGAGGACCCTGGCGTCGCGCTCGCCGGCGATCAGTGCGCCCAGCATGGCGCGGCCGGAGACCCCGAAGATGTCGCTGGCGACCACGCTCAGTTTGATCTGGGCGTCCTCCAGCAGCTTCTCCACCCGCTGCTTCTCGGCGGTCCGCGCCGCCACCAGATCGGCCCGATAGCGGGTCACATCTCGCAGCTGCCGGATTGGTCGTGGGGGGACAAAGCTGGGCCGGAGCATCTGCCGCTCGGCGAGCTTGCACAGCCAGACCGCATCCAGGGTGTCGGTCTTTGGCCGGCCGGGCAGGTGCTTGACGTCACGGGCATTCACCAGCCAGACCTCGAAGCCATGGGCTTCCAACAGGTAGTAGACCCCCTTCCAGTAGTCGCTGGTGGCCTCCATGACCACCCGGGTCACACCCAGTTCGGCCAGCCGGTCGGCCATGACCAGCAGCCAGCGGGTCATCGTCTGGTAGGTGCGGACCTCCTGCAGCCGCCGGTTCGAGTTGCCCTGGCCCGGAACCCGCGCACAGCAGGTCAGTTCGGCCTTGCCCACGTCCAAGGCCGCGACCCGCTGGATGATCTGGTCGCGGTCGTGGGTCTCCTCCAGCATCCCGGCCTCCCTGGGCTCCGACCAGCAACGGGCGATTGCCCGCAGGAGCCGCAGGGGCTGAAGGCGAATCTGATCCGCGTGCTCAAGGCAACAGTGAAGGGCCCAGGCGCGGCTCCCAGCACCCGGCTTATCAACGGCCTCCAACGACCAAGGACATCCGGCGTCAGCGGGCAACCACCCGATTTTCACCCAGGAACGGGCGCCACCCACAGGGCGGCATCGCCGCTGATCAGGCATATTCGCGTGATGCGTTCATGCTGGAAGAGCGCGGCACGGCCAGGTCAGTAGCCGGATGGCAGTGACCGTGGCTGCCCGCTCGGCACCGTGATTGCCCCTCCGATATGGCACACCAGTGGCACGGCGAGCAGGCAGCGGGACATGGCGCCGACCTGCTTCAGGAGCTGGACCGCCGCCGAGCCGATGGCGCCGCGGCGCCGCAGACGAGCACGTCCT
>Ga0081538_10004324_pt1 | contig 13131 bp, 13 predicted proteins | sample TabmetS5T2R1_FD_71022 | JGI IMG/M metagenome (GOLD analysis project Ga0081538, IMG submission 71022) | Tabebuia heterophylla rhizosphere microbial communities from the University of Puerto Rico - S5T2R1 | ecosystem: Host-associated > Plants > Roots > Rhizosphere ...
CCTCGAGGTCCGGCTCGTCGCCGTCCTCGACGGCGGCCTCGCTGACGGCGCGGCCGTCGCCCCCGTGATATGCGGCCTGGAAGCTCTCGAGGAGCTCGTCACGGCGGGCCTCGTCCACGGGGACCTCGTCGGAGACCAGCACCCAGTCGGCGCCCTCGAACTCCTCGAGGTTGAAGATCTCGCCATCGATGGACGGCGAGTCGTCCACGACGATCATCACCTCGGTCTGCGGGTTCAGGTAGCAGCCGGGACGCAGGAGCACGTCCTCGAGGTCGAAGAGGCGGTCGTTGGCCATGTCGAGCGGAGCCTATACCCGGAACAGGGGCGAAATCATCCCTTCAGCCGCCAATCGAGCGAAGCTGCCGATCGATCTCGGCCTCCACGTCGAGCGGCTCCTTTCCCTGGCGCCCGCGCCGCTCGTTGCGGGCGATCACGAGCTGGCGCACCTCCTCCCGGAGGGCCGGGTCGTGCTGGGGGGAACCCCGCATGATCTTGGCCAGCTCGGCGTCGACGTCGAGGGGCTCCTCGCCGCGAGCCTGGCGCCGGGCCGACTTGGCCTCGAGCATCTGCCGGATCTCCTCTTGCGCCTCCGCCTCGGAGGCCTGTGCGGGCGCCGAACGGGCTGTCCGCCCGTGCTCCATGCTGAGCTCGCCCGTGCCGATGCGACGGTAGAGACGGCCGCTACCCCAGTAGCTGACCACGGCGGCCACGATCGCGACCACGCAGGCCGCGATCAGGACCGTCCCGAAGGCATCCATAGCGGACAGTGTGAACGCAATCGCTCCGGTCCGGGCCGAGCCCGGCCCCTCGCGCACGGCTGCTGTAACCTCTTTGCAAGAGGATTGACTGACGAATCAATCGGGCGGCAAAGCCGCTCGTGGCCAAGGAGCAGCAACCAAGTGGTCGATTTCAGCCTCACCGACGAGCAGAAGGACATCCGCGAGCTGGCCCATGACTTCGCGGAGAAGGAGATCCGCCCCGTCGCCTGGGATCTGGACAAGGACTCCACCTTTCCCGACGAGATCGTGAAGAAGGCGTGGGAGGTCGGGCTCATGAACTCCCACATCCCCGAGCAATATGGGGGACCCGGTCTCGACTACCTCACAGGCTGCCTCATCGAGGAGCAGCTCGGCTGGGGGTGTTCGGGCATCGGCACCTCGCTGATGTGCAACGGACTCGCGACGGCGCCCGTCTCGATCGGGGGCTCGGAGGAGGTCAAGAAGGAGTACCTCGGGATGCTCACCGAGGAGCCGAAGCTGGCGTCCTTCTGCCTCACCGAGCCGGACGCGGGCTCGGACGTCTCGGGGATGCGCACCACGGCCGTCAAGAAGGGCGACAAGTACGTCATCAACGGCACCAAGTGCTTCATCACCAACGGCTCGCACGCGACCTGGTACACGGTCTACGCGAAGACCGACAGGGAGGCTGGCCATCGCGGCATCTCGGCCTTCGTCGTCCCGCGCGATGCCGGCGTCGTGGTCGACAAGAAGGAGGACAAGCTCGGCCAGCGCGCCTCCGACACCGCGACGATCTCATTCAACGACGTCGAGGTTCCGGCCGCCAACCTGATTGGCGAGGAGAACAAGGGCTTCAAGCTGGCGATGATGACCCTCGACCGCACCCGCCCGGGGGTGTCGGCGATGGCGGTCGGCATCGCACAGGCGGCCTTCGAGTACGCGCGGGACTACGCCAAGGAGCGCGTGCAGTTCGGGGTGCCGATCGCCATGCACCAGGCGATCCAGTTCATGATCGCCGACATGGCGACCAAGGTCGAGGCCGCGCGCCTGCTCACCTGGAAGTCGGCGGTGCTGCTCGACAGGGGCGAGCGCAACACCCTGGCCTCCTCGCACGCCAAGCGCTTCGCCGCGGACTCCGCCATGGAGGTGACCGTGGACGCCGTGCAGGTGTACGGCGGCTACGGGTTCATCAAGGAGTACCCGGTGGAGAAGCTCATGCGGGACGCGAAGATCATGCAGCTCTACGAGGGCACGTCGCAGATACAGCGCCTCGTGATCGCCCGCGAGGTCCTGATGCCGCGTAAGGTGGAAGAGCCCGCGGCGGCGGCCGCGTAGCGTCGCCGGTCCTGCGATCGAACGTCCCGCAGTAGGCGGCATAGCCGTTCATCCGGGACGTTCGCCGCCTGAGGAGCCCGCGACGGCGGCAGCTTGACCTGACGATCGGGAAGGCCCCCCTGCCAGGATGCGGGGCGATGCCGAAGTCGAAACGCGAGCGCAGCCGTCAGGCGGTGCGCGACGCGGTCTCCCAGGCGGGAGGCCTCGAGGCGCCGGTTTCGCCACGCGGGCGCCCGCAGGACCCGTTCACGGGCGAGCTGCGGCGCCGCGACGTGCTGCCGCTGCTCGTCCTGCATCTGATCGGCCAGGGGCCGAGCTACGGCAACCAGCTGATGGAGCGCATCGCGGGTATGACCGAGGGCGTGCTGTCGGTGAATCCCAACACGATGTACCCGCTTCTGCGCCGGCTCGAGCAGCAGGGCTGGATCGAGGGCAGGTGGGAGCATCCCGAGCGCCGCACGCGCCGCTACTACTCGCTCACCGGGGAGGGCCGGGACGAGTACGCGCGGCTGGTCGGAGAGGTGCGGCCGTTCCTCGACTCGGTCAAGACTTCGATCGAGGAGATCGTGCACGAGGTTTACGGGGAGTGAGAGTCGCCAGCGCCGAGGCCGAGGTCGTGCTGGCCCCCGAGGCCGCACTGCGCCTGTGGACGGACGTGACGCGCTGGCCCACCTTCGTCGAGGGATTCGCGCGCGTCATCGAGCAGGATCCGGGCTGGCCGGCGGAGGGCTCGCGGCTCGTGTGGGAGTCAATTCCCGCCGGGCGTGGGCGGGTGACCGAGAAGGTCATGCGGGGAGCCGCCGCGGAGCGCTTCGCGACGCAGGTCTTCGAGGAGCGGCTGATGGGCCTCCAGACCTTCCGCGCGGCGGAGAGCCAGAACGGCTCGCGCGTCCAGCTGAGCCTCGAGTACACGCTGACCAAGTACGGGCCGCTGGGCGGTCTGGCGGACGCGATCTTCATCCGGCGCGCGCTGCGCGACTCGCTCCGGCGCACCTTGTCCCGCTTTGCGGTAGAGGCGGAGGAAGAGGCCGGCCTTCGGTAGGGTGCTCCGCCGTGTTCGTCTTCAAAGCCGCCGTCGTGGGCGCGGGGACCATGGGCGGGGAGATCGCCCAGGTCGTCGCCGCCGCCGGCATCCCAGTCGTCCTGAAGGACGTGAAGCAGGAGTTCGTGGACGCGGGCCTCGCCAAGGCCCGCGAGGTGACCCAGGCCCAGCTCGGAGGGCTGGTCGCGAAGGAAAAGATCAGCCAGGAGGATGCCGACCGCCAGCTCGAGGAGGTGCTCGGCCGGATTACCGGGGCCACCGAGTACGAGGGCTTCGGCGACGTCGACTTCGTGATCGAGGCCGTGCCCGAGCGGATGGAGATCAAGCAGGCGGTGTTCGGCGAGCTCGACCAGCTGACTCCCGGGCACGCGATCCTGGCCTCCAACACCTCGTCGCTCTCCATCACGGAGATGGCAGAGGCGACGCTGCGCCCGGACAAGGTCTGCGGCTTCCACTTCTTCTATCCGGCGTCGATGATGCGCCTGATCGAGGTGATCGAGGGGGACGACACCTCCGAGGAGACGCTCCAGGCGGCGGCGAACTTCGCGCAGGCGATCCGCAAGATGCCGATTCGCTGCGGTGAGGTTCCGGGGTTCGTGGTCAACCGCATCCTCAACGCTGCCGTGTCGGAGGTCTGGCGCGTGACCGAGGAGGAGGGGCTCGAGGTCGAGGAGGTCGACAAGCTGATCAAGGACTCGGGCGCCGCGCCGATGGGCCCGTTCTTCATCAGCGACCTGCTCGGCCTCGACACGGTGCTCCACGTGTCCGAGCACCTGCGCGAGTCGTATGGCGAGCGCTTCTACGTCTCATCGCGGATGAGGGAGCTGGTGGAGGCGGGAAACCTCGGCCAGAAGACTGGAAAGGGGTTCTATGAGCACGGCGGCTAGCAGCCAGGCGATCGGGACCCTCGTCGACAGAATGGGTCTGAAGACCCTGGTCGAGTCCTGTCTTGTCCTCGAGGAGGGCATCGCGTCCGCCAAGGACATCGAGGTCGGGATGATGATGGGCGCGGGCATCTTGCCCGGGCCGTTCGCACGGGCCGACGAGGCAGGGCTCGACACACTGCTCGAGCGGCTCGAGCAGGCTCAGCGCGACTGGGGAGACGCCTTCGAGCCGCCGGCCATCCTGCGCCGGCTGGTGGCGCAGGGCCGGCTCGGCAAGAAGTCGGGTCAGGGCTTTTTCCCCTACCCGCAGCCCGACGCCGGCGACCAGCGCGAGACGGTGCTGCTGGACACGCGCGGCGACATCGCGATCGCCTGGCTCAACCGGCCGCCGACGAACCCGCTCTCGCCGCAGGCGATGCGCGACCTGATCTCCGTCTGGGAAGAGGTCGAGGGGAACGTGCGGGCGTTCGTGATCGCCTCGTCGAACATCTTCACGTTCAGCGCCGGGGCCGACATCAAGGAGTTCACGAAGATGTCGCCCGACGCGGAGGGCGCCGACCTCGTCGAGTCGGCCCATCGCTTCATGCGCGGCATGGAGCAGTCCTCGACTGTCACGCTCGCGGCCGTGAACTCGATCGCCTTCGGGGGCGGCTGCGAGCTGGCGATGGCCTGCGACTTCCGGATCGCGGCCGAGTCCGCCACGTTCGGCCAGCCGGAGATCAACCTCGGCATCATGCCCGGCTTCGGAGGCACCCAGCGTCTCCCGCGGCTGATCGGCGAGGCGAAGGCGCTCGAGATGAACCTGACCGGCGATCCGATCGACGCCTACGAGGCCTACCGCGTCGGGCTGGCCAACGAGGTGGTCCCGGACCACGAGCTGCTCGACACGACGCTGGGCTGGGCCCGCAAGCTGGCTCAGCAGGCACCGCTCGCGATCGGGGAGATCAAAAAGGCCTCGCACCGGCCCGACCTCGACGAGGGGCTTGCCGCCGAGGGGGAGGGGTTCGGCCGCGTGTTCGGGTCGGAGGACGCGAGGGAGGGCATCTCGGCCTTCCTCCAGAAGCGCCGGCCGAAGTTCGAGGGCCGGTGAGCACCACCTCCACGGCTGCCGTCCGGGTGGCGGATCTCCTGCGCGCCGCCGAGCGCGCCGTCGTGCTCACCGGAGCAGGGGTCTCCGTTCCCTCCGGCATCCCCGACTTCCGCAGCCCCGGGAGCGGGCTGTGGGAGAACCACGACCCCATGGAGGTCGCGCACATCGACGCCTGGCGGCGCGACCCCGACCGGTTCTGGAGCTTCTATTCGCAGCGGTTCGCCACGCTCACCGACAAGCGGCCGAACGATGCGCACCTGGCGCTCGCCGAACTCGAACGGCGCGGCCTTGTGCGCGGAGTGATCACTCAGAACATCGACCGGCTGCACCGGAAGGCGGGCACTGAGCGGCTGATCGAGGTGCACGGCTCGATCGAGTGGAGCGTCTGCCTGCGCTGCGGGGAGAGGGTTTCGATCGACCGCGTCGTGGAGTTGCTGGACTCCGCGGACGGAGCGCCCCCCTGCCCGACCTGCGGCGCTCCGCTCAAGCCCGATGTGGTGCTGTTCGGCGAGCTCTTGCCCGAGCGCGCGCTCACCGAGGCCCAGGACCTCGCGATGGCGGCCGACCTGATGCTGTGCGTCGGCTCCTCCCTCGAGGTGTATCCGGTTGCCGGCCTGCCCGCGATGACTCGCGGCGGCGGCGGGCGCCTCGCGCTGATCACCCAGGGCCCAACGCCCTACGACGGCGAGGCCGAGGTCAAGCTCGACGGCGACGTGGTGGAGGAGCTGCGGGCCGTGCTTGCGGCCCTGTAGTCAGCGCCCGAGGCGACTGCGCCTGACGGCCGCCTCCATCGCCGCGACCGCCTCCGCCAGCCCGGCCGGGGGCCGCCCCTCGAGCGCCGCGTTCGCGGCGGCCGTGATCCGTTCGCGCTGATCGACCGGCGCCCGCTCGCCCAGATCCGCCACCAGCGCCTCCAGCGCGATCCGGGCCTCGAGCGCAGCCTCGCGCTCGCGCCCCGCGTTCAGGTCCGCCCGCGCGCGCAGCAGAAGCTCCTCGGCCAAAAGCGGCTCCTCGCGCCCGCCGAGGAGGGCCGCGAAGCGCTCGTCGGGCGCCTGCATCGAACGTCTGGGGCGCCTCGCACCCGCCCGCGGCAGCTCGATGGCATCGGCGAAGCGCCCCTCCGCCACCGCCTCGCCGGAGCCGTAACCGATCCGGCAGGCGAGCGCGTGGTCCACCGACACGTCGCCGGCGTAAGGGTCCCCCGCGGCCGCGCGCTGCGCCGCCCGCGCCCGGTTGACCACCCGCACCGCGGCTGCGAGCTCGGCCTCGACGGCCGCGTCGTCCCGGCGCAGGGAGGCGAGCCACGAGCCGGCGTCCTCGCGCGAGCCGAACGGCTCCGGGCGCACGACCGTTGCCCGGCTCGTGGGGACCGGCTCCGGCTCCGCGCTCTCGACCGGCCGGGGGCGCCTGCCTTTCAGCCGCCGCCTCTCCGGCGCCGCGAGCGTGCACAGCACGAGCACCGCCTCGGTCGTGTCGGCCCCGGGCGCTCGCACCATGTAACGGCCGTCGGCCGATCCGAGCAGGAAGCCGAACTCGAGCTGGGCGAACCCGAAGATTGCTTGGGGGGCGGGGGCGGGCGGCGTCGAACTACTCGCCCGCGTGGGCCGTGCTCGCCCGACGACCCTTCTCCGCCGGGAGCGAGTACTTCGACGGCCTGGTCGGCACGACGGGGTTGTCGATGTCGCCGAGGCGCGAGATCAGGTCAGACCACTGACCGGGCTTGAGGACCGCCAGCGCCTGCTGCCCAAGCTTCCTGTTGGCGCCGAACATCGGCTGGAACCCGACGTGGATGTGGTCGTGGTGGTCGGCCATCGCGAACGTCGAGCCGCCGATCTCGAACAGCGAGATGATCTGGGCCGGGGCCATCGTGCCCTGCAGGAGCATCAACCGCCTGACCGCCTGCTCGGTGATGCCGCCCGCCTCTTGGTGGCCGAGGATGGGGATCCCGTTCAGCTTGGCGATGTCGACCGCGTTGCCAGAGCTGTGGTGAGAGACGTTGCCCGAGCTCGTGTAGAAGCTGTGGCCGCACTTCAGGCTCGTGACCGTCGGCTTCAGCCCCGACTCGGCCAGGTAGGCGAGCGTCGCCAGGACGCGCCTGTCGATCTGGCCGGAGCGGATGTCGTCCCGGCCGCAGTCGTAGATCTCGATCCGCTCGTCCGAGAGCACGCGCCGCTCGAGCAGCGGCTTCGGCAGCAGCAGGATCTGCCCGATCGACATCCCGCCCGCCTCGTCGTCGCCGTAGAGCACGTTGCGGCCCGAGGCGCGGTAGATCGCGGTCGCCTCGAGCAGCTTCCAGCCATCGAGGATCGGCTTCGGGTCGACCCGCGGCGCCCCGCGGCCGGCCGGGCGGATGGAGAAGTCGAGGTGCGCCGCCCTGCCCGGCACGGTCTCGCCGACACGGCCGATGATCGTGCCGCCGATCACCCGCGAGCCCTTCTTCAGCCTGCGCAGGCGCACCTTCGACGGCTCCAGGCCGAAGGGGCGGGAGAAGTAGTTCCTGTAGGTCTCGAAGCCGCCCGCCCGGCGGGCCTCCGCGTCCAGCAGCTGCTCGAGGCCGCCGGCCTCGCGGGCGCCCGGCAGGTTCGGATGCGCGAACAGGCGCTGTTTCACGGGCTCGGACGGCCTGGCCCTCTTGGCGGACCGGGCGCCGCGATAGCGGGCGGGCGCCCTGTCGGAGTCGTCGAGCTGGCGTCCGGCGGAAGCGGGTGCATCAGGGGCGGGCAGGTTCGGCTCGTTTGCATGAATGGCACGGGCCGCGCGCCGCGGATCGGAGGCGTCGGCCTTCGGCACCGGGTAGAAACGCGACACCTCGCCGAGATGGGCGTAGGTGAAGCGGTTCCCGTAGACGTCCTGAAGCGTCACGTAGCGGCCGAGGCGCGAGCTGCGTCCGATCTTCTTGATGACGCCGTCGTTGACAGCCACCACCGGCGCGCCTCGGCGGGAGTAGATGTCGATGCTCCGCCGCGAGTCGGTCGACTCGACGACGTTGGCGGCGTTCTCGCCGCGCTGCACCCGTTTGAGCAGCTCCTGCTCCGCCAGGTCGTCCGCGTACCTCGCGCGCGCGTAGACGGGGAAGCGGCCCTCGGTGAGACCGGTCAACGAGCCGATCAGGTCGGCCGGCACTCCCGCGATCAAGCGCGCCCGGAGAAGCACGGAGTCGACGTACCAGTCGGCGTGGTTGTACGCGAAGATCGCGCCCCGGACGTCCTCGCTGTAACCGGCGGCGGCCAGATAGCGCGCCGCCGCGAAGATCGCGTCGACCGGGTTGTAGGGGTCCTTGCGGCCGTCCTCGTTGGCGTCCGTGCCGTACGTCCTCCAGGTCGCGGGCATGAACTGCATCCAGCCGACGGCCCCCGCCGACGACACGTTGAGATTGCGCCCGTAGTCGGTCTCGATCTCGTTGATCGCCGCAAGCACCTCCCAGCGGATCCCGTACTCGATTCCGGCCGCCTGGTAGATCGACAACAGGAACGGCGGGACGCGGAACTTGCGGATGATGAAGTTGGGCACCCCGGTCGCCGTCGAGGGACCCGGCAGCGCATCGATGAAGCCGGGGTTGTCAGGCGTCGGCCGGCCGTCGCGCTTTCTCAGCGGCGGGCGGCGTCCGCGCCGGCGCTCGGGCGATTGCTTCTCCACCTTCTCGGGCTCGACTCGATCTTTGACCCTGCGCGTCTTCTCGCGCCTGCCCTTCGCGCGCACACCCGAGCTCGTGCGCTCCTGGGGCGAGCCGCCGCCGGCGCTGGGCGACTTGGGGCGGGTGGGTGCCTTGGGGCGGGCCGGTGGGCTGGGCTCCGCGGGGGCCGGCGGGATGGTCTCGATGGTCTCCTTCGGGGTCGTTGGCGGCGGGACCAGCTCGCCGGGAAGCTCCACATCGTGAATGGTCTTGCCGGGCGGGACGTCGACAGTCACCTGCACGATCTCGCCCGTGGGGAGGCGCACCCACACCGTCTCCGGATCGGCGAGCGCCGGCAGCGTGAAAGCAGTCAGGGCGGCCACGAGCACCACGCCGGCGGCGACCATGAAGGTGAGAACGCGCGTCTTCATCCTTGCCGTATCCGGTGCTCCCTCGTGATTCCGCCCCATTCGGGACGGTCGGGACGGAAAAGCGCGCAGCAAGCCGTCACCACCTGCCGCAGGCGGAACGCTACTTGGTGGCTTTCCTGTGCGCAACGTGGTACCGGGAGATCTGGCGTGAGATACGCCCCGACGCCCTGGGAGTGGAGACGCGGCTTCCCACTCTTGTAACGACCGAGCGTGTCGAGAAATTCAAAACGGCTTCGCCTCATTCTCCAGCGGCGGCGGCATTGAAACCCTCTCGGCACGAGTCAGCCTCAACTAGAGGCTCAGAGTAGCTGCCCATAAGGCGTCCAGGCGATTCGGATCGAGTACCCTGGCGCGACGATGGCTGAGCCGGACCAAGACGAAAGCCTCGTCGACCGCCTCTCGCGGCAGGGCGAGGAGGCCCTCGGCAAGATCGCCGAGGAGCTGATCGCGAACCCGGTCGTCAACGGGGCGATTTCGCGCGCCTTCGAGGCACGGGAAAAGGCCGTGCTCGCGCAGGAGGCCGCCATGGGCGCGCTGAACATCCCGTCGGCGGCCGACGTCGAGCGGGTGACCCGGCGCCTCCGCTCGCTTTCTCAACGCCTGGAAGGGATCGAGGACGCGATCGACCGGCTCGAGGAGCGCCTGGCTGCTGCCTCTGCCGCCTCGAGCGACGAGCGCCTGGCGGCGATCGAGGAGCGCCTCGACGAGATCGTCCGCGATCTCGGCGCGCTGCGCGACTCGGTGGCGCCGAGCGAGGCGCCGGTGCCGCGAGCGCAGGAGCGCTTGACGGTCGGCGACACGTAACCTCCGTCGCGCGATGGCCAAACGACCGGCGAAGCCGCGCGAGGTATCGGACGCGCTCCGCGACGCGGTCGAGCGCACTGTCGACGCGACGCTCGGGTCCGCCGACCGCGGTCGCGAGGCGGCGCAGGGGGCGCTCGACGACCTGGCGGGGACCGTCGACGAGCTGCGCCGCGGCGCCGAGGACCGGCTGAGCCGCAGTCGCCGGTCCGTGGCCGAGGCGATCGAGGGCCGGCGGCTCGCCACCCACGACGACATCGGCGAGCTGAAGGCAGAGCTGCGCGCGATCGGGCGCCGGCTGGACGCGATCGAGGAGCGGCTGCCCGCGAAGCGATCGCGCTCGGGAGCGAAGTCCCCGCGCTCGGGAGGGAAGTCCCCGCGTTCGGGAGCGAAGTCCGCGGGCGGGGGCTCTCGCCAGCGCTCTTCCTAAGCGCTTCCGCGCTGGTTGCGGCCGAGATTCGCACACGGAAGTTGACGGCTCCGAGAGGTGTTCTACGGTGAGTGATGATGCGCCGGAAGCGCATCCTGTTTGGTCTCCTCTTGGCCCTCACGGCGCACGCGGCTCCCGCCGCAGCTGCGCCCGATGACCCCTACCTCGTCTACGTGGCCAACCGCCAGGTGGTGAAGGGCGGCTCGCAGTGGCCGGTGATACTTCGCGCAGACGGCACGACCGGCGCGCTCACCGAGCTCTCGCGCAACGGCCGCCAGGGCAACCTGCTGGTGCATCCGTACGACCTCGCAATCGAGTCCGACGGCGACCTGATCCTCGCCGACATGGGGGAGTTTGCGCCCGACGACTCCGCGCCTGACGGCGCCATCGTGCGGGTCGACCCGAGGAACGGCGTGCAGAGCCTCGTCTCGAAGGGCGGGGCGCTCGTGGACCCGGCGGCCGTGGCGGTCGCGCCGGACGGCGCGCTCTATGTGGTCGAGAACGTGGGCGCCGAGGGCGTCCCGGCGGTGATCCGTATCGATCCCGCGAGCGGTGCCCAGACGGTCGTCGCCCAGGGCGGCGAGCTCTGCAATCCGTTCGGCATCGCGCTCGAGCCCGGGGGCGACCTCATCGTCGCCGACTACGGCACGCTCAGCGCGAGCGGGCGGCCGATCGTCGATTGCCCCCTCCGGCCGACCGGTGCGCTTCTGCGCATCGACCGGTCAACCGGCAGCCAGACGATCGTGTCCGCCGGGAACCTGTTCCAGAGTCCCTTCGGCCTGGCCGTCGAGCCCGGCGGGCGCATCCTCGTCGCCAACGAGGGGGTGGCCGCGACGGCCGGGGTCGTCGCGGTCGACCCGCTGACCGGGGCGCAGAGCACGGTCAGCCCGAACACACGCAGCGACGTCCTTCGCATACCCGAGCGCATCGCGCTCGCGCCCGACGGCACGCTGCTCGTGACCGACTTCGAGCTGGCCGACCGCTTCGGCGGGATCGTTCGGGTCGATCCCGCGAACGGGTTGCAGGCGCCGGCGTGGCAGGGCGAGCTGTTCAACTACCCGCTCGGCATCGCGGTGGTTGTCAACCGCCCGCCTACGGCGGCGCTGACGGCGTCGCCGGGGACGGTCGCCGGAGGCCAGGTGGTCAGTTTCGACGCCTCCGGGTCCCGGGACCCTGAGGGGCTGGCACTCCGATACGACTGGGACCTGAACGGCGACGGCGCCTTCGAGGCGCGGAGCGCGGTGCCCGTGGTGTCGCACCGCTACGCGGCGAGCCAGGTCCTGACGGCGCGGGTGCGCGTGAGCGACCCGCATAGAGCGGTCGCCACTGCCTCCGCTCCGCTGACGGTCGATGTCACGCCGCCCCAGCTCGCGGCCTTCGGGGCCTCGGCGCGGACGCTCCTGGGCCGGGCGACGTCGCGGCGCCCTCGCGCCGGGTCCGCGACCGCTCGCCCCCGCCGCGCAACCACCTTCCGCTATCACCTCTCCGAGCCGGCCGCCGTGGCCATCCGGATCGAGCGCGAGCTTCCCGGACGGCGAGCGCGCGGTCGCTGCATCGCTCCCGGCCGTGGGCGGGTCCCGCCGCGGCTGCGCTGCAGCCGCCGGCGCTTGATCGTGGTCCTGCGCGGGCAGGGGGTGGCCGGCGCGAACGGCCTGCGCTTCAGCGGCCGAGTGCGGGGCCGCCGGTTGATCCCCGGCCGCCACCGTGCGACCGTCGGGGCCGTCGACGCCGTGGGCAACCGCTCAGGGCGGGAGAGCATCCGCCTGCGCGTAGTTTCGCCGCGTTAGGTGTTCCCGAGCGCTGATCGGATAGGGTCGCGATCGTGGCTCCCTTTCGCTCCGCCGAAGAGTTCCGGGAGGTGCTCGACAAGACTTTCGGGCTGATGAGCTCAGACCCCGAGATGGGACCCAAGCTGCGCGATGCGGACACGCCCCAGCGCTTCGAGTTCCCCGACCTCGACATGGTCGTGAACGTCACGGCCGGGGACGAGGAGAACCTTCGCTGGGAGTGGTCCGACGACGTCCCCTGGGAGCCCGAGGTGGAGATGTCGATGGACTCCGAGGTTGCGAACCGCTACTTCCAGGGCAAGGAGAACATCGCAATCGCCCTGGCGCGGCGGCGGATCAAGTCCAAGGGTAATACGAAGAAGGCGCTCGCCCTGATCCCCGTGACCAAGCCCGTCTTCGCCAAGTACCGGGCGATGATCGAAGCGGACTACCCGCACCTCGTCGCTTAGAAGTGCACACCCCGTAGGAGGTAGGCCATGGCGACCGCCTCCGTCGACATCTCCTCGTCCTTCTTCTCCTCCGCCGGCGCGGGCTTTGCGCCGTCCCGCTTCGCCGCCTTCGAGTCGGGGAACAGGTTGTAGGCGGTGTTCAACACGATGTCGACCGACTTCGGCGAAATCGCGTAGAGCACCTCGCCGAAGGTGCCGAGGCGAGACGCGAGGCGCTTCGGCTTGTCGATCATCGCGTCGCACAGCATCTGTCCCGCCTCCTCGGGCGTGAGCGTGGGAAACGCCTTGTAGATGTCGGTCGGCGCGATCATCGGCGTGCGGACGAGTGGCATGTAGACCGTCGTGAACTTGACGTTGTCGGCGACCACCTCGGGAGCGACGCAGCGCGAGAACGCATCGAGGGCGGCCTTGGACGCCACGTAGGCGGAGAAGCGCGGCGTGTTGGTCTGCACGCCGATCGACGAGACGTTGATGATGTGCCCCGACTTGCGCTCGCGCATCCCCGGCAGAAAGGCGAGGATCAGCTTCAACG
>Ga0081538_10004325_pt1 | contig 13131 bp, 15 predicted proteins | sample TabmetS5T2R1_FD_71022 | JGI IMG/M metagenome (GOLD analysis project Ga0081538, IMG submission 71022) | Tabebuia heterophylla rhizosphere microbial communities from the University of Puerto Rico - S5T2R1 | ecosystem: Host-associated > Plants > Roots > Rhizosphere ...
GGCCGGGCACACGGCGGTCGTCTTCGAGAAAGACGATAGGATCGGGGGTCTTCTCAGGTACGGCATCCCCGACTACAAGATCGAAAAGTGGGTCGTCGACCGCCGTATCGCCATCATGGAAGAGGAGGGCGTCGAGTTCCGCCCCAACGCCCACGTCGGCGAGAACCCGACCACGGAGGACCTAAAGAATGAGTTCGACGCCGTAGTCCTGGCCGTCGGTGCCCTGCAGGGACGCGACCTCAACGTGCCCGGCCGCGAGCTCGGCGGCATCCACCTCGCGATGGACTACCTGGTGCAGCAGAACAGGAGGGTGGCCGGCCTCACCGTCGACGCCGAGCCCATTAGCGCCGCGGGCAAGCACGTCGTCATCCTCGGCGGCGGCGACACGAGCGCGGACTGCCTCGGCAACGCCCACCGCGAGGGCTGCGCCTCGGTCAAAGTCCTGACCCACGGTCCCCGCCCGCCCGATACCCCCGACCACCTCACCTGGCCCGACTGGCCCTTCATCCTGCATACCTATCCGGCCCACGAGGAGGGGGGTGAGCGCGGCTTCTCCGTCGCCGTCAAAGGCTTCTCCGGATCCAACGGCCACGTCGAAAAGATGCACGCCGTCGAGACCGAGCGTACCCCTGACGGTAGGACCATCCCCAAAGAGGGCACGGACTTCGAGATAGAGGCCGATCTCGTGCTGCTCGCCATCGGCTTCACGGGCCCCGTGCGCGATCGCTTCCTCCAAGACATGGACCTCGGCTACACCGAGCGCGGCGCGGTCCACTCGGAGAACGGTTTCGGTACGAAAGAGGCCAATGTCTTCGTCGCCGGCGACGCCAGGCTGGGGGCCGACCTGATCGTCACAGCTATCGCCGAGGGCCGCAAGGCTGCGAAGCAGGTTGACGAGTTCCTGATGGGCCGCAGTTTGTTGCCGGGCTAGCACTTCAGCAATTCAGCACGCCGCCTGTGGCGGCTCTCAGCACTTCAGCAAGAACGTGACCCGAGAAGCTGACCAGCCACATTGACTCTCGTTACGTCGCATCAATTGCCGTATAACCAGAGCGATTCGCGGAGGTGTTAACCTACCGCGAGTCGGCCGATCGACCATAAGCGATTGGCCAAGAGCGAAAACAAAAAGCTGACAAGCTGAAGTGCTGAAAAGCGAAGGCTAAGCCTGAGCGTGCTGAAATGCGTGCAAAGAGGTCAAAGACCTCTTTGCACTAGAACGGTTCTCGACGGTCGACTGGAGGTGGGACTCATAGAGTTCTCGGTTGAGAAGGCGCGGGAGTTGTTGCTCTCGGCGCAGGGGTTGGACGCTGTGCCGAAACGTGCCGCGAAGGACGATGTTCGGGAGACCATCCGGCGGATGGGGGTGTTGCAGATCGACTCTATCTCCGTCGTCGCGCGCAGCCCTTATCTGGTGCTGTGGAGCAGACTAGGCTCCTATGAGCCGCGGTGGCTGGACGAACTTTTGGCAGAGGGGTCGCTGTTCGAGTACTGGTCGCACGCGGCGTGCTTCATCCCGATCGAAGACTACGGCCTGTACCGCCGGCTCATGATAGAGGGAGGAGAGAAGACCAGAACCTGGATGCGGGCCCATCACGAGGAGATCGAGCACGTGATGGAGCACATAAGTGAGAGAGGTTCCGTGCGCGCTGCGGAGTTCGCGCGCACCGACGGGAAGGCCGGAGGCTGGTGGGAGTGGAAGCCCGAGAAGCGGGCGCTTGAGCACCTGTTCGCCGCGGGGGAACTCATGATCTCCCGCCGCGAGAACTTCCACCGGGTCTACGACTTGCGCGAGCGCGTCCTGGCGAACGCGCTGCCAGATTGGGAAGACGCCCTAGCGCCGAACGAACAGGAGGTGCGGCGGACGCTGGCCCTAAAGGCGGTACGCGCGCTCGGCGTCGCCCCGGCCCGCTGGATTCCTGACTACTTCCGCACTCCCAAGAAGGGTGCCGCCGGGCTGCTAGAAGAGCTGGCCGACGAAGGAGAACTCGTCCGTGCCGGGATCGAGGGCGAGCCAGCCTACGTGCACCCCGACAACGCAAGGCTGGCCGAGAAGATCCTATCCGGCGAACTGCGGTCCTCCGTCACGACCCTGCTATCCCCGTTCGATCCTGTGGTCTGGGATCGGGCGCGGGCGCTCGAGCTCTTCGACTTCGAGTACAAGATCGAGGTCTACACCCCGGCGGCCCGCCGCCGGTACGGATACTATTCTCTCCCGATACTTCACAACGGCGCCCTCGTTGGCAGGCTCGACGCCAAAGCCCACCGCAAGCAGGGAACCTTCGAGATCAAAGCGCTACACCTCGAGCCAAATACGCCGGTGGACGACGACCTCATCTCCGGTCTCTCTGGCGCTCTGCGTGATTGCGCCGGCTGGCATGGAACGCCGGAGGTGCTGGTCCGCCGGTCGGATCCTTCGGAACTCACAGAGACGCTCCGACTCGCGCTCGATGAGGAAACCGTACCGCCTACCCCGGGCTCCGCAAAGACAACCTAGCCACGACGAGGTCGACAAGGTCGTCTTCAGGACAGGCGGAATCTGAGTCTGGGAACCAAGCGATCCGCGCGTACACTCGTATTGCATTTGATAGCGTAAGCCTGGAAAGGGGACGTATGGACACCGGAGTAAATCCTATCCCGGAGGGTTTTCACACCGTGACGCCGTACATGACGATCAAGGACGCAGCGAGCGCCATCGAGTTTTACAAAGAGGCGTTCGGAGCGAGGGAGATATTTCGCTGGGCAGATTCGGACGGGCGCGTCAGGCACGCGGAGATCGTGATCGGCGACTCGCCGATCATGCTCACGGATGAAGCCCCCGATTTCGGTATGAACAGCCCCCAATCGCTCGGTGGCTCGCCTGTACACGTGTTCCTCTACGTCGAAGATGTGGACGAGCTATTCGGCCGGGCCATCGCGGCGGGGGCGACAGAGTTGATGCCGGTAGAGAATAGCGAAGACGGTGACCGTCGCGGCGGGGTGACGGACCCCTTCGGGCACGTCTGGTACATCGGCACGCATATCGAAGGCATCTCCCGCGAGGAACTCCAGAAACGGTACGACGCCGTTGCGGACCGGTAACCGTCGCTGGGTCCGGAGAACGAAGGAAAGTCAGTAACACAAACGCTACGCCCGCCGGCTGGTCACGAGCGATAGTCGCGGGCCTGGCGACCGAACATCTGGCTGCCCCGAACCTCAACGCGAGCGAACGAGCGCCTCGACGCCGTCCAGTATGCGCTGCAGTCCGAACTCGAACGCGTACTCGGGGTCGTAGGCAGACCCGTAGGCATCCGCGGCGGCCGGGCCCACCCTCGACGCCGTCGGGTAGAGATCCGGATCGAAGACCTTCTCGAGGAGTGGTTCGTTTGCCAGCCACCACTCATCGTCGGTCTTGCCGGTGCGCTTCTCCGCCTCGGCCACCTCCACCGAACGCCGCGCCGCGCCCTGAACGTGCTCCAGGACGAGGGCGAGAACCGAGTCCATCTCGACCTCGGTCAGCCCGATCCCGTCCACCGCCCGAAGCTCGCGGTCGTATTTGGCGATCACGTTAGGCCCCAAAGGCGGCCGGCTCGTCGCGGCTACCTGCAGCATCCACGGGTGCCGATGATACAGCGCCCAGTTATCGCGCGCGATCTTCTCTAACCCGGTCCTCCATCCCAGGTCCACGTCTCCGGACCGTGCCACCTCACCAAGAACCGTATCCAACATGACGTCGATGAGCTCCGCCTTGCCAGGCACGTAGGTGTAGAGGGACATCGTGCCGATCCCCAGCCTGTCGGCGACGCACCGCATGGATAACGCCCCAAGCCCCTCGGCATCAGCGACCTCGATGGCCGCACTCACGATCCGGCCCACACTCAGCCCGGGCTTCGGTCCCCTGGTCGGCTTCTTCCCGATCCCCCACAGCAGCGCCATGGTACGCTGCGGGTCCCCGCCACCACTGAACTCCAGTACCATCTCACACAACCTTTCCTTGTAAATCCGTACAGCGTACAGTATAGTGCATACAACTATGTACTACGTACGGAGAAAGGTGGCGCCGTGAAGCTGAACCATCTCAACCTCGCCGTTACGGACGTTCCGGCGGCCTGTGATTTCCTGGAGAGGTACTTCGATTTGCGTAGGATGGGAGGGAACGCCGGCATGGCTTTCCTATCGGATGACGATGGGTTTGTGCTTACGTTGATGAAAGCTCGTAGGGCTACCGGAAACGCCTATCCTGGCAACTTCCACATTGGTTTCTTCGTGGAGGGCGGCGAGATCGTGGACGAGATCAACCGCCGCTTGAAGGAAGACGGGTTCGATGTGGCGCCGCCTGAACAACATCATGCCTATACATTCTACGTCGAGGCGCCGGGCGGGTTCACGGTCGAGCTCGGCTCCTGACCTGATTCGAGTCGAGTTATGGAGGTGGTTGTGGAATCAGCGAGGTTCGCGGTCTTTGCGGAGGGACTCGAGAAGCGTTATGGGAAGGTGAAAGCCCTGGACGGCCTGGATCTCCGGATACCTGGAGGGAAGGTGTGCGGGCTTCTCGGGCCGAACGGGGCCGGGAAGACCACGGCCGTGCGTATCCTTTCGACGTTGCTCAGGCCGGACGGCGGCCGGGCTGAGGTAGCGGGTTTCGACGTGGTGCGCCAGGCCGCGCAGGTCCGATGCAGTATAGGTCTGGCGGGGCAGCAGGCGGCGGTGGATGAGATCCTCACCGGCCGCCAGAACCTGGAGACCTTTGGGCGGCTCTACCACCTCGGCGTGCGGGAGGCTCGCAAGAGGGCCGACGATCTCCTGGAGCGTTTCGGGCTCGCGGATGCGGCCGGCAAGCAGGCGAAGAATTATTCAGGGGGTATGCGCCGGCGGTTGGACCTCGCCGCCAGCTTCATCCTCTCTCCGCCGGTGCTGTTCCTCGATGAGCCGACTACCGGCCTCGACCCGCGAGGCCGCAACGAGGTGTGGGAGGCCGTCCGTTCGCTGGTCGCCGGGGGCACCACGGTGCTCCTGACCACCCAGTACCTGGACGAGGCCGACCAGCTCGCCGACCGGATCTGCGTCATTGACGCCGGGCGGGCGATAGAGGAGGGAGCGCCGGAAGATCTCAAATCCAGGGTCGGCGGTGACCGTATCGACGTCGTAGTGCGCAGCGCCGCCGAGTTGCCAGTGGCGGCGAGGGTAGTCGGCCGGGTGTGCGGGGCGGAACCGGAGATAGATCGGGAAGCCCGCCGGCTCAGCGCCCCGGTGATGGATCGCTTGTCCGCCCTGACCGGGACGGTGCGGGCACTTGACGACGCGGGCGTGGATGCCGAGGATATCGGGCTGCGCCGGCCCACATTGGACGACGTGTTCTTACGGCTCACCGGGCACCGCGCCGGTGAGAAAGAAGAAGAGGTGGCAGCATGACGCATCCGATCCCGGCGATACCACGTAGCGTGCCCGATCGCCTTAGGTGGGCCATGGCGGACTCCTGGACCGTCGCCCGCCGAGACCTGATCCACTGGTTCCGCCAGCCCTTCGGTATCATCGTCACGCTGCTGTTTCCCGTGATGCTGGTCCTGATGTTCGGCTACCTCTTCGGCGGCGCGATCTCACTGCCGGGCGGGAACGCCGCGGGCGGCGGTGACTACCGCGAGTTCCTGATGCCCGGCATGTTCGCCATGACCATGGCCTTCGGCCTGGAAGCGACCATGATGTCCGTCTCGACCGACGCGGCCAGGGGCGTCACCGACAGGTTCCGTTCCATGCCCATGGCCCCCTCGGCCGTGGTCCTCGGCCGGAGCATCGCCGACATGATGAGCTCCGCGCTCGGTCTCTCCGTCATGGTCGCGTGCGGCCTCGTGGTCGGCTGGCGGTGGCACGAGAGCTTCGGCCAGGCGCTGTTCGCCGTGGGGCTGCTGCTCCTCTTGCGCTTCTCATTGCTGTGGGTTGGGATCTTTCTGGGTCTCATGGTCAAGAGCCCGGAGGCCGTAGCGGCGGTGCAGATACTGATCTGGCCCGTCCTCTTCCTCTCCAACACGTTTGTGGCGCCCGAGACGATGCCCGGCTGGCTCGGCGCGATCTCCGAGTGGAACCCCCTGTCGGCCACCGTTGCCGCCACCCGCGAACTCTTCGGCAACCCCGGGTGGGGTGGCGAGACGTGGATAGCCCAGAACTCACTGCTCATGGCGGTCTTGTGGCCGATGGTGATCTTCGCAGTCTTCTTCCCACTCTCTGTCCGACGCTACCGGCGTCTGAGCCGCTGACGAGCGTCCAGGGTACCGGCCTACTCGTTACGCCACCTTCGCGTCCCATTCGATGTGGTAGTCGTGCATCCACACCAGAGATTCACCTCTGGCAACACGCTTGAGGATCAAGGGCATCATCAGGTCGCGCAGCACCCTGCCGATGGGACCGGCGGCCTTGCTGTTGCTCGTCCTCGCCCCATGCGCGACGATGCGCTCCACCCTGGCCCTGCGCAGCTGCTCGTAGGCGGCGAAGGCCTGCCCGGTGTCCGGCAGGTCGCGCAGGCATCTGGCAAGCACGACAGCGTCCTCGATAGCCATGGAGGCTCCTTGCCCGGAGGAGGGCGCAGTGGCGTGCGCCGCGTCCCCGATGATGATCATGGACCCCCTGTACCAGGTCGGTACGGAGGGAAGATCGTAAGTGGCCCAACCGGCGAGTTTTCCGGGGGTGGAACGGATGATCTCGACAGCTGGTGAGTCATCCCCGGCGAAGAGCTCGATCAGTATCTCCCTCCACTGCTCGGTGCCGATTGCGGCGAGCTCCGCCCTTGTCGGCTCTGCGGCGCGGGGAGGGTTGGCGAACCACCAGATCTCGCCGGAGGGATGAACTGCGTAGCCGAAGAACGCCCGCTTGCCGAAGACCATGCGGAACGTGCCAGGTTCGGCCCGGACAGTCACGCCGCGGGCAAATCCGCCGATGTTGAGCACAGGAACGTAGCGGGCACCCGGCGCCGACGGATCGATGATGCGGCGGGTGCGGGAGTGAATGCCGTCGGCCCCGATCAGGAGGTCTCCCTCCGCCTCGGTGCCGTCCTCGAACCGCGCCACGACGCCGCCAGGCGTGGTCTCGGCATCCAAGAGCCGCTTGCCGTACTCGACCCGGGCGCCGCGCCTGACCGCCTCGTCGCGTAGCGCCCGGTAGAGGTCGGCCCGCTTGAGGGTCTGGCTGACGGTGCCGTCGGGTAGGGTACCGCCGTTGGGAACGTCGCCGAGGCGCTTGCCGCTCCCGCTCTGGATCGACATGCGCGGCGTGGGGAAGCCCTCTGCCAGCACAAGGTGGTGGGCGTCGATCGTGCGCAGGGCGTCCAGGCCGTTGCTTGCGAAGGTGAGGAACGAGCCGGCGTCGTCCGCGCCGCCCGCATACGCCTCGTAGACGACGGAGTCTATTCCTGCTTGCCTTAGCGCCATAGCGGTGACCGGACCGGCCACGCCGCCGCCGACGATCAGGGCTTTCTCCGTGCGGCTCATGCGCCCTCCTTTGCTGGCGCGAAGATGCGCCAGAGCTTGTCGGTGACGGCCCAGAGCAGGAACGTGGCCGCGTTGTTGCCTATGGGACGAACGCGGCTGTTGTGGAACGCGGCAAAGCGCCATTCGCTGCCCTCGCGCACGGCGACGAGGGTCTGGATCGAATCTCGTTCCGGCGAAGGCTTCGTCTTGCCGCGCATGATCGTGCCTCCGGTCGCGTGGATGAGGGCCACGTCGGGGCTCGGGAATTTGATGCTCAGGATGCGTCCTGTAAGGCGCGTTCCCTTGAGGAACTTGTCGAAGAGTCGCTGGTGTGAGGCGGAGATCTCCCGGCGTCCTGTGGTGCGCGTCCCGTCGAAGGCGACGTAGTCGGCGTCCTCGGTGAACCGGGAGCCGTATGCCTCGCCGTCTCCCCTGCCCCAGTCCTCGAGCAGGTCCTCGAAGAGCGCGCGTATCTTCGCTTCATCGGTCTGGTAGAGCGTGGTGGTTTCGCGTTTCATCGGGTCGATAGATCCTTTCTGGTTGTGGCCGTCGGCGAATGCGCGCCGGCCATCTCTACCGCGGAGCTTCGACCTGTTATCCTTGAGGTTGCATGTCTCGGGTAACGGGTCTCGCCCTGCGCGGGCCTAATTACTCGGGGATTCCGACCCCCGGCATCAGGTGTTGCAGCACCCACCGGGGGTCTTCTCTGGTCAGATCACGGCTCGGCCTCCTCCACCCGGAACACAGGACAGCGAGACGCCAGCGCTTCGAACTCTTCTGGAGTGCCGGAGATGCCGTAGAGTTGCCGAAAAAACCGGACCCCTTGGGGTACCTTGCGCGGGAATTCTCGCAAGACGGGGGGACGCTCCTGGAGCGGCAACTCCACAAGGTTCACGCGCTCTCGATCGCGGCCGCGCGCCAGGATCCCCCACCCCGCGACCCGAGCGTTCTTCACCCAGTCCGCTCCTTCGAGACCGGCGATGATGTAGCGTTCGCCTCTCACCGTCAGCGGTGAAACTGGAGTCGTACGTAGCCTACCGCTCTTGCGGCCAGGTACCGACAGCAGCCGCATGGTGCCGATCACCACCCCACGGCGCTGCAAGGCCACAATCAGTGGATTCGCGAGCTCGAGCCATCGGGGCAATCTGGCTACCTCAGGCATCGTTCTCCGATCCACGCTCCGAAAGAAGGGAGCGCCACTCTGATAGGCCGCCCAGCTTTCCGGCCTCGATCTCCTCCACGATCCCGCGCACCCATCCCAGTTCGGCCTCTCGCAATATCAACTCGTGCTCCGACTCTACGACGAATAGGCGGGGCAGGTTCCACTGCTCCATGGCAGCGTCAAGACGGGATCTCATCTCCTCATTCTCTCTTTCCAGTCGCCGCACCCGCTCCTTCAGAAGCGCGATAGCCTCCTCAGGAGGAAGCGCCGCCAGAAACGAGAGACCGGCAGCGAACTGCGTGTATTCCTTGACCGGCTCCCTCAAGAGCTCGCGCAGCCAGGTGAGGAACTCCTCACGTCCCGCGCCTGTTATCTCAAAGACCGTCCGCTCGGGACGCCGCCCCTCGCGTACCGTCTCCCTCGGCACGATGAGTCCCTCCCGCTCCAACGCCCCTACCACCGAATAAAGAGAGCTGTACCTGAGCCGCACCGACTCGTGCTTGCCCCGCTCTCGCATCAACGCAACCATCTCATAAGCGTGCATCGGCCTCTCGTAGAGGAGCGCCATCACCGCTAACGCCAGCGGATTGGATACCTTCCTCTTCGACGCCACCGAAACTCCTTTAGTCAATCTCGACTAGTTTAGATCGACTATATACTCAGAATAGCCTGATGTCAAGTTGGGAGGTTTCAGGCTTCAGCTCTTTGAAATCGAGTCCGCTTGAACGAGTTGCACATGCCGAGATCTTTCCCTTACACGTCATTCCCGCGAAGCTTGTCCCCGTGAAAGCGGGGAGCGGGAATCCAGACAGAGGAGGCCAAGCCCAATGGCGGACTCTCGTCGGGCGGTTAGCATTTACCCGGACTTGTCATGACTTCCTGAAAACCTGAAGCCTGAAGCCTATTTTCTCGCGAGCACGATGAGGTGGTCGCTCGCCGAAGTAAACGGCTCGCCCTCGAAGCCGCCGTAGACCGCCTCTACCTCGAAGCCCGTGAGCTGCAACATCAATTCCAACTCACTGCGTCCTACGACGCGGATGGCGAGGTCGTGGGTCCTCCGGCTCTCCAGCGCGCCAGAGGACCCGTATCGTTCGTAGAAAAGCCGCATATGCATGAGCTGCGTGGCAGCGTCGTAATGCGAGACGGAGAAGCGGTCGAGCCAACCGTCTGGCAGCATGCGTGTGAAGTCGTGGCGTGGCGCCGGGCCGCCCGGCGGGTCCACCAGTTCTTCCGGTGAGAACGCGGAGACCTCTATGCCGAGCAGGCCGCCTGGCACGAGGTGGTCGTGGGCGTTGCGCAAGAAAGCCAGGGCGTCCTCTACGTTCCTCAGGCAAAGGAACGAGTTGAAGACGCAGATGGCGAGGCCGTAGCGCGGCCCTGGATCCACCCTGCGCATGTCGCCCACGATCCACCCGACGCTCTCACTCTTTTCTTCGCCCCGCTCGACCATCTTCGCGGAGACCTCGACGGCAGTGACGTCGTGGCCTGCTGCGGCGAGTGGGATGGAGATGCGACCTGTGCCGGCGCCCCACTCGACTACACGTCTGGCTTCGCGTTCGGCGATGGAGAGCCAGAACGGGACGTCGTAGTCGTGGGTGTATTCGAGGTCGTAGAGGTCGGATAAGTGATCGTATTCCGGCAATGGAGTTAGGAGTTGAGAACTGTGAATCGGGAACTGTTCATAACGTAGCCCTTTCCGACTTCGAGATTCACACTTCACAATTCTAACGTGCTGTGGCGGGATATAATCCATCTGGCATCCTAGTCCCGGAGGTATTGGATGGGTACTGTCTTGTTGATAGTCATCGTGGTGGTCGTGGTGGTACTCGTGATCTACGCCATCGCCACCTACAACGGGCTCGTGCGGCGACGAAATGAGGTCGAGGAGTCCTACAGGCAGATAGACGTCCAGCTAAAGCGGCGATACGACCTGATCCCGAACCTCCTCGAAGGCGTGAAGAAGTACTTCCGCCAGGAGCAGGAGGTGCTCACGCAGATCACGCAGGCCCGCTCCCAGGCCATGCAACCCCAGTCGCCCGGCCAGCAGGCCCAGTCCGAGGCCCGTCTTTCAGGGGCCATCGGGAACCTGTTCGCCGTCGCCGAGAATTATCCGGAGCTGCGTTCCAACACGGTTTTGATCGACTTTCAGGAGGAGCTCTCGTCGACGGAGAACAAGATCTCCTTCGCTAGGCAGCACTACAACGACTCGGTCCAGTCCTACAACACCAAGATCCAGAGCTTCCCCGCGGTCATCTTCTCCCGTGCTATGGGATTCACCGAGCAGGAATACTTCGAGGCCCAGGGCCCGGAGCGGGAGTCCGTGACCGTCTCCTACGACTAGGACCATGAACCAGAGGGACCAGGGCACCTTCAGGGAGCGCATCGCCCGCAACCGGCGCAACAGCCTGTTGCTCATAGCCGCGTTCCTAGCCTTCGTCACCATCTTCGGCTACATAATCGGGTTCGCCTGGCTCGGGGACCCCACGCGCGCCCTCTTCGGCCTCGCGCTGGCACTGGTAGTGGGCGTCGTCTCCGGGCTCGTCAGCTACTTCGCGGGCGACAAGATGGTCCTCGCCGCTTCGCGGGCCAGGGAGATCACACACGACGATGCGCCCGTACTCTTCAACGTGGTCGAGGAGATGTCCATAGCCTCGGGCCTCCCGATGCCGAAGGTCTACATCGTCGACGACTCTGCCCCGAACGCCTTCGCCACGGGCCGAGACCCCGAGCACGCCACCGTCGCCGTCACCAGCGGCCTCCTCGAAAAGCTCGACCGGGATGAGCTGCAGGGTGTCATGGCGCACGAGATGTCCCACGTCGCCAACTTCGACATCCGCTACTCCATGCTGGTCGGCATACTGGTGGGCACCACGGTCCTCATCTCCGACTTCTTCCTGCGCGGGCTCTGGTTCGGTGGGGGTAGGGGAGGAGGGCGTAGGGGCGGAGACGGTGGCGGGCAGTTGCAGATCATCATGATGCTCGTCGCCATCGTCCTCGCCATACTCGCCCCCCTGTTCGCCCGTCTCTTGCAGCTCTCCATAAGCCGCCAGCGCGAGTTTCTCGCCGACGCCACCGCCGTCAGGCTCACCCGCAATCCCAAGGGACTGGCCGACGCCCTGCAAAAGATCAGTGGCGACAGGGAGGTCCTCGAGGTAGCCAACCGCGCGACGGCCCACCTCTACATAGTCAACCCCATAAAGAGGTTCGAGAAGCGTTCCAAGGGCCTCTTTTCTACCCATCCGCCGATCGAGGAGAGGATCATGATCCTCCGCGCCATGGAGTCGGGCGGAGTAGCCGAGACCAGCGGGCAAACCTCGACGGAGACCCCATAAAGAGTTACAATATCCGCCGTTGCCTTGCCGGATGGTGTAACGGCAGCACGAGTGACTCTGAATCACTTAGTCCTGGTTCGAATCCAGGTCCGGCAGCTTCTAAATTACCTGCAAAAGTGCAGTTATACAGGGAGGCCCGGTGTTTGTACCGGGCCTCTTGACACCAACCCGCTAAGAGAGGGCGTCATCCATAGCGCTCACGGCTTTCTCTTGCATGTCGGGCAGTACATGTGAGTAGGTGTCCATTGTCATGGAGATGTTCGCGTGCCCTAGCATCTCCTGCACTATCTTGGGATGCGTTCCCTTAGATAGTAGGAGCGTTGCGCAGGTGTGCCTGAGATCGTGGAACCTGATTCGTGGCAGGTTAGTACGCTTCAGGAGCGGTCTGAATGAAATCACCGGTCGTACCGGTAATTCGAGCCTCCCGCTATTCAAGAGTTCTTAGCTCTTAATACGCAGTCTAAACAGATGGCTCTCCTATACGAGCGCCCTTCTTGCTTGCTCGCGCTTTCTCCTGTTGCGCTCACGCTTATAGCGCCTGAGCCTCTCCTGCTTCTCCTGCTTAAGGAGCTTTCGTCTCTCGTACCCCTCCAGGGTGTGCACCACCATTCGACCGCATCCTTCTTCGAAGGCAGAGCAGGCCCTCCGCACGAAGCGGACCGTGAGTTCGGACTTGCTCACGATCGCGTAGCGGTTGCGGTATGCGTAGGCCACTGCCACCGGCACGACTGCATAGCACAGCGCTGTGGCAACGATGGCGAGGAAGACCACGGGGAAGTTCAGTGCCAAAAACAAAGAGAGTGCGCAACCTGTCGCCCCCTTTACGAAGGGGTTGTTGAACCGTTCCCACCACTCCTTCATAGGTCCCCTCCTCACCGAGGCATCTACTCGCCGCGGCCTCTCACTCGTCTGTAAGGACCGAACTGGCCACTACAAATAGTGTCCACGAGAATAACGCACCCAAAATGTAGTTGTCAACGCGAGTCTTAGGAATGTGCCTTCTGGATGTGACTGGTTTCTTAGGAGCTGAGTGATCCTCGGTTTTTACTCCGGGGTAGGCGTGTGCTCCCTTGATCCTGTGCACTCTTTCGCTGGCGCGCGTACCGACCCGTCTTAAGGTCTCGAGGGTCAGTGACTAGGGAGGAGAGCACTAAGGGCTACCCGCCGACGTAAAGGCTCCACTGTCCCGTTCGGCCCCACGTCC
>Ga0081538_10004326_pt1 | contig 13120 bp, 13 predicted proteins | sample TabmetS5T2R1_FD_71022 | JGI IMG/M metagenome (GOLD analysis project Ga0081538, IMG submission 71022) | Tabebuia heterophylla rhizosphere microbial communities from the University of Puerto Rico - S5T2R1 | ecosystem: Host-associated > Plants > Roots > Rhizosphere ...
ATGTCGCGAGAGGGTATTCTTCGAAAACCTTCATAGACCCAGAAAAAAGGGTGCGGAATGTGAGATGGAGCAAGCCAATGTTCTGGGATAGGATTGGCCGAGGCGACGGAGGACATCCCGAGAAGGACTGAACTTTCCAATCTTCACGCAGAAGAGCCCTAGGGAAATAAATATAATATCAAAAAGTCATACAGCAATCCTATTCTGGATTTCCACTATGCCATCTGGGGAGAGTATTTTGGTCAATATAAACTCATTACAAACGATGCCGATATAAATAAGTGTCCAGCCCGTGAAAAATAGGTTCTTTTCGAATGAAGAGAGAGACCTCGTGGACATCTTATACCTCACTGTGTACACCGAAGGAGATACCCCAGATGAGCCCTGTGAATGTGGGCAAACGTATCCGGCAGCTCCGTCTTGGCTTAGGAATGTCGGTGCGGGCCCTTGCCACCAAGAGCGGCTTCTCTCCCAGTCTCATTTCCCAGGTGGAACATAGCCAAGTCACGCCATCTATTGGGTCACTAGAGCGCATCGCCATGGCCCTCGGGGTTAGCCTCGGCAAGTTTTTCACCGAACCCGATCCCAGCATCCCACAGCTGGTGCGTGCCAGCGCTCGTCCGCAGCTCACCAGCACCTGGTCATCGGTCTCGATCGAGGCCCTCGGTCCCCTGGATGGGTCGGGCACGCTAGAGTCCATCATGCTCACCATGGCGCCAGGGGGACGCAGCGGGATATTTCCTGCGGCGCCTGAGGGAGAGAAGTTTGCCCTCCTTGTTGAAGGGGAGGTTGCCTTGACGCTGGGGGACGAGGTCCATGTCCTCAGGACAGGCGATGCAATCACGTTTGCCCCAGCCACCCCACATCAGTGGGAGAATAGCGGCGCTGGACCCGCCCACGTGGTGATCGTCACGAGGCGCATACTGCCTTAAAGGCCAACGCCACGCATGAGGTAAGACTCCCCACGCGGTTTATGGGCGCTCCTACTTCTAGCGGTGGAGCGCAGAGTCTACTCTATAACCTGTACAGTATTCCTTAAAAAGTCTACAGGAATTATTAACGCCACATTGACAGCTTTACAAGGGCTCAGATGCCCTTACAAGTGCCATGTGAATGCAAAATGGGCGGGTGCCCTGGTCGCTATCGGCACGGAGGTGCACACGGATGACCCACAGTCATGTTCAGTAATACTAACTACGAGACATTTATGGCACGCTTGCATCCCCCTAGCCCCTAGATGTCCATGGCGGAAGTTATGCATGAGCACAACCCTTGCAAGGGCTGAGGATACTCACCGACACCTGCTGTCCCTATCTCGTGTTTAGGGGTCAATATATATCAAGCGTTGAGGAGCGCGCAGTGCAACAGCGCATAGGTATTGATGTAGGAGGCACGAACACCGACGCTGTGCTGATGCAAGGCCAGGAGGTCGTCGGTTGGGTCAAAACGCCCACCACGGCTGACGTGACCAGCGGGATTGTCACTGCCCTGCAGGAGTTGTTGCAGCAGACCAGTGCAGTGCCGAGTGACATCCGTGGGGTGATGATTGGCACGACGCATTTTACCAATGCGGTCGTGCAGCGCCGGTATCTCAGTCCTGTAGCAGCCGTGCGTCTGGGTTTACCAGCCACGGCGTGCGTGCCACCGCTCACTGATTGGCCGGAGGATCTGCGGGAGCTGGTAGGCCAGGCCACATACATGCTGCCTGGTGGCCATGAGGTCGACGGACGGCCCATTGTGCCCTTCGAGCCGCAAGCGCTGGAACACGCCGCCCATGATATCAAGGCACGCGGCATTACGGATGTTGCCATCACGTCAGTCTTTTCCCCAGTCGACCCATCGCTAGAGCGCCAGGCTGCGGTGATCGTGCAGCGCGTGGTACCAGACGCGACCGTGACGCTGTCGTGCGATATTGGCCGCCTGGGCCTGTTGGAGCGTGAGAATGCGGCGGTGATGAATGCCTGTCTGCGTCGTTTGGGTCGTACCACTGTCCGGGCGTTTCGCCAGGCGCTGGCCATTGTGGGGCTGCACGCCCCACTGTTTCTGACGCAAAACGACGGCACGTTGATGAGCGCAGCCTATGCTGAGCAATACCCCGTGCTGACCTTCGCCTCTGGACCAACCAACAGTATGCGTGGGGCAGCGTTTTTAACGGGTGTCGCAGATGCTATGGTCATCGACATTGGCGGTACGACAGCGGATGTCGGAGCCCTCGTCAAAGGTTTTCCGCGGCCGGCGTCGCTGGCGGTGGAGGTCGGGGGAGTGCGCACCAACTTCCGCATGCCAGACGTCTATTCCTTTGGTCTCGGTGGTGGCAGTATCGTTACCGCCGAGCCGCTGCGCGTGGGCCCGCAGAGTGTCGGCTATGAGCTGACCAGCAAGGCGCTCGCTTTTGGTGGCACCGTGCTCACGGCCTCCGATATTGGCATTGCCGCAGGGCTGGCAGCCTTTGGTGCGACACGTCTGCTCCACGGTCTCGACTCCACTTTCATCCAGCGCTGTGTGGATGCCATAGGGCAGATGATTGCCGACAGCGTGGATCGCATGAAAATGAGTGCCGCGCCTGTGCCCCTGATTGCTGTGGGTGGCGGGAGTTTTCTGGTTCCTGATGCCCTGGCAGGGGTCTCGCAGGTCATGCGCGCTCCGCACTATGCCGTGGCAAATGCTGTAGGGGCAGCTATTGCGCAGATTAGCGGCGAGGTGGACCATACCGTCACGCTTGGGACGCTTTCGCGGGACGAGGCCCTCGCCCAGGCCAAGGCGCTGGCGGTCGAGCGCGCCATTACGGCTGGGGCGCATCCGGACACGGTGCAGGTGATAGACGTCGAGGAGATCCCGCTGACCTATCTCCCCAGTAATGCCTTGCGCATTCGTGTGAAAACAGTCGGGGACTTGCAGCTGACTGAGTAGAGACGGCGCGAGAGGAACGGAGGGACAGTGGACATCGCATGGGACATAACGCCGGATGATCTAGAAGCGCTCGAGATTGGTGCCAATGTGCTTGGTACCGGGGGTGGTGGCAATCCCTATACCGTCAAGCTCTACGCTCGCGAACTCTTGAAGCAGGGTAAGCGCATTGCTGTGGTCGATCCTCTGACGCTCCCCGATGATGCCCTGGTGGTGGCGGTCGGAGGCATGGGGGCGCCAACCGTGAGTATCGAGCGCATCATCCGTGGGGATGAGTTCCTCTACGCCGTGCGTGCCCTGGAGCGTCATGTGGGGCGGCCCATTGATGCGCTCATCTCGAAGGAAATCGGTGGCAGTAACTCCATGCGCCCGATGCTGGCGGCGGCCTTGGGTAATCTGCCCGTGGTGGATGGCGATGGCATGGGGCGCGCCTTTCCCGAGCTGCAGATGTGCACGTTTTTTATCTACGGTCTGCCGGCGGCGCCCGCCGCCTTATGCGACATTCGGCATAATGTCGTGCTGTTCGATGAAGTGCGCGATGCCTTCTGGCTGGAGCGCATGGCACGCGCGGTGACCATTCAGATGGGGTGTCATGCCGCCTATGCCATGGCCCCATGGAGCGGCGCTGAGATCAAGCGCACGGCTGTGCTCCACACGGTGACGCAGGCACGTGCCATCGGCGCGGTGGTGCTGGAAGCACGTCGGTACCAGGAGAACCCGATCCCACCTCTCGTCGCCGCGCAGGGAGGGTGTGTGTTGTTTCAGGGGAAAATTGTCGATGTGCTGCGTCGGGTAACGGGCGGCTTCGCGCGTGGTGAGGTGACGATCGAGGGCCTCGATGACTATAGTGGCGAGCATCTCACCATTGACTTCCAGAATGAAAATCTCATTGCCCGCTGTGGCGAGACGGTGCTGTGTACCGTCCCGGACCTCATCTGCATCCTGGAACGAGATACGGGCACACCGATCAATACCGAACTGCTGCGCTACGGCTTTCGCGTCGTGGTCGTGGGATTGCCAGCACCAGCGCCACTGACCAGCGCCCAGGCTCTTCAGGTCGTAGGACCGCAAGCCTTTGGCTATGATATGCCGTATCGTCCACTTGCCCTTGCACCCTAACTCCCTCCTGGCCGGGGAGGAAACTTGCGTAGCTACGTCTGTCTCATTACAATCCTTTGCAGCAATATATGATACACGGTGATACTGCAGGGAGGGAGTACCAATGCCTATTTTGGAATATCAGTGTAAAGAGTGTGAGCGGCAGTTTGAGGCAATTGTGTTGGGATCGCAGCAACCTATATGTCCTTCCTGCCATGGCACGAAGCTCGAACGGTTGTTGTCGGTGTTTGCCGTAGGCGGTAAGAGTGACAGCTTTGCGGCCAGTGAATCGTTCGGACCCTGTGGTACCTGTGGTGACCCGCGTGGTCCAGGTGCTTGTACCATGGATTAGTTTCTGGGCATGACCCGCAAACGTTTGCGGGTCAACCGGATGGTAAGTAGGCGGTGCGTAAGCGTTCTAACCCTTCTCTTGCTGAGCGTTTTTCCACGGTATTCCGCATCAGCTAAATCCTCGAAAATGTCGACATATCAAATGCTTATGGTGTTTTCGTGCCTTGACACGGGTGTGGAAGGCGCCTATAGTCTGTCGCAGCTCTGCAAGGGCCCATGCCCGCTGCATATGTAGAAGGCGCCGTGGGCGTTCCCTATGCACAGCAGGCCAGCTCTCAGCACAAGGAGACCAGCATGGACTCTCGTACCTATAAGCTTATTGAGTTAGTCGGCGTATCGGATGAGAGCTACTCCGAGGCCACCAAGAACGCGATTACGCGTGCCAGTGAAACCTTGCGTGGTCTGGGATGGTTTGAGGTTACTGAACTGCGCGGGCTCATCCAGAACGGCCAGATTTCCGAGTACCAGGTGACGCTCAAGGTGGGCTTCCGGCTCGAGGAGGGGAAGGACGCCTTCAGTGACCGTGATTAGTGCTTTCCTGTTACCACACTGCAGGAGCAGCAGGTTGGAGGCGGCTGCTCCTGCATGGACGGAGTAGTCTGATGCAATGCACCGCCTATGACATCGCCAGCTTCTTTGACGAGGTGTTTGAGGCTGATGGCCGTCCACGTGCCGGTGCAGCGTTGCTAAGTACACACCTTGCAGGCGAAACTAAATCATGTTGGCACCGCTATTTTTGAGACGTTTGTGGCTTGGCATCCGGTTACAGAGGTCTCTACCCTTATCCAGGGCGGTCAGATGATGAGGACGAGGTAATGAGCGAAACGGTGCATGAAGCCCGGGAGGCGCTATCGGGCAGCGAGCTCCAGGATCTGTGGTCATCGTTGGCGCCTGTGGCTCGCCTCGAAGCCTTTAAAGCACTGTCCCGGGCAGAAGCGGAAGACTTCTTCTGGAATCTGAGTGCGCCGGATCAGGTCGAGCTGCTGCTGGCGCTGCCAGCCATGGAACGTCGCGGCTGGATGCGGCTCCTGGCCCCTGATGACGCCGCGGATGCGGTGCAGGCCGCCCCAGAAGAGGAGCGCGACGGTTTGCTCGCACTGCTCGATGACTCAGCTCGTAAAGAGGTGACGGCCCTCTTAGCGTATGCAGAGGATCAAGCAGGTGGGCTCATGAGCCCACGTTTTGCGCGCGTGCGTCCGGATATGACGGCTGACGAAGCCATCAGCTATCTCCACAAGCAGGCGCGTGAGCGCGTCGAGACGATTTACTATGTGTACGTCCTCGATACCCAGCAGCGTCTCGTAGGCGTGGTGTCGTTCCGGCAACTCTTTGAAGCGCCGGGTGGCACGAAAGTCCGTAACCTCATGCAGACCGAGGTCGTCACTGTCTCAGAACAGATGGATCAGGAGGATGTGGGTCTGCTGTTTGCCAAGCACTCGCTCCTGGCCATCCCCGTGGTCGATGCCGATGGACATATGAAGGGAGTTGTAACGGTCGATGACATCGTCGATGTCGTCCAGGAAGAAGCCACGGAAGATATCCAGAAAATCGGCGGTATGGAAGCCCTCGACGAGCCCTATCTGGACATTGGCCTGTTCCGCATGATCCGCAAACGCGCCGGCTGGCTGTCGGCGTTGTTCATCAGTGAGACGCTCACCGCCACGGCCATGGGCTATTACGAGCACGAAATCGCCCGGGCTGTTGTTTTAGCACTGTTCATTCCCCTCATTATCAGCAGTGGTGGCAATTCAGGTTCGCAAGCCTCGACCCTGGTGGTGCGGGCCATGGCCCTGGGCGAGGTGCGGCTGCGTGACTGGTGGCGAGTGATGCGCCGTGAGTTTGCCGCTGGACTGGCACTCGGTTCTATCCTCGGCATGATCGGTCTGCTACGAATCCTGCTCTGGCCGACGCGCGCCACGATCTATGGGGAGCATTATGTCTTAATCGCCATCACCGTGGCGTGCAGCCTGGTTGGTGTCGTCCTGTGGGGCACCATCAGCGGCTCGATGCTCCCTCTCATGCTGCGCCGCCTGGGCTTTGACCCCGCCAGCGCTTCAGCACCGTTTGTCGCCACACTGGTCGATGTAACCGGCCTGGTCATCTACTTTACGGTGGCAAGTGGGATCCTGTACGGCACACTGCTGTGACCTGAGAGACGCGGGGAGGCGGAGATGGGGGAGATACAGCGACGGGAACAGACCCATCCCTCCCCGCGTCGCCACGTCGGTTTTCGTCGCCGTGTCGCCTCTGTAGCGGGAGCAGTTCCCCATAGCGCGCTAGTTAGTACGGCTGAGAAGCTGGCGGGCGATGACTTTCAGGGCCAGGATGGGCCGCACACCTTCAAAAATTGGCAGCACCTGCGCGTCGACCACGTAACGCGAGATGGGGGTTTCTTCTGCATAGCCCCAGCCACCGTGCAGTAACTGACCTTCCTGGGTGAGCCACACGGCCACATCGCTGGCCAGCAGCTTGGCCATCGCTGCTTCGAGGCCTGTCTCTGGCCCCTGGTCCATGACCCGTGCGGCAGCATAGGTCAACTGACGTGCCGCAGCTAGACGTGTCGCCATGCGCCCCAGTTTGTACTGCGTGAGCTGGTACTCGCCGATCGGGCGTCCAAACTGCCGGCGGGTTTTGGCGTAGACCACGGTTTTTTCGAGTGCCGCCTGGCTGAGGCCGAGCGCCCGGCCACCGGTTTGCAACCGGCCGTTCGCAAAGCCGCGCATCTGCAGATAAAATCCCCGATTACGCCCCTGCTCCTCGCCAACGAGGCAGTCAGCCGGCAGAAAAAACTGCTCGTAGTGCATCGTGAAAGAGTGCATGCCCCGGTAGCCAGGGGTAGCATCGGCCCTGGCGCGGAGCGTCCCGCCATGGGGCTGTTGCATGAGGAAATCGTGCCCGTAAAAGCGCTCTTTTTCGAGGATAAAGAGCGACAGGCCGCGGGCGCCCCGGTTGCTATCCGCCTCGGTACGCGCCAGCAGGCCGATAAGATCAGCGCGCCCGGCAAACGTGCACCAGGCTTTGGCGCCATTGAGCAGGTAGCCGCGTTGCCCTCCGACCTCAGCCGCTTCAGCGCGGCAGGTGAGGGCGGCCACGTCCGAGCCCGTATCAGGCTCGGTGACGGACACCGCGACCATCAACTCCCCCGACGCAATCCGCGGCAGCCACCGCTGTTTTTGGGCTTCTGTACCGCCATCGAGCAGGGCTCGTGCGACGATCTCCGGGCGGGTAATCAGACTGCCGGCAGCCCCGAGAGAGCCGCGTGAGAGTTCTTCGGTGGTGATCACCATCACCAGCATGCCCATACCTGTGCCACCGTAGGCTTCCGGAATGGACATGGCAAAGAAGCCTAACTCTCCCATTTTGGCAATCAAGTCGTCCGGAGCAAGCTCGTCATGGCGGTGTACCCATTCCGCCATGGGTTCGACTTCCTGGCGCGTGAAGTCGCGTACCGACTGCCGCGTCATGGCAGCCATTTCGTCCCCTAACCAGATGGTATTGACCCCATTGGTGTCGAGGACAACCTGCCCAATACCACAGACGAACGCTTCTGAGGCCCCCGCCCGCGCTGCCTGCCGCACGTCAGCCGCAGCGAGCGTGGCAGCGACCCCCGTCTCACCAATCCCATACGTCGTCAGATGTGCCCCGACCTCTGCCAGCAATGCCTGGTGCACCTCGGCCGCATAGGCCAGCGCCATGTGTCCCGTCACGCCGTCATCCTGTCCGTGCTGACCCTGCATTTCGGCGTAGCGCAGCAGTGCCTGGGCAGCCTGTAACTCCGTCGCTCGATAGGCCAGCCGTTCACAGTGCACCTGGTGGTCGTCGACGCCCTGGCCCCCTTGAGTAAGCTGGCGCGCCTGGGTCATCGCTTGGTCCAGCGCACGCTCGACAGCCGACACAATGGTGCGTGTCTGGCTTAATGCCTCCTGGGTGGTGATCACGTGTGTGCTCCTCGAATTGCAGACGAGAGCCTGCCCTCGTCCGGATGAGAGCACCATTATGCATCGAAGGGGAGCAGCAGACAAGTCACAATCCCACTACCTGATCGCTTGACAAATCGCACCAAAGCGGACGTAGTGGTTGAGAACTACCGCCCGGACGTCACGTGCTGCCTGGGGGTCAATGACGGGTCGCTCAGCCAGGTCAATCCCCGTCTGGTGTACGGTAGTATCTCTGGCTGTAGCGAGGACGCTTCCTAGGACTGGCGCTGCAGTTTATCCCGTGGTGGTCCGAGCAAACGTACCACAGGGATGCCGGTTTTCTGCGCCATCGTCGCCGCCATCGTTTCACGCGTGACTTCGTACATCGCTTCTGCGGTGGTGAGGGCCTCCAACTGGGTGATCTGGCTAATACGCGCCCGTGAACACGCCTGATCAAGCAGGTCAATAGCCTTTTCGGGGAAGTGCTTGTCCGGCATATACTTGGCGCAGAGTTCGACGGCCGCCTCCAGGGCCTCTGGGGTGATCGTGACCATATGGTGTTCCTCGTACCGTGGACGCACTTGCGCCAGGATCTCCTTCATTTCATGAAGGCTCGGTTCATTGACCACAATCGCCTGACAGTGCCGTTCGAAGAAAGGATCTGGTTCCATATAGCGACGATAGTTCTCGACGGTCGTTGCGCCAATACAGCGCAGGTTGCCTTTCCCTAAGGCCGGTTTGAGCAGGCTGGCAATATCGAGGTCCCCCACCGCACTCCCTGTGCCTACCACGGTGTGCATCTCATCAATAAACAGAATGATGGTAGGATTGCGGCTGGCTTCCTCAATGGCCTGTTGCAGATTGTGAACCAGCTGGCTGCGTGAGGGCGTTGCTCGTGCCAGTTCATGCATGGGCAACTCCACGATCCGTTTGCCACGGATGGGGGCAACCACGTCCCCGCGCGCAAGGCGTATGGCGAGCCCTTTGACCACAGCAATCCGGCTCACCCCTGGCTCACTGATCAGCACCGGAGTATTTTTCGTTTTCTGGTGGAGCGTACGCACCAGCGCGAGAATTTCCTCTCTCCGTCCGATAATAGGATCAATCTTCCCTTCCCGCGCCTCCCGCGTGATGTCATACCCATACTGGTCAAGATACGGGGTCGCTGGTGCCGTCTGATGCTGTGCTCCATGGTCTGGGCCTGCAGCCCGCTCGTGCACCGCGCTCCCTGCATCAGCCTGGCGGTCATGCAGCGATACCAGGGTAGCCTCCACTGCCGCGCGCAGCGCTTCGATATGCACGCCGACCTCAGTGACTACACGGGTAATTAACGCTCCGGGTTGCTCCAGGATGGCGGCAAGCAGGTGCACACAATGGACCTCAGCAGCTCCAGCCGCCTCGGCTATGGCCTCGGCACGTTGAAAACACGCTTTGCACGCGGTACTGCGGTGTATAATCTCCTCACCGCGTCGGTGTGGTCCCTTCCCTACCGCAACACGTACAGCATGGCACAGCAGATCAGGGGCTATCGCACACGCTTGCAGAGCCTCTTCGACCGTCTGAGCTTCGGTGCTCACCATCCGCAGAACCTGCCCCCTGAGAGGCGTGTGCTCCCCTTGTGCCTTCGAGCGTAACCACTTGCCAAGGCGACAGAGCCCAATGAGGACAAATTCTTTTTCAATACATGGATGCATGGTGCGAGCCGCCTCACCGGCTGCGAGTCGCCAGGCCAGATACGCACCTTGTGATAACTCCGGCATGATGATCATCCTCAGCATGGCATGTGGTGAAAGTAGTCAGCATTCCAGAGACAGGAAGAAGCGTGCTGCCATGATCGACGGATTGCTGCTGACGACCTGTGATACATATATCGTTATAGCGTATCGACTTTTCAGCCAACAAACTTAAGTTTTTATGATCGCTTTGAGAGAGAGGTCCACGGCAGCATGACACCAGAGTTGCGCGCCAGCATTTTGTCACATATGCTGCATCGGTTTCTTAGCATACGGCACTTCCATGGGCGTGTCCCATGACGAACGCTAGGAGAGGAAGCACGGCACAATGCGTACTTTCGAGAATCTGGGCAAGAAAAAAATTGTCATCGGCATGGTACACCTCCTCCCGTTGCCAGGGACACCGTTTTACCAGGAAGGCAACGTGGAACGAGCCCTGACGAAAGCAGTGGCCGACGCAACAGCCCTCTATCACGGTGGCGCTGATGGCTGCTTAATCCAAACGGTGGATCGCGTCTATCCCGCTGCAGACGAGGCCGATTATGCCCGCGTGGCGGCCATGGCCACTATTGCCAAGGCCGTGGCGGATGCAACGAGCCCGGAGTTCCAGATCGGCATTCAAATTATGCTGAATGCACTCAAAGCGTCTGTGGCTGTCGCCACCGTCTGTGGCGGATCATTCTTGCGTTGTACCGCCCTGGTAGGCGCGACGCTTAGTGCATCCGGTATGGTGGAGGCCAATCCGCTAGATTTTCTCAATTACCGTGCCCGTATTGGCGGCAATCATATTAAACTCATTGCGGAAGTGAATAGCATGCACTTTCGCTGGATGGGCGACAGGTCAACGGCCGAAGTCGCCAGAATGGCGGCGCGTATGGGCGCAGACGCGGTCGAGGTAGCTCATCCTGATGAGGAAACCAACGCCCGCCTGGTGCGGGAGGTCAAGCAAGCCATGCCCCATCTCCCCGTGATCCTCGGCGGCCACACGAATCACGCAAACGTCGCGCGCCGGCTCGCCGAGGCGGATGGCGCCTTTGTCGGCACCTGTCTGCAGGGAGAGGGCTGGGGTGGTCGGGTAGATATTGAGCGCGTGCGCGCGTATGTCAAGATTGTCGCCAGCCTGCAGTGAGGCTGGCTGGCATGGCCCTGAGGCTATGATCATATATAGCGCCTGAAGACGGGCGTTCCTACGGTGTGCTATAGTTGTTATGCGTAACAGACCAGGGGTAACTGCCATCGAATCGTGTCGTTGGTACCCAGGAGAGGAGAGCACCAATGGCCCTGACGTCCACCGCTATGACGCTTGCTGATCTGCTGGAACGCTTCGGCGCCATACCAGCAGCACGCATCCGGTACGATCCGCCGCCGGGCACCGCCACAGAACAAGACGTGATCGCGCTCGAAGCGCGGGAAAATCGGCTGTTCGAGCTGGTCGATGGCGTGCTGGTGGAGAAAGCCATGGGATTTTATGAGTCCTTCCTGGCCATGCGCCTGGTGCAGTTTCTGCTGACGTTTGTGGACACGACTTGGAATGTTAAGCTGCTCTAAAGCCGAATTGGACTACTGGACTAGGTGGGCATCAAGACCTCCAGAATCTGCGTACACGAGCGCCCTTGAGCCAAAAGCTGCTCGACGAGCTTGAGCAGGCCATGCAACGCGTCCCGAGCTATCGTGCGCACCCGCTGTCCGACAGTGTCTTCTCCCTGTGCGAACGCAAATCTGTCCGAAGTCGACCCTGAAGCGGGGGCCCGCTGGACCAGTGACTGCGCTACGCAACTCAAACGGAAGTGGCGTGTCACCGCTTCCTCCTTGCGCACCTGAGCCGCCTCCAGGCCGGTGACCTGCTTGCCGAACTCGTGAAAGATCTCTGCGGCCCAGCGATCATTCCAGGTTTCCATAACGCGGCCACTCTCCCAGTGCTGCGCATCGGTGAGCAAAAACCGTGGAGCGTCATCCAACTGCTCCCGTTCGTGGACAATGACGAGACGCTGCCGCCCATAGCGTTTCAGACGCACCACTTTGGTGAACGCCCAGATCTGTTTCGTTTCCCCATGGCGGCCCCGGATGCGCACAGCCCGAAAGCTCTCCGGATGCGCGCTCCTCAGACCTGCGGCCACCTCATCCACTCGCCGCCAGTGCCCCTGCCACTGGATATGCCGGGAGCATTCCACTTCACTCACCCAGTGTTTCCCCATCCCTTCAATGCAGCGGGCCAACTCTACCGTGAGTAACCCGGTATCAAACGCATAATTGGCCTGCGGAAAATGTCCTTCTTGTTCGAGCTGCTGGACAATCTCGACCGCGATTTCCGTCCGCCTCTTGTATGCGAGGCGATGCGTTCGGTGGTGCAACAATTCCAACAAGCGGGTGCGGGCGGCCTCCATCTGGTCGTAGCTGGCTTGGATGGTTGCGTTCAAGTAAGCTACCTCCTCTTCGTACCTCTTCGGCTCCTGCACGACCACCTCGATGCCATCGATGAGTTCGCGATTGGCCACGACGGCCGTCACCACGGTTTGATAGCGCCCATAGCGCTGCTCGACGGGGTCCCACGCTTTGTTGATGCCCCAGATTTTCGGGCCACGCTCGTGATGTGCATAGGTCCAATCCAGGCTCAGGACCTCGCGCCCGCGGCCACGATGCTCGTGGGCAATCACTGCACGATGGCGGGGCATCAAGGCCTCGGTGTCCCAGCCAGCCTCCAACACGGCCGCATGCATCGCACGGCGAGACGGGGCATGCTCGCTCCCCCAGACTTGAACATCGTAAAGCCCTTGTAAGGTCTTGTTCGGACTGAGCAGCAAGCCCGCTACATAGCGGCTGACATGTTCGAAACCAGCGTCCCGACAGAAGACGTCGCGATAGGGAGCCAGCCCCCGGCGTATGGCCTCTGGCACTTCGACGATCGGCAGCATATGTGTCGTCCTGATCTGAGTGGCGCCTCCTCCTGCTACCCTATCTTCCTCTTTCTCCCCTGGAAGAGCAATAACTTGCCAAGTCGTGTTCATGTAGCATTCTTACCGGCTTATGCACCGGAACTCAATGTCGTGGAGCAGGGCTGGAGCCATACCAAGTATGGGGAAATGGCCAACTTCATCCCCCAAGATGTTGAGGAAC
>Ga0081538_10004327_pt1 | contig 13119 bp, 14 predicted proteins | sample TabmetS5T2R1_FD_71022 | JGI IMG/M metagenome (GOLD analysis project Ga0081538, IMG submission 71022) | Tabebuia heterophylla rhizosphere microbial communities from the University of Puerto Rico - S5T2R1 | ecosystem: Host-associated > Plants > Roots > Rhizosphere ...
GCTCTTGCTACACTCCGCCGCGCAGGGCGGCGTAGCTCAGCTGGTTAGAGCAGCGGAATCATAATCCGTGTGTCGTAGGTTCGAGTCCTACCGCCGCTACCTGAGACCCCTCTCGAAAAGGCAAAGAGAATGGCAACCGGAGTACGAGTCGCGATCACGCTCGCCTGCACCGAGTGCAAGCGGCGCAACTACCAGTCGCAGAAGTCGAAGCGCAACACGCCTGATCGCTTCGAGACGAGCAAGTACTGCCGCTGGTGCGGCAGGCACACACTGCATCGGGAGACCAGGTAGTGGCGCGACCGTCGCGCACCCGCCGGAAGCGCAGCGACTTCCAGGCCCCGGCCCAGCCGGAGCGGTCCCGCGCGCGCGCGCGTCAGGTCAAGCCGACCGGTCAGCCCAAGAGCCAGACCGGCCAGAAGCGTGAGCGCCGCGGCGGCCTGCGGGCGTTTATCGGGGAGTGCTGGGCCGAGCTCCGCAAGGTCGACTGGCCCGGCCGCCAGCAGCTGATCTCGGCGACGGTCGTCGTCATCATCGCCGTCGCCATCACGGGTGCGTACCTTTTCGTGGCCGACTGGGTGGTCCAGCGGTTCGTCCGCGACGTCCTCCTCAACTTGTAGGTCTCCATGTTCCGCTGGTACGTCGTCAACACCTACTCGGGCCACGAGAACAAGGTCAAGGCCAATCTCGAGCACCGCATCGATTCGATGGGCCAGAAATCGCGCTTCCGTCGCGTCGTCGTCCCGACCGAGCAGGTCGTCGAGACGAAGGACGGCCAGAAGGTGCAGACCGAGAAGCGCGTCCTCCCGGGCTACGTGCTCGTGAACATGGATTTGAACGACGAGGCCTGGACGGTCGTGAAGAACACGCCGGGCGTGACCGGCTTCGTCGGCTCCGGGACAAAGCCGGTGCCGCTGTCGCAGCCTGAGGTCGACCGCATCCTCCACACCGCCACTGCCGCGGCCGAGCGGCCGCGCACTGCCGTGGAGTTCGAGCTCGGCGAGACGGTGAAGATCACTTCCGGCTCGCTGTCCGACTTCGACGGCGAGGTGATCGACGTCAACGCAGACCAGCAGAAGCTGAAGGTGCTCGTGAACATCTTCGAGCGCCAGACTCCCGTCGAGGTCAGCTTCGACCAAGTCAAGAAGATGGATTAGGAACACATGGCCAAGAAAGTCCTCACACTCATCAAGCTTCAGATCCCGGGCGGCCAGGCGAACCCTGCGCCGCCGGTCGGGCCTGCGCTCGGCCAGCACGGGGTGAACATCATGGAGTTCTGCAAGGCGTTCAACGCGCAGACCCAGCAGGAGAACGGGCGCATCATCCCCGTGGAGATCACGGTCTTCGAGGATCGCTCGTTCACCTTCATCACGAAGACGCCTCCCGCCGCCGTCCTCATCAAGGAGGCGCTCCGGATCGACAAGGGCTCGCCGGAACCGAACCGCGAGAAGGTCGGTACGATGACCTCCGCCCAGGTGCGGCAGATCGCAGAGACGAAGCTCGTCGATCTGAACGCGCGCGACGTCGACCAGGCGATGCGCATCATCGAGGGCACCGCCCGGTCGATGGGCGTGGAGGTGCGCTGATGGCCCAGCATGGAAAGCGCTACAAAGAGGGCCGGGAGAAGATCGACCGCGAGCACGCGTATACGCCGCTCGAGGCGGTCCGCCTCGTCAGGGAGGTCCCCGGCGCGAAGTTCGACGAGGCGGTCGAGGCCCACTTCAACCTGGGGCTCAACGTCCGCCACGCCGACCAGCAGCTTCGCGGGACGCTCATGCTCCCGCACGGCTCCGGCAAGGATGTCCGGGTCGCCGTCTTCGCCGAGGGCGAAAAGGCGCGTGAGGCCGAGGACGCGGGCGCCGACGTGGTCGGCTCCGGCGACCTCGCCACGCAGATCGAGGGCGGCTTCGACGAATTCGATATCGCCGTCGCCACGCCGGACATGATGGGGACGGTCGGGAAGCTCGGCCGCATCCTCGGGCCGCGGGGGAAGATGCCGAACCCGAAGACCGGAACGGTCACCTTCGACGTCGGCAAGGCCGTTCGCGAGGCGAAGGCGGGCAAGCTCGAGTACCGCACCGACCGGGGCGCCAACGTCCACCTCGTCATCGGCCGCAAGAGCTTCGACGAGCGCACGCTGCTCGAGAACTACGCCGCGGTCGTCGAGGAGATCGTGCGCGCGAAGCCGGCCGCGGCGAAGGGCCGCTACATCCGTTCGATCACGCTCACCACCTCGATGGGCCCCGGCGTCCACGTCGACCCGACGAGGACGCGCGAAATCGCCGCGGAGCTCGAAGAGGAGGCCGTCCCGGCCTAGGTTTTCGTTCCCACGCCCGTCGCCGAAGACAGCCGGCAGCCCTTCGGGGCGTAAGCCCTGCCGAGGCGGCTCGAGCGAGACGACTCGCCTCTGCTCGTGCCCGCCCGGAAGGCGGGCCCGAGTTGTTTCGAAGGAGGTGATTCGATGCAGAGAAAAGACAAGGAGCAGGTCGTGGCCGACCTCGTGGAGCGGCTGCGCGCCTCGGACACGCTCATTCTGGCCGACTATCGCGGCCTGTCGGTGAGCGAGCTCGACGACGTGCGCACCAAGCTCCTCGAGCACGGTGCCCGCTTCACGGTCGTCAAGAACACGCTGACGAAGCGCGCCGCGTCGGAGGCCGGCCTGGAGACGCTGACCGCGCTCCTCGACGGCCCGACGGCGATCGCGTTCGTCGGCGGCGGCGACATGGCCGCCGTGGCGAAGACGCTCAACGACACGGCCAGGCGGACGAAGGTGCTCGCGATCAAGGGCGGGATCCTCCAGGGCGCGCCCATGGAGGCCGCCCAGGTGGTGGAGCTCGCCTCGCTTCCGCCCGCCGACGTGCTCCGAGGTCAGGTTCTCGGCGCGATCGTGGGCCCGCTGACGTCCATCGTGGGGCTTTTCGCGGCCCCGCTCCAGGACTTCGTCGGGCTCCTCGACGCGCGCGTCGACCAGCTCGGCGGCCCCGACGCGGCGCCCGCCGAGGAAGTGCCCGCCGCAGAGGCCGAGGCCGAAGCCGAGCCCGCCGCCGAAGCGGAGGAGGCTCCCGCAGAGGCAGCTGACGAGGCGCCGCAGGAGGCGTCCGTAGAGACATCCGAGGATACGGCTGACGAAGCAGCCGAAGAGACAACAGAGGAGGAATGACAATGGCTGCAAGCGCAGTCGACAAGGTGTTCGACGAGCTCGGGAAGATGACCGTCCTCGACCTCGTGGAGCTGAAGAAGAAGATCGAGGAGGAGTGGGGCGTTACCGCCGCCGCTCCGGTCGCCGTCGCCGCTCCCGGCGCCGCTCCGGCCGCCGCCGGCGACGGTGCGGGCGCCGAGGAGAAGACCGAGTTCGACGTCGTCCTCACCGGCGCCGGCGACAAGAAAATCCAGGTGATCAAGGTCGTCCGCGCGATCACGGGCCTCGGCCTCAAGGAGGCCAAGGACCTCGTGGACGGCGCGCCGAACCCCGTCAAGGAGGGCGTGGCGCAGGAGGAGGCCGACTCGATCAAGGCGCAGCTCGAGGAGGCCGGCGCCAGCGTCGAGGTCAAGTAGCTCGAACGCATCGGACGAGACGAAGGGCCGGGCCTGACCCGGCCCTTCGCGTCTGGGTCGGGGTGCGGCGTCTGCCATGATTCGGCGCCGTGGCGACCTCGGAGCCGTACTACCGACACGACCTCGCCCTCGTCCATCACCTCGGGTACGGCTTTCACGCCGACGCCTGCGCGCCGGGAATCCTCGCGCTCCTGGAGCCGGTTCGGGAACAGCGCGGGCTCGTGCTCGAGCTGGGCTGCGGAAGCGGCCTGCTGACGCGCCATCTGGTCGAGGCGGGCCACAGGGTCCTCGCGACGGACGCCTCTGAGGCGATGCTCGAGCTGGCCCGGGAGACGGCGGCCGGCGCCGAGGAGATCCGGGCGCTGGTGCTCCCCGACGATCCGCTGCCCGCCTGCGCTGCCATCGTCTCGGTGGGCCACGTCCTCAACTACCTGTCGGACGAGGCCGCAGTCGAGCGGGCGCTCCTCGTGTGCGCCCGGGCTCTGCGCCCAGGAGGCGTGTTCGCGATCGACCTCTGCGACCTCCGCTACGGCGCGGCCCGCCGGGACGACACGAGCCAGGGGCGGGTCGGCGAGGGGTGGGCGATCATCGCCCGCTTCAGCCTCCCTCGCCCGAACCTGTTCGTCCGGGAGATGACCACGTTCCTTCGTGAGGCGGACGGGACCTGGCGGCGGGACGACGAGCGCCACGAGAACGTCCTGCTGGACACGGAGCGGCTCCCTCAGCTGGTGGCGCCTCACGGGCTCGACGTGCGCATCGCCGAGTCGTTCGGCGGCGAGGAGCTTCCCGAAGGCCTCGTCGCGATCGTCGGCACGCGAAGGGCGTAGACAAGCGAAGAGGCCCGTGGCAGCGGGCCCCTTCTTGGAGGAGCGGAGGGATGGGTGCTACGCGGCGGCATCCCAGTCGTTGTCGGAGTCGTCCATGCGTGGGACGAAGAAGCCTGGAGGGGGGACCGGGCCGCGGAAGTGGAGCTCCCCTCGCTGCTGGAAGGCGACGTTGACGATCTCGTCGATCGAGCTCTCGAGTCGCTCGTAGATCGCGTCCGCCTGCTTCCGGGTGAGGCGCTCGTCGGCGACCGCCTCGTCCAAGTCCGACTTGGCGCCGGCGAGGATAGCGTCCTTCAGGCCTTCCACCGACTTCCCCTTCGCCTTGGCGACGTCGGCGAGGGACTTGCCGTTTTCGAGCTGCTCGCGGAGCTCGGCCTCGGTCAGCCCGAGGTACTTCGCAGCCGAGGACAGCTTGTCGCCGAAGAAGAGGTGATGCCCGTCGGGGCCGAAATCCGGGGCGTGCTCGCGGAAGCCGAAGAAACCGGGCGCGAGGAAGCCCGGGAAGTCACCCGACTCGATGCGCGACTCCAGCTCGTCGGCCTGCTCCTGCGTGAGCTTGCCGGCCCGGAGCGCCTCGTTCACCTGATCGATCGCCGCCGCCTTCGTCGCGTCCTCGAGCCGCTCGGAGGAGACGCCCAGGTGCTTCGCCACCGAGTCGAGGAACGACGACCCCGGCGAGTCGGTCTGCGAGCCGGCGAGCGCCGCGCCGCCGCCGGCTACGGCGAGGCCGGCGACCGTGGCCACGAGGGCCGTCTTCGAGGTCAGCTTCTTCATGAGCAGAGTCCTTTCGGTCGCTGGTTCCCACGATGGAAACAAGGCCGCCTAAGGACGGCCTGAGAGGTCTCTAAGAGATCCCTAAGAGGTCCATAAGAAAGAGGGAGGGCCGCCTCGTGCGCGGCCCTCCCGCCTTTCGTGCCGGCCCTCCCTAGGGTTAGGAAGGCCGTGTCCCGAGGGACACCTGGACGGTGGTGCTGGCGCCGTCGCGCGTGTAGGTGATGGTGACGCTGTCACCGGGGCGCTTGGCGTCGATCGCGTTCTGGAGGTCGGCGCCGTTCGTCACGGTCGTGTCGTCGACCTTGGTGATGACGTCGCCGCCGGTCGGGAAGCTCTGGCCGTCCACCATCGCGGAACCGGTCGCGGGTCGGAGCCCGGCCTCGGCCGCGGGCGTGCCCTCGCGCACGTCCGTCACCATGGCGCCGGCCGGGATGCCGAGCTCGTCGGCGGCCGACTGGGAGACGGAGGCCACGCCGACGCCGAGGTAGGCGTGCTCCACCGACCCGCTCGAGATGAGCTGCGGCACGATCGAGGCGACGGTGCTCGAGGGGACGGCGAAGCCGATGCCGTCGTTCCCGCCGGACTCGCTCTTGATCTGCGTGTTGATGCCGACGACATCGCCGGCCGCGTTCAGAAGCGGGCCGCCCGAGTTGCCGTGGTTGATGGCGGCATCGGTCTGGATGGAGTTGTTGATCGTGAAGTTGTTCGGAGAGGTCATCTGCCGGTTGAGGGCGCTCACGATGCCGCTCGTGATCGTCCCTTCGAGCCCGAACGGGCTGCCGATCGCGACGACGCCCTCGCCCACCGTGAGCTGGGTCGAGTCGCCGAGCGCGAGCGGCGCGAGCTTGTCGGCGGGCGCGTCGACCTTGATCACGGCGAGGTCGGTGGAGGGGTCGGCGCCGACGATGGTCGCGTCGTACGTCGAGCCGTCCCAGAAGCGGACGGTCGCGGCCTCTGCGCCCTCGACGACGTGGTCGTTCGTGACGATGTGGCCGTCGGCGTCGAAGACGAAGCCCGAGCCCTGGCCCTGGGCCTGCTGCTCGCCCTGGCCCAAGCCGCCGGACTGGCTCGACGTCGCGGTGATCTCGACGACACCCTTGTAGGCCTTCTCGTACACCTCGCTGACGGAAAGCGACTCCGTGGTCGACGCTGCCGGCTCGGAGCTCTCGACGGTCACCTGGCGGACGACGGTGCTGCCGTCGTCCGAGCCGAGCGCCGCATAGGTCGCCGCTCCACCGCCTGCGCCGATGCCGGCGGCGGCAACGAGCGCTGCGGTGGCGACAATGGTGGTGCGGGGTCTCATGACGTTCCTTTCCAAGATAAGTGGCGCGGTCATGGCAGCAGCGCCGTCTAAGAGCCGTCTGAGATCGCCCTAAGAAGTGACTAAGAGTCACGCCGCACATGGGCCCCTCTCAGGCTTTCGTGCGCACAATGCCCCCATGCGAATCCTGGTAGTGGACGACGAGCGCGCCGTGCGCGAGTCGCTGCGGCGCGCTCTCGAGCTCGAGGGCTACGAAGTCGAGCTCGCCGCCGACGGCGGCGAGGCGCTCGAGCGGCTCGAGTCGGGGGCGGAGCCCGAGCCGGACGCGCTCGTCCTCGACGTGCTGATGCCGGGAACGGACGGGCTCGAGGCGTGCCGCCGCCTTCGGCAGGCGGGGCACCGTCTGCCGGTGCTCATGCTCACCGCGCGGGCCGAGGTCGAGAACCGGGTCGAAGGGCTGGACGCCGGCGCGGACGACTACCTGACGAAGCCCTTCGCGCTCGAGGAGCTGCTCGCCCGCCTGCGCGCCCTCCTGCGGCGAACGGCCGACGGCTCCGGCGAGACGCTGCGCTTCGAGGACCTCGAGCTCGACCCGAAGACGCGGGAGGTGAGGCGTGGCGGCGACCCGATCGAGCTGACGCGGACGGAGTTCTCGCTTCTCGAGCTCTTTCTCCTCAACCCGCGCCAGGTGCTGACGCGGTCGCTCATCTTCGAGCGCGTCTGGGGCTACGACTTCGGCGCGACCTCGAACTCGCTGGACGTCTACATCGGCTACCTCCGCCGCAAGACCGAGGCGGGAGGCAAGCCGAGGCTGATCCAGACCGTGCGCGGGGTCGGCTACGCGCTCCGCGAGCCCGGACCATGAGCTTTCGCACGCGCCTGACCATCGCCGTCGCGATCGCGGTGGCGATCGCCGTCGCAGTGGCCTGCGCGGGTGCCTATCTCGCGGTCCGAAGCCAGCTTCGCGGCCAGGTCGACGGCGCGCTCGAGAATCGTGCCGACCTCGTCCAGCGCTTCCCGATCCGTCTGATCCGCACGGGCTCCAACGAGATCTTCATCGAGCCGTCTCCGGCGCTGGGCGGCGCCGAGGGCTACGTTCAGCTCGTCTCGTCGAACGGAAACACGCAGCGCCTCCCCGGCGACGACATCGCGCTTCCGGTCGACGACAACGTGCTCGAGGTCGCCGACGGCGAGCGGGGGAGCTTCTACGGCGACGCGGAGGTGGCGGGGACTCACCTCCGCATCCTGACCGTTCCGGTCACCCAGGGCTTCGCGGTCCAGATCGCCCGTCCGCTCGCCGAGGTCGACGAGTCGCTGGCCGACCTGCGCACGGTCCTCGTCCTCGTGGCGCTGGGCGGGGTAGGGCTCGCGATCGCGCTCGGGTTTCTCGTCTCGCGCGCGGCGGTCGCTCCGGTGCGCCGCCTGACCGAGGCGACCGAGGAGGTCACCGCGACCCGCGACCTCTCGCGCCGGATGGCCGACGAAGGCACCGACGAGCTCGGCCGCCTGGCGGCGAGCTTCAACACGATGCTCGCGGCGCTCGAGGACTCGGCGCGCAGCCAGCGCCGCTTCGTCGCGGACGCCTCGCACGAGCTGCGCACCCCCTTGACGAGCCTCCGGACAAACATCGAGGTGCTCGCCCGCGCGGACGACATGCCGCCCGCAGAGCGCGAGCGCCTGCTGGCCGACGTCGTCGAGCAGCTCGCCGAGATGAGCGAGCTCGTCGCGGAGCTCGTGGCGCTCGACCGTGTCCCGGACGGGCCGGAGGCGCGCGAAGACGTCAGACTTGACCTGCTCGCGGGCGAGGCGGTCGAGCGCGCACGGAGGAACCGGGCCGGCGTGACCTTCAGCTCCGACCTCGAGGAGTCGGTCGTGAGCGGCGTCCCCGGCTCGATCGAGCGCGCGATCGACAACCTGCTCGACAACGCCGCCAAGTGGAGCCCGCCCGGGGGAGAGGTGGAGGTGTGCGTGCGCGACGGGGTCGTAACAGTTCGCGACCAGGGGCCGGGGATCGACGCCCACGACATCCCCTACGTCTTCGACCGCTTCTACCGCGCGCCGTCCGCCCGCGGGCTTCCGGGCTCGGGGCTCGGCCTCGCGATCGTCCGCCAGGTGGCCGAGGCCCACGGCGGCGACGTGACCGCGGAGCCGGCCGAAGGCGGGGGCACGCTCGTGCGTCTAAGGCTCGTGGAACCGGTTCGACCTTAGGAACTTCTTAGGGCGGCCTTAGGTCCATCTCACGGACGGCTGGTTTCCTCGGCCGCCACCCCGCGAACGAGCAAAGGAGCGCCCGTGTTCTCGATCATCGGCAGGCCTTCGCTGACCAATGCCCGGCTCGCGGCCGCCCTCACGAGGACAGGGCACGAGGCACGCGTCGTCCCACCCAGGGAGCTGACGATCAAGGCGGGCGACACCGTGCTCGGGAGGCTCGACGTCAGGCCGACGCTAGACGGCGTCGAGAACGGCCTCTGGAGGCTCCAGGCCGTGGCGGAGGCCGGCGCCCGCCTCCTCAACCGCCCGGCCGCGCTCCTCACGGCCCACGACAAGCTCGCGACGGCGGTCGCCCTCGGGCGGGCGGGACTCTCGCAGCCGCGCACGGCCCACGTCCGCGACGCCCCCTCGAGTCTCTCGTTCGGCCCGCCGTACGTCCTCAAGCCGCGGTTCGGGAGTTGGGGTCGGGACGTCGTCATCGCCGGCACCGCCTCCGAGCTCGAGAGCCGTCTGCGTGAGCTCCGTCGTCGCGGCTGGTTCCGGCGGGCAGGGCGCGCTCGTCCAGGAGCTGGTGCGCCCGACCGGGGTCGACCTCAGGATCGTCGTCGCCCGCGGCGACGTCATCGGCGCCGTCGAGCGCCTCGCCCCTCCCGGCGAATGGCGGACGAACGTCTCGCTGGGCGCCCGGCGCCTGCCGGCCTGCCCGACATCCGAGGCGCGCGAGCTGGCGATCCGGGCGGTCGACGCCGTCGGGCTCGACCTCGCCGGCGTCGACCTCGTGGAGCGGGCGGACCGGAGCCTCGTCGTCCTCGAGGTAAACGGCGCGGTCGACTTCACCACCGAGTACGGCCTCGACGGCGACGATCCCTTCGCGCTCGCGGTCGCGAGCCTTGCCGGCGCACGGGCCGACGACGTGGTCGCACTCCCGGCGTAGGAGGGTTTGACGAAATGACGGCTGTGTCGCCGAGCCGCGCTGCTCGCCAGCGCACCCCGGCGACGAGCGACATCCCGCCAAACGCTCCTAGCCAGATTCGCGATTCCGCGCTATGATGGAGTCCGTTCAAGCGGTTTCCGCGCGTCTGACGTTGCGCGGGGACCGCTCGTCGTGCTACTCTTATCGGTCGCGCCGCTGTTCTGCAGATTTCTGTCTGTTTCTTGTTGTTAGACCCTGCCTAGAGGGAGGTCTCCGCCCTTGGCCACCAAGGTCGCCGCGCGCGCTGCGCGCAAGAGTTTTTCCCGTCTGAAGCACGTAATCGACCTACCGAACCTGATCGACATCCAGAAGGCGTCCTTCCACTGGTTCCTGGAGGAAGGGCTCCGTGAGACGATCGACGACATCTCGCCGATCGAGGACTACACCGGCACGCTCGCGGTGGAGTTCCGGGACTACGAGTTCGGCGAGCCGCCGGTCTCGATCAAGGAGTGCCGTGAGAAGGACCTGACCTACCAGGTCCCGCTCTCCATCTCGGTCCAGTTCGTGAACAAGGAGACCGGGGAGATCCGCGAGCAAACGGTCTTCATGGGGGACTTCCCGATGATGACCGACCAGGGCACCTTCATCATCAACGGCACTGAGCGCGTCATCGTCACGCAGCTCGTCCGCTCCCCCGGCGCCTACCTGATGGAGCCGAAGGACGCGACGAAGCAGGTCTTCATCGCCAACCTGATGCCGAGCCGCGGCTCGTGGCTCGAGCTCGAGATCGACAAGAAGGGCGTCGTCTACGCGCGGATCGACCGGAAGCGCAAGCTCCCGATCACGACGCTGCTGCGCGCGCTGCCGGCCGAGGACCCGTCGACGGGGTTCGTCCTCGACACGAGCTCGAACGAGACGATCCTCGAGCTCTTCGACAACTCGGTCTTCATCGCGAACACGCTCGAGAAGGACACAACCACGCGCGAGGAAGAGGCGGTCGTCGAGGTCTTCAAGAAGCAGCGGCCGGGCGAGCCGCCCACGCTCGAGAACGCGCGCAACCTGCTCCGCGGCCTCTTCTTCGACCCCAAGCGCTACGACCTGACCAAGGTCGGCCGCTACAAGCTGAACCAGCGGCTCGAGGTCGACGTGCCCGAGGACGTGCGCGTGCTCACGACGCAGGACATCCTCGCGCTCGTCCAGAGGCTGGTCCGCCTTCCGAAGACGCTCGGCGTGCCGGAGGAGTCCAAGGACTTCGCCGCCGACGCGATCGTCCTCTCCCGCGAGCCGATCCGCAGCGAGCTGGACGAGTACGAGCACTTCGGCAACCGGCGCCTGCGCACCGTCGGCGAGCTGATCCAGGAGGCGTTCCGCGTCGGCCTCTACCGCATGGAGCGCGTCGTCCGGGAGCGGATGACGACGGAGGACGTCGACACGATCACGCCGCAGACGATCATCAACATCCGCCCGGTCGTGGCGGCGCTGAAGGAGTTCTTCGGCTCCTCGCAGCTGTCGCAGTTCATGGACCAGACGAACTCGCTGGCCGGCCTCACGCACCGGCGCCGCCTCTCGGCACTCGGGGCGGGTGGTCTCACGCGCGAGCGCGCGCCGATCGAGGTGCGCGACGTCCACCCGACCCACTACGGGCGCATGTGCCCGATCGAGACCCCGGAGGGCCCGAACATCGGCCTGATGGGCTCGCTCGCCTCGATGGCGACCGTCTCGGAGTTCGGCTTCGTGCAGACGCCCTATCGGGTCGTCAAGGGAGGCAAGGTCACCGACGAGATCGTCTACCTCGACGCGGCCGAGGAGGAGAAGCTCACGATCGCGCAGGCCAACGAGGCCGTGGACGAGCGCACCGGCAAGTTCGTGAACGCCACGGTGCTCTGCCGCGGCCCGGGCGGCCAGCCAGTCGAGGCCGATCCCAAGCAGGTCCAGTACATGGACGTGAACCCGGCGCAGATCGTCTCCGTCGCGACGGCTCTGATCCCGTTCCTCGAGCACAACGACGCGAACCGCGCCCTGATGGGCTCGAACATGCAGCGCCAGGCGGTGCCGCTCATGATCACGGAGCCGCCGCTCATCGGCACGGGCCTCGAGTACCGCGCGGCCATCGACACGGGCGACGTCACGATCGCACGGAACGCCGGCAGCGTCGCCGACGTCGACGCCGAGGCGATCGTCCTCGAGACGAAGGACGGCCGCGAGGAGTACGAGCTTGAGAAGTTCATGCGCTCGAACCAGGGCACGCTCATCCACCAGAAGCCCGTCGTGCGCATCGGCGACAAAGTGAAGGCCGGCGACGTGCTCGCGGACGGCAGCTCGACGAGCGAGGGCGAGCTCGCGCTCGGCAAGAACCTGCTCGTGGCCTTCATGCCCTTCGAGGGCTACAACTTCGAGGACGCGATCGTCATCTCCGAGCGGCTCGTGAAGGACGAGGTGCTCTCCTCGATCCACATCCACGAATACGAGATCGACGCGCGCTCCACGAAGCTCGGCGACGAGGAGATCACGCGCGACATCCCCAACCGCTCCGAGGAGTCCCTCAAGGACCTCGACGACCGCGGTGTCGTCCGCATCGGCGCCGAGGTCGGCTCCGGCGACCTCCTGGTCGGGAAGGTCACGCCCAAGGGCGAGACCGAGCTGACCGCGGAGGAGAAGCTCATCCGCGCGATCTTCAAGGAGAAGGCGCGCGAGGTGCGCGACACGTCCCTGAAGGTCCCGCACGGCGAGGGCGGCAAGGTCATCGACGTGAAGACCTTCTCGCGCGACGCCGGCGACGACCTGTCGCCGGGCGTGAACGAGCTCGTGCGCGTGTACGTCGCCAAGAAGCGCAAGATCGCGGAGGGCGACAAGCTCGCCGGTCGCCACGGGAACAAGGGCGTCATCGCTCGGATCGTCCCCGAGGAGGACATGCCGTTCCTCGAGGACGGCACGCCCGTCGACGTCGTCCTCAACCCGCTCGGCGTCCCGAGCCGGATGAACATCGGCCAGGTCCTCGAGACTCACCTCGGCTGGGCTGCCCACCACGGCGTCTTCGCCGAGGACGCCGAGCCCAACGGCCCGACCCCGGTCGCGAGCTCCGTCTTCGACGGCGCCACGCCGGAGCAGGTGGACGAGGCCCTCGTCCAGTGGACGCGCCAGAACCCCGACTCGCCGATCAAGTTCGTGGTCGACGAGAAGCGGCCCGAGGGCCGGCACTGCTCGGGCAAGGTGCGGCTCTTCAACGGCCGTACCGGAGAGCCCTTCGACCAGAAGGTGACCGTCGGCTACATGTACATCCTGAAGCTGCTCCACCTCGTCGACGACAAGATCCACGCGCGCTCGACGGGGCCGTACTCGCTCGTGACGCAGCAGCCACTGGGCGGCAAGGCCCAGTTCGGCGGCCAGCGCTTCGGCGAGATGGAGGTGTGGGCGCTCGAGGCCTACGGCGCGGCGTACACGCTCCAGGAGATGCTGACCATCAAGTCCGACGACACCGTCGGGCGCGTGAAGGCCTACGAGGCGATCGTCAAGGGCGAGAACATCGCCGAGCCGTCGATCCCCGAGTCCTTCAAGGTGCTCCTGAAGGAGATGCAGTCGCT
>Ga0081538_10004328_pt1 | contig 13118 bp, 11 predicted proteins | sample TabmetS5T2R1_FD_71022 | JGI IMG/M metagenome (GOLD analysis project Ga0081538, IMG submission 71022) | Tabebuia heterophylla rhizosphere microbial communities from the University of Puerto Rico - S5T2R1 | ecosystem: Host-associated > Plants > Roots > Rhizosphere ...
CCCGCCGCCGCCCCCCCCCGCGCCCCCCCCGCCCCTCCTGGACCAGGTCCCAGGAGGACCTCGCCCTGATCTACAGCACCCGGGGCATGCGCCCCGACGAGATCGCCGAGCGGCTCGGCGTGAGCCGCTACACGGCCACCCAGATGCTCCTGGCCGCCAAGAGCCGCGTGAAGCCGTAGGACCCTGCCCTATCGCGGCTCGTACGCCTCGCCGTCGGGGCTGGCGACGACGACGGTGTAGCCGTCGGGGTCCTTGATCCACAGCTCGCGGTGTCCGGGGCCGTTGCCCTGGCCCTCGGGTGGGTTGCGGTGCGGTGGCCGGAGGACGGGCGCGGCCAGCTGCCGAGCCCGCGCCACGGCCTCGTCGAAGTCGGCGACGTCGCCGAACCACAGCAGGACGCCGTTGCCGACCTCGCGGTCCGGGTCGCCGATGCGCCCATGGTGGTGCTCGACCTCACGGTGATGGAGCTGCAGCACCAGCACCCCGTCGGCGAGGAGCCGCTCGTACTCCGGGCCGCCATGGTCGCTCTGCAGGCCGAGGAGCCGCTGGTACCAGCGGCTGGAGGCCTCGACGTCGCGGACCGCCAGCATGGGTTGCGGCTGGGCGGCGCGGACCGGCGCGACGATGCCGATCCGGTTGCCGGCCGGGTCGTCGACCTCGGCCAGCCACCGCTCGCCGTTGTCCAGCCACGGCCGGCCCCGGACCACGCCGCCGCCGGCGACCACGCGGTGCAGGGTGGGATGGAGGTCGTCGGCGCAGATCCACACCACCGGCCCGCCCGCGGCGGCCGGTGGCCGGTCGGTCGTCCACTGCCCGATCATCCCGGGGCCTCGAAGCCGCCCGAGCCAGGGTCGGTCGACCAGCCGAACACCGACTCGTAGAAGGCCGCCGAGCGGGCGATGTCCACCGCGGGCAGCTGCAGGTACCCGACCTGGCCGCGCGGCGGGTGCTGCGGGGGGCGGGCGTTGCCGTGGCTCATGTCGAGCGCCTCCGGGCGATCGCGGTTGGAATGGGTGATGCGGTGTCGCCGAGCAGGAGCCGGTCGACAGAGCTGGCGAACCAGCGCTGGTACTGCTGGAGGGTCCACTGCCGCTGACGGGTCAGCCGGTCGAACACCGCCGGATCCATCAGGATCCACACCGTGTCCACGGCCTCGTCCCTGGCGCAGCCGGCGCGCAGGGGCGCCCTGCCGGCCAGCTGGTCGACGATCCATCCCGCCGTGGTGGCCCGCTGCGCCGTCAGCTGCCCGGCGACCTCGGCGACCTCGGGGTCGGTGGAGGCCGCCTCGAACGCCGCCAGGACCAGCCCCGCCGACCGCTCCTGGGCCGATCCCAGCACGCCGGCCACGACGCCGAGGAGCGCATGGGCGGTGTCCGCCCGGACCGCCTCCTCGGCCCAGCTTCGATCCAGCACCGCCACCGGCTCGTCGTCCCCGACGATGGCGACGTCGATCGCCGCCTTGAGCAGCCGCCCCTTGGTCCCGAAGAGCAGCTCCACCATCGGCAGGGACACCCCCGCTCGCATGGCGGTCATCCGCATGGTGGCGCCGGCGAACCCGCGCTCCAGGAACACCGCCGTGGCGGCGTCGAGGACCCGTCGCCGGGTTCGCCGAGCCTGCGCCTCCCGCCGCCTCGACCGGTAGGCGCGAGCCTCGGGCCGTGTGTCGGAGCTCACCCGTCACACCATTCGCTATGGTTAACCCATAGTCAATGGCCTGACGGTGATACGATCCCGGAACCGGCGAGGAGCAGAGACGATGGCCGAGCCAGGCGGGTGAGGATGCGACCCGAGCCGCCCGATTGGGAGGCGCTGCGCCGCCGGATCGACGGGGAGGTCGCGCTCCCCGGCTCGCCGGCCTACCGGGCGTGGGGCCCAGCGTTCAACGCCCGGTTCCGTGACGTGCGGCCGTCGGCCATCGTGTCCTGCGCCAGCCCCCAGGACGTCGGAGAGGCGATCTCGCTCGCCCGCCGGCACGGTCTGGAGCTCGCGACCCGCGCCGGGGGGCACAGCTTCGCGGCCCACTCCTCGACCCGGGGCCTGCTCGTCGACGTCACCCCGATGCGGTCGGTGACGGTCGCCGGCGGCGTGGCCACGGTGGGCGCCGGCGCCCGCCTGGGCGAGGTCTACGAGGCCCTGCAGGAGCACGACCTCGCCATCCCCGGCGGCACCTGCCCGCCGGTGGGGGTCGCGGGGCTGACCCTGGGCGGCGGCCTCGGGGTCCTGGGAAGGATGTACGGCGTCACCTCCGACCACCTCGTCGGGGCTGAGGTCGTGCTCGCCGACGGCCGCATCCTCCACTGCGACGACCACCACGACGAGGACCTGTTGTGGGCGCTCCGCGGCGCCGGCGCCGGCAACTTCGGCGTGGTGACGACGCTCGTCCTCCGGGCCGTGCCCGCGCCCCCGACCACCACCAACGCGCAGCTCGCCTGGCCGTACGCGCGGGCCGCGGCCGTCATCCAGGCCTGGCAGCGGTGGGCGCCGACCGGCCCCGACGAGCTGGCCGCGAGCCTGAAGATCACCGCCGGCGACGACCCCGACCGGCCCCCCGCCGTGGACATCTACGCCGCCTTCCATGGACCCCGGGCCGACGCCGCCGAGCTGGTCGAGGAGCTGGTCGGCCGCGTGGGCTCGGAGCCCGCCGCCGCAGCCCTGACCTCCATGACCTGGCCGCAGACCCGGAGGTTCTGGGCCGAGCTGGGTCAGGAGTCCGGCGGGTCGTCGAGCCCCCAGCCACCCGAGGCGCAGTGCCTCTACGCCAAGTCGGAGTTCTTCGCCCACCCCCTCCCGGCAGCGGCCGTCGGCGCGCTCCTCGACGCCTTCGTCGAGGGGCGAGCGCCCGGCGAGTCCCGCGAGCTGGACTTCATGCCCTGGGGTGGCGCCTACAACCGCCGGCCGCCCGACGCCACCGCCTTCGCCCACCGCGACCAGCTCTTCCAGCTCAAGCACGCCGTGGTGGTGGCCCCCGACGCCCCGCCCACGCAGCAGGCCGCGGCCCACCGGGCGGCCACCCGATCGTGGGCGTCGGTCCATCCCTGGGGCTCCGGACGGGTGTTCCAGAACTTCGCCGATCCCGACCTGGAGCACTGGGCCGAGGCCTACTACGGTCCGAACTACGCCCGGTTGGTCCGGGTCAAGGCGCGGTACGACCCGTCGAACCTCTTCCGGTTCCAGCAGTCGTTACCCCCGCGCCAGTAGGCGTGGTGATCTCCTGGTCAGCCGTCGCGGGTGCGCGACAGCAGGTTGAGCTCGGCGGCTTGACGGACCGCGGCCCGGCGGCTGTTGACGCCGAGCTTGGCGTAGATGCTCTTGGTGTGCGTCCGCAGGGTGTTCAGGGAGACCGTGAGCTCACGGGCGATGTCGGGGCCGTCGAGGTCCGATCCGAGCAGCCGCAGCACGTCCAGCTCGCGCTCGCTCAGCGGCTCAACGAGGCGCTGTCCAGCCGCTGTGGCCTGCCCCGGCGGGGGGTCGCCGCCGGCGCGGCCAGCGGCGTCCAGGAGCCGGCGGACGTAGTCCCACCCGCTCCGCTGTCTCGCGACCCTCCGCAGCAGCGAGGCCATCGGTGGTCCCTCACCGGCGAACACGCGGACGTACCCCTCCGGCTCGGCCAGGGTCAGCGCCCGCTCCAGCGCCCCCAGCGCGCCCGGGAGGTCGCCGCGGGCGTGGCCGGTGAGCGCCTGGAGCACCAGGATCTCGATGACACTCCCCGTCCGCTCCCCCGCCTCGGCCGCCTGGAGCAGGCGCCGCAGGAGCCGGGCCGCATCGTGGACGGCGGGCTCGGAGCGCTGCCCCCGGTGCTGGGCCAGCAGCGCCCTGACCAGGGTGATGTGCTCGCACTCGCGCAGGTAGGACAGGTCATCGTCGGCCGACAGGCCCCGCTCGCGGGCCCAGGCGAGGGCCTCGCCCAGCCGGCCCTGCGCGGCCAGCACGCGGGCCCGCAACGCCGGGATCGGCCGCACGTTCGGGGAGAAGTCCCCCGTGTACACGCGCTGCGCCTCCTCCAGCAGGTCGAGGGCGCCGGCCAGGTCTCCCTCGGCTTCCCGGACCCGCGCCATCGCGACCCGCCAGCGATAGGGGTTCTGCGGCAACCAGGTGTGCTCGCCCAGCTCTTCGGCGCGCAGCAGGTGCCGGGTGGCGGCCGACAGGTCGTCGCGCTCGCAGGCGATCTGGCTCATCCCCACGTGCATGTCCGCCGTCCCCCGCAGCACCGTCCCGTCCTGGCCGACGCCGAGTCGCAGCGCCTGCTCATAGGTGCGCAGCGCCTCGCCCAGGCGGCCTTGCGTGATGCGGATGTCCGCCAGCGTGATCGAGCAGCCGAGGACGTCGGCGATGTATCCGGCCCGCCGCAGCCCCTCGGCGGCGACGGCATAGGCCCGGTGGGCGGCTTCGAGGTCGCCGCGACCCCAGAGGGCGAGCCCCATGAGGGCCGACGCCCCGGCCCGGGTGAGGTGGTCCTGCTCCGCCGCGCGTTGGAGCGCCCGCTGGGCGTGGCCGATGGTGGCGGGCGCGTCGCCTCCAACCAGGGCCAGGGCGGCGCGGTACATCTGGATCACCCCGGGGAGGCGCCGGAACTCGCCCTCGTCGACGACGACCGTCCCCGCCGGCGGGGCCCACGCGCCCGCGCGGTCACCGGTGGGCTCCAGCCACCGCTCCACGTCCTCCAGCCGGTCCTCGACGCCGGCGAACTCGCCGCTGGACATCAGCGCCCCGATGAAGCCCACCGCGAGCACGGGCCTGACGCGAACCACGTCGTCGGGGATGGCGTCGAGCCAGCCCCGGATGGTGGCCTCCTGCCTGCTCCTGCGCAGTCCCGGGATCGCCAGCTCGACGAGCTCGGCTGCCCGCTCGGCGTCGCCGGCGGCCAGCGCGTGGCGGATCGCCGTGGATGGCTCCCCGCTCTGCTCGTACCACCGGCTCGCTCGGCGGTGCAGGGCCGCCACCCGGTCGGGCTGCTCGTCCAGCAGGTGGGTGCGCAGGACGTCGGCGAACAGGTGGTGGTAGCGGTACCAGCGGCGGCTGTCGTCGAGCGGGACCACGAACAGGTTCGCGCGGTCCAGCGACTCGAGCATGGCCCTCCCGCCGCGCTGCCCGGTGACGGCGTCGCACAGCGGGCCGCTCAGCCGGTCCAGGACGGAGGTCTGGACCAGGAAGCCGCGGACATCGGCGGGCTGCCGTCCCAGGACCTCCTCGACGAGGTAGTCGACGATGTGCCGGTCGTCCCCGGCGAACCCGGCGATGAAGCCGGTGAGGTCGTCTCGTCCCCGCATCGACAGCGCCGCCAGCTGGAGCGCGGCGATCCAGCCCTCGGTGCGTCCCTCCAGGGTCGCGATGTCGCTCGCCGCCAGGTCGAGGCCGGTGACGTCGTTGAGGTAGGCCGCCGCCTCGTCGAGGGTGAAGCGCAGGTCGGCGGCTCGGACCTCGACCAGCTCGCCGCTCGCCCGCAGGCGGGCCAGGGGCAGCGCCGGGTCCTCGCGGGTGCTGACCACCAGGTGCGCCCGTGGCGGGAGGTGCTCCAGCAAGAAGGTCATGCCGGCCTGGATGTCCGGCCCGTCGACCAGGTGGTAGTCGTCGAGCACCAGGTAGATGTCGCTCGGCACGGCGCCGAGCTCGTTGAGCACCATGGTCAGGACGGTCTCGATCGGCGCCTGGGCCGACTGCAGCGGGAGCGCGCTGGCGCCGACGCCTGGCACCACCGCCTGCAGGGCCGTGATCAGGTAGGTCCAGTACGAGGCGGGCTGGCGGTCGCTCTCGTCCAGGGAGAGCCAGGCCGCGGACCGCGAGGTGGGGGTGGCGGCCAGCCACTCGGCCAGCAAGGTCGTCTTGCCGAACCCGGCCGGGGCGGAGATGAGCGTCAGCCGCGACTCCGCCACACGGCGCAGCCGCCCGCTCAGCCGCGGACGCGCCACCAGGCTGCGCCGGAGCCGCGGGGGGTAGAGCTTGGTCTCGACCAGGGGGCTTGCCATGACCGTCCCCTCATGAGCACTCCGTGGGGATGCGCACCAGCGTAGGGCACGCAGCCGCACCGCCGGCGGTGACGGCTGTTGAAGCAACCCAGGCCGATGGCTACCCTCCGAGCGTGGAGACGATTGCCTCGAGGACGGCGCCGCCCCGGCCGGCGCGGCGTCGGCGCTCCTGGGACGGGCCGCCGTTCAAGCTGGTCGAGTCCAAGCTGCATCCACCCTGGTTGCGGCCGGGGATCGTGACCCGCACCGCGCTGGTCGAGCGGTTGCTGGCGGCATCTGCCGGGTCGGTGGTCTGTGTGGTGGCGCCGCCCGGCTACGGCAAGACGACCCTGCTGGCCCAGTGGGCCCGGCGCAGGGCCGACCGGGTCGGCTGGGTCACGGTCGACCCGCACGACAACGACCCGGCGGTGCTGCTGACCTACCTGGCGGAGGCGCTGGACCGGGTCGCGCCGATCGACCTCGAGACCTTCCGGATCCTGGCCTCGCCGACGCCCGACGTCCCGCCCACGGTCGTGCCCCGGTTGGCCGCAGCCATGTCGGCGGCGGCCGAACCGGTCGACCTGGTCCTCGACCACGTCGAGCTGCTCCAGAACCGCCAGTGCCTGGACGCGCTCGCCCAGCTCGCCATGCAACGCTCCGGCGGATCCCGGCTGGTCCTGGCCACTCGCACCCGACCGCGGCTGCCACTGGGGCGGCTGCGCGCCCAGGGCCGGCTGGTGGAGGTGGGAGCGGCCGACCTGGCGATGGACCTGGGGGAGGCGCGGGCGCTGCTGGAGGCGGCCGAGCTGCGCCTCACCGAGCACGCGGCCGAGCTGCATCGCCGGACCGAAGGGTGGCCGGCCGGACTGTACCTGGCCGCCCTGGCGCTCCAGGCGGCCGGCCCGACCTCGGACAGGCCAGGCGCCGGGGTGGGGTTCGCCGGGGATGACCGGTTCATCGTCGACTACCTCAACTCGGAGTTGCTGTCGCGGCTTCCCGCCAGGCAGGTGTCGTTCCTCACCCGCACGGCGGTGCTGGACCGGATGTGTGGGCCGTTGTGCGACGCGGTCCTGGACAGGAGCGGCTCGGCCACGGTGCTGGAGTCGCTGGCCGGATCAAATCTCCTCCTGGTCCCGCTGGATCGCCGGCGCGAGTGGTACCGCTACCACCATCTGTTCCGCGACCTGCTTGGCGCCGAGCTGAGGCGGCGCGAGCCCGAGCTGGTCCCGGAGCTGCACCGGCGGGCCGCGACCTGGTGCGAGGCCAACGGGCTGGCGGAGACGGCCATCGACCACGCCGAGGCCGCGGGCGACGCCGACCAGGTGGCCCGGCTGGTCCTGGACGTGATGCAACCGGTGTGGGCCAGCGGCCGCGTCGACACCGTCCTGCGGTGGATGGAGTGGTTCGAGCGCGAGCAGCTGATGGAGCGCTATCCGGCGGTCGCCGCGCACGGCGCCCTGATCTTCGCGTTGATGGGCCGGGCCACCAAGGCCGAGCAGTGGGCGGCGGCCGCCGAACGGGCTGCTGCCCAGGGTCTGCTCCCGGACGGCAGCACCATGGAGAGCTACCTGGCCTACCTGCGGGCCATCCTGGGCCGCGACGGCGTCGCCGAGATGCGGCACGACGCGCGCCTCGCCCTGGACGGTCTCGGCCCGCTGAGCCCCTACCGGGCGACCATGCTGCACACCGAAGCGCTCTCGCTCCTGCTGGACGGCGACCCCGAGGCGGCCGACGTGGTGTTCGCCCGGGCCTATGAGGCCGCGACCGAGGCGGGCGCGCCGCCGCTCGCCGCCGTGATCCTGGTCGAGCGCGGTGGCATCGCCGCCGGCCGTGACGACTGGGCGCAGGCGGTGACGCTCGCCGATCGGGCGCTGGAGATCGTCCGAGGCGGCCAGTTCGACGCCTACTGGACCAGCGCCCTGGTCTATGCCTGGGCGGCCAGGACGGCCCTGTATCGCGGCGACCTCAGGGGGGCCCGCGACCACCTGGCGCGGGCGGCGGGCCTGCGGCCGCTGCTCACCCACGCCCTCCCGGTCGTGTCGGTCCAGGCCTTGCTGGAGCTGGCCCGCGCCTACATCGCCCTTGGCGACCCCGACGGCGCCCACGCCGTCCTCCGCCAGGTCGACGACATCTTCCACCAGCGACCCAACCTCGGCGTCCTCACCGCCGAGACCGACGACCTGCGCACCCAACTCGCCACCATGAGACGGACCGGCCTCGGCGCCACGTCGCTCAGTGCCGCCGAGTTGCGCCTGCTGACCCTGCTGCCTACCTACCTGAGCTTCCGGGAGATCGGCGAGCGGCTGTACGTCTCCCAGAACACGGTGAAGACCCAGGCGATCTCGATCTACCGGAAGCTCGGCGTCTCCTCCCGCAGCGACGCGGTGGACCTTGCCCGACAGCTTGGCCTCGTCGGCCGGTAGGGCGGGCCCGCTCCAGGGCCGAATCGAGGGCCGAGTGCCGGCGCAGACCGCTGTCCGTGACAATGGTTTCTTCAAGAGATACCATTTCGGCCATGGAAGCTGACAACGGGCTCACCGGCGAGCTGGCCATCGACCTGGCCAACACGCTCCGCCCGGCACGCGACGGCAGCATCGTCGACCAGCTGGCGGACGAGGATGACCGGGTCCGCTGGCTCCGCGGCACCGGCGGTCCCGACACCGTCGGGCCGTCGGGGCTGACGGCGCTGCGTGACCATGTGCGCGCCCTGCTCACCGCGGCGGTCTCCCGACGCGCCCTGCCGCCGGCCGCGGTGGCGGCGGTCAACCAGGCCGGCGCCGCCGCGCCGGGGTTCGCCCAGCTGGAGGCGGGCGAGCTGGTGATCCGCTACCACGCCTCGCCCGTCGACGCCTTCCTGGCCGACATCGCCGCCTCGGCGATCGGACTGGTCGGCGGCCCAGAGCGGGACCGGCTACGGCGCTGCCAGGCGCCCGGCTGTGGCCGCTGGTTCCTCGCCTCCCGACCCCGGCAGACCTGGTGCTCGCCGAGCTGCGGCAACCGGGCCCGCCTGGCCCGGTTCCACCAGCGCCGCCGCGTCGCCTAGGTCGAAGTCGTCACTGGACCTCCACCTCGGGCCGGGAATAGTGTTGCCAACCTCAACCGGGGAGGAGGGGGCCATGGCACACCCCAACGAGGAACTCGTCCGTCGAGGCTATGAGGCGTTCAACAACGCCGACGTGGAGACCCTCCGGCAGCTGTTCGCCGACACGACGGTCTTCCATGAGCCGGGCCGCAGCCCGATCTCCGGCGACTACCAGGGCCTGGACCAGGTGCTCGGCTTCTTCGGGACCCTGGCCGAGCGTTCCGGCGGGACCTTCCGGGTCACCCTGCACGATGTGCTGGCCAACGACGAGCACGTCGTCGGGTTGCACAGCTCTGACGCCGAACGGGATGGGCGGACGGTTCGCAGCCAAACGGTGTTGGTGTTCCACGTGCGCGACGGCAGGATCGCCGAGACCTGGTCGCACCACTACGACCAGGACGAGTTCGACGAGTTCTGGTCCTAGGCAGTCCGCCGGGCCCGCCGCGGCTCGCCCGTGGCGGCGACGCCGCCCACCAGGTCGCGGTAGCTGATGCGCCGGCCGGTGGCCCGCTCGACCCGCAGCTCGCACTCCCATGGGGCGAACGCGGACACCACCTGTGGGCCGTCGAGCCCAAGCACGACCGCGCACCTGTCGTGCAGGGCATATCCTTCGGATGCTCGGCCTTCCAGACCATCGACCCATCGGCCAGCGCAAAGGCGGCCAGTACGCCACTGGCCATGTGCACCCGATCGCCGTCGACGGCGACGGCCGCGATATTGCCGGCCGGTGGCACCCAGCGCACCCGAACGGGCAGCAGAGCACCGCCGCCGGCAAGCAGGTGAAGATCGTCACCGATCTGCATGCCCCAGTTTGCCGTCTGCCTGTGACGGCGGTGAGCTCGCAGCCTTGCTGGTCGGGAGGGTGTCGGAGGGGCGATTGCACCACGTCGCCTACCAGGGTTTATCACGTCGTTTGCTCTGTAGATTGGAGCCCATCCAGAACCCGTGTCCGAAACCAACGTCGCAGAACCTGCGGCGTCAGAGAGGTCATGCACCGACGAGGCAGCCCAGACGCTGTCGTGTTCGAACCCTGAGGACCTACGAGTTCGTGTAACCGGGCTCGCCAAGCTGGCCGGTTGGGCGTACTGAGCGCTGCATATCACAACGGAACTGGGTGGCGAGCGAGCGGCGACGAAGATCAGCGGCGGCTCTACCGCTATCCAGTCGACTCGCTGGCTTCAGGGAGTTGAGCGCGCACGCGCCTGAGCTCCTCGCGAAGTCGAGCGTTCTCTGCTTGCAGCTCGGCTTTCGACAGAGACGACCGGGCACGAGGCCTTGGCGCTGCAGGTGCGGCGGTTGGCACGGCGAGGCCGAGCGGCTCGTACGCGACGATCGCGGCGGGGTCCATGCCGCACTCTGGACAGCGCTGGGAGCCACATCCGTGGTCGGTTGGCCTCGTCATCGTGTAGTGACGGCGGGCTTGGATGATATGGCCGCAGAAGAGCCGAAGGCGCCAGTGCGTGATCTGCGAGTCTGGGGTCGGCTGCAATAGTAACGTCGCAACTTTCTCAAGGACGTCGCCGGTCAACGGCGGCATCCTGGCTGTCTCACGCCGGACGTATTCCCGGATATCTTGCAAGCTGCGCTGCCGCTGATGGTCGCGACGGGTGAGCTCATAGTCCTCCAACGGCGTCCCAAGGCGTTCGCACTTCTCGTTCAATAGAAGGCTCCTCAAGCCGTCGGCCCGACCTCGAATGTCTTGATAGGATCGTATCGCTTGGATACGACTAAATAGACTATTGGCTGTACGAGTCAGCAAGTAGTCCGAACTGGAGACGCGGGCCCTTGGGGCGATTGTGAACCGAGGCGATACTGCGCTCACCGTGGATGGTCAGGGGCCTGGAGAGCTGACGCCTGCCGCGGCGAGTATACGGCACGACCGGTTCTTGCTAACATCGTCATACAGTGTATGCAACGAAGGAAGTGGAATGGCAACTCCTGCCGCAGCCAAGCAGCCGCTCACCTTCCGGGTCCCACCTCGCACCCTGAAGCACCTCAAGCGTCGTGCCCGTGAGGCCGGCCAGCCGCAATCAGCTCTCGCCGAGCGCTACATCGAAGAGGGGCTGCGGATGGACGAGCACCCAGTAATCTACTTCCGCGACGGCGCCAGTGGCCGACGCCCAGCGTTGCTTGGCACCCGACTCGACGTAGCCGACGTCATCGAGACGATTCGGCAAAACGACAGATCGGTCGAGCGGACAGCCGCCTACCTCGAACTACCGGCTGACCGGGTCGAGGCGTGCCTGCGCTACTACGCCGACTACGCCGATGAGATTGACGAGTGGATCGACCGGACGCAGGCGATCGCCGAGCGCGAGGAGGCGCGCTGGCGGCGGCGCGGCGAGGCGCTAGCGTGAAGCTGCTGCTCGACGAGCACTACTCGCCCGAGATCGCCCGACAGCTCTGCACCCGAGGCCATGACGTCATCGCAGTCGCTGCACGCGCCGATCTCGTTGGCCTCAGCGATGACGAGCTCCTTCGGCGGATGGCGCAAGAACGCCGGGCGATCATGACTAACAACGTCAAGGACTTCATGCCACTCGCTAACCGAGCGGCTCAAGGGGACGACGATCACTACGGCCTGTTGTTCACCTCCGACAAGAGCATGCCGCGACGCAGTGATGCCATCGGCCGCGTCGTCGATGCGCTTGATGCATTCCTGCAACGCCACCAGAGTGAGGACAGCTACCGCAACCAGGTCCAGTGGCTCACCGCGTGAGGCCGGGCGACCTCCAATGAAGGATCGCCTGACAGCTCGAACGTATGTCCGAGTAGCCCACGCTATCTCCTATTCGGGATCTGGAGGAGCTACGGGTTCGAATCGCGGGACTGCTCCTAGCGGCCGGAGCCGGACGTGACAATACGAGTGGCGCCCCGACGTAGCTCAACGCAGCAGAGACGACATCAGTTATTCGCCCGTCATGCGGAGCGGACCTGACCCTGAGCAGCGTCACCGTCCAGGCCGTGGAGTTCCAGAATCCGGTGAAACGCTCTGCGAAGGATGGGGTCCAGGCGACGGGGACGGCGGAGCGCCAGGTTCAGCCTTACCAACCTGGACCACACCTGCCAGACCCTGGCCACCGCCAGCCGCAGCTACCCAGCCGGTGACCATCGGCGGGCGCTCAGCAGGTGCTGGCCGACTGCCAGCGCCGCCTGGATCGCTACCGAGCTGCATTGGAGGCCGGCATCGACCCTGCCATCGTGCAGCAGAGGATCACTGAGGTCACCGCGACCCGGACCGCCGCCGAATTCCAGCTCCGGGACTCCCGCACTGACCCTGACGGGCTCACGCCCGAGCAAGTTCGAGGTCTCCTGGAGCAGGCCGGCGGGCTGGTCGAGGCCCTCGACCGCAGTGACCCGGCCCTACGCGCCCAACTCAATGAGGAACTCGGCATCAATGGGTCTACGACCCGACCGCCACACCGTGCAGGTTCAGGTGGAGTTCGGTAGGCGTATTGGTGGTGTCGGAGGGGGGACTTGAACCCGCCGTCACGCCTCTCCACTTCACGAGGTCCTCGGCTAGAAAGCCGTATGACCTGGGATTGTGGCATACCGGCTGTGACCGCCGGTGCCCGCCAGGTCCCGCCGGGTCCCGGTGGCGTGCGGACCCAGCGCGGACCAGCGCGACCGCTCACGGGATGGTCGCATGCACCTCGTAGAGCGTCTCGGTCGGGTCCGAGGGGAAGCCCGCAGCCTCCACGTTCCGCAGAAACTCCGGGTTTTCCATCATGCCCCGTCGGGACTCCTCGCTCTCCCAGAGTTCAACGATCACCACCTCGTTGTCCCCGCGGGCGCAGATGTGGATCACTCGACGCGGTTGCTCACGTGCGGGCACCGACTGCTGCAACTCCCGGTCGTAGGCAGCGATCAAGGCGTCGGGGTCGCCTTCCCATCGAAACACTGCAAGCACCGGCATAAACCCTCCTCCGGCCGTATCGGGCGCGCCCGGTTAGCATAGGGTGAGGCCGGTACCCCGGTGACCGCCGTGTCGCTGCCGGCGCGAGGACGGCCGCCGCAGGCGGCCGCCCGCAGGGCCGGCCTTGAGGGTGTAGAGAAAAGTCTCCCAGCTCCCTCAACAGCATGGACACAACGGA
>Ga0081538_10004329_pt1 | contig 13117 bp, 12 predicted proteins | sample TabmetS5T2R1_FD_71022 | JGI IMG/M metagenome (GOLD analysis project Ga0081538, IMG submission 71022) | Tabebuia heterophylla rhizosphere microbial communities from the University of Puerto Rico - S5T2R1 | ecosystem: Host-associated > Plants > Roots > Rhizosphere ...
ATTCAGGGCGGCAACGCGGATCTGAACGATGGCCGGACGGACTTCGTTGGCGAGACGGACATAGGCGCGGCTGACGAGGTCGAGTTCGGACTCGACATCCCTTGGGGAGGCATCCAGCCAGATCGGCGTCGGCTCGGTGGTAGTCTCTGTGGCGTGCAGTGCGGTGGACAGCAGCAAGAAGATAATCAAAACAAAGAAGAAGGGCCTGCGTCGCGGAATCATCGTCGAGCCTCCAAGTTGGACAAGCTGCCCCCCTTTATCGAAAAGACAAAGCAAAAACAAGGGCCCCCTTCCGACGGGTTTCTGAGGGTGCGACAAGCCCTCAATTTCGCTCCTCCTCGTTGGATGTGTTATGTTTTGGCAGTGACTTGGCTGCGCGATAAGGTGGTGCTGGTAACCGGCGCGAGTGGCGGAATTGGACAGGCCCTCGCCGCGGAGTTTGTCCGAGCCGGAGCCATGGTTGTCCTTTCCTCGCGCAATGAAAACAAACTTCAGGCATTGGCGCAACGGCTCAAGAGCGACGGCGCTCAGGCGCTGGCGGTGCGTTGCGACGTTGTCAAGAAAGAGCAGGTCGATGCGCTTTGCGCCGTAATCGCAGAGCGAGTCGGGAGCGTGCAGATTCTGATTAACAATGCTGGCATCGCACGGGCAGCAGGCTTTCTCGAAATGGAGGATCGCCTCTGGAACGAGACTCTCCGCGTGAATCTCACCGGCACTTATAATTGCTGCAAAGCCTTTCTTCCGGAAATGATCGCTCGGGGTTGGGGTCGGATCATCAACATCGCATCCACCACTGCGAAAGTTGCCTATTCCCATGTCTCGGCGTATACGGCCTCCAAACACGGGGTTTTGGGTTTGACGCGTTCTCTGGCATTGGAAACCGCGAAGCTGGGGGTGACGGTCAATGCGATTTGTCCGGGGTATGTGGACACGGAGTTGACCCGCGAGAATGCTCGACGAATGGCTCAGAAGACTGGCAAGAAACTCGACGATATCTTGCGACTGTTCGCCGAAAGCTCGCCGCAAAAGCGACTTGTCGCTCCCGGCGAAGTGGCCGGGTTGGCGTTGATGCTGGCGTCGGAGAACGCCGGTGGAATCACCGGGCAGGCGATCAATGTCGATGGCGGGGCGGTGATGGCATAACAGTTTCGCGTTCCGTGTCTCGAGTTTCGAGTTAGGAGAAAAACCAGGAACCAAAAACCAGAAACTTAACGATGAGCTATCAAGTTTTCTGTACGAAGTCGCCGGCGGCGGAATCGTAATGGGTTCAAGATTGTGGGAAAGCGTGCACCGGTTTAAACCGGTTTAGTTCTTGGAACGGATGTTGCCCTTTCTCGATCAAGATCACTTCTCGCTCCGCGCCCGGGTGTGTCAATGGGTGGAAAAAAATATTTTTTCCGGCGGCGGTGAAAACCAAGACCTTGATGAAGAAGCACGCCGGCTCGTGCAGCAGCTTGGTAACCAGGGATTCTTGGCGTACTCGGTGCCAAAGGAATTCAACGGAGCTCGAGAGAAGGTTCAAGCGCGCGATCTTTGTATAGTTCGACAGGAGCTGGCGCGTGGCTCGGCGCTTGCCGACACGATGTTTGCGATCCAGGCCTTGGGCAGTCATCCGATCACGCTTTTCGGCACAGAAGAACAGAAGCAACGCTACCTGCCGCCCTTTGCCGAGGGAACGAGGATCGCGGCCTTTGCGCTTACCGAACCCGAGGCGGGCTCGGATATTTCTGGGTTGCAGACTCAAGCGGCACGACGAGGCAAAGAGTATTGTCTCACCGGAACTAAACGATTTATTTCCAACGCCGGAATTGCCGATAGTTACGTGGTCTTCGCTTCCACTGCGCCTGAGAAGAAAGGCAAAGGGATCAGCGCGTTCGTTGTCGATGCCAGCTCCCCTGGGTTGATTGTCAAAGAGCGGACCCAGGTGATCTCACCCCATCCTATCGGCGTGATCGCGTTTGAAGAATGCGTCATTCCCGAAAACTCGCTATTGGGCCATGAAGGTGACGGCCTCAAAATCGCGCTCGGCACTTTAGATGTCTTGCGTTGCACGGTGGGGGCCGCCGCGCTCGGGTTTGCTCAACGAGCCATGGAGGAAGCCATCGATTATGCTCGGAAGCGGCGTCAGTTCGATCAACCTTTGACGGACTTTCAAGGGACTCAGTTCAAGCTGGCGGATATGGCGACGGACTTGGAAGCCGCTCGACTGCTAGTCTATCAGGCGGCGTGTGCTAATGACTCAGGCGCCGCCGATGCGAAACTCAAGTCTTCGATGGCCAAGCTATTCGCCACCGAGGCGGCGCAAAGAATCGTCGACCAGGCATTGCAGATTCACGGCGGTATGGGTGTGGTGGTTGGCAGCATTATGGAGCGGCTTTACCGAGACGTGCGCGCTTTGAGGATCTACGAAGGGACTTCTGAAATACAGAAAATCGTCATCGCGCGGGAACTGACGAAAGCAACGGGCGTAAAGGGTAAAGAGTAAGGCGTAAGGGGATCGCCTCACGCCTAACTGTTTACGCCTTACGATCCCTGAGGAGGCAGAATGGATTTTGAATTGTCAGAAGAACTAATTGCGGTCCGCGACCTGGCGCGCGATTTTGCAGAAAAAGAGATTGCTCCTACGGCCGCACAGGACGACAAAGAGCGGAAATTTCGTAAGGAGCTGCTTCTCAAAATGGGTGAACTGGGATTTTTCGGCAGCGTGATCCCGGAAAAGTACGGCGGCAACGGTCTCGGCTTCCTTGCCATGGTACTCATCACCGAAGAAATCGCGCGGGTTCACAGCGCCGTGCGCGTGGCGATCAATATGCAGATCGGCCCAGCGCTGGCGCTTTGGCAATTCGGCAATGAGGAGCAGAAAAAGAAATGGATTCCGCCGTTGTTGCGGGGCGAATTCGTTGGCTGTTTTGCCATCACGGAGCCGGACGCGGGATCCGATGTGTCTGCGATAAGAACCACGGCTGCAAAAAAGAACGGCGACTACGTTATCAACGGGACTAAGCTTTGGATTTCCAATGCGCCGGTAGCAGATGGCGGCTTGGTCTATGCCTACACGGACAAAAATCAAAAGCATCGCGGTCTGTCGGCTTTCTACGCTATCTTTAATCAACCCGGTCTGACGCGCCGCGCACTCGAAACAATGGGCGCGCACGCCTCGCCCATCGGGGAGCTGAGCTTCGAGAATTTCCAGCTATCGTCCGATAATCTGCTCGGTAAAGAAGGGGACGGTTTCAAGGTCTGCATGTGGCAGCTCAATCAGACGCGCCTAAACTGCGCTGCCGGGGCGCTTGGGGTCGCGCGCGCCGCCCGCGAAGCAGCAGTGAATTATTGCAACCAGCGTGAGCAGTTTGGGCAGAAAATCGGCCAGTATCAGATGAACCAGGAGCTGATCGCGCAGATGGTCGTGCAAGAAGAGGCGGCACGTTTGCTGGTCTACCGTGCCGCCTGGCTTGCCGACCAGGGAAAACCGAATAACCTCGAGACCTCCATAGCCAAGTACACCGCAGCGGAAACCGCAGCCCATGCCACGGACGCGGCGATGAAAATCCTCGGCGCCTACGGCTATTCCACCGAGTTCCCGGTGGAGCGTTATTATAGAGACGCCAAGTCCTACCAAATCGTCGAAGGCTCCTCGAACATTCAAAAGATGATCATCGCCCAGGACGCGCTGGGGTACAGGAAAGCGAATCGGTAACAGGGCGGGTTGCTCGAACGCGAACGATAAAGGTTTGGTTTTTGACTCCATTTATTTGTGGCGATGCAGCGAGTCACTATTTTCACTGACGGAGCGTGCCGAAAAAATCCTGGCCCTGGCGGTTGGGCCGCTGTCCTTATGTATCAGGGCCGGCAAAGGGTGCTATCCGGCAGCGCTCCGAGTACGACGAATAATCGAATGGAGCTAATAGCAGCGATCGAAGGGCTCAATGCTCTGAAACGCCCCTGCGCCGTGGAGCTATTTACCGATTCCCAATACCTCCGGAAAGGTATCCGGAACTGGTTGCCACGGTGGAAGTCTTGCGGATTTCTCACGATCGACGGCCAGCCCGTTAAGAATCAAGACCTCTGGCAGAAGCTTGAGCAAGCCGCCAGCCAGCACGAAGTTGAATGGAAGTGGGTCAGGGGTCACGCAGGGAATCCAATGAATGAACTCTGCGACCGGCTCGCCAAAGAAGCCATCGAGAATGGCTTACAACCCTGACGGACGAACAAAGATTTGTGGCTTCTGATTCGAGGTATCCTGCTCGACCCGAACCTTGATTCCGTAGATTTCTTCTATTGTCTCTTCGGTAAGAACCTCTTTCGGCGTTCCATCGCGATAGATTCTTCCGTCGCGCAACAATACCAGGCGTGGGAAGAAGAGCGCGGCGAGGTTGAGGTCGTGGAGGGCGGCAACGATGGTCAGGCGGCGCTCGCGATTGAGCCAGCGCATGAGCTCGAAGACTTGGACTTGATGCTTGAGATCGAGGAAGGCAGAGGGCTCGTCGAGCAAGAGAATCTGCGGTTCCTGCGTCAAGGCGCGGGCGATAATCACCCGCTGCTTTTCGCCACCGCTCAATTCATGGAGATAACGGTCGGCGAAAGACAAACAATCGGTCAGCTCCATGCTGGCACGCGCGACGTCGAGGTCTCCCTCTCCCTCGAAGGCTAGAGGGCTGTGATAACTCGATCTTCCCATGAGGACGATCTCCGCCACCGTGTAGGGAAATAGGATCTGGCTCTCTTGCGGCACCATGGCAGAAAGCCTGCTCAACTCCCGCTTGCCGTAGGTTTGGATATTTCTTCCGTTAAGCTTGACTTCTCCGCGTCCCGTCAGAACCGCCGAAAAAATCTTCAGCAAGGTCGTCTTCCCAGAACCGTTGGGACCGAGGATGCCGACCATTTCGCCTTTCTCGACGGACAGGGAGACGCCGTCGAGCACGGGCTGATCTTTGTAGGCGAAGGTGAGGTTGTCAGTTCGAATTGCGGAATTCATACGGGCAGCTTTCTTCCCTCGCGGTAGAGGAGAAAAAGAAAGAATGGGCCACCAAAGAACGCCGTGATAATGCCGACCGGAAGCTCCGCGGGAGCCAACAGGATACGGGCGAGAGTGTCGGCCCAACACAAAAAGATGCCACCGGCGAGAAAAGATGCCGGCAACAGGAGCCGGTGGTCGCTGCCGACGATCAGGCGCATGACGTGGGGAATCATCAATCCGACGAAACCGATCATACCGCTTACCGAGACCATTGCACCGATCATCAGCGAGGAGGCGACGAAGATCTGGCGCTGGAGCGAGCCAGTCTCCACCCCGAGCTGCATGGCCGCTTCTTCTCCCAGAGTGATGAGATTGAGGGAGAGGCCCTTAGTCCAGAGCCAAAGAAAGCCGAAAACGATGTAGGCCCAGATAAATCCGACGGTCAGATAAGCTCGGGTCGATAAACTTCCCATGAGCCAGAAAAGCAGTCCCTGGGCTTGATAGAAATCGACAATCGAGTTCAGAAACATGATGATCGCGGCGATGATGGAATTGAAGATCACTCCGGACAGTAGCAGGTGATAGGGATGAAGACGTCCGTGAAACAGCGAGAAGCGATAGATTAACACCATGCTCAACAGTGCGCCGATAAAGGCGGCAAGAGGCACCCAAGAGATCTCCCCTAAAAGCTCTCCAGCGATGGGCAGCAGCCAGTACGGGAAGAAGATCAGTCCTAAAATGCCACCCAAAGAAGCGCCGCCGGAAACCCCGATCATCTGCGGGCAAGCCAGCGGATTGCGTAATAGCGCTTGCAACACCACGCCGCAAGCCGCCATGCCGCCGCCGATGGCGACTCCCAAGAGAACACGCGGCAGCCGTGCGCGAAAGAGGATTTCTGCGTCGGGATTCACGGCCGACAAATTTTGCAAAGCCTGCCAAAGGTCAAGGCGTACGGGTCCAAGCAAAGTGCAGCTGAGAACCGAGAGCGTCAGCAGGACGAGCAGCACTCCGTTGACCGCCAACATTTTCCTGCGGTCAAGAACCTTCACATGTCTTTCCTTTAACGAGGCTGCCTTTTAAATCTGCGAAACACTCGGGATGCACCAGCCGGGCGATTTCCTCTAGCCCCTCGCCGATGCGTGGGCCTGGCCGCAGGATCTTATCGGATGGATAGCGATAGACGCGCCCCTGCTGCACGGCAGGAATGGATTTGAGATCGGCCCAATGTTTGGCGGCTTGGTCGCGCTCGGAGCCCATGCCGGCCTCGATGATCACTTGCGGCGCTTTGGCAACGACGTACTCGTCCGGCAGATTGAGCCAGGGTTGAGCGGCATCGCCGGCAATATTGTCGCCCCCGGCGAGAGTGATGAGCTCGTCGATAAAATTCTTTCCACCGACGACGATCAGCGGCCGAAGCCCCACCAGCAACAACGTAGAGCGGCGCGGCGCCGGGGCAACGCGCGCTCTCACTTGATCCATTTGCAAGGTGATTTTGCGCACGAGCGTCTCACCGGCTTGGGGACTTCCCAACAAGCGCGCGATGCTTTTGATGGAATTCAGAATGTCGTTTACACTCGCAAGTGAAATCAAGGTTACCTTAAGGCCCAGGCGCTCCATTTCTCGGGCCTTCGTCGGGTCGGTGGCGCTGCTGACGCCGATCACCAGGCCGGGACGCTTGGCAGCGATCGCTTCGAGACTGGGGCTCATAAAGCCGCCGATCTTGGGAATATTCCGCGCTGCGGCGGGGTAGTCGCACGAAGTGGTTACGCCGACTAGACGATTGCCGAACCCGAGGGCAAATAGAGTTTCGGTCACACTGGGAGCCAGGGAAACGACCCGGTAAGGGCCCGGCGCTTCTCCCGCAAAGATGGGGCCGCAGCCTAAAACCAGCAGGCCTAGCGCAAAAAAATAAAAAGTAAGGACCCGCTTCCAATTCATCGCGCTCACAGAGCCAGCAACACCATGACCGACGTCTCGCTCAATTCTCCCACGGCGCCGCAAGTGTCGCCGGTAACACCGCCTAAGCGACGATGAAAATAGCTTTTGCCCACCGTCGTGAAGATCGCGACCCAGGCCATCATTACAATGCCATTCCTGCGCCAGATCGCCGCCACCAAGAGCAAAGTCAGCAACGTGGCGATGAGAAAATAGTTGGTTTTTAGGTGATCTATAAAACGCGAACCCAGTCCCTCTTTCGCTGCTTTGGAACGATAGGCCAATAGCACCATCGCCCAGCGCCCCAGGATAAGCGCGACCAGCACTGTTCGGCCGCGGTCTACTTCGATGCTCTCAAGAGCGTGGATTTTAAGAAGCAGCACCAAAACGATCGCGGTTAGGCCGAAGACGCCGGTGTGGCTGTCGTCCATCACGCTGAGAATGCGGCCGCGATCGCCGCCAGCGCCCAAGCCGTCGAAGGTGTCGCCGACGCCGTCGAGATGAAGCCCACGCGTCAGAAAGGCCAATAGGCCGACAAGGATTACGCTCAAGAGCGCGGCGCTTGCAAATGGTGCCAGCAAAAAATTTATGAGCGCTAGAACTGAGCCCAAAATCAAGCCGATCATGGGGAAAAAGATCGCGGATCGTCCGACGTCGGCGCTCGCGTACTCCTTCCCTCTGGGATAAGGAAAGAGGGTCAAAAACTGCAGGGCTGCGAAAAAAGCACTCACGGCAGTTTTTTCTCTACGCCTGCGGATTCAAAGGTCGCCATTTCACCGAGGATTTTTGCCCCGGCCTCCATCATACCCATAAGCATGCAGGCGCCGGTGCCTTCGCCGAGGCGCATGCCCAAATCCAGAACGGGCGGTAGCGCAAGGGCTTCGAGCAGCAAAGCATGACCTGTTTCGGTTGATAAATGGGAGGCAAAAAGAAAATCGTGGACGTGAGGACAAAGACGCTGAGCGAGAAGCGCCGCAGCGCCGGATATGAAACCGTCCAAAACCATCGGTATGTGAAACGCCGCGGCGCCCAGAATCACGCCGGTCATGGCGCCGATTTCCAGGCCACCCAGTTTTGCGAGAACATCTACGGGATCTTTCGGATCGAGGCGATTGAGTTCAAGACCCCGCTCGACGGCCGCAACTTTTCTTTCCCGGGTCGCATCGTCGATTCCCGTGCCCTTGCCGACCACTTTTTGGGGCTGAGCGCCGGTCAAGGCACAAAGAATTGCCGCGGCGCTGCTAGTGTTGCCGATGCCCATCTCGCCGGCGCCGAGAAGAAAAAGATTCTCTGCGGTGGCTTCTTCTACGAGGCCGATTCCGATTTCGATGGATTGCACAGCCTGCGGCCGGCTCATCGCCGGACCGCGAGAGAAATTGTCCGTTCCCCTGCGGACTTTACAGTTACGTAAGCCCGGGGCATTGGAAAATTCATGATCAACCCCTACATCGATCACTTCGACGTCAACGCCGTAATGACGGGCTAGAACGTTGATGGCGGCACCGCCGCGGAGAAAATTGTAAGTCATCTGAGCGGTGACCGCTTTGGGGTATGCGCTGACGCCTTCCGCGGTGATCCCGTGGTCGGCGGCAAAGACCAATAACAGTTTACGTCCAAGCCGCGGCGGGACTTTCCCTTGGATCACGGCGACGCGGCAGGCAAGTTCTTCCAGTTTGCCCAGGCTCCCTTGGGGTTTAGTCAGAGAATCAAGTCCCTGCTGTGTCTCGGCCTCGAAGGAACGGTCCAGCGGCCGGATGCTTTCGAGGGTTTTTTCTAGCAGCATACCTGCTCTTTCTTTGCGATGATCGGCATCCCGGCAACCATCAGAACAACTTCATTTGCGGCTCGCGCCACCTGTTGGTTAGTCCAGCCGGCAAGATCGCGAAACTTCCGCGCCAAAGGATTATCCGGAACAATGCCCGAGCCGACTTCGTTGGTGACAAAAACCAGATGAAAGTTCAACTGTGGCAGTTGCTCGATCAATTCTTCGACATTTTGCGCTGCATACTTATCGCCGTGGCGGATCAAAAGGTTGCTGATCCATAGAGTCAAACAATCGACCAGCGCACAGTGCGTTTTGCCGCGTTGTGCCAGTAGCGTTTCGGTTAATGCCAGTGGCGCCTCGATGGTGCGCCACTGCTCCCCGCGACGCTTCTTGTGCTCGGCGATGCGCTGGTTCATTTCTTCATCTTTGGCTTCGGCGGTCGCCACGTAAAGCGGTCTCGCGCCGATTTCGAGCGCTCGTTGTTCGGCGTACCGACTCTTTCCCGACCGGGCGCCGCCGGTGATTAGAATGATCTCACGATTCATGGAAGCGATTCCCCGGTCCATTCTCTTAGCGCTTCGAGCAGCCGTCGATTATCCTTCCGTCGTCTCACGGCGACACGGAAATGATTAGACCCGAGCCCCGCAAAAGAATTGCAGGCGCGGATTAGGATGCTCTTACGCAAGAGGAAAGAACGAAGCTCTACGGCGCTGGCGTTGTTTGCAATCCGAACCAGCAGGAAGTTTGTATTTGAAGGATAAGGTTGGAATTGTTTCAACGCGATCAAGCTCTGGGATAAGAAATCTCTTTCCCGAAGAAGCCATTGCTCTGTGTTCAAGGAGAAGTTTCGGTCAGCCAAGCAAGCCAGCGCGACCTTCTGCGCCGGACCGTTGACCGACCAGGGCTCCAGATGGGCGCCCCATTGTGCGACTCTGCGAGAGTGCGCGAGGAGATAGCCGAGACGAAGCCCCGGTAAAGCGTAGTACTTGGTGAGGGAGCGCAGGATGATCACGTAGGGGTTGTCTTGAATTAGTTGTTTGACGGATTCCGGTTCGACAAAATCGATAAAGGCCTCGTCGATTACCAAGAACCGCCTTTTCAAAAGAGCGACGCTGGCGATCTTTTCGATCTCGGTTCTTGGAATGAGTTGCCCCGTTATGCTGTTCGGTGTCGTGAGAAAGGCCATGTCGGTGTCTTTCGTCCATGCGGTGATGAATTTATCTGTTGAGAATCTAAAACTGCCACCGGCAGCCAGAGATAGAAAGCAGACTTTTGCACCGGCTAGCTTCGCCGCGTTGGCATATTCAGAAAAAGCGGGCTCGACAACCAGCGCTTTGCGGGGTTGCAACGCTCGGCAGAGGAGGTAGATGAGCTGGGTCGAGCCGTTACCAATGAGTAGCTCGGCAGGTTTCATGCCATGGCGCTTTGCCAAAGCTTCTTTGAGTTCCTCTGCATAGGGATCAGGATAGCGCAATACTTCGGTGCAGCTTCTTTGAAAGGTCTTGCGGGCGCAAGCCGGAGGCCCCAGGGCGTTGATGCTGGCGCTGAAATCAATGATCTGCCCGGCGTCGATGCGCGCTTCCTTAGCCCATGCATGAATATTCCCCCCATGTTCGCGGTCGAGCTGGGATTCTAAGGTCGAACCGAGATCAGTAGAAAAGTCACGAGCGAGAGGATGGCTGTGACCAGACATAAGGATCGCGCCTCCTTTAGCATTTCAATATTGACCGGTGTGAGATCATCGCCCAAATAAGGCTTCCAAACCTCCTTGCCGAAGTAAACACTGGGACCGCCGAGCCGGATTCCCAAAGCGCCGGCTAAGGCGGCCTCAGGATAACCGGCATTAGGGCTTAAGTGGTTGGCATGGTCACGCCGGAGCACTCGAATCGCAAGCCCCGCGTTCAGCCTCACCAGTAAAGTCGCAATGACCATTAGCAATGACGTCAAGCGTGCGGGTACGAAGTTAGCGGCGTCATCTAGACGCGCGGCGAATTTGCCGAAGTACAAGTAACGTTCCGTGCGATAGCCAATCATGGAGTCCAGTGTATTGACGGTTTTGTAGGCCATGGCCAATGGAATCCCGCCCAGGAAAAGATAAAACAGCGGGGCGACAATGCCGTCACTGGTATTCTCAGCCAAAGATTCAAGGCTGGCGCGCAGCACTTTGTCCTGGTTCAAAGCGGCCGTATCCCGCCCCACGATTTGAGCAAGATTTTCTCGCGCCTTAACGAGATTACCCGATCGCAGCGGAGTTTCAATCTTAGTAACGGCGTCAAGCAGGCCGCGGGTGGCCAGGGTCGTGGAAGCCAGTCCAGCGGTGAGAACAAAAGCAATCAACGGCGGCAGTAAGGTGAGAGCGTAAACCAACGCCCAAGTCGTTCCAACCACCAGGGCGATCAATGTCAATGAGAGAACCATTCCGGAGACAAAGTCACGCGAAGCTTTGCCGCTCCAGAGAAAACGTTCGCCGCTGGAAATAAACTTGCCCATTAGAACCACCGGATGAGGAAACCAACGCGGATCGCCGATGGCGAGATCCAAAAAAAAAGCGCCCAGCAGCAGCGGGGCGGAGCAATTTAAGAAAACTTGCCAATCCATAAAACTGCTTTTACTTGCCTGTCGATAGCGCGAGGCCTTTTGCAACAGCCATGTAGACGGCGCCGCCGATCAGTTCGCCGAGCTTGGTATGCTTGCCACAATAGCGTTCCACGCCAGTACCCAACGAGACAACGGCGACGCAGTCGGTGCCCGTCCCCGTGGCAAGCAGACCCGATTGGCAACTCTTGATGCCTTTTTCGTAGAGCGCTCGCACGCGACCCTCCGTGGCGATCTGTACCGCTTCCACCATCGCTGCATCCGCAAGGCCCGGTTCAACCGTCAGTATCATATTAATGGTATGAAGCGCTGCTCTGGATTGTTCAATCGTCACGGATGCTGGGTCTCCCACGGAAAGAGCGTTGCCGCAGCCCACCGTAACAAAGCAAGTAACTAGGGCTCCGTTACTATCCATTGAAACTTGAACTGTATGACTCATCTCTACGGCAGTGGCCATGGCGACGACTTTCCCCCGAAGTCCCAAGCGGGCAGCTGCCCGCTTGAGCCACGGACCGGGTTGGGCGCAGAACATGGCATTATGGCCGTCCACGCGGTGGTTGATGATGTGGCGGGCGTGACAGAATCCGCCGTTCAAAACCGCCCAACTCAACGTGCGCGCCGGCGAAGCGAAACTGACGATCAGGGCATCTCGCTCTTGGCGAATAATGAACGATGGATTCACGGTCGAGGCTTCCATTGGCCGAGTGATTAAGAGCCTCCACAGGCGGCGACGAGGCCTCGAGCAAATTCGGGATTCGAGCCGAAATGCAAATGCACATAACTGCCGAGGCAATTCTTGTAACGATAGCCCTCGGATATTTTTTTGTGGTCGGGTCCTTCCATGGAGTAAACTGTGTCAAATTTTTCGTTGGGCATGGATCCGCAGAGCTCCGAATAGTGGAATTCGTGGCCTCTGATTTTTTCTCCCGCTGTAATAAATGTTGGCTTTGTAGCCACGACTTCACGATAGCCCAGGGCTTTTAACCGCGGCAGCATCCTAGTCTTAAACGGAAAAACACCGACCATCGGATACTGCCAACCGGCGCAATCGGTTAATGTCTCAGTCAAGTACATCAAGCCGCCGCACTCGGCGTAAACGGCACCTCCGGCTTCAATGAAACGCCTGATAACCGCGCGCAAGGCCCGGTTGCGCGAAAGTTGCTTGGCAAAAAGCTCCGGGTAGCCGCCGCCCAGGTAAACGCCTTTGGTGCCGCGAGGCAGATTCGCATCGGTCATAGGACTAAAAAAACTTAGTTTCGCGCCGGCTTTTTCGATGATCTGCAGGTTATCCGGATAGTAGAAGCAAAAGGCTCTATCCGAAGCGACCGCGATCAGAGGAGCTTTGCTCGATTGGGATTTCGTCCTAGTTTCAATGTCCGGTGGACCGATCTTACTTTGCGTGCGTTCGAGCAAGCGATCCAATTTGATGTGCTTTTCAATGACGCGGCCTAGCTCATTGACCAGGCGTTTAGCAAGAGAATTCTCTTCGGCGACGATCAATCCCAGGTGCCGCTCGGGGATCTTTATCTCGTTCCGCGTCGGTATGCCGCCGAAGCATTCGAGCTTCGGTAACGATGCCATGGCCTCACTCAAATAATCGAAGTGCCCCGGTCCTGCGATACGGTTGAAAATAATCCCCATTACGTTGGTTTTGTGATCGAAGAGCCGGTAACCGAGCACCATCGCGGCGGCGCTGCGCGCCATAGCCGAGGCGTCGACGACCAGGACCACGGGCAGCCCTAGCAGCTTTGCCATCTCCGCCGTGCTGCCCTCTTCCGTGCCGCCGCTCCGGCCGTCGTAGAGTCCCATCATTCCTTCGACAACGGCAACGTCTTTGTGGCATAGGTGATTTCGAAAGGACTGTC
>Ga0081538_10004330_pt1 | contig 13117 bp, 14 predicted proteins | sample TabmetS5T2R1_FD_71022 | JGI IMG/M metagenome (GOLD analysis project Ga0081538, IMG submission 71022) | Tabebuia heterophylla rhizosphere microbial communities from the University of Puerto Rico - S5T2R1 | ecosystem: Host-associated > Plants > Roots > Rhizosphere ...
GCCCGCATCCGGAACGTGGACGATCACGTCGCCATCGGTGTGGGCGGGGCCCACCTCGACGAGGTGCACCGCCCGACCGCCGACCGAGAGCTGGAGCTCGCCCGCGAAGGTTCGATTGGGCGCCACCAGCTCGATGCCGTCGAAGTCGAAGGCGCCGAAGATGTCGAGCAGGAAGGCGCCGGGCTCCCCCATGTCGGGCGCGGCCTGCATGAGACCGGCAAGGGCGGCGGGTGGCAAGGCGGCCATCTCCGCGGCACACGCCTCCGACGCGACGATGTCGGCGCCGGCGATCAGGGCGTTGCCGTAGCAGTGGTCGCCGTTGGCGTGCGTGTTGACGACGGTGGCGATCCGGTGGGCGGCCGGTGTGGTCTCGCGCAGGGCCGACAGCATCCGGTCGGTCAGGTGGAGGTCGAACAGCGTGTCCACCAGCAGCGAGCTGGCCCGATCGTGGCTGGCAACCAGCCCGGCGTTCGACAGTCCCCAGCCGCCGTCGGGCTGGAGATAGGCCCAGACCCCGTCTGCGATCGGGTGGGCTCCCCGGGTGTAGGGCACGTCGGTCGGCGAAGTCATCGCCGGCCATGTTGCAACGGCCGACCCGTCCGCCACCACCATCCACCCTCGTCGGACCGGTGGCGGCGAGTACCATCGGCCCGACGGCGTGAGAGCAGATCGGCGTCCGGGGCGGCGAGGAGGCCCGGCCTGCGCTCGGTGTCCCTCGTGGAGGCGGACATGAACACTGACACCACACGATCGGTGCGAGCCACGGGGAGACTCCGGGTGGAGCACGGGCGGTGGTCCTGGCTCATCGCCACCGGCCCGTTCTCACCGCTGAGGGAGCCCGGTAAGCCGGCGCGCTTCGTCTTCGAGCAGATCAGCGACAAGAACTTCCGCGTCCCCGAGGGACTCGGCTTCCAGTACAACCCGCCGGGAGGGGAGGCGATCGCCGTCACCCACGACAGCCTGCCGTCCACGGACTTCGCGTCGATCCCCCGCTACATGTCCTGGTTCGTCAGCCGCTACGGCCGGCACACGCCTGCGGCCCTCGTGCACGACGAGCTGGTCACCGACGGCATGGCGTTCGAGGCGCGCCAGCGCGCCGACCGGGTGTTCCTCCAGATGCTGGACGATCTCGACGTGCCCCCGGTGCAGAGCCGGGTCATGTGGACCGCGGTGACCCTTGCGACCCGGTTTCGCGGGCCCCTGGCCGCTAAGGCCGGTGTGATCCTCTGGGCGCTGCTCGCCGCCATCGGCGTCGGCGCGCTGATCTGGGGGCTGGTGACGCTCAACCCCTGGCTGATCGTCGCCGCGCTCGTCGCCCCCGCCGTCGCCGCCCTGCTGTGGGGCGGCCAGCGATCGGCGGGGCTGATCGCGGGGTATGCCCTGCCGGTCATCGCCGTGCCGGCGCTCGCCTCGCTCGGTGGCTACTGGATCTACTGGGCGATCGAGAAGGGCGTGAAGGTCGTACGGCAGCGGAAGCCCGAGAACCGAGGGGAACCGCTCCCGGAACCCGTGGGCTACCAGGGCCGGTAACGCGCCCGCAGGACCGCATCGTCCACGCCCGGCCGTGACGGCTGCGCCACGTAGGCTCCGGGGGCATGGGCACGCACCGGGTGTTCGAGGACGGCACCGGCGCCGACGCCGTCGAGCACTTCGTGCGCACCGGTTGGGTGCACGTCCGGCCGGCCGACGGCAACAGCCGGGCGCTCCGGCTGCAGGTGTGGGCCGACGAGGTGGCGGCATGGCCCGATGGCGGCGGGTGGCTGCATCACCGCGAGCTGACTGACGCCGGTCCGGCGCTGTGCCGCACGGAGAACATGGTGCCGCACCACGCCGGCCTGCGGTCGATGCTGTGCTCGGGGGTGCTGGTCGACGTCGCGGGCGCGCTGCTGGGTGAGCCTGCCGTGCTCTACAAGGACAAGCTGAACTACAAGCTCCCGGGCGGCGCCGGCTACTCGGCCCACCAGGACGCGCCGGCGTACCGGTTCGTGGACGTCCACGTGTCCTGCATGGTCGCGATCGACGACGCGGGCGAGTCGAACGGCTGCCTGGAGGTGGTGTCCGGCGCCCACGACCGCCTCTGGCCCACCGACGACGCCGGCTGCATCCGCGCGGACGTCGTGGACTCGTTGCAATGGCAGCCGCTGCCGGTGCTCGCCGGGGATGCCCTGTGGTTCCACTCCCGCACGCCGCACCGCAGCGGTCCAAACTCGTCGGGTCGCCCACGCCGGGCGTTGTACCCGACGTACAACGCCCGATCGGAGGGCGACCTGCGGGAGGACTACTACCGGCAGAGGGCGGCCGAACTGGCCGCTGCGTCCCCGGCCGGGGATCGGGTGCCCGTGTCGCTGATCGGCGACTTCCAGGGCCGGCCGGTCCAGTGACAACCGTCGACGAGCTGCTCGACCTCTACGAGTGCTGGGGGGCCGAGCACTACGACGAGGCGGTCGGCCAGCTCGACCACGCGTTGCAGACGGCGGCGTTGGCCGCCGAGGGCGGCGCCGCCGAGCCGCTCGTCGCGGCGGCGCTGCTGCACGACGCCGGGCACCTGCTGGCGCTCAGCGGTGGGCCGGCCGGGCCCCACGAACGCACGGCGCCCGCATTCCTGGCGGAGCTGTTCCCCGCATCGGTGACGGCGCCGATCGCCCTCCACGTGGCGGCCAAGCGGTACCTCTGTGCCGTCGAGCCGGACTACCACGCGCGGCTGTCCGCGGGGTCGCAGCGCAGCCTTGGGCACCAGGGCGGACCGATGGCAGGCGGCGAGCGGGCGACGTTCGAGGGGACGCCCGGCTGGGCCGATGCCGTCGCTCTCCGTCGTTGGGACGACGCCGGCAAGGTCGACGGTGCGGCGGTGCCCGGCCTCGCCAGCTACGAACCGCTGCTGCGGTCACTGGTGTGCTCCGGGTCCTGACCCTCAACGTCTGGAACGTCTCCGGCCACTGGCGGTCTCGGCGGGAGGCGATCCTAGGCGTGCTCCGCCGCTGGGAGCCGGACATCGTGTGCTTGCAGGAGGTGATTGCGAGCGAGCGCGGCAACCAGGGCGAGTGGTTGGCGTCGGCGCTCGGCGCCTGGTCGGTGGCGTACGCCGGCGAGCCGGTGTCCGACGGCCGCGCACACTTCGGCAACGCGGTGCTGAGCCGCTGGCCGATCGAGACCGACTCGAGCGCCCAACTCCCCTACGTGCCGGACGAGCTGGAGGTGCAGCGCGTCGTCGTACACGCTCGCACGGGCGGGGTCGACGTGTTCTCGACCCACCTGGCGTGGCAGCTGCACGACGCCGCCCTCCGTGAGCGCCAGGTGCAGGCGCTGGTGCGGTTCGTGGCCGAGCGCACCGACCCGGCGGCGCCGCTCGGGCCGGTCGTGGCCGGTGACTTCAACGCCGAACCCGACTCGAGTGCCGTCCGCTACCTCTCCGGGCTCGCCTCTCTCGACGGCGGCAGCGTGTACCTCCAGGACGCCTGGCGGCTGGCGGGCGACGGTGGGCCCGGCATCACCTGGTCGAACCGGAACCCCCACGCCGCCCTCGACCAGGAGCCCGACCGCCGCATCGACTACATCTTCAGCGGCTTTCACGGTCGCGGCGGTGAAGGGCGCCCGGTCGAGTGCCGGGTTGTGGCCGACGAGCCGGCGGACGGCATCTGGCCCTCGGATCACTTCGGGCTCCTCGCCGTCCTCCAGCGTTGAGTCGAGGGAAGCACATGAGCCGTCCGTCACGCAGCGAGACCCAGGCCCAGACCCGCGAGCGACTGCTCGACGCCGCCGAGCAGGCCTTCGCCGCCGAGGGCTTCGGGGGTGCGAGCCTCGATCGCATCGCCGAGGCAGCCGGGTTCACCCGCGGTGCGGTGTACTCGAACTTCGCCGACAAGGCCGACCTGTTCGTGGCCGTGCTCGACCGCCGCCTCGATCGTCGCCACGGCGAGGTGGCCGACGCGATGCTGGCGGCACGTGATCCCGACGCCTTCGTCGCTGCGCTGCGCAGCCCGGCGTGGACGGCGGGGCGCGAGGACGCCATGCGGCAGTGGCTGATGCTGCGGGACGAGTTCCGCCTGTTCGCGCTGCGCAACCCCTCCGCCGCCGAGCGGCTCGCCCGCTACGACCGCCGCCAGCGCGACTACTACGTCGAGGCCATCGCCCATCTGCTGGGCCAGCTGGGCGTCGAGCCACCGATCAACCCACGGCTGGCGGCCGCCATGCTCCTGGCGATCGACGAAAGCCTCGTCAGGCAGCACTGGATCGACGCCGACGACGTCTCCGCCACCGCCGTGGCCGACGCCATCGAGTTCCTCCTCGACGCGGCCGTCGCCCTGTCCCGCACGGGCGATGCCGGCACCTGACGGCCTGGGCCGCGCGTCGCTGACCTAATCGAGGCGGGCCGACGTGTAGAACAGGCAGTCCCGACGCGCCTGCTGGACCGACGTGGTCATCATGACCGGCATCATGTCGGCGACGACGACGATCACCCGCCCGTCGTGCGTCGCGCGGAACAGCTGGTCGGTCACGTCCCGTCCGGTGATGTCGTTCGCCACCAGCGGCATGGCGGCGCCCGGGTCGATGCGGCCGATCGTGTGCATCGCGGGCAGGACGTCGAAGTTGTACGCGTCCAGCTCCGGATCGATCACGAACTCGGCCGCGCCGGCAACCCCCTCGAACGAGAACGCCACCTCGGTGCGGACGGTCACGCGATGCTGGATCTCGACCATGCGCTGGGGCCGGATGCGCTCATCGCCGGCGGGCGCGGCAAAGGTGTCGGCGGCGAGGAATCGGTGGATGACGGCAACGGCGAACGCGGTCCCCTCCGGCAGGTGGGGTAGCCCGCACTCCACCGACGCGCTCGGACACGTGGGGGCCAGGGCCTCCATCAGCGTGTGGGCACGCAGCCGCCAATGGAGCATGGTGTCGGCGCACAGCGACGCGAGCAGGAGGCCCTCCCGGCTCAGCTGCGGAAGGATCGCGTAGCAGGGGTTTCGGCCGCTGGTGTTGTGCAGGTCGACGGCAGCCTCGAGGTTCGCCGATCGAAGCTCCGCGAGGATCGCGGCCGCGGCCCGTCGCATCCTGGTGGTTGCGGGACCGAGGTCCCACACCCGGTTGAAGTCTTCCTGGTCATCGAGGTAGCGGTGTGCGTAGAGCCCGTCCTCGATCGCGGCACGGACATTGCCGATCAGCACCCACAGGTCGAAGGGGAATCGATCCCCGCGCCGCAGGAGCTCCACCACCGCCTGGAAGCCCGACGGCTCGTTGCCGTGCATGAGGCAAGCGATCAGGCGTCCCCGGGGCGCAGCGGCGGTGCTGGCGGCCGGGATGCGGATGAGCGCCGGCTTGCCCGCCAGCGCCACGAGCACCTCCGCGTCGGATCCCTCCAGGAGCGCCTTGAGGTCCTCGTAGCCGTCGAAGCGGTGGTACAGCCCAGCCATGGGCCGCCAAGCTATCGGCTGCCGGCGCCTCCCGAGACCAGGCTTTCAGCCGCCCACGGGCCACGTGTGGACGGGCGTGCTGGCGTACGACCGCTGCCGGTAGATCCGCACCATCCGCCGAACGGCATCCTCCCGGCTCAGCCCGTCGTCGACGAGCTTCTGCCACGTGGCGATCTGCCACCCGGCGCCGTTCAGGCCCGACAGGGTGCGCTCGGCGATGATGCCGAGGTAGTAGTCGACATCGCCCGCGTCGACACCCCAGTCGACGAGCCCGTCGCGGGCGAGCGGCAGCAGGTGCCGCATGATCAGCTCGGACACCGGCACCTGCGCGCCGACGCGCGGCCAGTAGAGCCGGGCTCCCAGGCCCTGGCGTGCCGCCGTGGAGAAGTTGTCCGCGGCCGCGGCGAAGCTCATCTGCTCCCACACGTGCGGCCGCGGCTGGGAGGCGAGGCCGTGGAGCAGCCCGTAGCAGAAGGCGGCGTTGGCGACAGAGTCCGGGACCGACGGCCCGGCCGGCAGCACGCGGTTCTCGATCCTCATGTGCGGACGGCCCCGCACGACCTCGTACACCGGGCGGTTCCACCTGTAGATCGTCCCGTTGTGCAGCGTCAGCTCGGGCAGCGTGGGCACCGCGCCCGCCTGGATCACCGCGGCCGGGTCCTCGTCTTCGCAGATGGGCAGCAGGGCCGGGAAGTAGCGGACGTTCTCGTCGAACAGGTCCCACAGGCCCTCGCCCTCGTCCAGCCACTTCTCGCCGAACCACACCCGTGGTCGCACGCCCTGTTGCACCAGCTCCTCGGTGCGGGTGTCGATGGCCTGTTCGAACAGTGCGATCCGGGTCTCGTGATGGAGCTGCTTGCCGAGGAAGAAGGGCGAGTTCGCCCCGACCGCCACCAGGGGGGCGGACAGCACCTGGGCGGCGTTCCAGTACAGCCCGAAGTCGTGGGGGTCGACCTGCAGGTGCAGCTGCATCGAGGTGCATGCTGCCTCGAACAGGATCGACCTGGCCTTCGCCTCGACCACCTCGGCACCCTCGATCCTGATCAGGATGTCCTCGCCCCGAGCGTTGAGGATCATCTCGTTGAGGGCCCGGTAGCGCTCGTTGGCGGACATGGACTCCTCGGTGGCGTCGAGGTCGCTGAGCGTCGGGAGGATGCCGATGATCATCACCTGGGCGTCGAGGTCCTCGGCGACGTCGTGTGCGTGGTTGAGCGACCGGCGCAGCTCGGTGTCGATCGTGTGGAAGACGTGGCCGGTCAGCAGCCGCGGCTTCACGTCGAACTCGATCGTGAACTTCGCCAGCTCGGTCTGGAAGTCGGCGGACGCCATGCGTTCGAGGAGCTGGGCGTTGATCGGCACCGGCGACCCCTCGGGGTTGGTGATGTAGACCTCCATCTCGACGCCGCAGGTGCGCCGGCCGGTCTCGAAGCTGCCGCTGTCGACGAGCGTGCGGAGCGCCGCGAGGTTGGCCTTGACCTTCTCGCGGAACTGAAGCCGGTCGTCGCGAGTGAACTCGGTCGTCTCGATGTCCCGACCCATGGGTCGGCCCTCCCCGACGCTTCAGTTTTCGGGACAGTCTATGGGTGACGGTGCGGCCTGGAACCCTGAGACCCTGAGGCCCTGGGGGTCGGCCCGCGCCCTCGCGTGGGGCCTCCGTGGGCCGAGCCGGCCACCGGTGAGTTCTCGGCGGTGACAGAGTCCAACCGCCATGACCACGCCGCCATCGTCTGCGAACCCCGTCGTGCAGCTACGGCTCGTCGTCGAGGCCGACGACTTCGACGAGGCCGTGGCCTTCTACCGCGACGTGCTCGGGCTCCCCGAGGAGGCCGCGTTCGAGGGCAGCGGCAGCGAGCGCGTCGTCATCCTCCAAGCGGGACGGGCGACGCTGGAGCTGGCCAACCCGGCCCAACATCGGATGATCGACGACGTCGAGGTGGGCAGCCATGTCGCCCCGAAGTTCCGGGTGGCGTTCGAGGTCGCCGACTCCGCCCGCGCGGCGTCCGACCTGGTCGCCGCCGGGGCGACGCTCGTGGCAGCTCCGGTGGAGACGCCGTGGCGCTCGCTCAACGCCCGCCTCGACGCCCCGGCGGGCCTGCACATCACGCTGTTCCAGGAGCTGGACCCGACCGCGGAATGACGGCGATCAGGTCGTCATCGGGCGCAGCGATCGCTCGATGCGCAAGAGCGCCCATCCGATGAGGAGCAACAGGAGCCCGACCCCGAACGCGAAGGCCGCCACGCCGAAGGACACGACCGACGTGAACAGCGATGCCCTCAGGAACGATGCCGTCATCACGGTCTCGCGCCGAGGGTCGTCCTGATCGAGTTGGGCGTACGTGAGGCCGCCGGTCTCCTCGAGCGCATGCTCGTTGATGACGTCGGCCTCGGCATAGGCGGCGAGGGGGCCGTCGACCGGGTCGCCGCCGAAGTGGTCGGCGTCTTCCGACACGGTGATCTTCTCGTCGGAGAGCTGGTCACGAACCACGTACCACGTGAAGGCGCCGGCGACGAGGAGGATCAAGCCGCCGAGGATCACGGCGAGCGCCAGGAGCCGGAGCGGCCCGGTGCGCCGCGCCCTCGGGGGCGGCTCGTCGCGCACGTCGTCATCGGGTGGAGGTGCGGCGGGCAGGGAGGTGTCGGGCGGAGACTCGGCGGCCGCAGGCTCGTCGGGCAGCCGAGACTCGTCGGGCGGCGGAGACTCGTCGGGCGGCCGAGACTCGTCGGATGGCGGAGATGCGGCCGGCGGGGATGCGTCGGACGGAGATGCCTCACGCGAGGATTCGTCGGACATGGGGACCCTCCTTGGTGGACTCCCGGGGAATCCGGGCTCGCACGGCGGAAACCGGCCGACCCGGATGACCCCCAGCGGCACGGTACCCGTCAGTGGCGCGCCCGTAGGCGGACGCCCGGTCGCTGATCGGCAGGGACCAGGACGCAGTGGGTGCCTCGATAGATGGTGGGCATGCACTTGTTGCAATGGACGCACCGGCCATCGCCCGCATCGCCGGACTGCCAGCGCCGCACGAGATCGGGCTCGCGTAAGAGGGCGCGACCCATGGCCACCAGCGCGAAGCCCTCGCCGAGTGCCCGCTCCACCGTGTCGAGCCGGTTGACGCCGCCGAGCAGGATCATGGGCATGTCGACGGCGTCCCGGAACTGCCGGGCGTACGGGAGGAAGTACGCCTCCTCGAACGGGTATTCGCGCATGAACCGCTTGGCGGTGAGCTTGAACGCGGGGCGGAGGACTCGCGGAAACGTCTCGGCCATCTCCGCGATCGGCGCCTCGCCACGGAACAGGTACATCGGGTTCTCGAACGAGCTGCCTCCGGTGAGCTCGAGGGCGTCGAGCGTGCCATCGGATGCCAGCAGCCGGGCGACCGCCAGGCTGTCGTCCAGACACAGCCCACCAGGCACCCCGTCGGCCATGTTGAACTTGGCGATGACCGCCACCTGGTTCCGGACGGCGGCCCGTACCTCTGACGCGACGTGCCGTGCGAGGCGGGCCCGGTTATCGACGGTGCCGCCCCAACGGTCACTGCGTCGGTTGAGCTTGGGACTCAGGAACGCGCTGATCAGGTAGCCGTGCCCGAAGTGCAGCTCGATGGCGTCGAAACCAGCATCCACGGATCTCCGGGCGGCATCGACGAACGCCTGCACGACACGCTTCAGGTCGTCGTCGGTGGCGGCGCGGGTGTAGCGCATCGCCTGAGGTGCGAACACACGGGACGGGGCGAGGCCGTTGTGACCGGTTCCGGTTGCCACCGGGCCGGCGTGGCCGAGCTGGATGCCGGCCGCGGCGCCGTGCCCGTGGACGACCTCGGCCAGTCGTACCAGGCCCGGCACGGCTACGTCCGAGACCACGATCTCCCCGGGTGCGCCCCGACCGTCGTCGGACACCGCGCAGTAGGCGAGTGTCGTCATGCCGACGCCGCCCCTCGCCACCGCCTCGTGGTAGTCGACCAGTGCATCGGTGACCAGGCCGCGGTGCGCCAGTCCCTCGAACGTCGCCGCCTTGACGATGGGGTTGCGCAGCGTCACCGGACCCAGTCGGGCTGGTGCAAAGACCCGCGTCCGTGCCGCTGTCACAAAGCCCACCGTCCCCCGATCGAATGCACGACCATCCTACGTGCCACCCGGAAATCGGGGTCAGGTCAGGCACTCATGTCGACGGCGACGACGCGGACCGGCCTGACGGTGACCGCGACCCGGGATCATGTGCGGTTGGCGCGCTCGAAGTAGTCCAGGGTGTAGTTCACGTCGTACGCCTGTTCGCGAAATGGCTGGCCCCGCCACTCGCTGCGCGGCGTGGCGAAGAGGTCGCCCCCGTAGACGTGGATCGCACCGGCGAAGTCGGTAGTGGGGTTCGTGACCGCGTGGATGGTGTCGTCGCCGAGGAGAGCGACGTCGCCGGTACGCAATGACCTGCCCCCGGAGGAAGCGAGTGCATCGCCGGCACGGCGGTAGAACGCGTTGTCCTCTCCACCGCTGTAGATCCCGATGGCAGCCCACATGCGATGGTCATGGGGGCCAAAGCTCATGCCCGGCGCCCAAGCAACCTTGAGGATGGTCAGCTCCGGCGACACGTGCAGCCGTACGATCTCGGCGCGGTTCGGAGGCAGTGAGCAGGCGACGGACGTGGGATCGGACATCGCCCTTGCCAGCACGTCCTTGATGGCGAGATGCGGCACGGCTTCGGTGCCGGCCCGCACGCATTCTGCGACGAAGGTGTCGGTGTCGAACACGCCGCCCCCTGAGTAAAGCCACTGTACTACTCAAGAAGGTACAGTCACTGTACGATCCCGTCAATGGATTCCTTCGAGCTCGTGACGATTGTTCGCCGGCTGCACCAGGCGATTCGCGCGCAAGTGGCCGCGGAGCTTCTGGCCCGCGGGTACGACGACATCACGCCGGCACACATCTACGTCTTCCAGACACCCGGCCCCGACGGCCTGCGCCCCACGGAGCTGGCCCAGCGCACCCTGATGACCAAACAGGCGATGAACCACCTCCTGACGAGCTTGGAGGAACATGGCTACATCGAGCGCGTTGCCGCCGACGGCGACCGGCGAGCGCGCGTCCTCCGGCTGACCACCCGGGGACGGCGGCTCACGCAGACCATCCAGGACTGCGCAGCTCAGATCGAGCACCGATGGGAACAGGCACTCGGGGTCCAGCCCATGCGCGAGCTCCTCGCCGCGCTCAAGCAGCTCGACAACATCGGAACTGGACCTCCCTCGTCCGGTTAGCGGAGGTCAGTGCGCGCCGAGGACCGGACGATGTGATCGGTGTAGGCCGGTTCGTAGTACTCGGCGAACAGCTTGGCCACCAGCTCGCCGCGGCTGGACACCTCGACCTTGGCGAAGATGGCCTTCACGTGGTCGCGCACGGTGTGGGGTGAGAGGTGGAGCTCCCCGGCGATGTCGCCGGTCCCGGCCCCGCGCGCGATCAGGCGAGTGATCTGCTGCTCGCGATCGGACAGGTCGTACGCGTCGATGATGATCGGCGCGATCTCGGCGGGCTTCGCGGGCTCGATCACGACGGCGATCGTGCCGGACGCACCGGTCGCAGCGTCGAGGCAGGACGCGTGGCACACGAGCCAGGGGCCGCGCCGCGACTGCACCCGCGCCCGCGCCGTGCCATCACCGTTGCCGTGCACCACGGCCGCAGCCCGGAACACCGTGATGACCAGCCAGAGCGGTAGCTCGACCCCGAGATCGGTGTGGAGGTTCTCGTCGGGCGGCAGTTCGGCCAGCCACGCCCGGGCCTGCTCGTTAAGCGAGACGAGATCCCCGGCGACGTCGAAGAGCATGAGCCCGGGACGATCGTGCCGCACGAGGCCACCGAGCGCCTCGGCCGGGCGCACCCTGACGCGCAGTGCCTCGCCGATCGGCTCCGACAACCCGGCGACGAGAGCGGTCTCGCTCGTGCTGAACGCCGGGCGGCCGGGTCGGCGCCACAGCGTGAGCGCGCCCCAGGGCGTGTCACCGACACGCAACACCGCACGGAGCTCGTCGTCGAAGCCCAGGGGCTGCACGAACCTCCGGTAGCGCGGGCTCCGCTCGGGGTCCCCGGTGACGGCGCGCAGCGCGGCCGCCGGACGCTCGGCCCGCCCGAGCGCATCGAACCGGTTGACGTCCGCGTCGATGAACTCCCGCCGCCAGTGCTCCGAGCACTGCTCGGGCGTCACGTCGGGGAAGTCCTCGATCATGGTCGGCCCGGTGGGCAGCCCGCTCCCCGGGTCGGTGGACATCCAGGCCGCGGCGTCGAACGGCACGAGCCGCCGCAGTCCGGCTGAGACCTCGTCGAAGACCCCGACGGTGCCGTCCGCACGCCCCAACCGCCGCACGAGGTCGTCCCGGCGACGGTGAGTCTCGCGGGGCACCACCGCAGTCATGACGGACCAGTCTCGGAGGCGGCGCGGACGATCACAACCCCCCGATCGGGGGTTCCTGGGCGGCGGCTCGACGGCCTGCGAACCGGCGTTCCGAAGCGACGAAATCCGGCGCATCCGAACGCCGGAGCGACTCGGCCGGCGCATCCGAACGCCGGAACGACTCGGCCGGCGCCACCGGCCGCCGGAACGCAGCGAGCCGCGCGTCAGATCTCGGACTGGGCCTCGGCTACGAGCGCGGGAACGATCTCGGACAGCTCCTCGGGCGCCCAACGGGCGCCCTTGTCGACCGCGGGGCCCCGTTGCCAGCCGTGGGCCACGCCGATGCGGCCGCCGCCCACCAGGAAGACCTGCCCGGTCACGCCCCGCGACTCCGGGCTGCCGAGCCACACCACCAGCGGGGCCACGTTCTCCGGGGCGCTGTCATCGAACCCGCCGGGCCCGGGCCCGGACGCGGCGCGAGCGCCGCGGAGGTTCTCGGTCATGCGGGTCCGGGCGCCGGGGGCAATCGCGTTGACGGTCACGCCGTAACGGCCGAGCTCCTGTGCGGCAATGATCGTGAAGGCGGCGATGCCGGCCTTGGCGGCGCCGTAGTTCGTCTGACCGACGTTGCCGAAGATGCCCGACGTGGACGACGTGTTGACGATGCGGGCGTCCACCTCGTCACCGGCGCGAGACCGCTCCCGCCAGTGCTCGGCGGCGAAGTGGGCGGGCCCGAAGGTGCCCTTCAGGTGCACCTGGATCACCTTGTCCCACTCGCCCTCCGTCATGTTGACCAGCATCCGGTCGCGCAGGATGCCGGCGTTGTTGACCAGCACGTCCAGTCGGCCGTACGTCTCGAGCGCCGTACGCACGAGGCGCTCTGCGCCCGTCCACTCCGACACGTCGTCGCCGTTGGCGACGGCCTCGCCGCCGGCGGCCCGGATCTCGTCGACCACGGCCCCGGCGGGGCCGGTTGACGACCCGGTGCCGTCGACCTCCGCACCGAGGTCGTTCACGACCACGCTGGCACCCTGGCGGGCGAACTCCAGCGCATGCCCGCGTCCGATGCCGCGGCCGGCGCCGGTCACGATCGCCACACGGCCGCTGCAGATGCCGGTCATGCCGTCCCTCCCGCCCGGCTGCGAAAGCGCGCGCGCAGCACGCGCTTGTAGATCTTGCCGTTGTCCTGGCGGGGCAGCTCGTCGATGAACTCCACGGACTGCGGGCACTTGAAGTGGGCCAGGTTGGCGCGGCAGTGCTCGACCAGCTCGCCCGCCGTTTCGGGGGGCGGCGCCCGGCCGGGCTGCAGCTCCACGATCGCCACCACCCGCTCCCC
>Ga0081538_10004331_pt1 | contig 13111 bp, 11 predicted proteins | sample TabmetS5T2R1_FD_71022 | JGI IMG/M metagenome (GOLD analysis project Ga0081538, IMG submission 71022) | Tabebuia heterophylla rhizosphere microbial communities from the University of Puerto Rico - S5T2R1 | ecosystem: Host-associated > Plants > Roots > Rhizosphere ...
GAATGTCGGCTTCGGCCTCGCGCTCAAGAAGATGCCGCGACCGGAAATCGCGACACGTGTAGTTGAGGCGCTGCGCCTGGTGCGGCTGGAGGAGTTCGGCGAGCGCATGATCGACCGCCTGTCGGGCGGGCAGCAGCAGCGGGTGGCGCTGGCGCGCGCCCTCATCATGCGACCCAAGGGGCTGCTGCTCGACGAGCCGCTCGCCGCTCTCGATCTGAAGCTGCGTCATGCGATGCAGGAGGAGCTGCGGCGCATCCATGCGGAGATCGGCGGCACCTTCATCTTCGTCACCCACGATCAGACCGAAGCCTTCGCGCTCGCCTCGCGCATCGTGGTCATGAACGAAGGACGGATCGAGCAGGTCGGGGCGCCGCAGGACATCTATCTCGACCCGCGCTCGCTGTTCGTCGCGGACTTCGTCGGCGAGACCAATGTCCTTGCCGGCACGCGGCAGAACGGGTCGGTGCGGCTCGCCGCCGGAGCGAGCTTCCATGCGCCCGGTGCGGAAGGCGCCGTACGCGCCATCATCCGTCCGGAAGCCGTTCGGCAAGGCGCCGGCGAAATCACGGTCCAGGCGCAGATCACCGACGTCGTGTTCCTGGGGAACGCGCTGAAAATCATTGCGCGCCTGCCGTCGGGCGAGACCTTGTCCGCACGCGACCCGGATGTGCGGCGCTACGCCAGCTATGTGCGCGATGCCAGCGAGAACTTCGGCTGGTCCCTGGCCGACCAGCGCATCCTGGACGGCGCGCAATGACCGTGCGTCGGGACGCCTGGTTCCTGGCGCCCGCGCTGGCGATCGTGATCGTCATGCTGCTGGCGCCGATGGTGCTGCTGCTGGTCATCAGCTTCTGGAGCGTGCGCAGCTTCAAGCTGCAGCCGGATTTCACCTTCAGCGCCTGGGAGCGCTTCTTCGTCAATTACGGCGGCTTGACCCTCTATACGCTGCTGATCGGAATCGTCACGGCCGTGCTGTGCGTCGCCGTCGGCATGGCCTTCGCCTATGCGGTGCGGTTCAAGGCCGGCCGCTATGGCGACGCGCTGGTGATGGCCACCATGATCACCCTGTTCGGCGGCTACCTGGTCAAGATCTATGCCTGGAAATCGATCCTCGGCGCCGACGGCCTGCTCAACCAGGCCCTGATGAAGCTCGGCATCCTCGATGCGCCGGCGCCCTGGCTGCTCTATAGCCGCGGCGCCGTCATCGTGACGTTGATGCACTTCCTGCTGCCGTTCGCGATCCTTCCGCTCTATGCCGCCCTGCGCAACGTCCAGGTCGCGACGCTCGAGGCGGCGCGCGATCTCGGTGCGACGCCGACCCAGACCTTCTGGCGCGTGGTCGTGCCGCAGTGTCGCGCCGGCCTGTTCGCCGCCTTCGCCTTCATCTTCCTGCTGGCGGCCGGCGACTATGTGACGCCGCTGCTGATCGGCGGCACCTCCGGCAGCATGCTGGGCCAGTTCATCGCGCTCGAATTCTCGACCCGCTTCAACTGGCCGGCCGGCGCCGCCATGTCGTTCGGCCTGCTGAGCGCGAGCCTGCTCGTGCTCGCCGCCGGCTTCATGATCGTGCGGCGGAGGCCCGCATGAAGGGCCGCGACTCCGCCTGGCTGGTGGTGATGGCGCTGTGCCTTCTTTTCATGGTCGGACCGCTGGTGCTGGTGGTCCTGTTCTCCTTCGGGGCGAACACGTTGATCGGCTTCCCGATGGGCGGGCTCACCTTTTCCTGGTACGGCAAGCTGGTGGCGGACGAGGCGTTCCGCGATGCCGCCCGCATCAGCCTCGTGGTGGCGAGCAGCGTCGCGGTCCTCTCCACCATCACCGGCACGCTGGCCGCCTTCGCGCTCGGCCGGGCTCAGCCGAAATGGGCCCGCCCGGTCCTGGCCACGGTCTCCCTGCCGGTGCTGCTGCCGCCGCTGGTGGTGGCGATCGCGATCGTGGTGCTGGTGGTGCGCGGGCTAGGACTGCGGCTCGGCTTGCCGGTGGTGATCCTCGGCCATGTCTTGGTCACGCAGCCGTTCGTGATCCTGATCGTGATGGCGCGGCTGGCGAGCTTCGGCACCGCCAGCGTGGAGGCCGCGCGCGACCTCGGCGCCACGCGCTGGCAGGCCTTCCGTCTGGTGACGCTGCCGCAGATCAGCAGCGCCATCATCGGCGCGGCCTTGATCTCCGCCGCCATCTCGCTGGACGACTTCATCATCGCTTCCTTCACCATCGGCGGCGGCAACACGCTCTCGACCTTCGTCTGGGGCAAGCTGCGGACCACCCTCGACCCCTCGATCAACGCCATCGCCACCATCCTGCTGCTGTCCACCATCGGCATGTCGGTGCTGGCGCTGCGGCTGGCGCGCTACCGCGGATAGGGATTCGTGAGGTGTCGGACTCAGAACCCTGCGTTGCGGTGGTCCTTTGCTGTGATGTGACTCCGCGGCCTCCGGTATTGCCTGGGCGGAATGGAGTTTGCGCACGCCGCCAGCGCCATCGGAAGGATGAGCGGGGCGGCGCCCAGCCAGCGCAACAGACTGCGCCGTTCAGGCGAATGGCTTGGATCGTCGTGTGAGGTGGAGCTTGCCATCAGGCCGGCCTTCTCAAAGCCGGACCGAAAAGAAATGGCGCACCCGGCGAGATTCGAACTCACGACCTTTGCCTTCGGAGGGCAACGCTCTATCCAGCTGAGCTACGGGTGCTTGTCGGCCGGAGCGGCACCATACTCGACCCGCTCCCGTGCATCAAGCCTCGCCTCGTGTCGAAACTCCAAGACTATCAAGCAGTTGCAGGCGGCGTGTCGATATTGCCTCAGTCGGTCGATCCCGGGCTAAACCCGAGCCCTCCGCTGGCATAAATCCTTGTTTTCCATGAACGTTTGCACGTAGTCTGCGGTCCTAATCAAGCCCCGGCGAACGGGGTTCCTCGCAGGGAGGATCAACAACGTGCAACCGCTCCTGGCTGTCAGCCGCGTCATCGACGCGGTGACGGGCTTCATCGGTCATCACATCCGCTGGCTCATTCTCGCCGCCGTCCTGGTCAGCACCATCAACGCCATCATCCGCAAGCTGTTCGACATCAGCTCCAACGCCTGGCTGGAGATGCAATGGTACCTGTACGGCGCGGTCTTCATGCTGGCTGCCGCCTATGTGCTCCAGCGCAACGGCCATGTGCGGATCGACGTGATCTCGGGCCGGCTCGCCGAGCGCACCCGGCAGTGGATCGACCTCTTCTGCCACATCCTGATGCTGCTGCCGCTGGTGCTGGTGATGATCTGGCTTGGCCTGCCGTTCGTGATCGAATCCTACCAGAGCCAGGAAATATCCACCAACGCCGGCGGCCTCATCATCTGGCCGTCGAAGCTGTTCATCCTGGCGGGCTTCATCCTGCTTCTGTTCCAGGCGATCTCGGAGATCATCAAGCGCATGGGCTTTCTCTCCGGCGCGCTGAAGGAGCCTGAGCCCGAAGCGACCCATGGCATCACACCCGAGGACCTCGGCGTACACGGAGGTCCGCAGAAATGATCGAGCTCATCGCCCATAACCTTGCGCCGATCATGTTCGCGTCGCTGATCATCTTTCTGCTGCTGGGTTATCCGGTCTCCTTCTCGCTCGCCGCCAATGGTCTCCTGTTCTTCTGGATCGCGGTCGAGCTCTCGCCCTATTCGAACGAGATTCGCCTGTCCTGGCCGTTGCTCCAGACGCTGCCCATCCGCGTGCTCGATGTGATGCGCAACGACACGCTGCTGGCGATCCCCTTCTTCACCTTCATGGGCATCATTCTCGAGAAATCGGGGATGGCGGAGGATCTGCTGGACACCGTTGGGCAGCTGTTCGGTCCGATCCGCGGCGGATTGGCCTATGCCGTGATCCTGGTCGGCGCGCTGCTGGCGGCCACCACCGGCGTCGTCGCGGCTTCGGTCATCGCCATGGGCCTGATCTCGTTGCCGATCATGCTGCGCTATGGCTACGACCGGCCGATGGCGACCGGCGTCATCGCCGCCTCGGGAACGCTGGCACAGATCATCCCGCCGTCGCTGGTGCTGATCGTGCTGGCCGACCAGCTTGGCCGTTCGGTGGGCGACATGTACGCCGGCGCGCTCGTCCCGGGCCTGATTCTGACCGGCCTCTACTGCCTCTACGTTTTCATCGTCAGCATCGTTCGTCCGTCGAAAGTGCCGGCGCTGCCGGCGGAAGTGCGCACCCTCGGCGGCGGCGTGATGTCGCTGGTGATCGCGCTGGCGATCGGCGTCGTCATCGCCCTGGCAGCGAACTACCTGCTGCAGGACCGGATCGAGAACGGCGCCGCGATCTGGGCAGCCACCATCGCGGTCGCGTTGGTCTATTTCGCGGCGGTGTTTGACAAGCTGCTGGGCATCGGCGTGCTGTCGCGCCTTGCGCAGCAGGTCATCATCGTCCTCATCCCGCCGCTGGCGCTGATCTTTCTGGTGCTCGGCACCATCTTCCTCGGCATCGCGACGCCGACGGAAGGCGGCGCGATGGGCGCGACCGGCGCCCTCATCCTTGCTTTTGCCAAGCGCCGGCTCGACTTCAAAACCATGAGCGACGCGCTGGAGGCGACGACGCGCCTCGCCTGCTTCGTGATGTTCATCCTGATCGGATCGCGCATCTTCTCGCTGACCTTCTACGGCATCAATGGCCATATCTGGGTGGAGGAGCTGTTCACAGCGCTGCCGGGTGGCGAGTGGGGTTTCCTGGTCGCCGTCAACATCCTGGTCTTCGTCCTCGGATGCTTCATCGATTTCTTCGAGATCGCCTTCATCGTGGTGCCGCTGCTGGCGCCGGTCGCCGCCAAGTTCGGCATCGACCTGGTCTGGTTCGGCGTCATCCTGGGCGTCAACATGCAGACCAGCTTCCTGACGCCGCCTTTCGGCTTCGCGCTGTTCTACATGCGCTCGGTGGCGCCGGTCGCGGCCTGGTTCGACAAGGTCAGCAAGAAGACGATCGCCGGCGTCAGCACCGTGCAGATCTATCGCGGTGCCGTGGCCTTCATCATCCTGCAAGCGATCATGATCGCGGTCGTCCTATTGTTCCCGCAGCTGTCCATTCCCGACGCCGGACCGGCGGTCGATCCATCGACCATCGAGATCGAGTTGCCTCCGCTCGGCGGCGAGGGCGAAGGCCAGCCGGAGCTGCCGCCATTGGATCTCGGCCCGCCCCCCGAGATCAATCCGCAGTGACCACAAACGGAAAGGGCCCCTTGCGGGGCCCTTTCTTCATGCAGTCGACGTGGACTACAGCACCTTCTTGCGCTGCTGGCCCATCATGAAGGTGTCGTAGGTGTGCTCGGACACCTGGAACCACAGATACTGGTCGGCCCGGAACGCCTTCATCGACTCGTACACCTTCTTGAAGGCCGCGTTCGTGGCCATCACCTCATCGTAGGTCTCGTTCGCCGCCTTGAACGCCGCTTCCATCACGTCCTGTGGATACGGCCGCAGCTTGGCGCCGCCGGCCGCCAGCTTTTTGAGCGCCGCCGGATTTTTCGCGTCGTAGCTCGCCATCATGTCGCAATTGGCCGCCTGCGCCGCCGCCTGAACGATCGATTGGTAGGATTTCGGCAGCTCGGCCCACTTGGCGGTATTCACCAAGGTATGAAGCATCGGACCGCCTTCCCACCAGCCGGGATAGTAGTAGAACGGGGCGACCTTGTTGAACCCGAGCTTCTCGTCGTCATAGGGGCCGACCCATTCGGCCGCATCGATGGTGCCCTTCTCGAGCGAAGGATAGATGTCGCCGCCGGCGATCTGCTGCGGCACCACGCCGAGCTTGGAGATCACCTTGCCGCCGAATCCGCCGATGCGCATCTTGACGCCCTGCAAATCGGCAACGGACTTGATCTCCTTTCGGAACCAGCCGCCCATCTGCGCGCCGGTGTTGCCGCACGGGAAGCCGATCAGGTTGTGGCCGGCCCAGAATTCGTTCATGAGATCGATGCCGCCGCCGTAATACATCCAGGCGTTCTGCATGCGGCAGTTGAGGCCGAACGGCACGGCGGTGCCGAGGGCGAAGGTCGGATCCTTGCCCCAGTAGTAGTAGGTCGCCGTGTGGCACATCTCGATCGAGCCCTTGCTCACCTCGTTGGCTGCTTCGAGGCCTGGGGCGATTTCGCCGGCGGGGAAGACCTGGACCTGGAACTTGTTGTCGGTGGCTTCGGCGACAAACTTCGAGAAGGTCTCGGCCGCCCCATAGATCGTGTCCAGGCTCTTGGGGAAGCTCGAGGTCAAGCGCCACTTGATGTCGGGCGCGCTCTGCGCGATCGCGGGCGCGGCGATGGTCGTAGCGGCTGCCGCGGCGCCAAGACCGGCGGTCGCGATGAATGTACGTCTCTTCATAGTATCCGGATCCTCCCTGGATGACGGGGTGCGCACTCCCGGCGCTGTTCCCCTTGCTCAACACTTTTTCCTCTGGGGCGGCCGCCAGCCGCGCCGCCTGGAATCCCAGGCCCGCCTAGCTAACCCATCAGTGCTGACAAAAACAAGGAGGATGCGACGCAACAGGTGTTGCACCGCACCCAGACCAAGGACTCGCGCCTACCGCAGGTCCGACCTCAGCGCCGCCGTCTCAGAGCGGACTTAGCCCCGCGCGATATATTCGCGCAGCGACTGGCTTTCCGCTTCGGCTTCCTCGACCTTCATCTTCACGACGTCGCCGATCGAGATCATGGCGACAATCTTGCCGCCCTGGCGCACCGGCAAGTGGCGGAAACGCCGCTCGGTCATCATCGCCATCGCCTCATCCACCGTATCCTCCGGCGCGCAGCAGGTGACCTCCTTGGTCATCAGCTCCGCAATCGGCTTGGCCAGAACGTCCGCACCCTTGACGCCGACCGCCCGGATAATATCGCGCTCCGAAATGATCCCCGCGATATCGCCGTTGGGTTTCAGCACCAGCAGGGCGCCGATGCGCTCGCGCGTCAGGACCTCCGCTGCATGCTGCAGGGTTTCGTCAGGGGCAACGGAGATCAGCCGGTGTGGTTTGCCGTGTAAGATACTTGCGATGGTCATGCACTGCCTCCTTTCGCCAATCGCGAAAGCGGGCCCCGATCCCGCAGACCAGGGCAAATCTTAAGACCAATGGCGGAGAGCGGCAAGCAAATGCCAGCGTGCATTCCCGGATAATGAGGCGTAGCATAACCCCATGACGGCAAAGCAAACCCTGCCCGATCCGCACACCCTGGGCCTGCAGGCCCTGGCTTGGCTGGCGAGCGATGAGGAGCGCCTGGTGCGGTTTCTCAACCTCAGCGGCCTGACGCCGCGGGGCTTGCGCGCCACTGCGACCCATCCGGAATCGCTCGGCGCGGTGCTCGATTACCTGCTGGCGTGGGAGCCGCTGCTGATCTCTTTTTCCGAGGAGCTCGGCGTCGCTCCGGAAATCATCGCGCATACCCGCCAGAAGCTGCCGGGCGCGCCCCTGCTGAACTGAGCCGCCAGATCAGTCTCCGTTGATCGATCTGTCTTCGCCGCGCTTGTCGGCGCCGCTCGGCAGCGGCGCGGCGGGATCGCGCATCCACGCCGCCATGTCGTCATAAACCGTATACTGGTTGAAGTCGCGCAGCAGCAGGTGATAGCCGCGCGGATAGATCGCGATGCGGCCCTGCTCCGGCGGCATCTCGCGGAAATGCGGCAGCGCCTTGTTGACGGCGCTGCGGTCGAGGATCCCCTCGCGCTCGCCGAACAGCAGCAGCCAGCGCGGTTTCTCCAGCTTGGCCGCAGCCTCGAACGCATGGCTCATCAGGTTCACCAGGCCATAGGCGGTGTCGATCCTGGTCTGCTTGATGACCAGCGGGTCGCGCGCCAGGTCGCGCAGCGCCGCGCGGTTGCTGGACGCCTTGGCGTGCACGCCGGTCGGCACCACCGTCACCCACGGAATGAAGTGTGCCGCGCCCTCGGTGATCTTGAGTGCCAGCGGCGACAGGGTCTGCCAACCCCACACCGCCGGCGCCGCCAGGATCATACCGTCGGCGACCGGCGGGTCGTCGCCCACCGCCGCCGTCATGACCACCGCGCCACCCATGCTTTCGCCCAGCAGGAACAGCGGCAAATCAGGATGCTTGGCCTTGATCAGGCGCGCCGCGACCCGGAGGTCGTCGATCATCTGCTTCTCGCCGGCCCAGATGCCGCGCTCGGGTGTTTGGCCAAACCCGCGCTGATCGTAGGCGTAGAAGATGAAGCCGCGCCGCGCCATGCCCTTGCCCGGCGCCGCGAAGCCCTTGGAGTAGTCGTTGAACCCATGCAACGCCAGGATCACCGCCTCCGCCGGCCGGTCCCACGGGTACCAGACGCGCAGCGGCAGGTCGGCGCCGTCGGCCATGTGGAGCGCGATCTCGTGACCGTCATTCTCGACGATCCGCGGCTGATCCACCGGCGGCCCGATCTCCTGCATCCGCGGCGCACAGGCGGCGAGCAGCAAGGGCAGGAGGATGAGAGCCGCGAATCTGGCTAGCATGACAGCCGGCTCATGCGCCGCCCTCATTCGCCACTCGGACCTCGGCGCGTGAGTTGCAGGAAGATGTCCTCGAGATCGGTTTCGACTGTGGTCAGGTCCGCGATCTCCAGCTGGCTCGCCCGCACCTGATCCAAAATGTCCGAGACCCTGGTCTCCGATGGCCGGTAGCGCAGCTTCAGCTGGTGTGGCGCGCCGCCTTCGACCAGCCAGCGCTTGAGGCTCTCCGGCACCGCCGTGATGTCGCGCGCCAGGGTGAGGACAAGCTCCTTGCTGTCGACCCGCGCCAGCAAATCCTCCTTGCTCTCGCAGGCGATCACCTTGCCGTGGTTGATGATGGCGATGCGGTCGCACAGCTCCTCGGCCTCTTCCAGGTAGTGCGTGGTCAGCAGCACCGTCACGCCCTGGCGGTTCAGCTCCCGCACATAGCCCCACAACTGCTGGCGCAATTCGACGTCGACGCCGGCGGTTGGCTCGTCCAGCACCAGCACCGGCGGATTGTGCACCATCGCCTTCGCCACCATCAGGCGCCGGCGCATGCCGCCCGACAACGTGCGGGCATAGGAGCCGGCCTTGTCCGACAGGGCGAGCGCCCGCAGCAGCTCTTCGGTGCGCCGCTCCGCCTTCGGCACGCCATACATGCCGGCCTGGATGTCCAGGAGCTGCGCCGGCGTGAAGAATGGGTCGATGTTCAGTTCCTGCGGCACGATGCCGATCGCCGCCGCCGCATGGCGCGGATCGCGGTCGAGGTCGATATCCCAGATGTTGACTGTGCCCGCGGTCTTGATCACCAGCTGGGCGAGGATATTGATGAGGGTCGACTTGCCCGCCCCGTTCGGACCCAGCAGCGCGAACAGGCTGCCGCGCGGAATCTCCAGGTCCACCTGGTCCAGCGCCCGCTTCGGCTGTGCCGTGCCGTTGGACGGGGCATAGACCTTGGTCAGGCCGCGGATGGAGACGGCGGATTGGGGCAGGGCAGGCGGGTTGGGCACTGTTTGGGCTGCGGTGCGCGGCGGTTGATTCACCGATGGGCGCATGGGTATCATCCGCCCGAAATGGGGTCAACGCCGGGTCCATGAGGGGCTCCAAGTTGGCCCCTCTCTTACGAAAATCCCGCGAAGTTGGATGAAAATGGAACCGTTCGAGATCATTCCCGTCGAAACCACCACGGTCGCCTGCGACGGCGGCGACGGGCCGCTGGGGCACCCGCGCGTCTATCTTACCCTCAGCAAGGATGGGGAGATCGAATGCCCCTATTGCAGCCGCAAATACGTGCTGAAAGAGGGTGCGAAGGTCGCCGCCCATTGATCCTGACGGTAAAAGCCGTCCATTCGCCTAATCTGGCGTTTAGAGTGGCGTAGAGAAGGGCGGCGCAATGTCCAAACCCAAGCATGTCTATCTGGTCGACGGCTCCGGCTATATTTTCCGGGCCTTCCACGCGCTGCCGCCGCTGACGCGCTCGGACGGCACGCACGTCAATGCCGTGCTCGGCTTCACCAACATGCTGCTGAAGCTGCTGGAAGAGACCGATGCCGACCATATCGGCGTCATCTTCGATGCCGGCCGCACCAGCTTCCGCAATGAGATCTACGCCGAATACAAGGCCAACCGGCCGGACGTGCCGCCGGAGCTGATCCCGCAATTCGGCATGGTGCGCGAGGCGACCCGCGCCTGCAACGTCGCCTGCGTCGAGATGGAAGGCTTCGAGGCCGACGACATCATCGCGACCTATGCCTGCCGCGCCAAGGAGGCCGGCGCCGACGTCACCATCGTGTCCTCCGACAAGGACCTGATGCAGCTGGTGAACGACAAGGTCCGCATGCTGGACCCGATCAAGAACAAGCCGATCTCCTTCCCCGAGGTGCAGGAGAAGTTCGGCGTCACGCCCGACAAGGTGATCGACATCCAGGCGCTGGCCGGCGATTCCACCGACAACGTGCCGGGCGTTCCCGGCATCGGCGTCAAGACCGCGGCCGAGCTCATCAACACCTATGGCACCCTGGAAGAGCTGCTGAACCGCGCCGGCGAGATCAAGCAGCCGAAGCGGCGCGAGAACCTGCTCGCCAATGCCGAGCTGGCGCGCATCTCCAAGAAGCTGGTGACGCTGAGCTGCGATGTGAAGGTCGACACGCCGCTCGAAGGGCTGGAGCGGCGCAAGCTCGACGTCCAACGCCTGCTCGAGTTCGTGAAGGCCAACGAGTTCCGCGCGCTCGCGACGCGCGTGATGGCGCGCCACGGTGGCGAGGGCAATGGCGCGGGGCCGAAGATCGACACCGCGCCGCCGGCTCCGCCGTCGGTCGCCAGCACCTCGCTAGCCGCCGCGCCCAAGGCGGAGCTGCCGGCGCTCCCGGCCGCCGTGCCGTTCGATCTCAGCAAGTACGAGCTGGTGCAGGACAATGCGACGCTGGAGCGCTGGGTGCGCGAAGCGCGCGCGCAAGGGTCCGTCGCCTTCAGCACCCGGACGACCTCGTCCCACGTCATCAAGGGCGCGCTGTGCGGCGTCGCGCTGGCGCTGGCGCCCGGCAAGGCCTGCTACGTGCCGCTGGACCACGGATCGGGCGGCGATCTCCTCGGCGGTCAGCGCCCGAAGCAGGTGCCGATGACCGAGGCGCTCGCGCTCCTGAAGCCGCTGCTCGAAGACCAGTCGGTCATGAAGATCGGGCACGACATCAAGTTCGATGTCTGCGTCATGACCAAATACGGTATCGCGCTCGCACCGATCGACGATGCCATGCTGATCTCATACGCGCTGGAAGGCGGCGCGCATAGCCAGGACCTGGACGAGCTGTCCGCGATCAACCTCGACCACAAGCCGATTGCCGTCGGCGATGTGTGCGGCACCGGCAAGGCCGCTGTGAGTTTCGACAAGGTGCCCCCGGAGAAGGCGCTGACCGTTGCCGCCGAGAAGTCCGACGTGTCGCTGCGCCTGCATCATGTCCTGAAGCCGCGCCTGGCGCAGGAACGCCTGCTCACCTTGTACGAGACCATCGAGCGGCCACTGGTTCCGGTCGTGGCCGCGATGGAGGTGGCTGGCATCAAGGTCGACTCCAAGGCCTTGCAGGCGCTCTCCACCGATTTCGCCGGCCGCATCGCGCAGATCGAGCGCGAGATCCATGACATCGCCGGGTCCGAGCTCAATCCCGGTTCGCCCAAGCAGTTGGGCGAGGTGCTGTTCGACAAGCTGAAGCTGCCCGGCGGCAAGAAGGGCAAGACGGGTGCCTACGGCACCGGCGCCGACATCCTGGAGGAGCTGGCGCTCACCTCCGGCCACCCGCTGCCGCAGAAGATCCTGGACTGGCGCCAGCTGACCAAGCTCAAGAGCACCTACACCGACACGCTGCAGAACGAGATCGATCCGACCACCGGCCGCGTGCACACGTCCTATGCACTGGCGCTGACGCCGACCGGCCGCCTGTCATCGAGCGATCCCAACCTGCAGAACATCCCGGTGCGGACGGAAGAGGGGCGCAAGATCCGCAATGCCTTCGTGGCGGAGAAGGGACACAAGCTGGTCTCGGTCGATTACTCGCAGATCGAATTGCGCCTCGCCGCCGACATGGCCGACATCCCGGCGCTGCGCGACGCCTTCCGCGAAGGCAAGGACATCCACGCCATGACCGCGAGTCAGGTGTTCGGCGTGCCCGTCGAGGGCATGGACCCGATGGTGCGCCGCAGAGCGAAGGCGATCAATTTCGGCATCATCTACGGCATCAGCGCCTTCGGCCTCGCCGCGCAGCTCGGCATCCCGCAAGCCGAGGCGCGCGACTATATCGGCGCCTACATGGCGCGCTACCCCGGCATCCGCGAATACATGGAGGTCACCAAGAAGTTCGCGCGCGAGCACGGCTATGTGGAGACCCTGTTCGGCCGCCGCTGCCACGTGCCCGGCATCAACGACAAGAACCCCGCCAAGCGCAGCTACATGGAGCGCGCCTCGATCAATGCTCCCCTGCAAGGTACCGCCGCCGACATCATCAAGCGCGCCATGATCCGCATCCCGCCCGCGCTCGCGGAACGTGGCTTGAAGGCGAAGATGCTGCTCCAGGTGCACGATGAACTGGTGTTCGAAGTGCCCGATGCCGAGGTCGAGGAGCTCTCAACCGTCGCCCGTGCCATCATGGAAAAAGCCCACGAACCTGCCCGCAAGCTCGCCGTCCCGCTGACCTGCGAAGCCGGCGCCGGCAAGAACTGGGCGGAGGCGCATTAGAAAGCGAGGTATTTTTGCCATGGGTCTTGATCTCGTCGTGGAAGGCTGCGCCAAGCCCGATCATGAGCGCGAATGGCGTCAGCTCCTGGAACGGTATTTCGCCGATGAGGAACTGTCGGAAGAGGAGATAGAGCGCTTCCAGGAGATTTCTGTTCCAGCTTATGAGCGCATCGGTGCGCCGAGGGTGGGGCAAGACGACGCCGCGAACAAATGGGCAATCGAAACCGAAGAGGCGAGAACGCCCGGTGAGATCGCCGCTGCGTTGGAGGAGTGGGACGGCTATTATGCCGTCCATCTCGTTACATGCGATGGCGTTCCCAAATACTCCAACGGTGGTTCGTACGAAGGTGTCGACGAAACGAGCTTCCGTGGCGCCTTCCTGGAAATCTGCCCGGACGTCATCGCCGAAGACTTGTTGAATGAAGCATGGGAGCACAAGTTTCCCGAACAAGCGCTC
>Ga0081538_10004332_pt1 | contig 13110 bp, 15 predicted proteins | sample TabmetS5T2R1_FD_71022 | JGI IMG/M metagenome (GOLD analysis project Ga0081538, IMG submission 71022) | Tabebuia heterophylla rhizosphere microbial communities from the University of Puerto Rico - S5T2R1 | ecosystem: Host-associated > Plants > Roots > Rhizosphere ...
GCCACACGAGGAGGTGTCGCAGCCGACGTTGGTCCCGGTGAGGCCGAGGTTCTCCCGGAGGAAGTAGACGAGCAGCAGGCGAGGCTCGACCTCAGCCTCGCGCCGGACGCCGTTTACGGTAAGAGCGATGCGCCTCAAGGGCCACCTCCGTCCCCTTCGACTGGATCGGGGAGCCAGGGAACGTCGCCCCCGACCAGCCCCCCGGACCCGCCGAACGCTCAGCCGACAATGGTCGAACGTGCTGCACAATAGCATCGGCCCGATGCGTGGAAAATGCTGGGTTTTCCAGGGGGCTATGCTGGCGGGTACACCGACGGAGGGGAGCGCATGCGCGACGTGCTCGACGCGATCGAGGGTTGGCGGGCCGAGGGCCACCGGGTCGCCCTGGCCACCGTGACCAAGGTCAAGGGGTCGGCGCCGCGGCCCCCGGGCGCCAAGATGGCCGTCAGCGACGACGGCCGCTGGGTCGGCAGCGTCTCCGGCGGCTGCGTCGAGGGCGCGGTGCTGGAGGAGGCCGGCCGGGTCCTGGCCGGCGAGCCGGCCCACCTGGTCACCTTCGGCATCACCGACGAGATGGTCTGGGACGTGGGCCTGGCCTGCGGCGGGATCATCGACGTGTTCGTCGAGCCCCTCCCATAGATCATGGGGGACCGGCGGGGTTCGGGGAACCCCAGAGGGACGCCCCGATGAACAAGTTGCCATGGGAGCCCGTCCGCGACCTGGTCAAGGCCGACCGGCGGGGGGCCCTGGTGACGATCGTGGCCGGGCCCGGGCTGGGGGCCAAGCTGCTGGTCACCCCGGACGCGGCCGAGGGGTCGCTGGGCGACCCGGCGCTGGACGAGACGGCCACCCTGATCGCCCGGGAGCTGCTGCCCGGCGAGGAGGCGGCCGTCCGCGAGGTCGACGGCCGCGAGCTGTTCTTCGACGTCTACGCGCCCCAGCCGCGGCTGCTGATCGTGGGGGCGGTCGACTTCGCCGCCGCCCTGGCCCGGCTGGCCCGCTTCACCGGCTTCAAGGTCAGCGTGATCGACGCCCGCGAGCGGTTCGCCACCACCGAGCGGATCCCCGACGCCGACGAGGTGGTGGTCGCCTGGCCGCAGGAGTACCTGGCCGCCAACCCGCCCGACGACGCCACCTACGCGGCCGTGCTCACCCACGAGCCGCGCTTCGACGACCCCACCCTGACCGCCCTGCTGCGCAGCCCGGTGGCCTACATCGGGGCCATGGGCAGCCGCCGGGCCCACGCCGAGCGGCTGGAGCGGTTGCGCGAGGCCGGCTTCGGCGACGGCGACATCGCCCGCATCTCCGGCCCCATCGGCCTCGACATCGGGGCCAAGTCCCCCGAGGAGACGGCGGTGTCGATCCTGGCCGAGGTGATCGCGGCCCGCCACGGCCGCCGCGGCGGGCCCCTGTCCGAGCGCACCGCCCCGGTGCACTCGATCCGGGAGCGGGGCGAGCTGTAGGTGGGCCCGGTGCTGGCGGTGGTGCTGGCCGCGGGCGGGTCGACCCGGATGGGCCGGCCCAAGCAGCTGGCCGAGCTGGAGGGGCGGCCGCTGCTGGCCCACGCCCTGGCCGCCCTGGACGAGGCGCCGGTGGACCGGGTGGTGGTGGCGCTGGGGGGCGCCGCCACCGAGGTGCTGGACCGGGTCGAGCTGGGCCGGGCCGAGCCGCTGGTGGTGGAGGGCTGGGCCGCCGGCATGGGCCACGTCCTGGCGGCCACCCTGGCCCGGGCCGGCGGCGACTGGGCGGCGGTGGTGGTGCTGCTCGGCGACCAGCCGCTGGTCCCGGGCCGGGCGGTGGCCCGGCTGGTCGAGGCCTGGCGGGCCGGGGCCGGCCCGGTGGTCACCGCCACCTACGGCGGCCGCCCCGGCCATCCCAAGCTGTTCGACCGTCGCCTCCGGCCCGACCTGCTCCGCCTGACCGGGGACACCGGCGCCCGCGACCTGGTCGCCGCCCACCCCGACTGGGTCCACCGGGTCGAGGTCGGCGACCTCGGGAGCGACGCCGACGTGGACGTCGAGGCCGACCTGGACCGGGTCGGCGCCATGCTCACCAGCAGGAGGGTCTCATGAGGATCGAGAACACGGTCGAGGTCGACGCCCCTCTGGACCGGGTCTGGGCGCTGGTCAACGACATCCCCCGGGTCGCCCCCTGCATGCCAGGGGCCGCCCTCACCGGCGTGCTCGACGACAAGACCTACGAGGGCACGGTGGCGGTCAAGCTCGGCCCGCTGCGCATGTCCTACAAGGGCAGGGTCACCGTCGACGAGGTCGACGACGACGCCCACAGCGCCCGCCTCACCGCCAGCGGCAAGGACACCAAGGGCGCGGGCACCGCCAAGGCCAGCGTCGAGACGCGCCTCGAGCCCGCCAGCGACACCAGGACCCGCCTCCACGTCACCAGCGACGTCCAGCTCACCGGCAAGGTCGCCTCCTTCGGCCGCGGCGGCGCCATCAACGACGTCGCCACCCGCCTCTTCGGCCAGTTCGCCGACTGCCTCCGCGCCACCCTCGAGGGAGAGGGATCCGCCGCGGCCACGGCCGCCGGCACCGCCGCGGAGACGGGCTCGGACACCGCCGCGGCAACGGCCCCGAAGGCCGCCGCCGCCACCGGCCTGGGCGGCCCCACCCCAACCGCCCCGGGAACGGCCGAAGCAACCGCTCCGGGAGCCGCCCCCGCCGCATCGGCCGAAGCGACCGCCGCGGGAGCCGCCCCCGCCACGTCGGCCGAAGCGACCGCCGCGGGGGCCACCTCCGCCACGTCGACCGAAGCGACCGCCGCGGGGGCGGCCTCCGCCACGTCGGCTGGCGCTGCCCCGCCGTCGGAACCAGTCGCCGCGGGCGACGGGACGACCACCGCGGGCGCGGGCGCGGCCGCCGCGCTGCCCGCGACCCCGCCCCCCCGGGCGGCCGAGGCCCTCGACGCCGGCAGCCTCGTCGGCACGGTGATCAAGGGCCGCCTCCGGGCCTTCTTCGCGGCCATCGCCGGCTTCTTCCGCCGCCTCTTCGGCCGCCGCCGGAACGGCTGACCAACCCCGGCCCCGAGGCCGGCCACAGGACCGCCCCCCCTCCCGGCTGGGCCTTTGTCAGGAGTAGCGGGTCACGTACCCCCGCCGCCGGAACAGGCGCAGCATCCAGGCCACGAACCACAATGCGGCGGCCGTCGCCACCAGCGTCCCCACGGCGGCCAGGGCCAGCTCCCCCCACGGCACCGGCCCGCCGTCGATCAGGTCGCGACCGGCCGCGAACGCATGGGTGGTGGGCAGCAGCTCCGAGATCGGCTGGATGAACGCGGGCAGGGCCTCGACCGGGTAGAAGACCCCGCCCAGCGGCATCACCACGAACATGATCCCCCAGGCCAGGGCCTCGGCCCCGTTGCCGAAGCGCAGGATCAGGCCGACCACGAACAGGGCGATCGCCCACCCGCCCATGAGCAGGATGGCGATCACCGGCAGCAGGGCGAGCCCGAGGGCGGTGACGTCGAAGGCGTAGAGGGCGTAGGCGGCCAGGGCCACCACCCCGACCCCCATGACCAGCTTGGCCAGCCCGAACAGGGCGATCCCGGCGACCAGCTCCAGCTCCCTGAGCGGCGTCACCATCAGGCCGAGCAGGTTGCGCGACCAGGTCTCCTCCATGAAGCCGGTGGAGACGGCGATCTGCGCCTGGTAGACGACGTGCCAGAGCACGATCCCGGAGAGCAGGTAGGCGACCCCGGCCTGGCCGGCCGAGTCCGGCCCGCCCTGGGCGACGAAGTACACCCCGAGGGAGCCGAACAGCACCGTGTCCACGATCGGCCACACGGTCACGTCGAACAGCCGGTGGGGGCTGCGGTACAGCACGTAGGCGTGGCGCCGGGCCACCGCCAACATGCGCAGCCAGGGCGCCAGCTCCCGCGGCACCCGGGCCACCCCGCCCGTCTGCGCGCCCGACGCGGTCATGGTCGCAGCCCCTCGGCGTGCTCGCTGGCCTGGCGCTCGGAGGCCAGGTGGAGGAAGACCTCCTCGAGGTCGTCGCGGCCGAAGCGGGCCGCGACTTCGTCCGGGGGGCCGTCGGCGGCCACCCGGCCGGCGGACAGAAACACCACCCGCTCGGCGATCCGCTCCACCTCGAGCATGTTGTGGCTGGTGACCAGCATGGCCGTGCCCCGCTCGTCGCACAGCTCGGCCAGGCCGGCGCGGACCCGCAGGGCCACGTCGGGGTCGAGGCTGGCCGTCGGCTCGTCCAGGACCAGCAGCTCCGGGTCGTGCATGGTCGCCTTGACGATGCCGACCAGGGTCTTCTGGCCGGAGGAGAGCTCGGTGCCCATGGCCCTGGCCAGGTGCGGGATGCCGAAGCGCTCCAGGCCGCGTCGGGCCTGGGTGTCGGGGTCGGCCAGGCCGTAGAGCTGGCCGTACATGCGCAGGTACTCGCCGACCCGCAGCCGCTCGGGCAGGGGCAGGTAGCCGGCCGCGAAGCCGACGAGGGCCATGGCCGCGCTGCGGCCCCTGGGCAGCCGGTGGCCGACGATCTCGACCGTGCCGCCGTCCGGCTCGACCACGCCCAGGCACATCAGCAGGGTGGTGGTCTTGCCGGCCCCGTTGGGCCCGAGCAGGGCGACCCGCTCGCCCCGGCGCACGGTCAGGTCGACGCCGTCGACGGCCCGGCCGCGGCGGTACGTCTTCTCGAGGCCGCGGGCGCGGAGGACGTCGCTCATGGCTCCCAGTGTCCCAGCCGCCCCCGTCGGCCCGCCACCGGATATCCCCAGCTTGTACGGTCCTTGGCGGCGCGGGAGGATGAGGTTATGAGCGAGGAGCTGGCCAGCCGTCACTGCGTGGCCTGCAGGCCGGGCACCCCGACCATCGCCGAGGAGCGGGCGGTCGAGTACGAGGCCCAGCTGGACCCGTCCTGGGCCCGGGAGGGCCTGGTGCGGCTCCGGCGCGAGCTGGACTTCCCCAACTTCCGGGACGCCTTCGGCTTCGTGGCCCGCCTGGCCCTGCTGGCCGAGGCCGAGGGCCACCATCCCGACATCGAGCTCGGCTGGGGCCGGGTCGCGGTCACCCTCACCACCCACGCCGCCGGCGGCCTCACCGACAACGACTTCATCCTGGCCGCCAAGCTCGACCGGCTCTGACCCTCAGGCGTAGCTGCCGCGCAGGACCGCGCGGTCCGAGCGGGACGGGTCGCCGTCGGCCGGCTCCAGGGTGACGGCGATGGCCCGGTACCGGGCGGCGACGTCGGCGGGGAGGCTCCAGATGCCCTCGCCGTTGGGGGCCAGGACGCCGACCGGGAACTCGTCGCCGGCCCCGTCGACCAGCCAGACCTCGTAGTAGGCGCCGGCCGGGGGGCGGGGCAGGCCGCGGGCGGACATGGTCATGAGCTGGTCGTCGCCGTCGCCCCGCATGCGGGCCTCGGCGGTGGCCGGGCCGGCGCCGGGGGCGGCGAGGGCGACCGTCTGACCTCGGCCCGGGTCGCGGTCGCGGCCCATGGTCAGGCCGCCGACCCCGAGGGCCAGGGCGAGCGCGACCGCGGCCGCCCCCAGCAGCCACCGGGACCGGCGCCGGCGGTCGCGCAGGAGGGACCGGGGGGGCTCGGGGGGGCGGAACGCGCCCCCCGGATGGATCGGGACCTCGGGGAACCGCAACCGGGAGGCGTCCCGCAATGCCGACGAGGCCACGGCCACCGCGGCCAGGTCGCGGCGGCAGGCGTCGCAGGCGGCCAGGTGGCGGTCGACCTCGACCGCGGTGGCCGGTGGCAGCTCCCCGAGCAGGAGCCCGGGCAGCTCGTCCTGGGGATGGCGCCCGGTCGCCGCCGTCACCGCTCAGCCCACCCCACCGAGGAGGTCGGCCAGGCGCCGCAGGCCGCGGAAGGCCCGGGCCTTGACGGTGCCCAGCGGCACCCCGAGGCGCTCGGCGATCTCGGTCTGGGTGAGCTCGCCGAAGTAGGCGAGGGTGAGCACCTCGCGCTGCTCCCTGGGCAGGCGCTCCAGCGCCCCGCGCACCTCGCTCGCCCGGGCGTAGCGCTCGGCCAGCTCCCGGCCGTCGTCTCCGGCGATGTCGCGCAGCTCCTCGATCGGGACCACGTTGGCATGCCTGCGGCGGAGCTGGTCGATGGCCCGCTTGCGGGCGATCGCGAGCACCCACGCCTCGAGGCTGCGGTCGGGATCGTAGCGATCCCGGTTCTTCCACACCTCGTAGAACACACGTTGCAGCACGTCCTCGGCCTCGTCGCGGGGCACGAAGCGGCGCAGGTAGCCGAGCACCATGGGGCCGAGGGCGGAGTAGCACTCGTTGATCGCCCCCTCCTCGCCGGCGGCGAGTCGGGCCCCGAGGTTCGAGGCGGCGCCCTGCTCCACTTGCTTCCTTCCTTCGCTCCCGGCGGCCGGACGGTTTCGTCAGGATCGTCGGCTGATGGCTTTCAGATGCTCGGTGATGGCCCGGACCAATCGCCGGTCGCCGGTCACGAACCCGGTGAAGCTCCGCGAGGGGTCGGCGACCGAGACCAGGCCGAAGCGGTCCGGCTCGGATGTCTCGAAGCCGACGAACACGATCGGCTCCGGCTGCTCGGCCGCCAGCAGCCACTGGTTCTGGAGGGCGGCCTGGTCCTCGGGCAGGCGCACCCAGTCCACGCCGGGCAGCGGCCCCGGCTCCCCGGTGCCGAAGGCGGTGACCCGGACCCCGGCCGCGACCAGGTCGCGGTAGGTGGCGGCCTCGCCGTCGAGCTTCTCGGCCCGCTGGAACCCCACCAGCAGGCTGCCGCCGGCGGCGCGGGCGGCGGCCTCGATCTGGCGGGTGGCGGCCAGCATGTCGCGGGCCCGGTACAGGAACCTGGTCCCGGTCAGCGGGTCCCCGCCCAGCTCCTGCTGGGCCCGGCGGAGCAGGTCGACCACGCCGGCCCGCCGGCCGGCCTCGCTGTCGCCGTCCCCTAGCCGGTGCCAGTCCACGTCATCACCTCGATCGACCCGCCGGACGGCGCCATGATGCCGGAAGCGGGACAATGGTCGGAGATCGACCGCCGGACCGCTTAGCTCATTCAGCGTGGCAGCCACTGGAAGCGCTCGGATCAGGAGGTGCCATGTCCCGAGGCGCGCGGCCGGTCAGGGCCGTCCTGGTCCTGGTCGGGCTGGCCCTGTGCCTGCTGGCCGGCCTGGCCGGACCGGCGGCGGCCGGGCCGTGGGTCGACCGCGCCGCCGGGAACCTGCGCGACGACCCGCTGTACGTCCACCCGGCCGCCCGGCCGACCCTGTCCCAGCCCGACCAGGAGCGGATCCGGGCCCGGCTGTCCCTGGCCGGCACGCCCATCTTCGTGGCCGTGCTGCCCGGCCAGGCCCTGGCCGAGGCCGGCGGCAACGCCAACCGGCTGGCCGCCCTGGTGGCGGCCTCGGTGGGGCGCCCCGGCACCTACCTGGCGGTGGCCGGCGGCGAGGAGGGCGGGGGCAGCAACACCCTGGCCCGGGGCGAGGCGGCCGGGCTGGCCAGGACCGCCTTCCGGCGGAACCCGGACCTGGCCGCGGCCACCACGGACTACATCGCCCGGGTCGAGGACGCCGCCGGCACGCCGCCGGCCACCGCCCCGCCCGCCCAGCCGTCGCCGGGCCAGGAGGACACCGACGGCGAGACCGTCCTGACCGTCCTGCTGGCCGTGGCCGGGGTGGTCGCCCTGGGGGTGATGCTGGCCCTGACGCTGGAGAACCGCTCGCAGCAGCGGACCATCCGCAGCAGCGCCCAGTTCGCCGAGGCCAAGGCGGCCGCCAGGGAGGACCTGGAGGCGCTCGCCGGCGACCTCCGCAACCTGGCGGTCGACCGGGAGGCCGACGAGACCGACAGGCCGCAGGCGGTCAGCCAGTACACCCGGGCGTACGAGCAGCTGGACCGGGCCGAGGAGGCCTTCGAGCGGGCCCGCTCACCCTCCGACCTGGCCCGGGTGAGCGGGGCCCTCGAGTCGGGCCGGTACGCCATGACCGCGGCCCGGGCCATGTTCGAGGGGCGCGACCCGCCCAAGCGGCGGCCGCCCTGCTTCTTCGACACCCGCCACGGCCCCTCGGCCAACGACGTCGGCTGGGAGCCGCCGTCCGGCCCGCCCCGGCCGGTGCCGGCCTGCGCGGCCTGCATGCGCCAGATCGCCGGCGGCGTCCAGCCCCAGCCGCGCCGGGTCCGGGCCGGGCTGCGCCGGGTGCCGTTCTACGACGCCCCGCCGCAGTTCGAGTCATGGTTCGGCGGCTACTTCGGGGGCGCGGCGGCCGACCTGGTGGCCGGGTTCCCGCTGGGCAAGGCCCTGGACGACGGCTTCGCGGGCGGCCGCAGCTTCTCCGGCGGAGGCTACGGCTACGTGCCGGTTTCCTTCGCCGACACGGGCGTACTCGACAGTGGTGGTGCTATCACGGGAGAGCGGGAGTCGGACAGCGGCACGATCACGATCCAGGAGGATCCCGATGAGGACCAGTCGGCCGGCCAGCGGTAGCCGGTCATCGGCGCGGTATTGGCTCGGCTCGATCCTGGTCGCGCTGGTGCTGGCGGTCATGACCGCCGGCCCGGCCGCGGCCGCGGCCACCCCGGCCGAGGTCGCCGCCGCCCTCAGGCAGAGCCCGGTCTACCTCGACCCGGACGCGACCGCGGACATCTCCGCCGGCGCCGTCCGGGACCGGATCCGCGAGGCCGGCACCCCCATCTACGTCGCGATCCTGCCCGCCTCGGCCCGCGACGGCTATGGCGGCAGCGTCACCGAGCTGGGCAGGGCGATCTCCAACGAGCTGCGCCGCGACGGCACCTACATGGTGATCAGCGGCGACCAGTGGGCGGCGGCCAACTTCGGCGGGGCCATCCCCAACGGGCAGGCCCGAGCGCTGGCCAGCCAGGCCGTGGATGACCACCCCGACGACCCCCAGGCGGCGGTGCTGCAGTGGGTCGACCAGGTCGGCGCGGCCGCCCGCGGGGAGCCCGTCGGCCAATCCTCCGGCGACGGCGGCGGCGGGGCCGGGGGCGTGATCGCCACCGTGGCCGTGCTGGCGGTGCTGGCGGTGGGCGGCGGGGCGCTGATCTTCGGGGCCCGGCGGCGCCGGCGGGAGCGCGAGGCCGAGCGGCGGCGGGAGCTGGAGGAGGTCAAGTCGGTGGCCCAGGAGGACCTGGTCGCCCTGGCCGACGACATCCGCGCCCTCGACCTGGACACCAGCATGCCCGACGCCGACCCGGAGGCCGTGCGCCACTACACCGAGGCGGTCGAGCAGTACCAGCGGGCGGCGACCGCCCTGGACCGGGCCCGGCGGACCGAGGACCTGGCCCCGGTGAGCGCGGCCCTGGAGGCGGGGCGGTTCTCGATGGCCTCGGCCAAGGCCATCCTGGAGGGGCGGCCGCTGCCCGAGCACCGGCCGCCGTGCTTCTTCGACCCCCGCCACGGCCCCTCGGTCGAGGACGTGGAGTGGGCGCCGCCGGGCGGCGCCCCCCGGATGGTCCCGGCCTGCGCGGCCGACGCCCAGCGGATCCACGACGGCCAGGAGCCGGAGGCGCGCCAGGTGCTGGCCGGCGCCGGCGGCCGCATGACCCCCTACTGGAACGCGCCCGGCTACTACGGCCCCTGGGCCGGCGGCTACTTCGGCGGCTTCCCCATGGGCGGGCTGTTCACCGGCCTGCTGCTGGGCAGCTTCCTGGGCGGCGGCTGGGGCAGCCCGGTCTACGTCGACACCGGCGGCGCCGGGGACGGCGGCGACGGCGGCGGCGATGGCGGCGGCGGCGATGGCGGCGGCGGCGACTGGGGCGGTGGCGACTGGGGCGGCGGCGGCGGCGATTGGGGCGGCGGCGACTTCGGCGGGGGCGACTTCGGCGGCTGAGCTTCGCGACGGTCGGGTAGGCTGACCCGATCATCCGCGGACAAAGGAGCCCGCCGTGGTCAAGCTGGTCGCGATGTTCACCAGGCCGGACGACACCGAGGCCTTCGACCGGGCCTACTTCGACGAGCATCTGCCCCTGAACGCCAAGACCCCGGGCCTGCGCCGGACCGAGGTGACCCGGGTCACCGGGGCCCCGCGGGGCGAGAGCCCCTGGTACCTGGTCACCGAGATGTACTACGACGACGAGGCGGCCATGCGGGCCGCGTTCGCCAGCCCGGAGGCGACCGAGGCCGCCCGGCAGCTGATGAGCTTCGCCAAGGGCCTGGTCACCATGTACACCGCCGAGGTGGTCGACGAGCGGGGCCGCCCGGCATGAGCCTCGACGCGCGGCGCGAGGGGGCGGCGACCTGGATCACCATCGACCGGCCCGACGCCCTCAACGCCCTCGACGGCCCCACCAAGGAGGCGCTGCTGGCGGCGCTGCGCGAGGCCGCCGCCGACCCGGGCGCTCGGGCGGTGGCCCTGACCGGCCGCGGCCGGGCCTTCTGCGTCGGCCAGGACCTGCGCGAGCTGGAGCAGGGCTACCGGGAGGGGCGGACGCCCGACTTCGCGGCCGAGCTGGAGCGGCACTACGCGCCCATCTGCCGGCTGCTGGCCGAGATGCCCAAGCCGACCGTGGCCGTGGTCAACGGGGTCGCGGCCGGGGCCGGGGTGTCGCTGGCCCTGGCCTGTGATCTCCGATTGGCCAGCAGCGAGGCCCGCTGGCGCCTGGCCTTCTCGGGCATCGCCCTGGTCCCGGACGCCGGCTCGACCTGGCACCTGCCGCGGCTGGTCGGCCTGTCCCGGGCGATGGAGATCGCCCTGCTCGGCGACTGGGTCGACGCCGACCAGGCGCTCCAGTTCGGGCTGGTCAACCGGGTGTGGCCGGCCGACGACTTCCAGCGTGAGGCCGAGGCGGCCGTGGCCGCCCTGGCCGCCGGGCCGACCCTGGCCCTGGCCCGCACCAAGGCGCTGCTCCGCGACAACCTGCGCGTCGGCCTGGCCGGCGCCCTCGCCGGCGAGGCCGAGGCCCAGGTCGCCTCCGGCCACACCAAGGACCACCTGGAGGGCGTCACCGCCTTCCTGGAGAAGCGCCCCCCGACCTTCCAGGGAGCGTAGATGTTGGGGGGTTCGGGGGGGAGGACTCCCCCCCGAATGGACCAGGGACAGGAGCCGCATGACCGACCACTTTCAGCTCTTCATCAACGGCCAGTCCATCAACGCCGCCAGCGGCGAGACCTTCGAGACCATCGACCCCTCCACCGGCCGGGCCCATGCCACCGTGGCCCGGGCCGGCAAGGTCGACGTGGAGCGGGCCGTGGCCGCCGCCCGGGCCGCCTTCGAGGACGGTCGCTGGTCGGGCCTGAAGCCGGAGAAGCGGGCGGCGGTGCTGCAGGCGGTCGCGGCCAAGCTCAAGGAGCAGGCCGGCCGCCTGGTCGACCTGGAGGTGCGCGACTCGGGCGGCACCATCCGCAAGACCAAGTCGGCCGACGTGGCCGGGGCGATGTTCACCTTCCGGACCTTCGCCGAGTTCGCGGGCCGGCTCCCGGCCGAGCTGCCCCTGCCGTTCACCGTCGCCCCCGGGCCCAGCCACAACTACCTGCGCCGGGAGCCGGTGGGGGTCTGCGCCGCCATCATCCCCTGGAACTTCCCCATCCAGAACGCCGCCTGGAAGCTGGCCCCGGCCCTGGCCGCCGGCAACACCGTGGTCCTCAAGCCGGCCGAGCAGACCCCCTGCACGGCCGTCGAGCTGGCCAAGCTCTGCGCCGAGGCCGGCGTGCCCGACGGGGTGGTCAACGTCCTGCCCGGGTTCGGCCCGGAGGCGGGCGAGCCGCTGGTCACCTCGCCCGAGGTCGACAAGGTCGCCTTCACCGGCTCCACCGAGGTCGGCCGGCGGGTCGCCGCCCTGGCCGCCGGGACGGTCAAGAAGGTGCTGCTGGAGCTGGGCGGCAAGTCGGCCAACGTGCTGCTCGACGACGCCGACCTCGACCTGGCCGCCGACGGCGCCGCCTACGCGATCTTCTTCCACCAGGGCCAGGTCTGCACCGCCGGCAGCCGGCTGCTGGTGGCCCGGCCGATCCACGACGAGGTGGTGGCCCGGCTGGTCGACATCGCCGAGCGGATCACGGTCGGCCCGGCCGCCGACCCGGCCTCGGACATGGGCCCGCTGGTCTCGGCCGAGCAGCTGGAGCGGGTCGAGCGCTACGTCCGGCTGGGCCAGCAGGAGGGGGCCAAGCTGGCCACCGGCGGCGAGCGGGTGACCGTCGATGGCCACGAGGGCGGCTACTACTACGCCCCCACCATCTTCACCGGCGTCGACCCGGGCTCCCGGATCGCCCGGGAGGAGATCTTCGGCCCGGTGCTGACGGTCATCCCCTTCGACGACGACGACCAGGCGGTGGCGATCGCCAACGACTCCCCCTACGGCCTGGCCGGGGCCGTCTGGAGCCGCGACTCGGGCCGGGCCGTGCGGGTCGCCGAGCGCCTGCGCACCGGCACGGTCTGGGTCAACGACTACCACCTGCTCAACCCCAGGTACCCGTTCGGCGGCTACAAGCAGTCCGGGGTCGGCCGCGAGCTGGGCGAGCAGGGCTACCTGGAGTACACCCAGACCAAGCACGTCCACGTCGACATCACCCAGCAGCGGGCCCGCCACCGCTGGTTCGACGTCACCGTGCCCCGCCGCCGCCCGCCCGACCAGCCGCCCCCCGGCGGCTCGACCCCGGGCGCCTAAGTTCCCGCACCAGCTTGCCGGGGTCGCAGGCCGACTAGGCGCTGCGGTTCTCGAGCAGGCTGGCCGCTGGTCGTCGGATGCTGGGCCGGGCGAGCTGCCGGGCCTGGCCGACCCGAACGATGAATTGGGTCGGTCGCTGGAGCTGGAGCGCAGCATCGAGCTCCCCTCGCCACGGGTCCTCCTCCAGCGCGTACGACATCGTGTGGTGGGCCACCCTCAGGTCGGTGGCTTGCAGGAGCGCGCGCTGGTACAGGGCCCCGGCATCCAGCAGCGAGCTGACGCTGCGATCGGGGCTGGTCACCAGCAGGAAGCCAGCGCACCCCTTGAGCTGTCGCCCGGCGCGCTTGATCGAGGATCGTCGAAACGACGGTCGCAACGCCTGCCGGCGCGTGAAGGCGGCATACCAGACCGCCCGCGTAACCGGAGCCAAGCCCAGCGCCTGGGGGGTCAGCCCATCGCCGCGTGCCCGGACCTCGCGTCGGGAGAAGCGAAGCCATTCGGCGAGCTCGCTCTGGCGGCGATCATCCCAGGTCTGCTGG
>Ga0081538_10004333_pt1 | contig 13108 bp, 10 predicted proteins | sample TabmetS5T2R1_FD_71022 | JGI IMG/M metagenome (GOLD analysis project Ga0081538, IMG submission 71022) | Tabebuia heterophylla rhizosphere microbial communities from the University of Puerto Rico - S5T2R1 | ecosystem: Host-associated > Plants > Roots > Rhizosphere ...
GCATAGCCGTGCTTGGGCCCGTCGGCCAGGACGGCCAGCAGCAGCATGTCCAGGTGGCCTTTGAGCTGTTCTGCTCTCATAGCTCGTCACGCTATACCTAGTGACGCGAGGTGTAAAGGGTCACGGTCAGGGCAAGGGTCGGACGGTCACGTTCGGCCGTGCTGGTCCCGTAGCATGTGGCCGGTGGAGGCATCGTGACGCACGAGCGGCGGACCAGGGTAGCGGTGGTCGGCACGGGGTCGTGGTGGGGGCGTGAGCACGCCCGGGTGTATGCCCGGCGGCCCGATGTCGAGTTGTGCGCCGTGGTCGGCCGCAACCCGCAACGCGCCGCCGACCGGGCCGGTGAGTTCGGGGCCAACCCCTATGTCGACCTCGAGGAGATGCTGGAGCGGGAACGGCCCGACCTGGTCTCGATCTGCCTGCCCAACGAGGGCCACTTCGAGCCAACGCTCACCGTCATCCAGGCCGGCTTCCCGCTGCTGGTCGAGAAGCCGTTGGTCTTCGACCTGGACGAGGCCGACGTCCTGCTGCGCGAGGCGGCGGCGCGTTCGCTGTTCTTCGCCATCAACTTCAACCACCGCTACGCCACCCCGGTGGCCATGGCCGCCCGGGCCGTCCGCGCCGGCGACCTCGGCGAGCTGGTCTTCGCCACCTGGCGCTTCGGCGGCGACCCGGGCACCAGCGCCCACCCCCACGCCAACCTGATCGAGACCCAGTGCCACGGCCTGGACATGCTCGAGCACCTGTGCGGGCCGATCGACTCGGTGACCGCCCAGATGACCGACAAGACCGGCCGCGGCTACTCGACCCTGGTGGCCGCCCTCCACTTCACCAACCAGGCCGTCGGGAGCCTGGTCGGCTCCTACGACTCCTCCTATGCCTACCCGGCGACCCACCAGCTCGAGCTGAACGGCACCAGCGGCCGGATCCTGATCGAGGACACCGTCCGGCGCTACAGCTTCACCGAGGCGGGGAGCGAGGTCAGCAGCGTCTGGCAGGCCGGCTACTTCAACGACACCGACCGCCAGTTCCACCGCACCTTCGACAAGCACGTGGACGACCTGCTCCAGGCCTTCCGGGAGCGGCGGCCGCCACCCATCCACGCTCGCGCCGGCCGCCGCGCCCTGGCGCTCGCCCACGCCATCATCCGGTCGTTCGAGACCGGGACGCGCATCGACGTCCCACCGGAGGCCGACACCGCATCTCCGGCCTAGGGCCGCCGGCCGGATCGCGCCGGTCCGGGGCCTGGGTCGCCCGTGGCCAGGGTCGAGCCGAACAGGTCCAGCTCCTGGGCGGTGCCGGGCACCCCGGGGGTGTCCTGGGTGAACAGGTTTCCGCCGGCGGCGCCGAGCCCGCCCGCCGAACCGGGCAGGACGCTGACCGCTCCGGCGTCGGCGATGCCGGCGACGTCCTCGAAGGGAGCGGCGGCGGCCAGGTCGGCGAAGGCGTCGCCGTCGAAGTCGCCGACGGCCAGCGCCGAGCCGAAGCTGTCGTCCGTCTCCACCGCGCCACCGACCTGGGTGAACAGCCGCCCGCCGGTGGCCGTGAGCCCGGCCGCCGACCCGGGCAGCACGCTGACCGCCCCCGCGCCGGCCGTGCTGCCGACCCGCTCGGCCGGGGCGCCGGCGGTCAGATCGGCGAAGTCGTCATTGTCGACGTCGCCCGCCGCCACCGCGAAGCCAAACCGGTCCCCCGCCTCGACGGCACCGCCGACCTGCGTGAACAGCGCCCCACCGACGGTCGTGAGCCCGCCCACCGAGCCGGGCAGCACGCTCACCGCCCCGGCCTCCACGACGCTGCCGACGCTCTCGAACGGGGCCCCGACGGCCAGGTCCACGAAGGTGTCGTCGTCGAAGTCCCCGGGCGCCAGCGCGAAGCCGAAGAGATCGAACGGCTCGGCCTGGCTGCCGACCTGGGTGAACAACGCTCCCCCGGCGGTGGTCAGGCCCCCCGCCGAGCCGGAGAGCACGCTGACCGCCCCCGCGTCCGCGGTGGCGCCGACGTCCTCGTCCGGGGCGCCGACGGCCAGGTCGGCCAAGGCGTCGCCGTCGAAGTCCCCGGCGGCCACGGCGAAGCCGAACAGGTCGCCCGCCTCGACGGTGCCCCCGACCTGGGTGAACAGCATCCCACCGGCGGTGGTCAGACCCCCCGTTGAGCCCGGCAGGACGCTCACCGCCCCCGCGTCCACGGTGGCGCCGACGCTCTCGAACGGAGCCGCGGCGGCCAGGTCGGCGAAGGCGTCGTCGTCGAAGTCGCCGACGGCCAGCGCCGAGCCGAACTGGTCGCCCGCCTCCACGGCGCCGCCGACCTGGGTGAACAGTTGGCTGCCGGCGCCGGTGAGCCCGCTCGCCGAGCCGTAGAGCACGCTCACCGCGCCGGCCGCGACGGCCGGGCCGACGCCCTCGCCAGGGGCACCCACCGCCAGGTCGGCGAAGGTGTCGTTGTTGAAGTCGCCGGTCGCCAGGGCGGAGCCGAAGCCGTCATCGGCCTCGGCGCTGCCCGGAACCCCGGGGGTGGCCTGGCTGAAGAGCTGGCTGCCGGTTCCGGCGAGCCCGGTCGCCGAGCCGTACAGCACGTTCACCGCGCCCGCTCCCGCGGCGGCGCCGACGGTGTCGAGCGGCACCCCGACGGCCAGGTCGTCGGCGCCGTCGTTGTTGAAGTCGGCCTGGAGGCTCCCGGCCGGTCCGGCCTGGGTGACGCTGGAGCCATGCGCGGCACCGCGTGCGGCCGGCAAGACGCCCGCCACCAGGCCGAGAACGAGCACGACCATGATCCGCCGCATCTCCACCACCCTTCTAGGTGCACGCCAGCGGGAACGGCGCCAGGCGGCCCACCGGGCCGCGATTGCGGCACAGGAGCAGCCCCTGGCGCTGGAGGTCGTAGATGATGCCGGAGACCGCGTCGGGGAAGTTGGTGGCCAGGTGCCCGAGGACGACGCCACTGGCCTTGGCCGACCGGGGCGCGGCCCGCACGATGGACCGGATGCTCGACGCGCTGCGATAGCGCACGCCGTCCGGCCGCTGCCAGTCCAGCGAGTCGACCGTCCACGTGCAGATCCGGTACCCGAGGCCGGACGCGATGCCGGCCACCCGCGAGTCGTAGGCGCCGTAGGGCGGGCGCAGCAGGTTGGTGGAGATGCCCTGGCTGATCTCGGCGCGAACCGCGGCGTCGGACAGGGTCGTGAGGTCGGGGTGGGACCAGCTGTGGTTGAGCACCCAGTGACCCTGCTGCCGCAGCGTGGTGACGATGTCCGGATAGGACTGGGCCTCCCGGTTGATGAGGAAGAACGCCGCCCGGATGTTCCGCGACCGAAGGTAGGCGCCGGTGCGGGTGGCCCGATACGGGTCGCCGTACGCCCAGTCGTCGAACGTCAGCAGCACGCGCCCGGAGGTGTTGCCACAGCGGGCGTTGGAGTAGGGGACCGCCTGCGCGTGCGCCGCCGGGACCCCGACAAGCCCGAGGACCACCGCCACCACCACGGCGGCGGACACGACGGCGATGCTGCGGACTGGTCCCATGGCGGCCTCCTCCGATGAAGCACAACCTCCCTTGCCGGTGCATAGCTAACAGCATGGCCGAACCGGACTTCGAGCCGGCTGGTCGCCAATGGTGTCGGTGTCGGCCGCCATGGGTACAGGAGTCATCTCAGGACCGCGCCGCACGATCAGGACGGCGGTTGACGATGTCACCGGAACTCATCTCGATCCTGGTGCTCGGGCTGATCTTCGTGATCGCCACTGTCCTGCCGGTCAACATCGGGGTGCTGGCCTTCGTGGCCGCCTTCCTGGTCGGCACCCTGGTCGCGGACCAGTCCACCGACGACATCATCGCCGGGTTCCCGAGCGACCTGTTCCTGACGCTGGTCGGGATCACGTACCTGTTCGCGGTGGCGCAGAACAACGGCACCGTGGACTGGCTGGTGGAGCTGGCGGTGCGGGCCGTCCGCGGGCGGGTCGGCGCGATGCCGTGGATCATGTTCGGGCTGGCCGCCGTGCTCACCGCGGTCGGGGCCGTCAGTCCCGGGGCGGTCGCCATCATCGCCCCGATCGCGCTCGGCTTCGCCGTCCAGTACCAGATCAGCCCGCTGCTGATGGGGCTCATGGTGATCCATGGGGCACAGGCGGGCGGCTTCTCCCCGATCAGCATCTACGGCGGCATCACCAACGGGGTCGTGGAGCAGGCCGGGCTGCCCCTCAACGAGGTCGCCACCTTCCTGGCCAGCCTGTTCGTCAACCTGGCGGTGGCCGTGCTGCTCTTCATGGTCCTCGGCGGCCGCGCCCTCCTGCGGCGGCGGGTCGAGGTGACCGAGGCGCCGGGCGACGATGCGTCCCGGGTCCTCGCGACCTCCCCCCAGCGGGGCGCGCAGGCCCACGGCGACGCCGAGATGGAGGCCCGCACCGAGGAACGGGAGCTCGAGCAACGGCCACGGGAGGCCCCCGAGGCGGCCCCCGGGGCGCAGCCCCAGCCCTCGAGGTCCTACCAGCTCCTCACCGTCGCCGGGATCCTCGCCCTGGCCGCCCTGACCCTCTTCTTCGAGCTCGACATCGGGTTCGTGGCCATCACCATCGGCCTGGCCCTCACGCTGATCTCGCCACAGCTCCAGAAGCGGGCGGTCGGGCAGGTCACCTGGCCGGAGATCCTGCTGATCACCGGGGTCGGCACCTACGTCGGGGTGCTGCAGGAGATGGGCACCATCGACTACGTCGGCGAGAGCGTCGCCGACCTGGCGTCGCCGCTGCTGGTGGCGCTGCTGCTCTGCTTCATCGGGGCGGTCGTCTCCGCCTTCGCGTCCTCGGTCGCGGTCCTGGGGTCGCTGATCCCGCTGGCGGTGCCGTTCCTGCAGGCGGGGACCGGCGTCAGCCCGGTTGGCTTCATCGCCGCCTTCGCCGTCTCCTCGACCATCGTCGACGTCAGCCCGTTCTCCACCAACGGCGCCCTGGTGCTGGCCAACGCCCCCGAGAGTGTCGACCGGGACCGCTTCTTCCGGCAGCTGGTGGCCTACGGCGCCCTGGTCACCGTGCTCGCCCCGATCGTGGTCTGGTTGGTGTTCGTGGTCGTCCTGGGCTAGGGCGGAGCTGCGTCCTTGAGGTCGCGCTTCATGACCTTGCCCATGTCGTTGCGGGGCAGCTGGTCCAGGTAGCGGACCACCCGGGGGCGTTTGTGCGGGCTGAGCAGCCGGGCGACGTGGTCGATCAGCTCCTGCTCGGGCGGCCGCCCCTGGGCCGGGACGATCCAGGCGACGATCCGCTCCCCCAGGTCGGGATCGGGCTCGCCGGTCACCGCCGCCTCGGCGACCCCTGGGTGCTCGACCAGGGCGTTCTCGATCTCGCCGGCGCCGATCTTGTACCCGCCGCTCTTGATCAGGTCGACCGAGCGGCGCCCGACGATCCGGATGTAGCCGTCGGGGGCGCGCACGGCCACATCCCCGGTGTGGAACCAGCCGTCGCGGACCGCCTCGGCGGTGGCGTCCGGGCGGTTGAGGTACTCCAGGAACAGGTTCGGCCCACGCACCAGGATCTCGCCGACGGTCTGGTCGTCGCTGGCCTGGATGGTCTCGCCGTCGTCGTCGATGAGCCGCACCTCCACCCCGTCGAGGGGCGGTCCGACGGTGCCGGGACGGCGGTCGCCGGCGGCCCGCACGGCACAGTTCATCAGCGTCTCGGTCATGCCGTAGCGCTCGACGACGCGCTGGCCGGTGGCGGCCGTGATCCGCTCGTGGTCGGTGGCCGGCAGCGCCGCCGATCCGGAGACCAGCAGTCGTGCCCGCGAGATCCCGGCGGCGGTCTCCGGGTCGCGTTCGGCGTCGGCGGCCAACCGGTGGTACATGGTGGGGACGCCGAACATCATCGTCGCCGGCCCGGTGAGCTCGGCGGCCATCGCCGCCGACGAGAAGCGCTCCAGGTGGTGGACGGCTCCGCCGAGGCGGAGTGGTCCGAGCACGCCAAGGATCAGCCCGTGGACGTGGAACAGCGGCAGGGCGTGGGCGAGGACGTCGTCGCCCGTCCATTCCCAGGCGGCGGCCAGCGCGTCCAGGTTGGACGAGATCGCCCGCCTGGGCAGCGCGACCCCCTTGGGCGGCCCGGTCGTCCCCGAGGTGTAGACGATCACCGCCGGCGCCTCGGGCGAGGGCTCGGCGGGCAGCGCACCGCCCCGGGCCGACAGGTCGACGTCGACCCGGGGAACGCCGGCCAGCTGTGGGGGAAGCTCGACGCCCTCGGCGGTCAACAGCAGCGCCGGTGCGCTGTCGGCGACGATGTGGGCCAGCTCGCGCTCGCCGGCCTTGGGGTTGATCGGCACCACCGGTACGCCGGCGACCAGGGCGCCGACCACCGCCGCGCAGGTCTCCAGCGCCGGCGCCGCCCACACGGCGACGCGGGGCCTGGACTGGAGCAGACCGGCGAGGTGGGTCGCCACCCCGGTCAGCTCCTGGTACGTCAGGACCCGCTGCCCGAAGCGGATCGCCTCCTGGTCGCTGGGGTCGGCCAGCGGAGGGAGCAGGATGCCGCCTGCCGTCGGGGTGGTCGAAACGCTCATCGGGTGCCTCCCGCCGTCGCGAGACCTCGCGCCCGCCGGCCGCGACGCCGATCATGGATGCTGTCGGAAAGGCTAGACCAGCCGAGGGGCTCATGACAGGAGCAGCGCCATCGGGCGGGCCGGACCGGCCGGTCCGCCTCAGCGCCGCCGAGCTGATCGACGCGGTCGTCGATCCCGGCTCCTGGCGGAGCTGGGACGAGCCGGCGGTGGCGCCGCACGGCCTCGATCCCGGCTACGCCGCCGACCTGGCCAGGGCGCGGGAACGGACGGGCCTGGACGAGGCCGTCCTCACCGGCACCGGCCGGCTCCGCGGCCGCCAGGTGGCGGTGGTCGTCTCCGAGTTCGGGTTTCTCGCCGGTTCGATCGGCGTCGCCGCCGGCGAGCGGCTGGTCCGCGCGGTCGAGCGGGCCAGCCGGGAGCGCCTGCCCCTGGTGGCGGCGCCGGCCTCGGGCGGGACCCGCCTCCAGGAGGGCACGGTCGCCTTCCTCCAGATGGTCAAGGTGGCGGCGGCGATCGCCGACCACCGCGAGGCCGGGCTGCCCTACCTGGTCTACCTTCGGCATCCCACCACCGGGGGCGTGCTCGCCTCCTGGGGGTCGCTCGGGCATGTGACCGCGGCCGAGCCGGGGGCGCTGATCGGTTTCCTGGGACCGCGGGTCTATGAGGCCCTGCACGGCCAGCCGTTCCCGCCCGAGGTGCAGGTGGCCGAGAACCTCTACGCCAAGGGCCTGGTCGACGCGGTGGTGGCGCCGGGGGAGGTCGCCGAGGTGGCCGCCCGCGTCCTGGACGTGCTGTGCGCCCCCCGCGAGGTCCCACCGGCCGCCGAGGCGCCCGCCGACGACCAGCCGGGCGAGAGCCAGGTCGCGGAGTCGATCCGCCGCTCGCGGCGCCCGGACCGGCCGGGGGTGCGGGCCCTGGTCAGGGTGGCCGCACGGAGCGTGACGCCCCTGAGCGGGACCGCCGCCGGGGAGATGGACCCCGGGGTGCTCCTGGTCCTTGCCCGCTTCGGCGCCGTCCCCTGCATCCTCCTTGGGCAGGACCGGCACCGGCAGCGGCGCCAGCAGCCGCTGGGACCGGCCGGGCTGCGGGCGGCCCGGCGTGGCATCCGCATCGCCACCGAGCTGGACCTGCCGTTGGTGACGATCGTGGACACCGCCGGGGCGGACCTGTCCAAGGAGGCCGAGGAGGGCGGGCTGGCCGGCGAGATCGCCCGGTGCCTGGCCGACCTGGTGACCCTGCCGGCCCCGACCCTGTGCCTGCTGCTCGGCGAGGGGGCTGGAGGCGGCGCGCTCGCGTTCCTCCCGGCCGACCGCGTCGTCGCGGCCCGGCACGCCTGGCTCTCCCCGCTGCCGCCCGAAGGGGCGTCGGCCGTCCTGTACCGCACCACCGAGCGGGCGGTCGAGGTCGCCGAGCGGCAGGGCGTGGGCGTGGCCGCCCTTCGGGCCCGTGGCATCGTCGACCGGGTGGTCCCGGAGCTTCCCGACGCCGCCGACGAGGGTGAGGCGTTCCTGCAACGGGTGGGCGCGGTGCTCGAAGCCGAGCTCGGTGCCCTGCTCCGGTCCGACCCCACGGCCCGGTACCGTGCGCGCCGCCGCCGCTACCGCGCGCTCGGGCTGACATGACACGCCCGCGGCCGACGGGAGGCGCGGCGTGAACCGGTTCCACCGCTACTACTGTGGAAGCCCCGGCTGGGCCCGCCTGGTGCAGACGACCCTGGTGCCGGCCGTGCTGGAGGGGACCGACCTTGGCCCGCGGGTGCTGGAGATCGGTCCCGGCCCGGGGCTGACGACCGAGGTCCTGGCCGGGGTGGCGGCGGAGCTGACCGCGCTCGAGATCGACCCGGCCCTGGCCAGGGCGACCCGCCACCGGGTGCCGGCGGCACGCGTCGTGCAGGCGGACGCGACCAGCATGCCCTTCGCCGACGCCGCCTTCAGCGCCGTCGTCTGCCTGACGATGCTCCACCACCTGCCGTTCCCGGAGCTGCAGGATCGGCTGTTCGCCGAGGTCCACCGGGTGCTGGCGCCAGGCGGCGTCTTCTGCGGCTCCGACAACCCGGGTCGGGGACTCAAGTTCCGCCTGATCCACCTCGGCGACAACCGGACCGTCGTCGATCCCGCCACCCTTGGGGCGCGACTGCAACGTGCCGGACTCGAGCAGGCGCGGATCCGCACCGGATCACGGATCGTGTTCCACGCCTACCGCCCCCGCGAGGGGCTCACAACTGGGCGCTGAGGATCACCGCGGCGCGCAACGCGAGCACCCCGATCAGGACCAGTCCGGGCGCCGACGCGAGCAGCGGCTGGGCGACCACGGCCCCGTCGGCGGTGACGGCGAGCCGGGCGGTGACGAGGCCGCGAAGCCCGGGCACCATCCCCGCGAACGCCACCAGCCACAGCAGGATCCAGGGGAAGCCGAAGGCGTCGTCCAGGGCGCCGTGCGGGATCAGGGTGAGCACGAAGACCACCAGCAGCGCGAGCTCGAGGAGCGTGAAGAGGCGCTCGGAGAGCTCCAGCATGCCGGCGCTGGCCCGCGCGTCCGCCCGGTAGCGGAGGAGCAGGAGGAGCAGCGCCGCCGAGCCGGCGAGCCCGGAGGCGAGGAAGAGCCCGCCGAGCGCCCACGAGTCGCTCCACACCGGCTGGTTGGAGACGGCCAGGAGCACGCCGGTGTACCCGGCGATGAACAGGCCAAGGACCGCCCCGACGGTGATCCACACCTTTCCCAGCGGACCATCCAGCAGTCGCGCCGCCCGGGTGGCGAGTGACCAGCGGAGCTTCCCGTCCCGCACCAGCACCTCGAGGAACGACACCGTCGCGAAGAGGCCGAAGGCCACCAGCGCCCACGAGCCGACCGACATCGGCGACCCGGACTTGAAGTTGAAGCCCTCCGAGTCCGGCGTGGTGTTCCACAGCATGTGCCAGAAGCGCAGCGGCTGGGTGAGGTCCAGCGTCAGCAGGATCGGGCAGGGCAGGAAGGCCAGGAAGGCGGCGTAGAAGCCGATCCGGGCCGCCGGCTCGTCGGAGCGCTCGCCCCATAGGCGGAGCAGGGTGGCGATGAGGTAGGAGCCGCCGGCCAGGCCGGCCAGGAAGAAGTAGGGCACGATGTACCAGGTCCAGTCCGGCGAGCGGACGAAGTGCTGGGCCTGGGCCAGAAGGGTCATCGCGCTCCCGCCTCGGCCGTCGGCGGCGTCTCGCTGGGCGGTGGCTCCTGGGGCGTCACCTGTCGACGGCGCAGGGCGATCAGCCCGCCGAGCACGCCCAGGACCGCGGTGACCGCCGTGGTGAGCCAGCCGCCCGTGTTGTTGCGCCCCGGGAGCGTCGCGTTGGCCGCGTTGGGCAGCCGGTAGGCCTCCGGCTTGTCCATGAGCAGGAAGAACGCGTTGAGCCCGCCGTAGACCTCCTCGTCCCGCCCGTACAGGTTCGCCTCGGCGACGCCCTGGGAGTGGAGGTCGGCCAGGCGCTGGTCGGCCCTCGCCTGCAGCTCGTCGAGGGGGCCGAACTGGATCGACTGGGTCGGGCAGGCCTTGGCGCAGGCCGGCTCCATCCCGCCCTGGAGCCGGTCGTAGCACAGCGTGCACTTGCGCGCGACGTTCGTCTCCTCGTCGATGCCGATCACGCTGTACGGGCATGCCGAGATGCAGTTGCGGCAGCCGTTGCAGACGTCCGGCTGGATGAGGACGGTGTCGAACTCGGTGCGGATGATCGCCCCGGTCGGGCAGACGTCCATGCAGCTCGCATGCTGGCAGTGCTTGCAGACGTCCGACATCATCAGCCAGGCCTTGCCCTGGCCGGTGCCCAGCGTCAGGTCGGGCACGTTGTCGATCATCTGCACATAGCGCCAGTTCTGGGAGTCCAGCTGCCCGGTGTTGTCGTAGCCGTCGATGAACGACGGCTCGTGGCCCGAGAGCATGTTCCACTGCTTGCAGGCCACCTCGCAGGCCTTGCAGCCGATGCAGACGCTGGTGTCGGTGAAGAACCCGTAGGCCTGGCCAGGCACGATCTCGGCCATCTCAGAACCCCATCAGGTTGGGTGTGATCTTGGAAAGGCCCAGCTCGGCCGCGTGGAGGTCCAGCGGCAGCGCCGCCAGCTCGTCCACCTCGGGCACGGCTCGGACGTCACGGCCCACGTCGACGTCGATCAGGTAGCGCCTGCAGCTGTCACAGCCCTCGATGCGCACGTGCGGGAACATCGGGCCGTCGGGCCGCGCGGGATCGCCGCGCCCCACCACGGGCCGCTCGCTCCGCTCGGCGTAGACGGTGCGCCGGGCGGCCTTGGTCTCCCCGCACGACGCGCAGGCGCTGCCGGAATACCTCCAGGTCGCCCCGCAGCGGGCGCAGGCCAGGTGCCGGTGCTCGCTCACCAGCCCGTCGTCGGAGTGGGCGCGGTAGCTGAGCTGCGGCGGTCCGCCGCAGCGCGGACAGCGCCGGCCGCCTCTGGGCGACGGGTCCCTGGCGCAGGCGGCGTCGGCGTCGAGCGCCTGCAGCGGCCCCCGCAGGGTGGCGCGGGCCAGGTAGCGCTCGACCGGCGCGAGCTCGTCGCCGGCGAGCCAGGCGGCCAGCGGTTCGGAGGTGCCGCCGGCTTCGAGGAGCCCTCGGGTGGCGTCGGCCAGCGGCTCCGGACCGGCCTTCGCCGTCGCCTCCACGACCCGCGGGAGCACGCGCCCGGCGGCCCATCCGGCCAGCGCCGAAGGCTCCGGCCGCTCCTCGCGGGCGGTGTCCCATGCCGCTTCCCACACGTCGAGCAGGGCGACGTAGAGGGCGAGCACCTCTGCCGCGAAGGGGTGGCGGGCGCGCAGGGCCTCGGCCCGCCGGCGCTGGGGCGCCCACGGGCCGGTCGCGGTCGCGCCGGGTGCGGTCATCAGAGCTTCTCGATGTTGACGAGGAACGCCTTGAACTCGGGGGTGCGCGCGCTGGCGTCGCCGACGAACGGCGTGAGCGCGTTGGCGAGCCAGTGCTGGCCGGTCTTGATGCCGACGAAGCCCCAGTGGATGGGGATGCCGATCTGGTAGACCTTCCTCCCGTCGATCTGGAGGGCGCCGAGGCGGTTCGTCACCACCGCCCGCACCTCCAGCTTGCCCCGCTTGGACGAGACCCGGACCATGTCGCCGTGGGCGATGCCCTTCTCGCGGGCGAGCTCGGCGGGCACCTCGACAAACGCCTCCGGCTGGAGCTGGACGAGCTGCTCGACCTGCTGGGTGATGTAGTGCTCGTGCTCGGTGAGCCGGTAGCTGGTGGCCACATACGGATACTCGTCCCGGGTGCCGAACCGGTTGGGCCGGCCGGCCGCCTGGTCGTACAGGAAGGCCACCGGCGTCGGCGAGACCTCGGGGTGCAGGGGGTTGTCGACCGGCGACTCGATCGGCTCGTAGTGCTCGGGGAACGGCCCGTCGGATACCGAGCTGCTGAACAGCCGCCCCGTTCCCTCCCCGGTCATTATGAACGGCAGCGGGGCCTTGGGGTCGCGCGGGTCGGCGTCGGGTGGGTAGTCGGGCACGTCGCCCACCCACTTGCCGGCGGCCGCGTCCCAGCGGATGCCCGGCCGCTCCGGATCCCACGGACGGCCCTGGGGGTCGGCCGAGGCCCGGTTGTAGAGCACGCGCCGGTTGAGCGGCCAGCTCCAGGCCCAGTTGTGGTAGAAGCCCATGCCGGTGGGGTCGTTGCCCGCGGGGTCCTGGACGCCGTCGCGGCGCTTGGCCAGGTTGCCGCTCTCCGGGTAGCTGCCGGTGTAGATCCAGTCGCCGGCGGTGGTGGTGCCGTCGTCCTTGAGGTCGGCGAAGGTCTCCATCTGGCTGCCGGTCTTGACGTCGCGGCCGTTGATCTCCCGGGCGATCTCGTCCAGCTCCGGCTGGCGCGGGTTCCGGTAGTCGAAGGTCAGGTCCATGATCGGCGCCGGGAACTTGCCGCCCTGGCGGTAGAGGTCGCGGACGCGGTGGAACAGCTCGGCCATGATCCAGTGGTCGTGGCGGGCCTCGCCCTCCGGCGGCAGGACCTGGTCCTTCCACTGGGCCCAGCGGCCGCTGTTGGTGAACGAGCCGTCCTTCTCGATCCAGTGGGTGGCCGGCAGCATGAACACCTCGGTCTGGACCCTGGCGGGGTCGGTGCCGGGCGCGCGCCAGAACTCCGAGCTCGTGGTCTGGAAGGCGTCCATGACGCACAGCCACTTGAGGTTCGACAGCGCCTCCAGTACCTGGTTGGAGTCGGGCCCGATGCTGGTCGCGGTCATCCCCGACAGCATCAGCCCCTCCATCTTGCCCTGGAGCGCCTGGTCGAAGATCGAGATCCAGGAGGTGTTCCCGGCCGGCTTGGGGAGATGGTGGAAGGCGAACTCGTTTTTCTTGGTCGCCGCGTCGCCGTACCACGCCTTGAGCAGGCTCACCATGAACTTGCGGTAGTTGGTGCCGAAGAAGTTGATGGCCTCGGGCAGCGCCTGCTTGCTCGCGCTCTGCTCTACGTAATCGTCCAGGTTGCGCTGGCCGGGCGCGGGGATCCGCAGGTAGCCGGGCAGGATCTCCCAGGAGATCGCGTGGTCGGTGTTGCCCTGGATGTTGGCGTGGCCACGCTCGGCGTTCATGCCGCCT
>Ga0081538_10004334_pt1 | contig 13107 bp, 11 predicted proteins | sample TabmetS5T2R1_FD_71022 | JGI IMG/M metagenome (GOLD analysis project Ga0081538, IMG submission 71022) | Tabebuia heterophylla rhizosphere microbial communities from the University of Puerto Rico - S5T2R1 | ecosystem: Host-associated > Plants > Roots > Rhizosphere ...
GCCTCGTGGCCGTTGGGGTCTTCTGCATGCTCGTCTCGCCGCTGCTGCCCGACTACTCGTTCGCCACGGTGCTCGGCCAGAACGGCGACGCCCACCTCGCGACCGGCGCCGCCGAGCTCCTCCAGCACGAGCCGCCGGGCGGGGTGGACGAGTCCCTCCCGATCGACCGCATGCCGGGGGCGTGGGGCTCGAAGTACCCGATCTACTACGTGCTCGCGGCCACGGCGACGCTGTCCGGGCTCGATCCGGTGCAGGCCTTCCCGACGCTCGTCGCCCTGACCAGCGCGCTCGCGGCGATCGGGTTCTTCCTCCTCGCCGTGCATGTGCTCGGGACCGGCACGGGCGCGGCGCTGCTCGCGATGGGACTCGTGGCGCTCGACCGCATCGTCGTCCGCCTCGCCGTCGACCCGTTCTACAACCAGCTCTGGGCGCTGTTCGCGCTGCCGTTCGTGCTGGTGGTCGGCTGGCGCTTCGTGCGCGAGCCCACGCGTGGCGGCGCCGCCCTGCTCGTGATCTTCCTCGCGCTGGCCGCCTTCGCCTATCCGCTGCTGGCCCCCTTCCCGCTCCTCTTCCTGGCGGTGGCGGCCTGGCGCGAGCGGCCGCAGATCGCGCTGCCGCGCTCGCCCCGCGCCTGGGTCGCGATCGCGCTCCTCGCCGTGCCGGCCGCCGCGCTCTCGGTCGAAGCGGCCGAGAAGCTGTGGGGCGCCTTCAAGGCTGCGCTGCCGGGCGGTGACCTCGATCCCTGGACCGGCACGGCGCTCGGCTTCCATCCGCTCGCGCACTTCGTCGGACTCCCCGACGAGGTCGACTTCCTCTCGGTCTCGGTGCTCGCCATGGCCGCCTACGGCCTGTTGAGAGCGCCACGACCGGCGGCTGTCCCGTACGGCGTGCTGACGGCGGCGCTCGGGCTGACCGCCCTCTGGTTCCGGATCCGCGGCGGCCCGCTCTTCCACTTCAAGGCGCTGTCGTTCATGGGCCCGCTCGCGCTCGCGCTCGTGGCGGTGGCGCTCGCGGACCTCGCGAGGCGGCAGGCCGTGGTGCGGGCACTCGCCGTGGCCGCCGCCGTCGCCCTGACCGCGGCGCTCGTGGTGAACGCCCGCCGCCAGCTCGACATCGCCGACCCACACGTGACGGAGGAGGTCTGGGCGCTGCGCGGCTGGAACGAGCGCATCCCGGCCGGGGCGAGCGTGCGCGTGGACGTGACCCCGATCGGGGTGCAGCAGTGGGCCTGGTACATGCTGGCCGAGCACCCGGTGAGCGCCGCCCGCCCGCTCACCGAGTTCTTCCCCTTCCCCCCGATCGGCCGCAAGGCTGACTACCTGCTCGTGAACCGCGACCGCCCCCGGCCACGCGACGCGGCCGGCGCGCCGGTCCTCGAAAACCGCTCCTTCGCGCTCTACCGGATGCGCGCCGACGTGCCGGGCCCCGACCTCTCGTCGCGCGCCCAGTACGACCCGGTCGTACTCGGGCTGTCCGCCGCCGGCGGCGAGTGAGCGATCAGCATCAGCGTGTGCCCGAAGGGCGCCAGCCGGGGGCGCGAGCCGAGCGCGTCGAGGTGGTGGAGCGCCCGCTGGGCCGCGGGCGGCAGGCGCCGCCAGCCGAACGTCACCGCGTGCAGCTCCGGCTCGAGCCCGGCCGCCAGCGCGTCGCGCAGCAGCACGCGCGGCGACAGCGGCACGTCATCCGGCGTCCCGTGCACCCGCGTCCCGAGCCCGGCGCGGTTGGCCAGCTCGAGCCCGGCCCCAACGGGATGCCACAGGCCGGGCTCGATCGCGACGAGCGCGCCGCCCGGGCGCAGGAGCCGCGCGGCCTCGTCGAAGCACGGGCCGAGCGGGCCCTGGAAGGCGATGTGGTGCAGCACGAGGCGATACAGGACGACGTCGAACGAGCGCGGCTCGAACGGCAGCGAGCCGGCCTTCCCCTCGACGCCGGCGTCGAGCTCGCCGGCCTCGAGGAGGTGCTCGACCATCGCGGGGTTCACGTCCGCGCCCGTCATGCGCCACGCCGGGCGCGGGAACAGGTGGCGCCCTGGGTGCCAGCCGCAGCCCACCGAGAGGACCTCCCCGCGGACGAGCCCGAGCCGGCGCTCCAGCAGCGCGTGCTCGCGGCGGTATTCCTGGTCGTAGTGCACCTGGAGCGTCGCCGCGTCCGAGTGGCGGTCGAGCAGGTTGTCGGGCTCGTAGGGCTCGCTCATCCGAGCGCCGCCTCGACCGCCCTCTGCATCGGCTCCCGCCATCCGTGCCCGCTCAGGCGGGCGCGGCCGCGCCGCGTGAGCTCCTCGCGCAGCTCGCGGTCGCGCACCGCCAGGTCGATCAGCTCGGCCGCCACCGCGGGGTCCGGATCGCTCCAGAGCACGGCGTCGCCACCCACCTCGCCCATCGCCCCCGCCTGACGGGCGACCACCGGCACGCCGTGGCCGAAGGCCTCGAGCAGCGGGATGCAGAAGCCCTCGTGCTCGGACATGCTGAGCAGCACCCCGCCCGCGGCCGCGTCCTCGAAGGCCCCCTTCAGCGCGGCCTGCGGGAGCCCACCGGCAACCACGGCCCGCCGCGCGCCGGAAGCCTCCACCTGACGCTCGACCAGGACGCGGTACGCCGCCGATAGCGGCTCGCCGGCCAGCAGCAGCCGAGCGTCGGGGGCGCAGCCCCGCTGGTAGAGCGCGAACGTCTCGATGACGAGGTCGTGGCGCTTGTGCGGCGCGAGCCGGCCGACGCACAGGACGAGCGGTCCGGATCCCGCCGCGGGATGGGATGCCGGCCGGCCGTCCCGCTCCACCAGCACGGGCGGCACCACGACCACCTCCGGGGCGCCCGCCTCGCGCAGCTCGCGGGCGTTGAACTCGGACACCGCCGCGACGGCATGGCAGCCGCGCACCCAGTCCGGGAGCTGCGCCCGGCCGAGCGCGCACGCCACCGCGACGCCCGGATGGTGCCGCCAGAAGAAGCGCGCCGGGGTGACGTTGTGGTACACGAGCAGGCGGCGCTCGGGACGGCCGAGCAGGCGGCGCAGCCCCGGCGCGTGGGCCGAGTGGTGGATCACGAGCAGGTCCGCCGTGTCGATCCGCTCCAGCGGCCGCACGGTCCCGCGCACCCGCGGATCGAGGAGGCCCGCGTACACGTCGCCCGTCATGCCGAGGGAGGCGAGCTCGTCGCGCCAAGCGAGCGCCTGCGCTGTCACGGCGTCGTACGGACCGGCGCCCGAGACGATCTGGTGGACGCGCGTCACCCGCGCCGCTCGAGCTCTTCCACGCGCCGCTCGAGCTCGTCCAGCCGGTCCAGCATCGCGACGTTGAAGCGGGTCTGGCGCGCCTCGAGGTCGAGCAGGTACTGCCGCAGCGCGCGCAGCAGGAGCCGCTTCACCGCCGTGATCGGACCGCCCAGCCGCCGGGTCGAGTAGACCGCCTGCGGATCGCCCTGCAGCACCGCCCATTCGGCGAGCAGCTCCCGATCCGGGCGCGCGAAATCCAGCGCCCCCTCGCGGGGGGGCGGGTAGACCCCCTCCGCGCGCTTGCGCTCCGCGGCGGCCCGCGCCCGCTCGAGCGCCTCCTCCGGCGCGGTCACGGCACGGGCTCCCGCGCCGCGACGCTCCAGCTGCCGCGAAGGTCGGCGATGCCCTCGCCCTCGAAGGTGCTCGCCACCGACAACCGCGCCACGCTGCGCAGCATGCCGCTCGCCGGCGGGTCGTGGTCCGCGGCTCCGGCGGCCACCTCGTACTCGCCGCCGAGCAGGGCCAGCCGGGCCACGTCGAAGCAGGCCACCACATCGCCCTCCACGGCACCGAGCGCGGTGTCGGTCCGGAACAGGACGGCCCCGCGGAGGTCGCGCACCTCGAGCGCGGCCATGGCGCGCTCAGCCGGCTGCTCGAAGGCGAGCGCCATCCGCACCCGGAGCGCCTCGCCCGGCTCGAACGCCGCGCGCGGCCGGCCGTCGGCGTCGAGCAGCTCGATGCCCGCGGACGCCGCCACGGCGCCGCTGCTCCGGTAGTGCGCCAGGCCCTCGGCAACGCCCCCGTCGAACACGACGCGCCCGCGCTCGAGCACCACCACGCGGCGGCACACCGCCTCGATCGCGCGCGGGTCGTGCGAGACGAGCACGAGCGTGGCGCCCGCGTCCATCCGCTCGCGGATGCGGGCGAGGCACCTGCGCTGGAACGACTCGTCGCCCACCGCCAGCACCTCGTCGATCAGCATGACGTCGGCGTCCAAGTGGGCGGCGATCGAGAAGCCGAGCCGCAGCTCCATCCCGGAGGAGTAGGCCTTCACCGGGACGTCGAGGAAGTCGCCCAGCTCGGAGAACTCGGCTATGGCGTCCATCCGGCCCTCGATCTCCGGGCGCGAGAAGCCGTGCAGCGCGCCGTTCAGCAGCACGTTCTCGCGCCCCGAGAACTCCGCCCCGAAGCCGGCGCCGAGCTCGATCAGGGACACCACCCGGCCGCCGCACTCCGCGCGACCCGAGTCGAGCGGCACGATGCCCGCCAGGCAGCGCAGCGTCGAGGTCTTGCCCGCGCCGTTGCGGCCGATCAGCCCGAGGGCCTCGCCGGGCTCGAGGTGGACGCTCACCCCGTCGAGGGCCGTCACGCGCGAGCCGCCCCGATGGCGCATCGCGAGCTCCTTGAGCGTCCGGGCCCGCTCGGGCCGGAGCTCGAAGCGCCGCGTGGCCTGCTCCAGCACGACCTCGCCCGGCCTCACACCACCACCGCCAGGTCGCGGCCCAGCCGCCGGAAGGCGAGCGCACCCAGTCCGAGCGCCAGCGCCGTGGCTGCGGCCATGTAGGCGAGCTGCCCGGCCGCCGGCGCCGCGCCCTCGAACAGCACCCCGCGCACGGAGTCCACGAAGGGCGCGACCGGATTGCCCCACTCGAGCAGGTTCCCGAGCCATTCGCGCTCGCTCACGCCCGGCAGCTCGTCCACGGGCAGGAAGATCGGCGTTACGAAGAACCACGGCAGGAGCGCCGCGCCCAGTACGGGCTCCACGTCCCGGTAGTGCGCGTGGAGCACGGCCACGGCGAGCGAGAGCCCGAGCACCAGGCCGAACAGGAGCGCGACCAGCAGCGGCAGCAGGAGGAGCGCCGGATCGAGCGTCCCCCGCACGGCGAGCGCAACCGGCACCAGCAGCGCCAGCATCACGAGGAAGGTCGCCAGCTGCACGGTCGCCACCGAGGCCGGGATCGTCTCGCGCGGGAAGGGCACCTTCCGCACGAGCGCCGCGTTGTCGACGAGCGACGGCGCCGCGGCGAGCAGGCCCTGCGAGAAGAAGACCCAGACCACCAGCCCGATCAGCAGGAACAGCGGGTAGTCCTGGATGCCTCCGGTGACCTTCAGCAGGACCGAGAACACCAGCGCGTAGGCGCCCATCAGGACGAGCGGGTTGACGAGGTACCACGCCACCCCGAGCACCGACCCCTTGTACTTCTGGCGCAGCTCGCGCCTGACCAGCTGCTCGAACAGGAAGCGGTGGCGCAACTACCACGCTCCCCGGGCCCGGAAGACCGCGGGGATCGTCTTCAGCAGGATGGTCAGGTCGAGGAACACCGACCAGCGCTCGAGGTAGAGGAAGTCGAGCTTCACGAGCTCGTCGAAGTCGAGCTCGGATCGGCCCGAGACCTGCCACAGGCCCGTTAGGCCGGGGAGCACCAGGTAGCGCTTGCGGTGCCAGTCGTCGAGGCGGTCGTAGTCGCGCTGGGGCAGCGGGCGGGGGCCGACGAGCGACATCTCACCGCGCACCACGTTGAAGAGCTGCGGCAGCTCGTCGAGCGACCAGCGCCGCAGGAAGCGGCCGACCGGCGTCACGCGCGGGTCGGCGCGGATCTTGAAGAGCGCGCCGCCCACCTCGTTGTGCTCCTCGAGGCGGTCCTGCAGGTGCTCGGCGCCCTGCACCATCGTCCGGAACTTGAGGCACTCGAACGGCCGCCCGCCGATGCCGGGGCGCCGCGAGCGGTACAGCACGGGCCCGCGCGAGCTGAGCTTGATGGCGAGCGCCGCCAGCCCCATCACCGGAGCGAAGGCCAGGATCAGGAGGAGCGAGCCCACGATGTCGAAGCTGCGCTTGAGCGCGAAGTCGATGCCCTCGAACACGGGCGGCTTCAGCTCGAACAGCGGCAGCGCCTGTCCCGGCACGAACTCGGCGCGGTCCATCAGGATCTCCATCGTCGACGGCGCCACCCGCACCCGCACGCCGTGCTGGTGGCAGCGGTCGACCAGCTCGACGGCCTCGTCCTGCGGGAAGTCGGCGTCGGTGATCAGCACCTCGTCCACCGCGTCGAAATGGCGCTCGAGCTGCTCGAGCGAGCGGAAGTCGCGCAGGCCGTCCATCAGCGCCACCGGGGTGCGCGCGACGAACCCGTACGGCTCGATCACGTTGGAGTCCCTCAGCGCGTGCGAGACGGCCTGGATGTTCGAGCCCGAGCCCACCAGCACCGCGCGGCGGCGGTAGCCGGCGGCGCGCAGGACGATGCCGGACAGGCGCTCGAACCCCCACCGCAGGAGCGACACGTACAGCAGGGCGAAGAACAGCGAGCCGTAGAAGATGTAGTACGACTGGAACGGCTCACCCTCGATCTCGGCATAGATCAGGACCACCAGGGTGACCTGGAAGAGCGAGGCGATCACGCGCGTGAACCCGGGCCGCTGCGCGCGATCCCGGTAGAGGCCCGAGCGAGCGAACAGGAGCAGCATGACGAGCCCGGCCAGCGGCGCGTACTCCTCGGCCTGGTTCCACATCTGCCCGAGCTGCTCGGGCGCCACGAGGGCGGTCTTCACGACGAGCGCCGTGTAGATCGCGAAGAAGAGGCCGATCAGGTCCAGCGCGGCGAGCGTGGTCACGCGCGCGACCGCCCGCAGCGTGTCGAAGCGCAGAACGCCTCGGAGCAGCAGCGGCTTCCCCGCGCGCACGTCGCGGTCGGGGAGGGAAAGCGGCTCGACTTCCCTCAGCTCTTTGACGAGACCATTGGGCGGCACAGCTTGTTCCGAGGGGCACAAGTCAAACAGTTGACGCGGGCGAATGTAGCGGCCGCGGGCGGAACGGTTCGGAAAATTGCGGTCAGTTGCCGTCCTCGAGCCGCTCCTCGCGGAGCTCCTGCCGCTCCTCGAGGCGCTCCTCGCGCTGCTCGAGCCGCTCCTCCTCGGCCTCCCGCTCGGCGGCGCTCGTCGATCCGAACTTCGCGGTGACGATCGCGACCGCCACGGCCACGATCGCGAGCCCCACGAGAAGCGAGCCGATCATCTGGCGGGTGTGCGAGCGCTCAGCCATTCGCGAGGAAGTCGCCCGCCGACGTGAGCCACGTGAGCGCCAGAAGGAGCCAGACCGAGATCCCGAGAGCCGGGAGGAAGCGGCCCATCCGGTGCCACCAGCGAATCACGACGATCTTCAGCGCGAGCACGGAGAGCAGCGCGATCGCCGCCACGATATGCAGCGTGGCGTCGTCCTCGAGGCCGAAGTAGCCAACGCACATGAACGCGACGACGACCAGCACGACCACGATCGTGTCGCCCACCGCGCGGTGGGCCGAGGCGGCCGGCGCGGCGGCGAGGAAGCCGGGCCGGACCTTCCCATAGCCCACCGAGATCAGCACGAGCTGGTACACGGCCAGCGCCAGGGCCACCGAGGCGAGCAGGACCTTGACCTCGGTCGGATTGCCGCGCGTGAGCGTCTCGATCACGTCCTCCACGCGCGGAACGGTGTCACAGCTGAACGCGCTCGCGCACCCTCCGGCCGACCCATCAGCGGTCTAGCCGCAGACTGAGCGTTCGAAGATCACGCAGTTTCCGGCGTTTGCGGCGGACGTCTCGCTCCGGCGGGGGGCGAGCGGCTGCAGGATTCCGCTTCAAGCGGTGCAGATGCTCAAGCGGCGCACCCGGCCCCTCCGGGGCGAGCTCGACGAGGCGGCTCTCGGGCTGCTGGCCCGCCATGGCGCCCAGATCCTGGCCACCGCGCGCCGCTACGCCGCCACGGCCGAGGACGCCGAGGACGCCTACCAGCGCGGCCTCGAGATCCTGCTGACCAAGGCGCCCACCACCAGCGAGGACGAGCTGGTGCCGTGGCTGAAGACCGTGGTCAAGCACGAGGCCTTCGCGCTGCGGCGCCAGCGCGACCGCCACTCGCCCGTCACCGACGACGGCGAGCTCGGGGAGCGCGGCGGGGCGGCCGCCGCCACGCACGACCAGGCCGAGCGCTACGAGCGGCTGCGCCAGGGCGCCGAGGCGCTACGCCAGCTCAAGCCGCAGGAGATCCGGGCGCTGCTCCTGAAGGCCGAGGGCTACTCGTACGCCGAGATCTGCGAGATCACCGGCTGGACGTACACGAAGGTGAACCGCTGCCTGACGGAGGGGCGGCAGGCGCTGGCGGTGCGGCTTGCGGGGATCCGCGGTGGGATCGAGTGCGCGAAGCTCGCGCCCCAGCTCTCGGCCCTCGCCGACGGGGAGGCGAGTCGCGAGGACGTCGAGGCGCTTCGCCCGCACCTGAAGACCTGCCTGGCGTGCCGGGCACAGCTGAAGGCGTTCCGGGAGGCGCCCTCTCGCGTCGCCGAGCTGCTGCCGCCGACCGCGCTGGCGGCGGACCCGGGCCCGCTGCGCGACGTTGTCGAGTCGGTGGTGGGCGCCGCGCAGCACAAGGCCGCCCTCTTCGGGGAGCGGGCGCAGGCGGCCGCGGAGATAGTGGGCGCCCAGAAGGCGGCGGCGGTGGCGGCGACCGCAGCCGCGCTGGCGGGCGGCGGCACGGCCGTGGATCAGCTCGCGAACCATCACGGACCGCCCCGGCCCGCGCCGCAGGCCGAGCGGGTCGAGATGAAGCCCGTCAAGGAGGAGATACCGGTCGAGCCGGCCCCGCCGACCGCGCCGCCTGCCGAGCAGACCCCGGTTGAGGCGGCGCCGCCGCCAGCCCCGGAGCCCGCTCCGGAGCCGCCGCCCCCACCTCCGCCGCCGCCCGACCCAGCCAACGAGTTCGCGCCAAGCGCGCCGGCCTCATCCGCCGCCCAGCCCGCACCGGTCGCGCCCGCCCCGGCAGCGACGGCCCCAGCGCCGAGCCAGCCGGCCGGCGGCGGGGGCGGCAGCCGCGAATTCGCGCCGTGACGCGATCGGCCCGCCGCCGGGAAGCCCTCGGAGCCGACCGGCGCGTCTTGTGTTCTGGCGCCGGAGGTTGCAGAGTCGACGTCGGTGGCGATGGAGATCATCGGCCGCGACGAGGAGCTTGCGCACCTGCGGCGCTTTCTCGATGCCGTCGACCTGGTTCCGGCCGCGATGCTACTGGAGGGCGAGCCCGGCATCGGGAAGACGATCCTCTGGCGGGCGGGCGTAGACATGGCGCGGGCGCGCGGCCTCCGGGTGCTCACCGCGATCCCCTCTACGGCGGAGACCCGGCTCTCGTTCGCGGCGCTCGCCGATCTGCTCGGGGCCGTCCTGCCAGACGTGCTGGCGAGCTTGCCGGCGCCGCAGCGACGTGCGCTCGAGATCGCGCTGCTGCTCGAGGACGCAGAAGGGCCGCCACCGGATCAGCGCGCGGTCGCCTTTGCGTTCTTCGGCGCAGTCAGGGCGCTCGCACGGGGAGGGCCGGTTGTCGTCGCGGTGGACGATGTTCAGTGGCTGGACCGCCCTTCGGCCTTCATGGTCGAGTTCACGATTCGCCGCCTTCGCGACGAGCCTGTCGTCTTTCTCCTCACCCTGAGGACCGGCGACGGGCGAGCGCCGCTTCCGCTCGAGCGGGCGCTCCCTGAGGACGGACTTCGGCGGCTGACGATCGGACCGCTCAGTCTTGGCGCCCTGCACCGCCTACTGAGGGACCGGCTCGGCCAGGCGTTCTCGCGTCCGATCCTCCGCCGCCTTCACGAGCTCTCGGATGGAAATCCATTCTTCGCGCTCGAGCTCGCGCGAGCCTTGGAGCGCGGGTCCATCCGCCTCGACGCGGGCGAGCCGTTGCCGGCCACACTTGGGGCGCTCGTCCAGCAGCGACTTGCTGTGCTGCCAGGCCCCACACGGGCCGCGCTGCTCGCGGCGTCGGCTCTGTCGCAGCCGACACTCGCGCTCGTTGGGAAGGCCGCAGGCGGTGATCCGCACGGGCTGCTTGCGCCCGCGCTCGACGCGCACGTGATCGAGCTCGCAGGGGAGCGCATTCGCTTCTCCCATCCACTGCTTGCGTCGGGGGTGTACGGCGCGACCGGGACCGCCGAGCGAAGGGCGTTGCATCGGCTACTCGCCGAGCTCGTCCCGGACCCGGAGGAGCGCGCGCGGCATCTCGCGCATGGGGCGGAGGGTCCGGACGGGGACATCGCTGCGGCAATCGATCACGCCGCCCGGCAGGCCCATTCGCGCGGCGCGTTGCCGGCGGCGGCCGAGCTGTCGGAGCAGGCCCGGCGGCTGACGCCGGTGGATCAGCAAGACGAGGATCACCGGCGCACCATCCTGGCGGCGCGCTACGCCTACGAAGCGGGCGACAGCGGCCGAACGCGAGGTCTACTTGCTCAGGCGCTCCTCGCCGCCCCCGCCGGGCCACGACGCGCCGAGATCCTCACCTGGCTGGGCATCGTGGAGGAGTACGAGGGTGACCTTCATCGCGCCGTCGAGCTCTTTCGTGATGGTCTTGCCCAGGCTGGCGACGAGGTTGCCCACCGGGCCCAGCTCGAGGACTGGCTCGGGGACGCGCTGTTCATGATGCGGAGCGACCTCGTCTCCGCGCTAGAGCACGCTCGGGCTGCAGCCCGGCTGGCGGAACGGATCGGGGACGGGTACCGGCAGGTGAGCGCGCTCGCTGCCCAGGCTCTGGTCGAAGCGGTCCTGGGACAGGCGGATTGGAGAGAGACCCTCGACCGGGCGATCGAGCTCGAGCGCGAAGGAGAGCCGGTCCCCCTATCCCAGGGGCCGTCCTTCCACCATTCGATCGTTCTCACGTGGCTGACCGAGCTCGACGAAGCCTGTGCGATTCTCCGCTCGTTGCGCCAGCGCGCGGACCAACGCGGCGAAGAGAGCTCGCTCCCGTGGATCCTCGCGCGCCTAGGCTTGGCCGAGTTCCTCGCCGGTCGCTGGGAGGAGGCGACCCGGTGCGCCGAGGAAGCGATGGAGATCGCCATCCAGACGGGCCAGGAGCCGCAACGGCTCCGTGCGCTCGGGGTGCGGGCGCTCGTGCGAGCTTCACGAGGGGAGGTGGAGCAGGCGCGGGCCGATGCGGACGCCACACTCGCGGCCGCAGAGAAGCGCGGAGTGATGATCGCGACGATGGCTGCCACCGACGCGCTCGGCCAGCTCGAGCTCTCGCTCGGAGATCCGGAGGCGGCGCATCGGCAGCTCGGCCCGCTCGTCGCGCGGCTAGAGAAGAACGGCGTTCGTGAACCCGGTTCGATGCGTTTCGTCTTCGATGACGTGGAGGCGCTCATCGGTGTCGGCCGCGTGGGCGAGGCCGAGGTGCTCCTCGATCGAGTGGAGAGTCGCGCCCAGAGGCTCGACCGGACGTCAGCGCTGGCGGCGGCCGACCGCTGCAGAGGTCTCCTCGCCGCCGAGCGCGGCGATCTCGACGACGCGCTGACGTCGCTCGCGCGCGCCCTTTCCAGGCACGAGCGCGATCCCGTCCCGCTCGACCGCGGCCGCACTCTTCTCGCGCTAGGCGCGACGCGGAGGCGGGCGAGGATGAAGCGGCCCGCGCGTGAAGCGCTCGAGCGGGCGCTCGCCATCTTCGAGCAGCTTGGCGCGCGTCTCTGGGCCGAGAAGGCGCGGGCCGAGCTCGCCCGCATCGGCGGCCGCCCCGCAGCCACCGGCGAGCTCACGCCTACCGAACGCCGCATCGCGGCGCTGGCCGCCGAGGGACGCTCCAACAAGGAGATCGCGAACGCCCTGTTCGTGACGCCGAAGACGGTTGGAACGCAGCTGTCGCGGATCTACCGAAAGGTCGGCGTCCACTCACGGACGGAGCTCGCCAGGCGCCTGAGCAGCGACAGCGAGACGCCCAACGTGTAGGCATTTGCCGACTTTCTTTGGGGGCGCGACCGGCATAGCTTCGGCGCCATGACCAGCTTCCTCGTCGAGGCGTACACGCCGGCCACGATCAAGCTCGCGGACGTCGAGGAGCGCGCCCGGTGCGCCGCCGACCACCTCGCGCAAGCCGGCACGGATGTCCGGTATGTGCGCGCCATCTTCGTCCCCGAGGACGAGCTCTGCCTCCACCTCCTCGACGCAGCCTCGGTGGAAGCTGCCCACGACCTCATCCGGCAAGCCGGAATCTCGCCGGACCGAATCGTGGAGGCCGCGCCGTGATGCGGACACCTACCCCGCGACATCACCGTCGACGCCACCGGTCCTGCTGGCGGCGCGGTCGAATACGCGGTCACGGCGACCGACGACACGACCAAAGGCCGGGTTGTGGGGTGCGCGCCTTCCTCGGGCAACCCGTTCCCGAGCGATCCGACGACCGTGCACTGGACGGCGAACGACCACGCCGGCAACGGCGCCCACGGCAACTCGTCGTCACGGTCACGGGCGCGCCTGCGCAGATCCTCGCGCTGATTCAAAGGACGCCCGCGTCCATCAGGCGACCGGCGCTCGAGGCACCGCTGAAGGCGCGGCTCGAAGCAGCCGCTGCGGCGTGATCGCGAAGAACAAGGCGGCCGCCTGCAGGGCGCTGACGCTCGACAGCGACGTCGTCAGATTGGCGCCGGGAAGGGGGCCGACGCTGCCCCAGAAGGCCGAGCTCGTCGCCGACGCTGGCCGGGATCAAGGCCGTCGTCGGCTGCCCATGAACGCAACTCCCAAGGAGGAAAGAGATGAAACCAGGACGAACCGCAATTCTCGGAGCCACTGCGGCAACAGTCGCAGTCAGCGCGGGGATCGCATACGCCGCCATCCCCAACAGCGGCACCGGGGTGATCAACGGTTGCTACGGGAAGCAAACCGGAATCCTGCGCGTGATCGACGCCCAGGCCGGCAAGACCTGCCTCAGCATCGAGACGCCCATCAGCTGGAACCAGCAGGGCCCGACGGGACCTCAGGGTCTCAAGGGAGACAAGGGCGACCAGGGCGAGCGGGGGCCAATCGGGCTGACCGGGCCAAAGGGCGAGAAGGGGGACCCCGGACCGCCAGGCCCGCAGGGGCTCCCCGGCGCGAAGGGCGACCAAGGCCCGCCTGGCGAACAGG
>Ga0081538_10004335_pt1 | contig 13104 bp, 10 predicted proteins | sample TabmetS5T2R1_FD_71022 | JGI IMG/M metagenome (GOLD analysis project Ga0081538, IMG submission 71022) | Tabebuia heterophylla rhizosphere microbial communities from the University of Puerto Rico - S5T2R1 | ecosystem: Host-associated > Plants > Roots > Rhizosphere ...
GGCGGCTACACCAGCATGATCCCCCTGCTGGTGCCCGAGCGGCTGCTGGCCAGGGCCAACGCGCTGGAGGCGAGCAGCTTCAACACCGCCGCCATCGCCGGCCCGGCGGTCGCGGGGGCCATCGCGGCCACCGCCGGGCCCGCCATGGCCGTGCTGGCCGAGGCCGCCCTGGCCGCCCTGGCCCTGCCGGCCATCGCCCGCCTCCCCCGGATCGCCGTCCCGGCCGGCGACCGCCCGGCCCCGCTGGCCGCCACCATCCGCCGGGGGCTCCGGCACCTGGCCCGCACCCCGGCGCTGCGCGGGGTGACGGTGGCCACCGCCGTCAGCATGGGCGGCAACGGCCTGCTCACCCTGGCCCTGCCGTTCTGGGCCGAACGGCTCGGGGCCGGGCGGGCCAGCTCCGGCTACCTGTGGGCGGCCCTGGAGGTCGGGGCGATCGTCGGCGCCCAGGCCGCCGCCCGGCCGGCGGCCGGCTGGCCGCCGCAGTGGGTGGTGCTGGCCGGGACCGGCCTGTTCGGCCTGGTGGTGGTCGCCTGGCCGCTGGCCCCGGCCTTCCCGGTCGCCCTGGCCCTGGTCGCCCTGGCCGGCGTGGTCGAGGGACCGGCGTTCGCGGCCACCTTCGCGACCCGCCAGCGCTGGTCGCCGCCGACCCTGCGGGGCCAGATCTTCACCACCGCGGCCAGTCTCAAGCTGGGCGCGTTCGCGGTCGGCTCCGCCCTGGCCGGCCCGGCCCTGGCCCGCGCCGGGGTGACCGGCATGCTGGTCGCCGTGGGCGGCCTCCAGCTCCTCGGCGTGGTCCTCGGCTGGGCCAGCGGCGCCCACAGCCGGGCCCGAGCGCCCGCCGCCGGCGCCTGGTGAGCCCGCGGGCCGGTCGCCTCAGTGGCGCAGCTCGGCCGGCCGGGCCCGGGGCGGCGAGGAGGGCCGGCCGGGCGGCTGTTGCTGGTCGAGCCAGGCCCAGGCCGGGATGGCCAGCAGGAACAGGCCGCTGGCGGCGGTGGCGGTGACGCCGGTGTCGTTGAGCAGGATCAGCAGCAGCGAGCCGAAGGCGCCCAGGCCGAGGACCCGCCGGATCCAGTCGGGCAGCTGGCGCAGCGGCCCCGGTGGGCGCAGGGCGATGAAACCGGCCAGCAGCACCTGGAGGGGGCCGGCCCAGGCGAAGGGGCTGTTGGCCAGCAGGCGCAGGTTGCGGGCCAGCTGGTCGACGACCATCCCGGCGGCGTCGGCCGGGCCCGCCCGCAGGCGCTCGGCGAAGCGGCCGGCGTGGCTGACCGGCCCGCCCAGGCCGGCTCCGAGGGCCACGGCGACGGCGGCGGCCACCGCCAGCCCGGCCAGCAGGACCACCCGGCGGACCCGGGGGCGGCCGGGGGCGAGCACGACCAGGGCCGCGGCCGCGGTCAGCATGGAGGTCAGGGCGCCGCCGACGTCGGCCCCGAGCCGGGGCAGCCCGTCGACCACGCCCAGGCCGGCCAGCACGGCCGCGGTCGCGACCGCGGACAGGGGCGCGAAGGCGGCCACCAGCATGACCGCGGCCAGGGCGAAGGCGAAGTAGCCGTTGCCGAGGCCGTAGAAGCGCTCGCCGTCCCAGGCGCTGCCGCCGACCAGCGGCTGGGACAGCCCGTGGCCGCCGAGGGCCAGGTCGAGCACCACCAGGCCGAGCAGGGTGGCGCCGAGCAGGGCCGGGGCGGCCACGTGGGGGCGGGGCCGGGCGGCGTCGCCGTCCGGGGGTCGGTGCAGGCGCAGGGCCAGAGCGGTGAGGGCGGCCCCGGCGGCGACCCCGGAGCCGACCCAGGCGGCCGCCCAGCGGGCGGCGGCGCCGGGGTCGGGCAGGCCGGAGGCGAGCGACTGCCAGAGCCGGGCCGCCAGCGGCTCGGCCATGCTGGCCAGCAGGTAGCCGGCGGGCAGGGCCAGGGTGAGGGCCAGCAGCGTCCTGGCCGCTCTGGCCGGGCGGGTCCCGCCGCCGCGCCAGGTGGCCAGCAGGGCGCCCAGGGCCAGCACCGCGGCCAGGCACAGCAGCGGGATCGCCCAGGTGCGGGCGGCCACCAGGGCGGCCACCCGGCGGTCGAGGAAGATCGCGGCGGCGGCGTTGTCGTCGTCGGGAGCGACCCGGATGACCGAGCCGTCGTCCCCGGCCGAGGCGCCGCCGGCGACCGTCGGGCGGACGTCCTCCAGGGCGGCCAGGCCGCGGCGGCGGGTCGAGTCGGAGGTGGGCAGGCCGCGGTCGGCCGCCGGGTCGAGGACCAGCAGCGGGGCCGAGTTGGCCCGCCCGGAGGCGGCCCGGAGGCCGACGACCATCACCGGCCGCTCGGCGCCACCGGCCGGCTGGAGCCGGTCGAGAACACCGGCCAGGGCGGTGGCGTCGGGCACGGCCAGGACCAGCAGCCGGTCCGGGGGCGGCGGCAGCGGGTCGCCGCCGGGCCCGAGCGGGCCGGGCGCCTGGGCCGGGCCGGTCGACCCGAGGGCGAACAGCCCGGCCACCTCCTGACCCGGATAGGCCAGCACCCGGGTTGGCGGGAGGCGGCCGAGCCGGGCCCCCGGATTGTCGGCCCGGATCCGCTCCACGGCGGCCGGGCCGGGCAGGCCCGAGGCGCTGCCCGGGTCGGCCGCCAGCGCGTCCAGGGCGTCGACCCGACGCCCGGCGGCCAGGGAAAGCACCCGGGAGGCCAGTGGCTGGTGCACCGGCAGCGTGGACACGAACCCGACCACCTCCGGCCCACGCGGCCCGGCCGCGGCCACCGCCTCGTCCATGGTCAGCCGCTCCACCAGCACCAGCACCCCCGGCGGCGCCACCGGCCCACCCTCGTCCGCCCGGGCCGGTCCCGCCCCCGAGAGCACGACCACGCCCAGCACCAGGGCCAGGAGCCAACGCATCCCGGCATCGTAGCCCCCCACGCCGCCGAGCGGCCCCCTGCGGACAACCGGCGCCAGCTCCCCGCGGTGGGGCTGTGGACAACCGGGCGTCCACGTTCCCCGGTTGGGCTACCCTCCCGGCTGGGGCCCCCGATACCGGCGGGTCGGGGTTCGGCGCGTCCCGGGTCGGGGCCGGGGCCCCCCATACCGGTGGTCGGGATTCGGCGCCCGGATCCGGAGAACGGGACCCGTTCGCGTTCGCGAGGACCACCGTGCCGGGTGGCTGCATGGGGCCCGAGGGGTGACCACCGTGCCGGGTGAGCGCATGGGGCCCGAGCGGCGACCACCGAGCCAGGTGCGTGCATGGGGCCCGAGGCCACCCCGATACGGCGGCCCCGGGGCTGAGCGCGACCCACCTCCCGCTCCCAGGTACCCTGGCGGTATGGATGTGGTGGTGGGTGCGCTCGACCGGGCGGGGGGGTTGCTGGCCGGGGCGGGGCGGATCGTGGTGTTCACCGGGGCCGGGGTGTCGACGGACTCGGGGATCCCGGATTTCCGGTCGCCGGGGGGGCTGTGGAGCCGGTATGACCCACGGCTGCTGGGGTTCCGGCGGTATGTGAGCGACCCGGCGACGCGGCGGCTGGCCTGGCGGCTGCGGCGGGAGCTGCATGCGCTGGAGGCACGGCCCAACCCGGCCCATCTGGCCTGCGCCCGGCTGGCCGAGGCGGGCCGGCTGGCCGGGGTGATCACCCAGAACGTGGACGGGCTGCACACCGACGCCGGCCTCCCCGCCGAGCTGGTCTGCGAGGTCCACGGCACCGGCCGCCAGGTCGTCTGCCTGGACTGCGGGGACCGCGGCCCCATGGACGCGGCCGTGGCCCGGGTCGAGGCCGGCGAGGAGGACCCGCCCTGCCTGGCCTGCGGCGGGATCCTGAAGGCGGCCACGGTGTCGTTCGGCCAGAGCATCCCGGCCGACGTCTGGGCCCGGGCCGAGGCCCTGACCGCGGCCTGCGACGCCTTCGTGGCCGTCGGCTCCTCGCTGGTCGTGCAGCCCGCGGCCGGCCTGCCCCGCATGGCCAGCCGCCTCGGGGCCGCCCTGGTGATCGTCAACCGCGAGCCCACCCCCCTCGACCACCTGGCCGACGCCGTCCTCCACGGCGAGGCCGGGACCCTGCTCCCCGCCCTGGTCGACGCGGCCCTGGCCGGCCCCGGAGCCCGGCCCTGAGCCGCCCCCGGCTGCTGGTCGTCCAGCACGAGCCCAGCAGCCCCCCGGGGCTGGTGGCCGGCGCCGCCGCCGCCACCGGGGTCGACCTCGAGGTCGTGGAGGCCCCCGGCCAGCCGGTCCCGGTCACCCTGGACGGCGCCGACGGGCTGGTGGTGCTGGGCGGGGCCATGGACTTCGACGAGACCGACGCCTACCCGCACCTGGCCCGCACCCTGGACCTGCTGCGCGACGCCGCGGCCCGCTCGGCCCCGACCCTCGGCATCTGCCTGGGCGCGCAGCTGGCCGCCGCCGCCCTCGGCGGCCGCGCCTATCCCGGCCCGGCCGGCGAGGAGCTCGGCTGGACCAAGGTCGAGCTGACCCCCGAAGGCCAGGCCGACCCGGTCCTGGGCGCCCTCCAGGAGCCGGCCGAGCTGTTCGAGTGGCACCACGACACCTTCGACCCGCCCCCGGGGGCGACCCTGCTGGCCACCGGCGGCGTCTACCCGACCCAGGCGTTCCGGCTGGGCAGCGTGGTCGCGGTCCAGTTCCACCCCGAGGTCGACGGCCCCCTGCTGGCCGGCTGGTGGTCCACCACCACCCCGCCGCCCGACTACCCGATCGCCGAGGCCGTGGCCGGGGCGACCCGCAACGCCGCCAACGCCACCCGCCTGCTGGAGGCGTTCTGCCGAGCGGCGGCCCCGTCCTAGGGCACAATGCGACCACCATGATCATCGACTGCGCGGTCTACCAGGACGGCAAGCGACGGCCGGGCCAGCTCGCCCTCGACGACGCCTACGAGGCCTCCCTGGAGGAGAACGCCTTCGTCTGGATCGGGCTGTACGAGCCCGACGAGGCCGAGTTCGACTCGGTGCGGCGCGAGTTCAACCTCCACGAGCTGGCCGTCGAGGACGCCATCCACGCCCACCAGCGGCCCAAGCTGGAGGTCTACGACGACACCCTCTTCGTGGTCCTCAAGACGGCCCGCTACGTCGAGGCCGACGACACCGTCGAGTTCGGCGAGATCATGCTGTTCATCGGCCCCCAGTTCGTGGTCGCGGTCCGCCACAAGCCGGCCAGCGCGCTCGGCGACGTCCGCAAGAAGATCGAGAGCCGCCCCGACCTGCTCCGCTTCGGCCCGGGGGCGGTGCTGTACGCGATCCTGGACCGGGTGGTGGACGACTACCAGCCGGTCATCCACGGCCTCGACGAGGACATCAAGGAGGTGGAGACCGAGGTCTTCTCGCACGCCGGCAGCAACCCGGCCGAGCGCATCTACCTGCTCAAGCGCGAGGTGATCGAGTTCCACCAGGCCACCGCCCCCCTCCAGGAGCCGCTGGACCGGCTGGTCAACAGCATGGTCCCCGGCCTCCACGGCGAGATGGGCGAGTACTTCCGCGACATCCAGGACCACCTGCTGCGGGTGGTCGACAACGTCAGCAGCTTCCGCGAGCTGCTGACCAGCGTCCTCCAGGCCAACCTGACCCAGGTCGCCCTGCGCCAGAACGAGACCGGCATGCAGCAGAACGCCGACATGCGCAAGATCTCCGCCTGGGTCGCGATCGTGGCCGTGCCCACCATGATCGCCGGCATCTACGGCATGAACTTCGACCACATGCCCGAGCTGACCTGGACCTTCGGCTACCCCCTGGCCCTCGGGGTCATGGCCGTGGCCTGCCTGGTCCTCTACCGCGCCTTCCGCCGCAACGGCTGGCTCTAGGCTCACTCGGCGGCGACGGCGCGGGCGACGTCGACCCGGGCGGCCCGCCGGGCGGGCAGGGCGGCGGCGAGCACGGCGGCCGCGCTGGCGGCGGCGGCGACCAGGGCCAGCTGGCCGGCCGGGATCGCGGCCGGCAGGTCGAGGTCCCGGCCGACCGCCCAGCCCAGGAACGCCCCGAGGGCGAGGCCCAGGCCGGTGCCGATGGCGGCCACGATCACCGCCTCCCAGGCGACCATCGACCGGACCTGCCGGCGGTCCATGCCGATCGCCCGCAGCAGGCCGAGCTCGCGGGCCCGCTCCACGACCGACAGCACCAGCGTGTTCACGACCCCGGCCAGCCCGACCACGACCGCCAGCCCGAGCAGGCTGTAGAACAGCCGCAGCGCCGGGTCGATCGCCGCCGCCGCCCGCCGGCGCAGCTCGCCGGCGCTGGCGATCTCCACCGTGGGATGGTCGGCGACGGCCCGGGCGATGGCGGCCCGGGCCGCGTCCGCGGTGACGCCCTCGCGCCGCCTGGCCAGGACCATGGTCAGGCCGCCGCCGTCGGCCAGGGCCCGGTAGTCGCCCGGGGTGACCAGGTAGTCGCCCACGGGCAGCTGCTGGCGGGCGAAGGCGTCCAGGGCCCCGGTGTCGTAGACGGCCGCGACGGTGAGGACGCGCTCGCCCCGGCCCGTCCGGACCGTGACCGGCGCCCCCACCGCCAGGCCGAGGGACGCGGCCGCCTCCCGGCTGACCGCGATGGCGCCGGTGGTGAGGTCGGCCACCGCGCCCGCGGTCACCCGGAGGGACAGGACCCGCCCGAGCCGGCCGGGGTCGACGGCGGTCACGCCGCCCTCCCGGCCGCCCACGGTGGCGGCGGTGCCGGAGAAGGCGGCCACCGCGGCCAGCTCGGGCAGGCCGGCCAGGCGCTCGGGCACCCGCGGGCTGAGCAGGGGCTGGTGCATGCCGGTGCCGGCCGCCCCGAGCCGGAAGTCGGCCCGGAGGGTGCGGTCGAGCCCGCCGGTCGCCGACGCCTTGGTGCCGGCGGCCAGGGTGGTCAGGAACGACACCAGCGTGAGGCCGACGACCAGCGGCAGCACGGTGGCGGCGGTGCGGCGGGGGTGGCGGGCGGCGTTGGCCCCGGCGAGCGCCCCCACCACCCCCGCGACCCGGCGGACCGGCGCCCCCAGCAGCCGGGCCAGCGACCACGCGAGCGCCGGGCCGAGGGCCACCACGCCGAGGGCGACCGCGGCCGTGCCGGCCAGCAGGGCGGTGCTCTCGACCGGGCGGGCCAGGGCGCCGGCCACCACCAGGCCGGCGCCGGCCAGGGCGAGCACCGCCCCGGCCAGGGTGCGGCTCCGGCCGACCCGGCCCGCGGTCAGCGCCTCGCCGCGCAGCGCGGGCACCGGGGCGACCCGGCCGGCCCGGCGCGCCGGGCCCCAGGCCGACACCACCGCGGTGCCGATCCCGATCGCCAGGGCCACGGCCACGGTGCGGGGCAGGACCCGGATGGCCCCGCTCACGTCGGCCACCGCCTCGTCGGTGGACCGGAGCAGGGCCCCGAACGCCGCCCCGAGCCCGACGCCGGCGGCCAGGCCGGCCAGGGACGCGGCCACCCCCACGATCGAGGACTGGAGCAGGACCGAGCGGCGCAGCTGGGCCCGGCTCGCCCCCAGGCACCGGAGCAGGGCCAGCTCCCGGACCTGGGAGGTCAGGACGATGGTGAAGGTGTTGCGGATCAGGAACATGCCGGTGAGCAGCGCGACCACGCCGGCGACGAGGAAGACCTGGGTGTCCCCGCCCTCGGCGGGGGTGGCGTTGCGGGCCCGCTCGGCGGCCAGGTCGGTCCCGGTGAACGCCTGGTAGCCGGGCCCGAGGGCGGCGGCCAGGCGGTCGCGGAGCTGCGGGGCGGCGACGCCGGCGCCGGCGTGGACCTCCAGGTAGCTGACCCTCCCCGGGGCCGGGGCGAGCAGCCGCCGGGCGGTGGCGGGGTCGTAGCCGACCAGGACCACCGCCTCGGGGACCTCCGGCGAGTCGAGCACGCCGACGACGGTGACGGTCGCCGGCTCGCCGCCGGACACCACCACCCGCACCCGGTCGCCGACGCCGAAGCGCTGGTCGTCGGCGGTGCGCCGGTCGACGACGACCTCGCCGGGCCCGCGCGGCACCCGGCCGGCGCGCAGGCGGGTGGCGAAGGAGGCGTCGACCGAGCGCCCCAGCGGCGCCCGCCCGCCGCCGACCACCCGGCCGTCGCGGCCCAGCAGCTGGGCGTCGCCGCTGAGCACGCCGGTGGCGGCCGCGACCCCCTCGACCCGGGCGGCCTCGTCCACCACCGAGGCCGGCATGGGCTCGGCGAACAGCTCCCCGGTGATGTCGGAGAAGACCTCGCCCTCGCCGCGCGGGGCGGCCCGGACGACCACGTCGACCCTGGGGGACGCCTCGGCGTAGGCCGCCCGGGCGGCCGCCGCGGCGGTGTCGGTGAGCACGAAGGTGCCGGCGACGACGCCCACCCCGAGCGCGATGGCGGCGGCGGTGAGGACCAGCCGTCCCTTGGCCGCGAGCAGGCCGCGGACGCTGTAACGCAGCATCTCAGCCTCCGATCGCCCGCATCCGGTCCAGCACCCGGCCGGCCGTGGGCGCGGCCAGGCGGTCGACGACGCGGCCGTCGGCCAGGAACACGACCTCGTCGCTGCGGGCGGCCGCGACCGGGTCGTGGGTGACCATCACCACGGTCTGGCCCAGCTCGTCGACCGACCGGCGCAGGAAGCCGAGCAGCTCCGCGCCCGAGCGCGAGTCGAGGTTGCCGGTGGGCTCGTCGGCGAACACCACCGCCGGCCGGCCGGCCAGAGCGCGGGCGGCCGCGACCCGCTGCTGCTCGCCGCCGGACAGCTCGGCCGGCCGGTGGCCGAGGCGCCCGCGGAGGCCGACGACGTCGATCACCCGGTCCAGGAAGGCCCGGTCGGGCCGGCGGCCGGCGATGGCCAGGGGCAGCTCGATGTTCTCGGCCGCGCTCAGGGTCGGGAGCAGGTTGAGGGACTGGAAGACGAACCCGACCCGGTCGCGGCGCAGGCGGGTCAGCCGCCGGTCGTCGAGCCCGGCCAGGTCGACGTCGCCGAGGCGGACCTCGCCCCGGTCGACCGGCTCCAGGCCGGCCAGGCAGTGCAGCAGGGTCGACTTGCCCGAGCCGGAGGCGCCCATCACGGCGCTGAACCGGCCCCGCCCGAACGCCACCGAGACGCGGTCGAGGGCGGTGACCATGGCCGGCCCCCGACCGTAGGTCTTGGTGACGTCGATGGCGTGGGCGGCGAGCTCGACGGTGGGGCCGGCGGGCGGGACGGTCTGGTCGGTCGACATGGCCGCTCCTGGACGGTCGGGGCGTCGAGGCGGCCAGGCAACCGCACCCGCGGGCCGGGCGCACTGGCGCGGAGGCGAGTCCCGGAGGTAGACCCAGCACTACCGCCCGCGGCCACCGGGCGCGGTACCGTTGGCCGCATGGGCATCCGCACCGCCTGGCAGGCCATCGCCCAGTCGCCGCGGCGATTCCTGGCCTCCTCGTGGCCGTGGCGCTCGCTGGCCTACCTGCTCGGCGGGATCGCGCCCAGCGCCGCGGTCGCCGCCGGCGTGCTCGCCCTGACCGCCTCGTCGTCCTCGTGGGCGGTGCCGGTCGTCCTGCCCCTGGTGGCGCTGGCCCTGCTGCTCGCCGGGCCGCTGGTGGCCCGGTACGAGCGCTGGCGGCTGCGGTTGCTGGAGGCCGGCCTCGGCCCGGACCGGCGGCCGGCCGGTGCGGCCGGGCGGCGGGCCCTGGAGGCGGGCTACGGGGTCGTCTGCGTGGCTGTGCTGTGGCTGCTCGACCTGGCCGTGGCCGCGCTCTCCCTGGTCCTCCCGGCCGGGCTCACGGTGACGGCGCTGCGCAGCGCCGATGCGGGCGGAGGCACCCGGACGGCGATGCTGGCGGCGGCCGCGCTGCTGCTGCCGCTGGCCGCCTACCCGGTCACCGCCTGGGCCGGCGCCCGGTCCGCGCTGGCCAGGGCGATCCTCGTCCCCCGCGAGCTGGAGCTGGGCGAGCGGCTGGTCGAGGTCACCCGCTCCCGGGCCCGCCTGGTCGACGCGTTCGAGCTGGAGCGGCGCCGGATCGAGCGCGACCTGCACGACGGCGCCCAGCAGCGGCTGGTCGCCCTGACGGTGGCCCTCGGCCTGGCCCGGATCGACCTGGCCCCCGGCTCCCCCGCCGCGGCCCGGGTCGACGCCGCCCACGAGCAGGCCAAGGAGGCGCTGGCGGAGCTGCGGGAGCTGATCCACGGCGTCCACCCGCAGGTCCTGACCGACCGCGGCCTGCCGGCCGCGGTGGCCGACGCCGCCGAGCGCTCGCCGGTGCGGGTCGGCGCCGACGTCGTCCTGCCCCGGCGCCTGCCGCCGGGGGTCGAGGTCGCCGCCTACTTCGCCGTCTGCGAGGCGCTGGCCAACGTGGCCAAGCACAGCCGGGCCAGCCGGGCGTCGGTCCGGGGCCGGCTGGAGGACGGCGTGCTGGTCCTGGAGGTGCGGGACGACGGGGTCGGCGGCGCCGACCCGGCGGGCGGGAGCGGCCTCACCGGCCTGGCCGACCGGGTGGCGGCGGTCGACGGCCGCCTGCTGCTGTCCAGCCCGCCCGGCGGGCCGACCCTGGTACGCGTGGAGATCCCGTGCAGGCAGCCGGTCGGCTCCGGATAGTCCTGGCCGAGGACGGGGTGCTGCTCCGCGAGGGGATGTCGGAGCTCCTGCGGCGCTTCGGCCACACCGTCGTCGCCGCCGTCGGCGACGCCCCGGCGCTGGCCGCCGCCGTGGCCGCCCACGAGCCGGACATCGTGGTGACCGACGTGCGGATGCCGCCGGGCTACAGCGACGAGGGCCTGCGGGCGGCGGTGGCCCTGCGGGCCACGCACCCGTCGCTGGCCGTGCTGGTCCTCAGCCAGTACGTCGAGCAGACCTACGCCGCCGAGCTGCTCGACGCCGGTCCCGGTGGCGCCACCGCCGGGGTCGGCTACCTGCTCAAGGACCGGGTCGGCGACGTGGCCGAGTTCGTCGAGGCGGTCGGCCGGGTCGCCGCCGGAGGCACGGTGATCGACCCCGAGGTGGTGCGCCAGCTGCTGCGCCGCCGCCGCGACCCGCTGGAGCGCCTCACCCCCCGCGAGCGCGAGGTGCTCGCGCTCATGGCCGAGGGCTGGTCCAACGGCGCCATCGCCAGGACCCTGGTCGTCTCCGAGGCCGCGGTGGCCAAGCACATCGGCGGCATCCTGGCCAAGCTCGACCTGCCGCCCGCCGACGACGACCACCGCCGCGTCCGGGCCGTGCTCGCCTACCTGCGCGCCTAGCCCGGGGTCAGCGGCCGTCGTTGCCGGCGACCCGGCGGCGGACGGCCGCCTTGGCCTCCTCCTCGCGGGCCTCGTCGAGGCGGTCCTCGGAGCGGAGCTCCTCGGCCCGGCGCTCGCGGGACTCGGCGTCGTCCTGGCCGAGCTCGTCCGAGAGGAGGGCGTACTCGGCCAGGACGTCGACCCGGGTGACGTCGTCGTCGTGGGCGACGTGCAGGAAGCCGCCGTCCACGGCCACCGCGGTGCGGCTGCCGCCGGCGTCGATGAACACCGGGCCGACGGCCAGGGCGGCCAGCAGGGGGGCGTGGCCGGGGAGCACGCCGATGTCGCCGTCGACCCCACGGGCGGTGACGAAGTCGGCCTCGCCGGTCCACACCTCCCGCTCGGGGGTGACCAGGTGGACCTCGAGGGTGGCCACGGCTACTCTTCCCCGCCCAGCTGCCTGGCCTTCTCCTCGGCCTCCTCGATCCCGCCGACGTTGAAGAAGGCCTGCTCGGGCAGGTGGTCGTAGTCGCCCTTGGCCAGGGCGTCGAAGGAGGCGATGGTCTCGTCCAGGGGCACGGACTTGCCCCTGACCCCGGTGAACTGCTCGGCCACGAAGAACGGCTGGGACAGGAACCGCTGGATGCGGCGGGCCCGGTTGACGATCACCTTGTCGTCCTCGGACAGCTCGTCGACCCCGAGGATGGCGATGATGTCCTGGAGGTCGTTGTAACGCTGCAGGATCTCCTGGACCCGGCGGGCCACCCGGTAGTGCTCCTCGCCCACGTAGCGCGGGTCGAGGATGCGCGAGGTCGAGGCCAGCGGGTCGACGGCCGGGTAGATGCCGAGCGAGGCGATCTCGCGGGCCAGCACGGTGGTCGCGTCCAGGTGGGCGAAGGTGGTGTGCGGGGCCGGGTCGGTGATGTCGTCGGCGGGCACGTAGATGGCCTGCAGCGAGGTGATCGAGTGGCCCCGGGTCGAGGTGATGCGCTCCTGGAGCTCGCCCATCTCGCCGGCCAGGGTGGGCTGGTAGCCGACCGCGCTCGGCATCCGCCCCAGCAGGGTCGAGACCTCGGAGCCGGCCTGCACGAACCGGAAGATGTTGTCGATGAACAGCAGCACGTCCTGGTTCAGCTCGTCGCGGAAGTACTCGGCCACGGTCAGGGCGGCCAGGCCGACCCGCAGCCGCACCCCCGGCGGCTCGTCCATCTGGCCGAAGATCAGGGCCGTCTTGTCGATGACCCCGGACTCGGTCATGTCCAGGAACAGGTCGTTGCCCTCGCGGGTCCGCTCCCCCACCCCGGCGAACACCGACACGCCCGAGTGCTCCTCGGCCACCCGGTAGATCATCTCCTGGATGACCACGGTCTTGCCGACCCCGGCGCCGCCGAACATGCCGATCTTGCCCCCGGCCACGTACGGCTCCAGCAGGTCGATGACCTTGATGCCGGTCTCGAACATCTCGGTCTTGGGCTCCAGCTGGTCGAAGCTGGGGGCGTGGCGGTGGATGGGCCAGCGCTCGTCGGCCTGGAAGTCGGGGTCGTCCAGGGCCTCGCCCATCACGTTGAAGACGTGCCCGAGGGTCTTCTCCCCCACCGGCATGGTCATGGGCGCGCCCGTGTCCTGCACCGGCGTCCCCCGGACCAGGCCGTCGGTCGGCGACATGGCGATGGCCCGCACCATCGCCTCGCCCACGTGCTGGGCGACCTCGCAGGTGATGACGTTCGTCTCGCCGTCCAGGGTCCGCTCGACGGTCAGGGCGTTGTTGATGGCGGGCAGCTCGTCGGGGGCGAACTCGACGTCCAGCACCGGGCCGATGATCCGGACGACCCGTCCGGTGCCGGCGCCGGTGGCGCCGGTGTCCCGCTCGTATGCGACCGTGGCCATGTCGTCTCAGCTCCCACTTGTCTGGAGGGCTTCCGCGCCCCCGACGATCTCCATGATCTCCTGGGTGATCTCGGCCTGCCGCGCCTGGTTGTACTCGCGGGTCAGGTCCTCGATCAGCTCCGAGGCGTTGTCGGTGGCGGCCT
>Ga0081538_10001714_pt2 | contig 13102 bp, 10 predicted proteins | sample TabmetS5T2R1_FD_71022 | JGI IMG/M metagenome (GOLD analysis project Ga0081538, IMG submission 71022) | Tabebuia heterophylla rhizosphere microbial communities from the University of Puerto Rico - S5T2R1 | ecosystem: Host-associated > Plants > Roots > Rhizosphere ...
TGAGTACGACGACTTCCGGCGGGCGAAGCAGGTCCGCTAGAACGAATCTGGCGCAGTCAAGCGCCAGGCGGCGTGAACCAGGGACCCGGCACGAAACCGGGCGCGATGCGCCGACACTCCTTCCGGTTGCGTGGGGCGGCCCACCGTCCGTCGACAGAGAACGCGTAGAACTTGCCATAGGGACGGCGGTCCGAGGCAAGGTACACGCGGAAGCCAGGATTGACTGGGCGCGCCGAGGCTCGACCGCATTCGATCGTCGTCCCTGGAAAAGCCGGGAGTGCGCTGAGGCTCAGATCGCCGTAACGCAGCGCGACTGCACTGTCAAGGTCCCACCTGGCCACCCAAACCGGAATGCCGGGCGCCTCCTGGGCGGGTTGCCCGAAGGAAAGGACAAGGCTGCCCCGCGGAGGCTTGGGCATCTGCTCATACATCACGTTGAGTACGCCTTGGCCGCGGAGATAGCCGGAAGTCCACGTGGCCGCGTGATCGTGCGTCGTATTGAAGTAGGACACCGCGAGCAAGAGCCCCAGAATCGCCGCGCCCGCCGGCCAGGAGGAGCGCCAACGCGGCAAGCGCTGGACGATGAGTAGGACGGCCAGCGCGCCCAGGGCGTAGCCGATCGTGACGAGCGGCAACGCCGCGAGCGCGTTTACGCGATTCTCCAGACCTGGGGCGAGGGGGTGGTAGCCTCGCCAGCCCGACGCGTAGACCGCGTATGCGGCGATTGTCATCACGCTCGACAGCCCGATAGCTATGAGCCATCGCCCCATCTCCCGACGCAGGGGATCCTCCGCGGGCAGCAGCCGCGTGCTCAGCGCGGCAGCTCCGATCACGACTGCGGCAGCAGCGAGCGCGACCTCCGCACCGACGCCCAGCGGCAGCACTTGAGTGCCCATAAGCTCGAACGCTTCACGGGCGATGTCGAGGCCATGGTCGAGCGTATCCGCCGGGCCGAGACGCTCGACGACGGCTTTACGGAGCGACAGCACATAGACGAGTCCCAGTAGCACGAGATCCTGCGCCCAGGCGAGCGCAGCTCGCCGCCATGGCGCCACACAGCGGTAGAGGAGTACTGAGGCGCCGAGCGCCACGAAGCCGATCTCGTACGTGAGCAGACTGACGGCATAGAGAGCGAGACCACCCCCGCGCAGCAGCCACGCCCGCGAACCATCGGCCCCGAGGCCTCTCAGTGTGAGGACAGCGCCAAGGATCAGCAGGGCCAGCGCCCACGAACCATCGCCCATGATCGCCCACAGCCGCAGCGAGTCCGAGGCGGGGAATATAAGCGTCAGCGCGCCAATGACGCCGGCATGCAGCGGCGGCATCCGCAGAGTGCGGAGAAGGAGATAGAAAGAGAGCGAGAGCAAGATTGCAGTGGCCACGGCGAGAGCGAGGTGCATGCCTTGGTGGAATCCAAGCGTCGCTTGGACGATGGCGAGGTACAGGCCAAGCGCCGGCCGCGCATCGAATTGACCAATGAAGTTCGTGACCTCGCTCAGATCGCCGCCATCCGTGCGGACTAGCCAGGTCTCGCGCAGCGCCCAATCATCCGTCACGAAACCGGCCTGGCGGACGTGGTCCCCATAGGCCACCAGGGACAGCACGCCGAGGAGTGCTGCCACCACGACGAGCTCAAGGGGACGAGGGAGGGTGCTCGAGACCAGCGCGGCGCCAAGACGCCGGGAAAGCCCCTCGCGCTGGTCCGGCGCGGTCTGGACGCCATCTGCCGCCAACGAGGGACCCCGCTTGATCGCGCCGCGTGTCGTCACCGGGGAGGACGGATGCGTACGCGCCACCAGATCTTGAAGTCCTCGCCGATGGTCCGGGCGATGAGCGCGATGTCGAAGCCTTTGGCGTCTCCACCCCGTCGAGGCTGCTCGAGGATCCCGAGCACTCCCACGCGCATGCCCTGCTTCATCGCCGTCATGTACAGAAGAGGCAAGAAATTCAACCCATCCTCTCGGACAGCGATCGGCAGGGAGGGCATTCGACCGCGGCGAAAGAGGAAGAGGGCCGAGAATTCGGGGATGTGATACGCAAAGAGGAAACGGAGAAACAGGTACCAGAGACCGGAGGACGCCTTTCGGCGAGGCGAATCCTTCCGCTCGAGTCGGGAGGAGAAGATTAGGTCGTAGTGATCCTTGAGCGCCCAAAAGAGCCGCAGGTCATGCAGCCGTCCCTGGCCGTCCGAGGGAGCCATGAAGACATACTCCCCAAGTGACTGAGCAATGCAGGACCGCATGGCCCCGGCAAAGCCCAGGTTGACGCTGTGCCGGTGGACACGCACAACGTCGATCTCCTCCTCGAGTCGCGCGGCGATCTCGGAGGTGGCATCAGTGCTCCCGTCATCGACGATGAGGATCTCGAACGGGTCGCCGAGTGCGAGCGCCGCGTCAAGCGCTTCCCGGACGATCGCCTCGAGAGTGCTCTCCTCGTTGTAGGCGGGCAGGGCAATCGAGAGGCTCGGCGCAACGGCTGGGTCCCAGGGTTGGGCGGCGACGGGAGCGTCAAGTTTGGACAACGGATCGGACATCATGTGGGCGGCGCTGCTGCCGTACGAGCGACAGACAGTCGATCGAGCGGGCGAAGGTAGCAGTGCATTGCCAGGCACGTCGCGCTCCAAGCCAGTTGGGCTCCTAGACTGTCGGCCCGATGACGTCCCGCAGCGCTCCTCAGACGACGCCAAAGGTGCTCCGGCTTGCGGACCACCGTTTCGGCCCGGACGTCCTCGCCGGCGTTGAAGAGGTGCTCGCCAGCGGGCAACTCACTCTCGGCCCGAGAGTGGCTGAGTTCGAGCACGCGGTTGCCGCGCACGTTGGAGTTGCTCATGCCGTAGCGGTGTCCTCGGGCACCGCGGCACTGCATCTGGCGCTCGTCGGGCTTGGGATCGCCCCAGGCGACGAGGTGGTGCTACCCGACTTCACCCACCCGGCAACTGGGAACGTCGTCTTGCACCGTGGGGCCCGTCCGGTCTTGGTGGACGTCGACCCGGGCACCTACAACCTTGATGCCGGCGCACTCGAGCGCGCCCTGACACCGCGCACGCGTCTCGTTATCGCGGTTGACCTTTTCGGCCTGCCGGCCGACTACCCGGCGCTTGAGAAGGTGCTTGGGCCGCGTGGAATCCCGATTCTTTGCGACGCCGCGTGCTCCCTGGGCGCCGAACTCTCCGGCGAGTCGCCCGCCCGCCGAGGAGAGGCTGCGATCTTCAGCTTCCATCCGCGCAAGATCCTCACCACCGGCGAGGGCGGCATGATCGTCACTGACAACCCAGGCCTGGCTACTCGGTTGGCGCGACTTCGCAACCACGGCTTCGAGCGACGTGGCGAGCAGGCGGTTTTCCACGAGCTCGGGTTCAACTATCGAATGAGCGACGTGCTTGCCGTGCTGGGGAGCGCTCAGCTGCCGCGCTTGACCGAGATCGTCGACCGGCGCAACTATCTGGCCCGCCTGCTCAGCGCACGACTCGAACCGCTCGAGGGGATACGAGCGCCGGCCACTCCGGCAGAGGGCGTCCGTCCGACCTTCCAAGCCTACGTCGCGGTCCTCGACGAGGAGGTAGATCGCGGGCGCTTCATTGCGGCTCTTGCCGACAAGTCCATCGAGTCGACTATTGGTACCTATGCACTGCATGCTCAGCCAAGCTTCCGCGAAGTCTGTGGCACGGAGCCTGGCGACGTGCCCGTCTCTTGGATGCTCGCGCAGCGGTCGGTGGCGCTGCCTCTGCATCCAAGCCTGTCGGAGACCGACATCTTGTGGATAGCGGAGTCAGTGAGTAGTGCTCTCGAGGAGACCACGTGAGCGACTTGACGCGTCCCGCCATCGAGGTGCCTCCCGAGCTCGAGGATGAGCGCGTGTTCATCACGGGCGGCGCGGGCTTCATCGGCGCAACACTTGCGGGTCTCTTGTTACCTCGAAACGAGGTCGTCGTCTTTGACGATCTGAGCCGCAATTCCTTGAAGGAGAAACCCTACGCTCGTCACGAGAACCTTCGCCTGATTGAAGGCAGCGTGCTCGACCCGGCGATCCTCGAGGCAGCCATCCAGGGCGCCACATATGTTGTGCACTGCGCAGGGATCGCCGGCATCGACACGGTCATCCAGCGTCCCGTGCGCACAATGAAGGTCAACATGATCGGCTCCGCCAATGTTCTCGAGGCCACGGCTGGGCTCCGCGGCGTCAAGCGCGTAGTCTGCTTCAGCACTAGCGAGGTCTTCGGTCAGCTCGCCTTTCGCGCCCAGGAAACCGCGCCCGCGGTGCTCGGCGCGGTTGGAGAAGGACGCTGGACCTACGCGGTCAGCAAGCTCGCGGAGGAGCATCTCGCGTACGCCTATTTCCGTCAGGAAGGGCTAGCCACCGTCACCGTTCGCCCATTTAATGTGTACGGCCCCGGCCAGGTAGGCGAGGGGGCACTCCGCAGCTTCATCCTACGGGCGATGGCAGGTGAAGACCTGGTCATCCACGGAGACGGTACTCAGATCAGGGCGTGGTGTTACATCGATGACATGCTTCGCGGCCTGCTGAGAACCATGGTCGCTCCCGCCGCGGTGGGTGAGTCGTTCAACATTGGCAACCATCGTACGGTTACCACCATCTATGGACTCGCGAATACCGTTATTCGAGTGCTCGAGTCGAGTTCGAAGATCCGCTTCGTGCCGCGGCCCTCCGCCGATATAGAGTTGCGGATTCCCCACGTCGACAAGGCTCGCGAAGTACTGGGCTTCGAGGCCCGCGTCGATCTCGAGGAGGGGATCCAACGTACCGCGGAATACTTCAGGAGCCTTAGTAGGGACGCTGCCGACGCGCATGCCGCCTCTTGAAGGCAACGATGTCCTGATCGCGCTCCATGCGCTGCACGGCAAACTCCAGCGAGAGATGCGGGAGCGCTTCGATCGTGACCTGCCATTCGAGGAATTGGTTTTCGATCGTTGGGAACGCGCCAAGGCGCTTGGCTTTGGCGCACGAGCGAGCATCTATCACAACGCGTACGTGTTCGGGGATGTTCGCGTGGGGGCGGATACCTGGATCGGACCGCTTGTCATGCTCGACGGCAGCGGGGGCCGAATTGAGATCGGAGAGTGGTGCTCGATCAGTCCCGGAGTTCACGTGTACACGCACGACACCATCAAGCGCTCACTCACTGGAGGTAACGCTGACGCCGAACGCGCACCTGTCCAGATCGGCGACCGGAGCTACGTTGGTAGCCAAGCCGTCGTTCTGCCGGGCGCTCGGATTGGCCATCACTGCGTCGTGGCCGCCGGCAGCCTCCTCAACTGCGAGATCCCTCCGCACTCGATCGCAGCGGGTGTGCCGGCCCGTATCCGCGGCCGCGTGGCGATCGATGAATCCAGCCACAGCGTGGAGCTGGAGTGGGACGACTGAGCCGTCGAAGCCACGTCAGAACACCGGCTCGGCGCCGCTTTCGATCCCGTCGATCCACCTCGGCATCTGTTCGAAGCCCTGGCTGATATACGGCGCGTTCTCGTCGTCGTAGGTGCCCACGAGCTCGCGGACGCGCGCTCGCGCCCCTTCAAACTCCCCGAAGCAGGCGAGCGCACCCGCCCCGGCAAGCTTTACTAGGCCCGCGAAAGGAGTGCCGATTCGCTCGGCGCACCGGTCGACCAGGGCAAGCGCCTCCTCTGCCGATAGGCGCTCCAGCAGCCCTGTGGGAAGAGCGGAGTTCGGAATCGGCTCGCGCACCCGGTACACCGCGGAGCTGAAGAAGACATGGCCCAGGAACTCCACGTAGTCGCTCAGCATCTCCATGACGATGGCGCACCACGGGTGGGCCCAGTGCACAAGGTCCTGGTGGACCACAACAGCGTCGGGAAGCAGGCTCGGAAAGAACTGTTCGACGACGTGATCGCTTAGCTGCCAGGTCTTCGTGACGTCGATAAAGAGAGTCGAGATCGGCTCGCCGGCCCAGCGGAATCCGAGTAGATCGCCGTGATAGATCTGGACGAGCTCTCGGACGGGTGCAATGTGTCGTTCGTATAGGGAAATGATGCTCTTGCCTACCTCGAATGAGAAGTCCTCCGGGTAGTAGATGCGCTCCCAGTCGGCGCCCACCACGAAAAGGTCAAACGAGTGCACGCGCCGCGGTCTGCCCTCAAAGGTGTCCTCCGCGGACTCGCGCAAGCCGTAGCCGAGCGGCAATGTCGATCCGCCGAGGTAGCAGCCCGCGTCCACGGTCGCACCGACTGCTCCAACGCCCTGGCGAGCCGCCCAGTGGAGGAGAACGCGCTCATCGAACGACAGCATCGACGGAACGTCGAACACCGCTTGCGGCACCAGCGCCCACTCGCGCTGCACTGTTGCCGCGAGCTCGAGATCGGCAGTCATCGCCGCTTTGCGACGGGGAGGCATGTCCCGGCGTTGCGTCCCAGCAGCTCCAACCGCGACCTCTGCCCGTCGTCCGTCATCAACGGCGAAGCTAGCTCATCCCTACGCTGTCGCCAATGCCCGAGATCGCCTTCGTCATGGCGCCGCGCCAGAACCTCTTCTTCGTCGAGATCGTCGAGGCGCTGCGCCACGAGCTGACAGAGCTGGGCGTGCGGTCGAGGGTGTGCGATGACGGCTTCCCGCCGGCCGCCGAGGAGCTCGTCTATGTGGTCATTCCGCCCCACGAGTACGTCGCCCTCGGAGGCCAGCTTCCGAGCCGGCAGTTCCTGGATCGGACGGTCTTCGTCTGCGCCGAGCAGCCCGGCACCTCGCATTTCGACGAGAACATCGAGCTCGCCCCGCTTGCCGGTGCGGTGTTCGACTTCAGCCGCTGGTCGATCCGTCAGTTCGCGCAGCACGGGATAGCGGCGGAGCACTTCCGGCTCGGCTATAGCCCGCTCTGGGATCACCTCGACCCCAGCCTGGAGCGCGACATCGACGTCCTCTTCATGGGGTGTTACAGCGAGCGTCGCGGTCGCTACCTCGCCGGCTACGCCGACTCCCTGTGGCGCTGGCGCTCCCAGATCATCTTGAGTGACAACTCGGCGCCGAACTGGGCTCCGTCCGCGAGGTTCCTGGCCGGTGACGACAAGTGGGATGTCCTCCGCCGGGCGAAGGTGCTCCTGAACCTGCACCAGGGATCGGCCCCTTATTTCGAATGGCCGCGCATCGCCCAGACGATCGCCAGCGGTTGCTTCGTCGTGAGCGAGCACTCGGCCGACTACGAGCCGCTCACCCCAGGCCGCCATTTCTTCTCCGGCAAGCCGGAGAACCTCATGCACCTCGCCAACTCCCTGCTCGAGGACGATCCGCGCCGGCGATGGCACGCGAACGAAGCGTATGGATTCCTCCGCGAGGAGCTCCCGCTGCGGCGAACGGCGGAGCGCCTGGCGGACGTGGCTGCGGAGCTCGCGCGGCGACCGGTCCCGGCGAGCGCGCCTCCGGCGCTCCCGGCTCGAGACGTCTCCGCCCTGAGCAAGCCCTCCTTCGTGCCGCCATCCGTGACTGACGACCGAAACGTCTCGGCACTCAGGGCCGGGCTGAAGGACGTCCGTCTCGATCTGCTGGAGCTTCGGCGCCAGCTCGAGCGCGTGAAGCACGAGGTCCGCGGAGAGCCCCCGACGCCACCTGTCCGAGTCGACGCGACATCGAGGTCGTACGTCGCCGCAACGCCGCGTGTCTCGGTGCTTGCGACGGTCTACAACTACGCCGACCACATCGAGGGCGCATTGACCTCGCTGGCCGCGAGCCGCTACAGGAAGCTCGAGGTCGTCGTGGTGGACGACGCGTCCCGCGACGGCTCGGCCCAAGCCGTTCGGGCCTGGATTCGCGGGCACCCACGAATTCCCGCTGTGCTGCTCCGCCACCCCAGCAACCGCGGGCTACCCTCCGCGCGCAACACGGCCCTGGGCTTCGCCCGGGGCGAGCTGGTCTTCATTCTCGACGCGGACAACCGGCTCTACCCGCACTGCCTCGAACAGCTCGTGGCAGCACTGGACAGAGACCCCGACGCGGCGTTCGCCTACGGGCTCCATGAGCGCTTCACGCATGAAGGGCCCTGGGGACTCATGAACCTGTTCCCTTGGGAGCCTGAGCGCCTGCGCGCGGGCAACTACATCGACGCGATGGCACTCGTGCGTGCATCCGTCCTGCGTCGCATCGGCGGCTATACGACCGACGCCAGGCTCTACGGATGGGAGGACTTCGATCTCTGGTGCCATCTCGCGGAGCTGGGCGAGAGGGGCGCCTTCGTCCCAGAGGTGGTGGCCCGATACCGCTCGGCGCAGCACACGATGCTGGCGCTCACGGACCTGTCGGAGACCACGGCCTTCTCCGTCCTTGCCGAGCGCTACCCCGGCCTGATGGGGTCGGTCCGGCCGCCGCTCTGAGGCTCGGTGGCCGGGGTCTCCGCGCGCTTCGTTATCTTGGCCGCGTGACAGCCCGGCCGACAGCCCGCGGCCGCGCCGCTTCCGGCGCGCTTCTCGACTGGCTCCTTCGGCCGCCCGTTCCGTGGCAGATGAGGTTCGGGGAGCGCTGTGCGCTCGAGGGTGTGCTCGCGTTCCTAAAGCCCAACCTGTCGATCGAGATCGGGACTGCTCAGGGCGGCAGCCTGCATCGCATCGCGGCGCACAGCGGCGAGGTGCACTCCTTTGACATGGTTCCCGATGTCGCGGAACTTGGGCAGCGGTTCCCGAACGTCCAGTTCCATATAGGCGACTCCGCAAGCCTGCTTCCCGAGCTCCTCGCGGATCTCGCTGACCGCGGGCGGAACGTTGACTTCGCCCTCGTGGACGGCGACCACTCGGCGGAAGGTGTACAGCGCGATGCTCGGGCGTTGCTGGACGCCCCGGCCTGCCGTCAGACCGTGATCGTGTTCCACGACGCGGCGAACGACCAGGTCCGGGCCGGCCTCGAGGCGCTCGGCCTTGCCGAACATCCCAAGGTCGCCCTCACGCTGCCCGACTTCGTACCCGGCTACCTCGTGGCGAACGGTCCGCGCCGCTTGGAGATCTGGAACGGGCTCGCCCTCGTGATCCTCGACGAGAACCGGGGTGGGAATGGCGCGTTCGTCGACTCCGAGATGTACGACGCCGCGGCCCTCACTCGCCGGGTGCGTGATCAGCTTCGAGCCGAGCTGGGCGAGAACGGGCTGCGAGTAGAAGAGACGCCGGAGGAGCTCGACCTTGCCGCAGGCGACGCCGAGATTCCGGAGCGCTTCATTCCGGATGAGATGGGCGAGGGTATGGTCGCGGCGGAGCACCTCTGCCGCTACTGGTGGGCCGCGCAGTTCGCGCCGGGACGCCGCGTCCTCGACGCCGGCTGCGGCATCGGCTACGGCTCGAACATGCTCGCCGAGGCCGGCGCCGCCGAGGTGCACGGGGTCGACATCGCGGAGCCCGTGATCGAGGCCGCCGCCCAAGGGGCGGGACCCGGGGTGACTTTCACCACGGGGGATGTGGCCGCGCTCGACCTCGACGCCGACTCGTCCGACCTGGTCGTGTGCTTCGAGGTGATCGAGCACGTGGAGGACACCGACGTTGTGCTCGACGAGTTGGCCCGCGTACTCGCGCCCGGTGGACTGCTGCTCATCTCCTCGCCGAACCGCGACCGGTACGTGCCCGGCAATCCACATCACCGCTACGAGTTCCTCCCCGACGAGCTGAAAGCGGAGTTGGGGCGTCGCTTCAAACAGGTACGCCTGCTGCGCCAGCACGACTGGCTCGGGTCCGCGATCCTCGAGGATGGTGCGTTCGCGGGCGCCGGCGGTGCGCCCATCGACGGGTTGGAGGTCCGGAAGCTCGTCGGCCACGAGCCGGGCGCGGAGACCTACACGCTCGCGCTCGCGAGCGACGGCGAGCTTCCGGCCTCGGCGATGCCGTTGACGCTCACCCACACGATGGAGCTAAGGCAGTGGATGGAGCACTTCCACGCGCAGGACCGAACCCTCCGCGAGCAGGCCGGGGAGCTTCGGCGACTCCAGACCATCGACCGCGAGCGGGGCGAGCTTCGCCTCCGCCTCGAACAGGCCGAGAAGGAGCTCGCCCGCATCCCCGACCTGGAGATCGCCGCACGCAGGGCGGAGGCCCTCGAGCAACGCCTCCAAAGCCTCGAAGGCGTCCAGCAACAGCTCGAAGGGGTCAATCAGGCTCTCGAGGACGTGATGGGCTCGCCCAGCTGGCGCATCACGGCGCCCCTGCGCAAGGCGAAGGCGTTCCTCAAGCGCTCGGGCTGAGCGCGCCTACGGACCGCTACCGCTTGACCGCGCGGATCGTCATCAGCAGCTCGAAGTCCGGATCATGCGTGGCCAGCTCGTCCTCGCTCAGCTCCTCGGCCGCGAAGCCGTAGAGGAAGCAGGCGGCCGACAGGACGTTGCCGTGGGCCTCGACCTCCACGTTGTCGGGCCCGTAGGCGTCGGCGAAGACGCGGCGGGCCGAATCGGAGGTGAAGCGCCACCAGTCGCCCCAGTCGCGCCGGTCCTCGCGGCTGATCTGGCTGATGCCCGGCACGGTCGCCAGCAGCACGCCTTCCGGGGCGAGCAGGTCGCGCGTGCCCCGCGCCGCCGCCGCGACGTCGTAGATGACCTGCAACGTCTGCGTCATGACGAAGCAGTCGTACGCATCGCGCGGGAGGCCCTCGCCGGTGACGAGGTCCCCGACCACCGTCGCGGCTTCGTTGCCTTCCGCCGCATAGAGGACATCCGAGTGCGTGACGTCGTCGGCCCCGTACCACTGCGTGTAGGTCGGCTCGGCGACCTCGAGCACCCGTCCCCGGACATCCGCGGCGTGCGCCGCCAGGAACCGCTCGATGTACCAGCGGTCCACCGGCTTCCCGCGATCGAAGCCGAAGATGCGGCTCACCGGCTCGAGCCGTGTCAGCCCGAGCCGCTCGCGCTCGGTCGGCTCGCGGCGGCGCGGTCGAAGCCTCACGAGAGCGGCCGGTCGGTTCCGAACACCTCGATGTCGAGCAGAAGATCGTGGACGAGCCTGGGGTAGACCCGTGACGCGCGGAACGCCTCCGCCTTCCTTCGACCGCGGATGCGGACGCGTCGGTATAGGTCGGGGTAGAGGTGGATCTGCTCGACGGCGTTGAGCAGGTCGTCGCGATCGCGGATCTCGACGTAGTCGATCCCCGGCTCGAGGCCATGGGTGGGGCTGAGCGCCTCGCTCAGGACGAGGTTGCCGGCCGCCAGGTGCAGACACACCCGGTTCTCGAAGGAGGGATAGGGCTCGTTGTGCAGGTTGATCCCGACGTCGAGCTCGCCCAACAGGTTGAGCAGCCGATCCCCGAACACGCCGTGGGCCATGTGAACCACGTCGAAGCGGTGCTTGACCTCGACGAGGTAGTACTCGCGGTGGTCGGTCGAGCGTCCGATGAACATGACCTTGGGCGGAACCGACGACGGCCTCACCGGCATGAAGAAGCGATCGTCGACCGGCAGCGGCACCGAGCGCCAGACCGGCGCCAGTGGGTCCGCCGCCTCCACGAACAGCGGATCGAAGGACACGATGCGGTCGAAGTTCGAGCGGTCGATCAACCTGGTCTCGGCGAGCCGGACCTCGAGATCGGGATGCGGCTTGCCCCGACCGCGCGGCAGCGGCTCGGTGAGGAAACCGAGCGTCGGCACGCGGAGGCCCGCGAACAGGCGCTCCGGAACGACCTCCGGCCTGAAGACGATTACCACGTCCGGTGCGAAGGACTCGACCTCCTCCAGCATCTTGTGCGGGTCGGAGCCGGCGCGGAAGTCGATGAACCGGGGAAGCACCTGGGGCGTCTCGGAGGTGAGCGCCGACGCGCGGAAGTAGGTCTCCTGGCCCACGAACGCGATGCGGGCCGGCACGCCGGCCGGCGGGGGCGCATACGGCCCGGCGCGGGCGGAGCGACGAGACGGGACGCGTTCGGTGACGGCGGCCGAGTGCAAGGCGCCAGTACGATAGCCCGCTCCTGGGTCCCTTGAAGGTCGCATTTCTCCTGCAGGATCTCCAGCTCTCCGGTGGCGTGGGCGTGGTCGTGGAGCACGCGAGCCAGCTCGCCGCCCGCCACGGCTTCGACGTGACCCTGGCCATGACGCGCAGGCAGGAGGAGCCGGACTGGAGCTTTCGTGGGCTCGACCATCTGCACGTCGTTCCCATCGAGCGGGCGCGGGAGGAACGCTACGACGTGGCCGTGGCCACCTGGTGGGAGACCACCACCCATCTACTCGACCTGGACGCCCACCGCCACGCCTACTTCGTCCAGAGCCTCGAGGACCGCTTCTACGGCGGCTGGGACCCGATGCGCGTCGGCGCCGCGCTCACGCACGCACTGCCGGTCCACTTCATCACCGAGGCCCGCTGGATCGCCGAGACGATCGAGGAGCTGCAGCCCGGCACGCGGGTCTTCTACGTACGGAACGGCATCGGCAAGGACGTCTTCGGGCCGGCGGACGCGCTGGAGCCCCGGCCGGAAGGTCCGCTCCGCATCCTGGTCGAGGGCTACCGGAGCAGCGAGTTCAAGGGGGTGGACCAGGCGGTCGCGACCGTGGCCTCCATGAGCGAGCCGCGCCACCTGACGGTCGTGATCCCGGACCGCGCCGTCGCCGGCGACGTGGAGGCCGACACGGTGCTCGGCGCCGTGTCGCAGGAGGAGTTCTCAAGCCTGCTTGCCAGGACGGACGTGGTACTCAAGCTCTCGCGGATCGAGGGCATGTTCGGACCGCCACTCGAGGGCTTCCACCGCGGGGCCACATGCGTAGTCACGCCGGTGACCGGGCACGACGAGTACGTGGTACACGGGTGGAATGGGCTGGTGACCGAGTGGGACGACCTGCGCGGGACCGCGCGACTGCTGGACCTTCTCGCCCACGACCGGCGCTACCTGCACTTCCTCCGGGCAAACGCGCTCGAGACGGCCAGGGCTTGGCCCTCATGGGAGCAGTCCTCTACGTTCATGGCCGCGGTCCTGAGCGCGATCCGCCGCTCGTCACCGCCCCCGCCGAACGGGCCCGCCACACTGCTCGCCGCGGAGGCGCAAGCCGCCGCCGGCTCGATGCGGCTCGAGATCGGAGCGCTGGAGCGCGAGCTGGTTGACTTTCGCTGGCTGAAGCGGAGATGGCTGTTCCGCACGCTGCTGAAGATCGCGGCGCTGCGACACCGCCCGCCGTTTCGGTACCTCCTCGCTCCGC
>Ga0081538_10004336_pt1 | contig 13100 bp, 11 predicted proteins | sample TabmetS5T2R1_FD_71022 | JGI IMG/M metagenome (GOLD analysis project Ga0081538, IMG submission 71022) | Tabebuia heterophylla rhizosphere microbial communities from the University of Puerto Rico - S5T2R1 | ecosystem: Host-associated > Plants > Roots > Rhizosphere ...
GGGCCGGCTGCGACCCGCCCACGGCTTCCAGCCGCAGGCCCGCGCGCGGCTCTCGGAGTCGCCCGACGACTCACTGCGCCGCTTCTACTACGACTCGCTCACACACGATCCCGAGCTGCTGCGCGCGTTGGTCGAGTTCGCCGGCCCGGAGCGCGTGCTGCTCGGTTCCGACTACCCGTTTGACATGGGCGACGAGCGCGCGGCCGACGGCGTGCGCGCGGCGAGGCTCGGCCCGGATGCCGAGGAGGCGATCCTCGGCGGCAACGCGGCGCGCCTGCTCGAAAGGGTCCCGCGAGAGGAGATGATCGGATGACGCAGACCGCCGACGTAGTCGTTGCGGGTGGCGGCCACAACAGCCTGATCACGGCGGCCTACCTGGCCCGCGCCGGCTACGAGTGCCTCATTCTCGACGCGCGCTCGATCCCCGGCGGCGGCGCCGCGACGGAGGAGCTCCTCGGCCCCGGCTACCGGATCGACTCCTGCTCGACCGGGCACACGCTGATCCGCGTCAACCCGCTGCTCCTGAAGGACGAGCTCGGCCTGATCTCGGACTACGGCCTCGAGTACCTGGAGCCCGATCCGGTCGCGCACGTTGTCTTCCCCGACGGCGAGCAGCTCTCGATGTGGATGGAGCTCGAGCGCACGTGCGAGGAGATCGAGCGCTTCTCGGCCGGCGACGCCGCGACCTACAGGCGCATGGTCGCCGAGTACGACGAGGTCAAGGAGATCTTCGGGGCGGCACGCGTGACACCGCCGGGGTTCGGCCCGACGCTCGAGGAGCGGCTGCTCGAGCACCCGCGCGGGCGGATCTGGCTGCGCCGCCAGGCGATCAGCGCCTGGGATGTGATCCGCCACGAGTTCGAGAGTCGCCACGTCCGGGCGTTCATGTGCTGGCAGGCGTTCCAGACGCTCGTGCCGCTCGACGCGGCGGGCTCCGGAACGCTCGCCTACTCGATCATCTTCGGTCGTCAGCGGCGCAGCTGGTCGATCCCGCGCGGCGGCTCCGGCGCGCTCACGCAGGCGCTCGTCGCCTTCCTCGAGGACCACGGTGCGACGATCCTGTGCGACCGAGTCGTGTCGGAGCTCGTGCTCGAGGATGGACGCTGCACGGGCGTGGTCACCGAGGACGGCGAGCGCTTCCTGGCGCGCACGGCGGTGCTCTCGACGATCCACGTCAAGGAGCTCGTGAAGCTCGCGCCGGCGGAGGCGTGGGGCGACGAGTTCCTCTACGGCGTCGAGATGTACGACGTCGGCATGTCGGGCATGGCGGCGTACTTCGTGACGGACGAGGCGCCGCTCTTCGAGACGCCGCGTGGGCCGGTTGGCGCCGTGTCGGCGGGCACGGTCGGCTGGCCGGAGGAGGTGCTCGAGCTCGGTCGGGCGGTGCGAGACCGGCGCCCGTACGACCACGGCGTGCCGTGGCTGCTCGTCGCGACGCCTACGCTCATCGACCCAGACCGCGCTCCGGCCGGACGCCACACCGTCAAGCTTCTCTCGCCGCAGGCCTGGGACCTGCCGGACGGCGTGGCGAGCTGGGCGGAGCACAAGGAGACGCTCGCGGATCGCCAGCTGGAGCACGTCCGCCGCTTCATCCCGGGCCTCGCCGATGAACACATCCTCGAGCGGTTCGTGAAGAGCCCGGAGGACATCCAGGCGGGCAACCGGCACATGGTCCAGGGCGCTTTCCACGGAGGCGATCGGAGCTACGCCTTCAGCGGCAAGCTGCGTCCGGTGCCGGGCTGGGCGGATCACCGCATGCCCATACCCGGCCTCTACCAGACCGGTGGCACGACCAGCGTCGGCGGCTCGATCACGGGCGTGCCGGGGCGTAACGCCGCGACCGTGATGCTGAGCGACCTGGGTCACGACCCCGAGGAGGTGATGAGCGGTGCCGGACGCGCGCGTGCAGGCAGCCATTGACCATTGGGCCCCGCGCTTCGTGCAGGCGGGGGTCGACTACAACGACTTCCTCGCCACGACCGCGCGCGTCGAGACCTGGGAGGAGTGGCTCGGAGCCTGGTGCGACACCGCCGCGCGGCACGTTGCGCTTGCCAGGGAGGCAGAGGAACGGGGCCACCGCCGCAGCGCCGGGGAGGCGTGGGCGCGGGCGGCGGTGTGCTTCCACTTCGCGAAGTTCGTCTGGATGGTCGACCCCGACCGCCGCCGCGCCGCGGCCGACCGTGCGGTCGACGCGCTCGCGAGAGCCCACGAGCTGCTCGATACGGGCGCAGAGCGGATCGAGGCACCGCTCGACGGCGGCCACGTGTTCGCGAACCTGCGCCTGCCGGAGGGCGAGGAACGGGCGCCGCTCGTCGTGCTGATACCCGGCCTCGACTCGACGAAGGAGGAGTTCCTGCTGCTCGAGAACGTCTTCCTCGAGCGCGGCATGGCGACGGCGTCGCTCGACGGGCCGGGCCAAGGCGAGAGCGGCTACGACCTGCCGATCCGCCACGACTACGAGGTGGCGGTCGCCGCGTTGCTCGACTCACTCGACGGGCGCAGCGTGGACCTCGGCCGCGTCGGGGCGCTCGGCGTCTCGCTCGGCGGCTACTACGCGCCGCGGGCCGGCGCCTTCGAGCCGCGCCTGAAGGCCGTGGCCGGCCTCAGCGGTCCGTACAACTTCGCGGAGATCTGGGATGAGCTGCCGCCGCTGACGCGCGAAACGTTCACGGCAAAGTCATTCTCGAGCGACGATCACGAGGGTCGCGAGAAGGCGGCCGCACTCGATCTGAGCGGGGTCGCCGAGAAGCTCGACAAGCCCTACCTCGCGATCACCGGCAAGCTCGATCGCCTCGTTCCCTGGGAGCAGACCGAGCGCGGCGCGCGAGAGGCCCCGGGCGGCACCTTCGTCCTTCACGAGGACGGCAACCACGGCTGCGCGAACGTCCCCTACAAGACGCGGCCGCTGATTGCCGACTGGATGCGCGAGCAGCTCGGGTGACGGGACGGCATCGCTCCGGTCCGGGCCGAGCCCGGCCCCTCGCGCAAGGACGGCATCGCTCCGGTCCGGGCCAAGCCCGGCCCCTCGCGCAAGTCGCGATGATCGGCACGCGCATGTGGGCGCCGCGGCTCGCGGCCGCCGCGCAGCGCGCCGGGCTCACGATCGTCACGTGTTACAGCCGGGGCGAGGAGCGCCGGACCGCCTTCGCCGAGCAGTTCGGTTGCGCCGCCGCTGCCTCGCTCGAGGAGGCGATCGGGCATCCGGACGTCGAGGGCGTCCTGCTCGCTACGCCCAATGACACCCATGAGGAGCAGGCGCTTGCGTGCGCGGCGGCGGGCCGCCACGTGTTTGTCGAGAAGCCGATCGCGGACACGGTCGAGGCGGGCGAGCGTATCCGCGATGCCTGCGCGGACGCGGGCGTGGCGCTGATGGTCGGGCACGCCTTCCGGCGCCTCGGCGCGGCCCGCCGGACCCGTGAGCTGATCACCGCGGGCGCCCTCGGCGAGGTTGTGCTCGCCGAGGCCAACATGTCGTTGCCGGGCCGCTTCCCACCGGGCGCCTGGCGCGCGGAGCGGGCGCGCAACCCCGGCGGACCGATCATGCAGCTCGGCATCCATCACGGCGACACACTCGCGTACTGGCTCGGACCAATCACGCGTGCGCACGGCAGGTTCGCGCACGTGCATGCGGATGCCGACATCGACGACGTGGGGGTCGTGACGCTCGAGTTCCGTTCGGGTGCGCTCGGGGTCGTGACCGGCAGCTACGTGTCGCCGAAGACGCTGTCGCTGCGCCTGTTCGGCAGCGAGGGGGTGCTCGACTACAGGGCGGACTTCTCGGTCTGGCCCGACGCCACGGCGCTCGACGGCGTGACCGAGCTGACGCTGAACGGCGAGCCCGTCGAGTTCGAGGAGCGCGACATGCTGGCCGAGGAGCTGGCGGAGTTCGGCGCCTGCATCCGCGGTGAGGGCGCGATCGAGACGGGCGCCGAGGAGGGCCTGGCCGCGCTCGGCGCGGTGCTCGAGGCGCTCGGCGAGCGCCGCACGGCGGTCGCCTGATGCGGGCGGCCGTGATCGAGGAGCTCGGCACGCCGCCGCGCGCCGGCGAGCGCGAGGACCCGGCCCGGGGGGCAGGCGAGGCGCTTGTCGAGGTGACGGCCGCGCCGCTCAACCCGATCGAGATCCGGGTTGCGTCGGGCAGTTTCGCTCGCCGCGCCCAGCCGCCGTATGTGCCCGGGCTCGAGGGCGCCGGCCGGGTGGTCGAGTCCGACCGGGTGGCACCTGGGCGGCGCGTCCGCTTCGAAGGGGCAGCGCTGCCGGGCTTCGGCAACCAGGGCACGCTCGCCGAGCTCGCCGGGGTGGAGGAGGACTCGCTCGTGGAGCTGCCCGACTCGGTTGACGATGCTCAGGCAGCCGCCCTGGGAGTCGTCGGCATCACCGCCGCGCTCGCGCTCGACCGGGCGGGGATCGCCGCAGCCGAGCGCGTCCTCGTGCTGGGCGCGACCGGCGCTGTCGGCCAGGCCGCCGTTCAGCTCGCGCGCGCCCGCGGCGCCGGCCGCATCGTCGCGGCAGGGCGCAACCGCGAAGGCCTCGCCCGGGCGCTCGAGCTGGGCGCCGACGCCGCCGTGACGCTCGACAGCGCAGGCGAGTTGCTCGCCGGCGAGTTCAAGGAGGCGGCCGGCGGCGCCCTCGACGTGGTCGTCGACCCGCTCTGGGGACCGCCGGCGATGGCGGCGCTGACCACGCTTGCGGACTACGGCCGCCACGTGAACGTCGGCCAGTCGGCGGGTACGGATGTGGACGTGCCGATCGACCAGGTGCGCAACCGCCAGGGAGCGATTCACGCGATCTCGTCCGGCTGGACGCCGGTGCCGGAGAAGGCCACCGTCTACCGGCGGCTGCTAGACGACGTCGCGGCGGGCCGGCTTGCCGTCGACCACGAGCTGATCCCGCTCGACGAGGTCGCCGGCGCGTGGGAGCGGCAGGCAGAGTCGCCTCACCGCAAGCTCGTGATCCAGATCCCCGGCGGTTGAGGTGGAGCAAGGAGGGGATCGCTCCGGGCCGGGCCAAGCCCGGCCCCTCGCGCAAGTCGGCCGGCCCCTGCCGCGGCGCGAGGACGCTCGCATCCTGAGCGGCGCGAGCCGCTTCCTGGACGACATAGACCCGGAGGGCACGCTGCACGTTGCCTTCGTCCGCAGCCCACATGCGCACGCGAAGGTGCTGGGGATCAGGGCGCTGGGCGACGAGCTGGTGCTGACGGCCGGTGACATCGCCGGACATGCCCGCGCGCTCCCCATCCAGCTCCCCGAGGGCGCCTGGGCGGCGGACGAGCCGCACCCGCTGCTCGCCGTGGACGAGGTCCGCTACGTGGGCCAGCCGGTGGCCGCTGTGCTGGCCGAGTCGCGCGCGCTCGCCGAGGACGCGGCCGAGCTCGTCGAGGTCGAGTACGAGCCGCTCGAGCCGGTGGTGGACCCCTATGCGTCCACGCAGGAGCTGCTGCGCTGGGAGCGTGCCGCCGGGGACGTGGAGGGGGCGTTCGAGGCCGCCGACGCGGTGGTCCGCGGCCACTACTCGATGCCGCGGGTCGTGGCCGCGCCGATGGAGACCCGCGGCGCGATCGCATTCAACGACCGCGACGAGGGTCTGCTCACCCTATGGTGCTCGGCGCAGGACACCCACCGCCAGCTCCGCAACCTAGCCCACGTGCTGGAGCGCGCGCCGGAGTCGATCCGCGTCGTGGTCCCGGACGTCGGCGGCGCGTTCGGCTCGAAGGGTGTGCTTGCGGCGGAGGCGGGTGTCGTCGCCGCCGCCGCCCTGCTGCAGGCCAGGCCGGTCAAATGGGCCGAGGACCGGCTCGAGAACTTCATGGCGTCGTATCAGGGGCGGGGAATGCACGCCGACGTCGAGTTGGCGCTCTCGCGCGAGGGGCGGATGCTCGCCATCCGCGCACGCATCGTGGCCGACGTGGGCGGCTACCTGATGCCAACCACCGCGATGCCACCGCACACGGCGGCGATGCTCATGTGCGGCGTGTACCGGATCGCGGCCGCCGGCATCGCGGTGTCCGGGCGGCGGACCAACAAGGTCCCGACCGGTCCGTACCGCGGCGCGGGGCGGCCCGAGGCCGCCTACTTCGTCGAGCGGATCGTCGATGACGCCGCGCGCGAGCTCGGCATCGATCCCGTCGAGCTGCGCCGCCGCAACCTGGTTAGGGACTTCCCGCACGAGACGCCCCTCGGCTGGATCTACGACTCGGGCGACTACGGGGGCTGCCTCGACCGGGCTCTCGAGCTCGTACGGCCCGAGCGGTCCGAGGATGACGAGCGCATCGTGGCCACCGGCGTGGGCATGTACGTCGAGCGCTCCGGCGGCCAGTTCGAGAGCGCGGAGGTCGAGCGGGCCGCGGACGGGACGGTCACCATCCGCAGCAGCTCCTCGCCGCACGGTCAGGGCCACGCGACTACCTTCGCGCAGATCGCCGCCGAACGCCTCGGAGTCGACCTGAGTGCGGTGACCATGGAGTTCGGCGACTCGGCGCTCGTGCCCGCCGGGACCGGTACGTTCGCGAGCCGCTCGGTGGCGATGGCTGGCTCCGCGATCGTGCGCGCGATCGAAGACCTGGAGGCGAGCGCGGACGGCCGCCACGGGAGCGCGCGCTTCGAGTCGCCACTCGTGTTCGCGTCGGGCGCGTACGCCGCCGTGGTCGAGATCGAGCGCGCCACGGGTCGCCTGCGCGTGCGGCGAATCGCGGCGGTGGACGACCCGGGCACGATCATCAATCCACTGCTCGCCGAGGGGCAGGTGCTGGGCGGCACCGCCCAGGGGCTGGGCGAGTGCCAGTTCGAGGAGGCCGTCTACGACGAGGAGGGTCAGTTCACCGGCGCCTCCTTTCTCGACTACAGCCTCATGACGGCCGCCGAGATGCCGCCGGTCGCGACCGCCTTCGTGGAGTCGCCCTCGCCGCTCAACCCGCTCGGCGCCAAGGGCATCGGCGAGGGCGGGGCCATCGGCACGCCGGCCGCGGTCGGCAACGCGATCGCCGCGGCGCTCGGGGGCGCCTCGCTCGACCCGCCCTGGAGCGAGGACAAGCTCTGGCGCGCGCTGCAGGCGCCCGCGCCGGCGGCCGTTCCGCGCTTCGACGTGGTCACGGCGGCGCGGCCGGCGGGCGAGCGCGCGCTGATCGTGCTCGGCGCGCTGGCCGCCGGGGCGCTCGCCGTCGTTCTGGTCCGGAGGCGCCGGTGAAGCCGGTGCCGTTCGAGTACTCGGCGCCCGAGTCGGTCGACGGGGTGCTCGCGCTGCTCGGCGACGACGCCAAGGTGCTCGCGGGCGGCCAGAGCCTCGTGCCGCTGCTCAACTTCCGACTGGCGCGGCCGGAGCGGATCGTCGACATCAACCGCATCGAGGAGCTCGCCTACATCCGCGGGGACGACGACGGCTCGCTGCGGATCGGCGCCGGCGCGCGCCAGGCCGCGCTCGAGCGCTCGCAGCTCGTCGCGGGGCGCTGGCCGCTGCTGAGCCAGGCGGTCCGCCACGTCGGCCACCCGCAGATCCGCAGCCGCGGCACCGTCTGCGGTTCGGTCGCCCACGCCGACCCGACCGCCGAGCTGCCGGTGGCACTGACGGCGCTCGACGCACGCTTCCACGTCCGCAGGGGCGGCGGCGCGCGCACGCTCGACGCGGCCGAGTTGTTCGCCGGCCCGCTCACGACGACGCTCGCGGCGGACGAGTTGCTCGCCGAGATCGAGGTGCCGGCCCTGCCAGCGGGGGCTCGTTGCGGCTTCAGCGAGCACGCGCGCACGCACGGAGACTTCGCCGTGGCGGGCGCCGCCGTCGTCCGCGCTCCGAGCCACGCCGCGATCGCCCTGCTCGGCGCGGGCTGGACGCCGCTGCGCGCACCGGCCGCTGAGCGCGCGCTGGCCGAGGGCGCTCCTGCGGAAGAGGTTGCCGCGCTAGCCGCCGAGCCCGTCGAGGACGCCCACAGGGCCGCGCTGACGCGCGCGCTCGTGAGACAAGCAGTCGAGGAAGCGGGCGCGTGAGGATCGAGCTCGAGATCAACGGCGAACGCCACGCCGGGGACGTCGAAGCGCGCACGCTGCTGTCCGACTTCATCCGCCACCAGGCTGGCCTGACCGGTACCAAGGTCGGTTGCGAGCACGGCGTCTGCGGCGCCTGCACCGTGCAGCTCGACGGCGAGCCGGTGCGCTCGTGCCTGATGCTCGCCGTGCAGGCGAGGGGCCGCTCGCTGCGCACGATCGAGGCCCTCGGGACAGAACACCCACTCGCACGCGCGTTCCACGAGCGGCACGCGCTCCAGTGCGGATTCTGCACCTCGGGCTTCCTGATGTCGATCGAGCCGTTCCTGCGCGACCATCCCGATCCGAGCGAGGCGGAGATCCGCGAGGCACTCGCCGGCAACCTCTGTCGCTGCACCGGCTACCAGGGGATCGTCGAGGCGGTCGAGCAGGCCGCGCGTCAGGATGTGGCGGACCCCGACCAAGGAGCGACCTGATGGCCACGTCCACTCCCCTTATCCGCGGCACCGACTTCATCACGATCGGCACCCGGGACATCGACACTGCCAGCGAGTTCTATGAGGGCGTCCTCGGGCTCACTCGGTCGAAGCAGTGGGGCGAGATGCCCGCGATCGAGTTCGAGACCGGGAGCCTCACCCTCGCCGTGATGCAGTCGGACGCGTTCGGGCTCGAGTTCAAGGCGAACAACCATCCGATCGAGTTCCACGTCGACGACTTCGAGGGGGCGCGCGCCGAGCTCCAATCGCGCGGTGTCGAGTTCGAGGGCGACACGCTCGACTCCGGGGTCTGCTACCAGGCGTTCTTCTCGGACCCGGACGGCAACGCGCTCGCGATTCACCACCGCTACGCCCCGGGCGTGCCGCCTTCCGAGTCTGGCTGAGATGCGGGCCACGGCCGTCGAGGGCCTGCTGCGCGAGCTCGCGCCGCAGGCCCTGGGCGCGCTGATGCGCCGCTACGACGACTTCCAGGCCGCCGAGGACGCGGTGCAGGAGGCACTGGTCGCGGCGACGCACCAGTGGGAGGAGCGGGGCCTGCCCGAGAACCCGCGCGCCTGGCTCATCCAGGTGGCCTCGCGCCGGATGGTCGATCAGCTGCGCAGCGAGGGGGCACGCAGGCGCAGGGAGGAGCTCGCCGCGACCCTGGAGCCGGCGGACGCGGAGACGGTCGACGCCGACGACACGCTGCTGCTCCTGTTCCTCTGCTGCCACCCGGCCCTCACCTCGACCTCGGCGATCGCGCTGACCCTGCGCGCGGTCGGCGGACTCACGACGCGTGAGATCGCTGCCGCCTTCCTCGTCCCGGAGGCGACGATGGCACAGCGCATAAGCCGCGCCAAGCGGACGATCGAGGAGGCCGGCGGCCGCTTCCAGCCGCCGTCTGGAGACGACTGGCGCGAGCGGCTCGACGCCGTGCTCCAGGTGCTCTACCTGATCTTCAATGAGGGCTACGCCGCCAGCGGCGGCGCCGAGCTGCAGCGCAGCGAGCTCGCCGGTGAGGCGATCCGGCTGACTCAGCTGCTGTGGCGCCTGCTGCCGGACGACGGCGAGGTCGGCGGCCTGCTCGCGCTGATGATCCTCACCGACGCTCGTCGTCCCGCGCGCACCGGGCCGGACGGCGAGCTGATCCCATTGGCTGAGCAGGATCGCTCGCTCTGGGACCAGGCCGCGATCGCCGAGGGAGTCGCGCTGATCACCGACATGCTCGCGACGAAGCCTGTCGGTCCCTACCAGCTGCAGGCCGCCATCGCCGCCGTCCACGACGAGGCGCCCACGGCCGAGCAGACCGACTGGCCGCAGATCCTGGCGCTCTACGGCGCGCTCGACTCAATCACCGACAACCCGATGGTCGAGCTGAATCACGCGGTCGCACTCGCCATGGTGGACGGTCCGCAGGCCGGCCTCGAGCGGCTCGATGCGATCGAGGCCGACGGCCGCCTCGAAGGGCATCACCGGCTCGACGCGGTCTACGCGCACGTGCTCGAGATGGCGGGGGAGGAGCAGGCGGCGATCGAGCGCTACCGGCGGGCGGCGAGGCTGACGGAGAACGTGCCCGAGCAACGCTACCTGGCGATGCGCGCCGAGCGGCTCGCGACCGGCGGCTAGATCCGCAGGAGCCCGCGTTCGACGGCGTGCAGCCGCTCGAATCCGTCGGCGGTCACGGCCACGAGCTCCCCGGTCTGGACGCCCGCGCGCTCGTCGGGCGTCACCACGTTCGGCTGGATGACGACGGTCATGCCGGCCTCGAACGTGAAGTCCGGCGGCTCCTCGAGCTGGCGGCTTGCGCTGCCGAGCACCGGCGGCAGGTAGCCGCCGACGAAGCCGTGCACGAGGTCGTCGCGGGTCGTGAAGCCGGCGTCCTCGATGACCCCGGACGCCTCGACGAGATCGACCGCCGTGACGCCCGAGCGCAGGCGCGCGAGGATCGCCTCGAGCGCTGCGTCCGCGACCTCGTGGAGCTGGCGGTAGAGGGCGGGTGGCTCAGCGCCGACGGCAAAGGTGCGCAGCAGCTGGCCCGTGTAGTCCCAGAACGAGGCGCTGACCTCGCAGGTGAGCGCGTCGCCCTCGCGGAGCCGGCGCGCCGACGGCCACTGAGCGGGTACCGCGAGGCTCGGCTCGTCCATCGGCGTGGCGGCGAAGTAGTGGATATGGGTCGTGCCGCCATCGCCGACGTAGGCGCGCTCGGCGATGTTGCCAAGCTCGCGCTCGTCGAGCCCCGGCGCCGCCTCCTGCCAGAGCGCGCGCACGGCGGCATCGGTCAGCTCGGCGCCGCGGCGCACCCACTGGAGCTCCTCGTCCGACTTGACGAGCCGCAGGCCGGTGTAGGCCGCGTCGAGCGGCAGCGGCTCGGCGAACTCGGAGAGTGCCGCGAACGGCCGGTGCCCGAGCGGGCCGATCACGGCGACGCGCCCGCCTGCCGCTCCGCGGCGGCGCAGCTCCTCGATCGCGGTGGCCATCGGCTTCGGCCCAGCCCAGGCGACCTCGGCCTGGGTCGCGAGCCGCTGTGCGTTCGGGATGTGGTTGTAGAAGTTGACGAGCAGCAGGTCGCGCTCGCCCGGCGTGAACACGCAGAGCGCCTCACGCGTGACGGGCCAGCGCGTGAGCCAGCCGACCGCGGAGCCGAACCGGTTCGCGCCGTAGATGAGCGCGTGCGAGGCGTCAGCGCGCTCGAGCTCCGCCGCCAAGGCAAAGCGGCGACGCTCCATCTCGGCGTCGCTGAATCGCGGGTAGTCCCCGCTCATGTGGATGGACGCGCCACCAGCTTGCGCCCGGCGGAGCTCTGCAGGCGCCGCCAGCCCGCGGGCACCTCGTCGAGCGACAGCTCCTCGACGTCGAGAGTGAGCCCCTCGCTGCCTGCGATCGACTGGATTCGCTCGAACGCCTCGATCCGCTGCTCTGGGGTCGTCCAAGCGCCCGAGTGGCCGACGACCGAGATGCGCTGGTTGCGCAGCGGCAGCGACGGCAGCTCGGCGTCCGTGCCGGCGACCTGGCCGAAGTTGACGTGGACCCCATCGTCGCTCAGCGCCTGCATGATCGTGCGTGCCGGCGCGCCCCAGAGCGGCTCCAGAGCGACGTCGAGCCGCCCGCCCGAGGCGGCGGCGATCCGCTGAGCGAGCCTCGCGCCGGCGAGCTCCACGGTCGTGTCGGCACCGAGCTCGCGTGCGCGTTCGAGCCGCGCCGGGTCACGGCCGGCGGCGATCACGCGCGCCGCGCCCATCGAGCGGGCGAGCTGCAGCGCGCACTGGCCGACCGAGCCGGTGGCGCCGACCACGAGCACGTGTGCTCCCTCGAGCCGAGCGCCGGCCTGCTCGGCGCGCTGGAGGATCATCAGCGCGGTCCAGGCCGAGGCGCCGAGCGCCGCGCCGGAGACGGCGTCCATGTGGTCGGCGAGCGGGATTGCTAGCGCCTGCGACTCGCGGCGCTCGCCGTCGGGGCGCTCCGGCACGAGCGCGTACTGTGCGAGCGCCCCATCGCGGCCATAGCCCGGATGCACGTACTCGACGCGCACGCGCGTCCCCGGGGCGAGCTCGTCGCCCGCCTCCACCACGCCCGCGCCCTCGACTCCGGGTACGTACGGCAGCCGCGGCGGCCCGTCGAAGAACTGGCCGGACGAGATGTACAGCTCCACGGGGCTGAGGCAGGCAGCCTCGATGCGCACCAGTGCCTCGCCCGGACCCGGTTCGAGCTCGGGCACGTCGGCCACAACCGGCAGCGCGCCGACCTCCTCGACGAGCGCGGCGCGCATCTACTCAGAGCTGGACGGCGTCGCCGGTGGGCAGGCGGCCGTTCCCCGGCGTCGCCTCCTGCGTCGAGGGGTCGAGCCTCGTGTTCAGGTTCGACTGCGGATCGCGCTCGAGCGGGAGCGCGCCGCCCGGCGTGTAGTAGCGCGTGCCGGCCACGATCAGGTCCTCGGCGGGGAAGCGCGTGATCACCTCGCAGCCTTCGGCCGTCACCACGAGCTGCTCTTCGATGCGAGCCGCCGACCAACCGTCCGAGGCGGGCCAGAAGGTCTCGAGCGCGAACACCATCCCCTCCTTGACCTCCTCGGGATGGTCGAGCGACACCAGTCGGCTGAAGATCGGCTTCTCCCAGATCGCGAGCCCGACGCCGTGGCCGAACTGGAGTGCGAACGCCGCCTCCTCGTTCGGGAAGCCGAACTCCTCCGCCTTGGGCCACAGCGAGACGACCTCGCCGGTGGTGACGCCGGGCTTGATCGCCGCGATCGCCGCGTCGAGGTAGTAGCGGCAGCGCTTGTACGCGTCCACGAGCGCGCGCGAGGCGCTGCCGATCGCGAACGTGCGGTAGTAGCAGGTGCGGTAGCCGTTGAAGCTGTGCAGGATGTCGAAGTACGCCGGGTCGCCGGGGCGCAGCGCCCGGTCGGTGTAGACGTGCGGGTGCGGGTTGCAGCGCTCGCCCGAGATCGCGTTGACACCCTCGACGAACTCGGAGCCCATCTCATAGAGGACCTTGTTGACGAGCGCGACGCACTCGTTCTCGCGCATGCCGGGGCGCATCGCGCGGTAGAGCTCCTCGTAGGCGGCGTCGACCATCATGCAGGCCGTGTTGAGTAGCGTGATCTCGTCCTGCGTCTTGATCACGCGCGCCTCTTGCATCAGCTGCTGGCCGTCGA
>Ga0081538_10004337_pt1 | contig 13098 bp, 9 predicted proteins | sample TabmetS5T2R1_FD_71022 | JGI IMG/M metagenome (GOLD analysis project Ga0081538, IMG submission 71022) | Tabebuia heterophylla rhizosphere microbial communities from the University of Puerto Rico - S5T2R1 | ecosystem: Host-associated > Plants > Roots > Rhizosphere ...
CTCCCCGCGTCGTCTTGAAGCGTTCCGGTCATTATTTCACTGTCCACCCTGCCGGCCTGTCATGGGTGCGGGTCGGTGTCGGCACAGAAAAGCCGCAGGACCCGCCTGCGGCTTTTTAGCGTCTGTATTGATGGGTTGCTCGACCGGTTGGCGCTCAGATGCGCCACAAATTCCATCCCTCGCCGAGGGTTGGCTTGAAGAGCTCCTGCAACTTCTCGACGGTCCAGCCCCCCGCCATGAATGCGGTGCGCACCGGTTCAGGGTGAGAGATGATCTGCAGACGATCGCCGCTCACCGCCACGCACTGGCCGGTGATATCGTTGGCCTCATCCGAGGCCAGATAGACGACAACGGATGCGACGTGGCGCGGATGGCGGTCGGCACGGCGTGCCCCCACGGTGATACCGGCCTGGGAGCGCAGCTCGCGGGCACGCTCCGGCACCGACGCCGTCATACGGGTATCGGCGCCAGGCCAGATGGCGTTGACGGTGACGTTGTACCTGGCCATCTCTTTCGCCACCGTGCGCACAAACCCCAAAATGCCCGCCTTCGCCGCCGCATAGTTCGCCTGGCCGGTATTGCCGGCCGCCGAGACGGAGGAAAAGCAGATGATATGGCCGCTTTTCTGCTGGCGCATGAGGGCGGTGGCTGGCTGACAGACGTTAAATGTCCCCTTCAGGTGCACGCGGATGACGTCGTCCCATTCTTCCTCGCTCATGTTAAAAATCATGCGGTCGCGCAGGATGCCGGCGACGTGCACCACGATGTCCAACTTGCCGAAGGTGTTGATGGCCGTCTGGATCATGTTCTTGCCACCTTCATAGGTGGCCACCGAGTCATAGTTTCCCACAGCCTCGCCGCCTGCGTCCTTGATCTCCTGCACCACGGCATCGGCGACGCCTGGATCCAGCCCGCGCCCGGACAAGTCCGCCCCCACATCATTGACGACGACCTTGCCCCCTTCCTTGGCCATGAGCAGGGCAATTTCACGGCCAATCCCCCGCCCAGACCCTGTGATGACCGCGACTTTACCTTTGACAAGATCCATACGAGTTCGCCTCCCTTACTCGAATCTTGCAATTTTTTTGTCCGAAGCTACCAGTTGATGAAGCATAGCAAATATCCTGATGGCGGTCACAACCATCGATAGCTATTCATTTGATGGTTTCGCGGCGCGTGCTCTGCGTGAGACCCTTCCTCCGGGGCCGACCTCGTATCCACCGACAACACAGGGCGCGGCGAGCATTGCCCTGTTTCTAGCAACTTGCCCCCCAAGGTGTCAAGGGAAAAGTAGGGCGCGCGTGTGCGCCAGATACGACTACGGGTGGGAGGCGGCGTGGGTGGACACGCAGGTCTGCCCGTCCCGCGATGAGGCGGAGAGTGGTGGGGCGCACCGGTGTGCGCGCCCAACAGAAACTACTCAGCGGCCTTCTTGGCGCGCGACCTACCGGAGCTTTTGCCGGCAGACGGCAGCGCATTGAGCATCTCCTCGGCTTTGACGACGGCTTCGCGCAGCTCGGCAAAGGAGTCGACCGACAGGGACACCCCTCGTTTAGTAGGCCGCCACTCCCCCTGTTCATCCTGGAAGAACACGCGGATATCAACCAGATCATGCCCGCGATAACTCGTCAACGAGACACGCACTTCCTCGGTGGGATTCTTTGCGATCCTTGCGACCAAAGCATCCATGCGAAAAACCCTCCATCAGTAGAAGCTACCCATGGATTGAGGAGCTTTATTCTGCGCGTCTCCAGCCCTGATGACAACCAAAAAGTGGCAAAGGCCTTTTCTGACACATCGAAAGACTCCACGCCACCTTTTTCCTTGAAGCGGTTCCCGCACCTATATTAAAGTGCGGCCGGGGTCACCTTGACTCATAGCTTCTTTTCCCTTGCAGTCCATGGGGGCAGGCATTTTCCAGGCGCGACGGTGACCCCGGAGCTTGTCTCTCTCTCAGCAAAAGATGGCCAGGGCATAGGCGCCGGGCCAAGTCACCCTCTCCGCCTGGGAGAGGCCTGGCGTGAGGGTTTGGCGGACGGAGCATAGGTACATCCAGCCGAGACGGCAAGTGAGGAGTCGACTCTATGATGCAACGTACAGAGCTGATGGCACGCATCGACGAGATGCGACACACGCTAGTACAAGATTTGATCGAGCTGGTGCGCATTCCGACCGTCAATCCTCCGGGTGAGAATTATGAGCGATTCAGCCAGGTCGCCCGCGACCTGGCCCGCGCCTGCAATTGTGAGGTAGACCTGGTGCACGTCCCGGAGGAAGAGGCTGAGCGGCGCTATCCCTGGGGAAAGGGATATCCACGAGTCATCGTCTTGGGACGGTATCGCCAGAGCAAACGCTCCCATGCGGGGATGCATCTCAGCGGCCATCTCGATACCGTGCCTGCTGGCAGAGGATGGACCAAGGACCCCTGGAATCCAGTTCTTGAGGACGGCAAGCTGTACGGTCTGGGGGTATCGGATATGAAAGGAGGTATTGCCAGCATTATCGGTGTGCTGCGCGCCTTCAACGATCTCGGCCTGGAGGTCGATGGCGATCTGACCTTCTCCTTCACGCCAGACGAAGAGAGTGGGGGCATGGCCGGTGTCGGGTGGCTGGCTGATAAAGGATTGGTCCAGGCGCGCCATGGCATCATTACCGAACCTTCACAGCCTCACCTGGTGAAAATTGGCCACCGCGGCGCCTTGTGGCTGGAGATTGAAACCCATGGCAAGACCGCCCACGGCAGCGCCCCCCACCGCGGTATCAACGCCTTCGAAAAGCTCGTCAGCGTGACCCAGGGGCTCCAGGGGCTGGCGGCCCGGCTCCGCGAAAAGCGCAGCGCCGCCCCGACGCAGAGTGACGAGGGGGCCTTCCCGACCATGACCATTGGCGGCCGGGTCGAGGCTGGGGTCAAGACAAACGTCGTACCCGATTATGCGGTGATGACCATCGATCGACGGCTGATCCTCGAGGAGAGCGTGGAGGAAGCCCGTCGTGAGATCGAGGAGGTCATCCAGGAACTACAGAAGTGGGACCCGCAGCTTGAGGTCTCGATCAAGCAAACGCTGGGTTTTCGGGGCTCCGCCGTGGCGCCGGACAGCGTCGTCTCGGCGACCGTCGCCGACTGTCATCGCGAAGTGTATGGCCGGGAGCCGCAGAAAATCCTGTCACCAGGATTCGACGACCGGCATTATTGGATCCACCAGGCTGGGATCCCCATCGTGACCTACGGCCCCGGCCTTCTCAAGATCGCCCATGCGCCGGATGAGCATTTGTATGTCGAGGACTTGGTACAGTCGACCAAAGTGCTGGCGCTAGCAACGCTGAATCTGGTGCAGTAGAGCGGACACCAGTCGGCCGCCGCAACGGCGGCCGACTGGTGTCCATGGCAGAGAGATGGCTTGAGTGCTACCCCATATTCACCACAATCGACTTGACCTCCATATACTCATCCATGCCCTCCTTACCACCCTCACGGCCTAAGCCGCTTTCCTTGTAGCCGCCGAAGGGGATTTCATGCGTGTAGCCGGCGGCATCGTTGACGCCGACGAGTCCATAATCCAAGCCCTCCGAGACGCGGATGATGCGCGCGTAGTCGTTGGTGTAAAAGTAGCTCGCCAGGCCAAAAATGGTATCGTTGGCGCGCTCAATCAATTCCTCTTCGGTGCGGAAGGTGAGGACGGGGGCAACGGGCCCAAAAATCTCCTCCTGACAGACCGGCATATCCTCTTTCACATCGAGCAACACCGTTGGGGCATAAAAATACCCCTTCGCCAACGCCCCGGTCGTCAGGCGGTCGCCGCCAGCCGCAACCTTCGCCCCCTTGGCTATGGCATCGCGGACCAGGCTATCGACCTTGTCCAGTGTTTCTTCGTTGATCAGCGGCCCGACTTCCACCCCCGGTTGAAAGCCCTCTCCGACCTTGATGGCTTTGACGCGCTCGACGAAGGCTGGGATGAAGCGCGGCGCGATGCCCTCCTGGACGTAGATCCGATTGGCGCAGATGCATGATTGGCCGGCGACGCGCATGAATTTGATTGCCGCAGCGCCCTCGACCGCATCCTTCAGCTTGGCGTCATCGAAGACCACGAACGGCGCGTTACCGCCGAGCTCAAACGACACATGCTTGAGCTGATTCGAAGCCTTTGCCATCAGCTCCTTGCCGACTTCCGTGGAGCCGGTAAAGGCGATCTTGCGCACCTTCGGATGGCGCAAAAACTCCTCGGCGAGCGGGCTCGAGCGCTTGCCCACGACGACGTTGAAGACGCCCCCCGGCAGCCCCGCCTCGTGCAGGATCTCGGCCAGGGCCAGCGCCGTCAGGGGGGTGGCGGAGGCGGGCTTCAACACCACCGGACAGCCGGCGGCCAACGCCGGAGCGATCTTGCGGGTGACCATCGTCGACGGAAAATTCCACGGCGTGATCGCGGCGACGACCCCCAGCGGTTGCTTGATCACCCAGAGCCGTTTATTGGCGAACGGCGACGGCACGATCTCACCATACACCCGACGGGCTTCCTCAGCGAACCAGCTAAAGTATCCAGCCGCGAAGGTCACCTCTTTGCGAGCTTCCTCAAAAGGCTTGCCGTTCTCTTGCGTGACGAGCCGCGCCAGATCGTCGCACCGCTCCATCATGAGTTGATAGGTTTTGCCAAGCACACGCCCGCGCTCGATGCCGGGAAGCTTTGACCAACTGGTAAAGGCCATCGCCGCGGCATCCACCGCCGCCCTGGCTTCATCAGGTCCACCATCGGCCACGCTGGCAATCGGTTCTCGCGTGGCCGGATTGGTCACATCAAAAGTTCTGCCGCTCGTCGCCCCAACCCATTGTCCTCCGATGTAGAGTTGCCGTGTGTTCTCTGCCAAGCTCCCACCTCCTTATCCACCCTCATTCACCTATTTCCCAAGCCCACCGCTCCAGTGCATCAGCCATCAGTCACACGGCGCGCGGCGATGTGAACTGCTCCCCTGCGGTGATATCGTTACCGCGCGCACAGGAGCGTCGCACGTTGCTGCAGCGCCAGAACGACAAGCGTCAGTTGTTTCATGCCGAGGATCACCGAACGTTCGTCGATCCATTCGTCCAATCGGTGCGTGCCCTTCCCCGTGTAGGTGCCGATGACCACGGCCGGGATCCCCTGGCTCAAGGGGACGTTGGCATTTGTGCTGGCAGCGTTTACCTGGGTCTGGAGACCGAGAGCGGCATGGACCTGGCGGATGGTATCAACCATCCATACGGTGTCCGCCTTCGAGCCAGCGGGGCGGTCCCCCACCAATTGGCGCTCGATATGCACGTTGTACTCGTGTTCGACCTCGGGGAGGATCGCCAGGACGCGGGTCTCTAGGTTTGTGAGCTCTTCCGCACTAACCGAGCGCATGTCCAAGAGCATTTCGGCCGACTCGGCGATGGTGTTGACCGAGGTCCCGCCAGAGATGATGCCAGCATTGAACGTGGTGCGCGGATGTTTGGGCACCTCGAGTTTGGAAATCCTGGCGATCGTCGCCCCCAGGGCATGGATGGCACTCGGCGCGCCGAAATCGGCCCAACTATGCCCCCCCTGAGCCTTCACGGTGATCTTGTAGCGATGGCTGCCGACGCCCTGATTGCAGAGGCGCCCTAACTGCCCATCCAGCGCCAGAACGTAATCCACCCGCCCGGCCAGGCCTTGCATCACGGCCTTGATGCCACACAGGTCGCCGAGCCCCTCTTCACCCGCAGTCCCAGAGAAAATCAGCGTTCCTGGAATAGATAGGCCGCAGTCGCGCACCAATCGGAGCAGAAATAGACCACAGGCGAGATTGGCGGTATCGTCGCCCACCCCTGGTGCTTTGAGTTTACCGTCCTCACGCCGCACCCGCACGTCGGTTCCGGCGGGGAAGACGGTATCGATGTGCGCATCGAGGAGAAACGTTGGCCCTGGTTCACGCCCTGGCAGGACGCCGATCACATTGTTGGTCGCATCGACATGGACATCTTGCAAGCCGAGAGCCCGCAGTTCCTCGGCCACCGCCTGTGCGCGCGGCCCCTCCGCAAAAGTGGGCGAGGCGATCTCACACAGACGAATAATCAACTGCACCAGGTCCTCATGGTGGGCCTCGATCTCAGTGAATCCCCGCACCACCGATGCCTCTTGCAGTAGCTCAGCCAGCATGGATGATCCTCCGCCTTCTTGGTATGGCACACTCCCAAGTTACACCGCACTTGAGAGCCGTTGATGCCCGCCTCCAAAGGGGTTGAAAAGGGCCTCATTGTACCATAAGAGCGCTGGCTGGAGATAGAAAATCACGGAAGGGCCAAGATGGCCTGGGTGAGAAGGGTGCAAAGCCGGCGGAATCTTTACTGGCAGGCAGCATCAGCAACCTGTCAACTGGACATACCAACTCGGCGGATGATGGAGATGGATGATGGAACGGACTCCCTAGCGGGCTTGTCGGACCTGGGGCAATGGCGGCAAGTCGTCAAAAAACTCCCCTGAGGGAGAGCCCACAGTACGGCAGCATCCCCCCAATGCTGCTGTAGCCAGTCTCGGGTCCCACCTCAGGGGCCTCAGCAGGCCAGCATGTCATAGTGAGAACCTTTCCCCCCGGTAAGGATCTCGACCATCACGGCAGCCGGTCCTGCTGTAGTCGACAACGAAACTTATGTGCACGGGTTATGCCATTCTGCGTGATCGGTCAACGGTGGTATTCAAGAAGAGGAACGGGAAGAGGAGACAACGGCTAGAATGGCTTCTGGTACGGCATTGCGTCGGCGGACAGTGACATTTTGTGGCGTGGGACGGAGCGGTGATCGCTTCCCCAACTGTTGGGAAATAGCTACATACCTTGTAAGAATTTCAATCATCGTTGGGGGGAGGTATGGTTGAAATCTCTGATGGATAATGGTCAGGAGGGTTTGTAAAAATTACCCTAGGCCTTTGGCTCGTAGCGCTCCAATTTGTTATAGAGTGTTTTCAAGCTGATGCCGAGGCTCTCCGCAGTCTTCGGTTTGTTGCCCTGGTTGAGCTCAAGGGTCTTGGTGATCAACAGCCTCTCGACTTCCTCGAGCGAAGTTCCCACCCGAATAGCCACTGTCGTGGACTCTTCATTGGCGGCACCGGGTTCACCGATCGACATGACGGGGGTGCCCAGGAGTTCATCGGCTTTGGAGGTATCGCCCGAGACATACTCTAACGTGGCGGCGACGACGCGCTTTTGAATCTCCTCGAGGGTGAGCCCAATGGGAATCTCCAGCACCTTGAGCCGAGGCCTGGTGGCATCCTGCGGCTTCAACTCATCAGGCAGGCAGCTGACTGTAATCGTATTTGACGAAGCGAGGATATAGGCGCGATTTATGACATTGCGCAATTGGCGGATGTTGCCCGGCCATGAGTGTTGCTGCAGGGCCTGCAATACTGCAGGCTCGAAGCTGGTGATGTTCTTGCCCTCCTTTTCGTTCAACATTTCGAGAAAATATGAGGCCAGGAGCGGGATGTCATCCAACCGCTCGCGCAGTGGTGGCACATGGATCGGAAACACATTCAGGCGATAGTACAGGTCCTCACGCAGCCTATGCTCTTCGATGGCTTTGAAAGGATCGCGGTTGGTGGCGGAGATGACGCGGACGTCGATTTCGATTTCCTGGCGGCCGCCGATGCGACGGAATTTGCCCTGCTCCAGGACGCGCAAGAGCTTGACCTGGAGGTCGGGGGGCATTTCGGTGATCTCATCGAGAAAAATGCTGCCGTCATCGGCCATCTCGAAGTAGCCCTCTTGACGTTGATCGGCTCCGGTGAACGCCCCCCTTTCATGGCCGAACAGCTCATTTTCGATCAGCGTCGGCGGCACGGCGCCGCAATTAATGGCCACGAAGCGTTCCCGGCGACGCTTGCTCAGGCTATGAATCGTCTGGGCGACCAATTCCTTCCCCGAGCCGCTCTCGCCGGTGATAAACACCGGCACATCGCTGGTGGCCACGCGTTCGATGAGGGTGTAAAGCTGTTGCATCGGCTTGGCCTTGCCGATCAGCGCCCCGAACGCGCCCATCTTCTGCAGTTGCCGTCGCAAGGTGACGATCTCCGAGCGCATGTCCTTTTTTTCGGCGATCTTCTTCAGGGTGACCAACAAGCGATTGGGGTCGCTGGGCTTTTCGAGGTAATTCTCCGCCCCCTTCTTAATAGCATCGATGGCGGAATCGATGGAGGCATGGCCGGTCAAGATGACGGCGTCGACCTGGGGGTGTTGTTCACGGATGAGGCTCAACAATTCCATGCCATCGCCGTCCGGCAGTCGCAAATCGATGATGGCGACATCGGGCACGGCTTCGTTGACGAGCTTCAATCCCTCATTGAAGGACGCCGCCGTCTCGACTTCATAGCCCCAACTCTTGATCAGATCAGCCGTGCTGACGCGCGTCAGCATGTCGTCATCGATGATGATGATTTTCTGTGCCATCCTCACGACCTTTCGGGAGCCTTAGGGTGAAGAGACTGCCTTTGCCTTCGGTGCTCTCAAATTCCACCCGGCCCCCATGATATTCAGTGATCATCTTGACGATGGAGAGGCCGACGCCACTGCCGCTATCCTTGGTGGAATAGTGGAAGCGGAAAATCTTGGCCTTTTCGTCGTCCTTGATACCCTGCCCTGTGTCTTGGATTTCTAGCACACATTCGCCATCGTGCTGTATGCCTCGCATCGTCAAGGTTCCGCCGCTCGGCATGGCATCGAAAGCATTGACGGCAAGATTCAGGAGCGCCTGCTTCAGTTTAGCCTCGTCGCCATAGACCCAAAGCGGTTCACCGGCCATCTCTTTGCGGAGGGTTATGCCCTTCCGAGCCGCCTCTGATTCGAGCAGGGCGATGCAACCATTGACGGCCTGGCGCACGTCGACCATCTCGACGCGGTTCTTGAACGGTGAGGCATAGTCCAGAAAGGCCCGAATGATGGTTTCCAGGCGTTTGATCTCCTGGGTGATGCTATCGATATAGCGGACCGCCTTCTTGTCCTCTCCACCCCGGCTGTCGCCACCCACCTCCTTGCGCAGCATTTCCAAATGCATGATCACCGCATGCAGCGGCACCTTGATATCATGCGTAATCCCTATATACAAGTCGGTAATGGCTTTGAACCGTGAGGCATACACCAGGTCACGTTCGAGGGTGCGGGCACGCGCCGCGTCGCGCAGGAGCAGGACCGCCGCTGCGATACTCCTATCATCCGATGCAATCGGATAGCCGTTGAGGCGCAGCTCAACCCAGCGCTCTCGAGTGTTCAACTCCACGTCACGCTCGCGGACGAGCAATCCCTTCTGGATAACCTCTTCAATCGGCTCGCGCAACGCCCCGTTGTTGGCCAGCACTCTGTCCCAGTCTTGGACGAGCAAGCTCTCGGCACTGGCGCCCAGCATCGCGGCCGCCGTCGGATTCGCAAAGCGCAGACGCATCTGTGGGTCGAGCACGACCACGCCCTCTTCCAGTACGTCATCGGTCTCCAACACGCGACTCTCACCCGCGTGCCAGCTTTCTTGGACGCTCTGCATGACGCGGGAGACCTTCTCCAGAGATTCAAAGAGGGGGGTGAATTCATCTTGGCGGCGATAGGGTCGGAGGCTCTTGAAATTGCCCTCGGCGATCAGGCTTAGCGATTCCGCCAGCCAGTCGATGGGCTTGCGCAGCTGCTGGGTCATGATGACGATTGTGGTGAGCACGAGCGAGAGGACGACGCCGTAGAGCACCATGAATCGCCCTTGGGTGGAGCCATAAATCTTGTGGACCTCAGGCGAGTGCAAGATGACGCGGATGAACCCCTGGGGATTCTCCTTAGCTAACAATGGCATCCAGACGTCGTACACGACCGTCTCTGTGGTCCACGACTCTTCCAACACGACGGGTTGCGCCGCCTCCAGGGCCTCTCGCAGGGTGCTACCGACGTATTTCTCACCGATGAGCGTGGGATCACCGCTAAACCGAATGGTGTAATCTTTGTCGATGATCTGCACATTACGAATGAGCTCGGAGCCCTTCTTATAGGCTTCGAGAAAGCGCTGGAACTTCTCGTCACCGGTGAAGGGGAATTCGCTCAGGTCGCGTTCCAGCACCGTCGTGACCACCAACTTAATCTGGTCCGCGAGGAGAAAGGCGGTTTTCTTCAGCATGCTGGTCGTGAGTTGGTTGACAAAGGCCACGGTCACAAGGAAATTGGCCCCGACGAAGAGCAAGATGATTACCAACAGGAAGATCAACGGTCGGTTGATCACACGCATGGTTATGTCGCCTGCGAATGTGTCCACCAGTATATGCGGTTGGCCGAAGGGTCGAGCCGCAGGATGCTTCCTCTCTGGCGTAGGATAGCATCTCCCTGCGCTATGTCAAGAATTGGGGGGATGGCTCTGCCGGCTGTGCCCTATGTGCACCCACAGGGCCTTGCGCAGGAGTTGACGGGCGCGATAGAGGCGGGACATGACGGTGCCAATGGGACACTGTAGGGTCTCGGCGACCTCCTTATAACTCAGCCCCTCGACATCCGCCAGCATCACCACAATCCGGAACGCTTCAGGCAACTGGTGCAAGGCCTGATCCAGATCCTCGCAGAATTCCTTACGGCTCGCCGCGCGCTCCGGCTCCTCGGCGGTACGCTGATGACTCCATGGGGCCACATCTTCGGGGGAGAGATCGAGTTCATCGATGTCCACCAGGAGGCCTTCACGTCCTCGCTTTTGGCGCTGATTAAGCCAGACGTTGGTCATAATTTTCATCAGCCAGGCACGGCAGCTCTCCTCCTGGGTCAATTGATGCAGCGCCCGATAGGCTCGTAGAAAGGTCTCTTGGATCAGATCCTCGGCGGTGCTCTGGTCTCTCGTCAGGCGCATGGCGGCGTAATGGAGGGCATCCAGATGGGGCAGGACCAGGGCTGCAAACCGGTCTTCACGCGCTCGTTGCTGTCCCCAGTTCAACATCGACCAACTCGCTCTCGTTGACGATGTGTGGCGGAACTCCCCAGGGTTCGGCAGCATCGCAGGGACCGGGGGAAATCGCTTCAAGTGGCTGGATGATCCCTGTATAATACCATGTAATCGTTGGAAGGTGGGCATCAGACTGCGGGGCCCTACAGCCTAGCAGCAGACAAGGAGATCTGCATGGACCAACACACGATCCTCCTGCAGGCGCGGCAGGCTGGGGTGAAGCTGGTGCGCTTTCTCTACTGCGGTAACGATGGGTTGATCCGCGGCAAAGCCGCCGCCATTGAGGCGTTGGACGGAGCGTTAGAGGCTGGCATCGGACTGACGGTGGCCATGCAGTCATTTACCATGCTCGATCGCTTGGTCCCCGAAGGCACCTTCGGCCCCGTCGGCGAGATCCGCCTCGTGCCGGACCTCGACACCTTTGCTCTCCTCCCCTATGCCCCGAAGAGCGCCCGTGTGCTGGTTGATATGCTGCAGCTTGATCGCACACCGTGGCCGATCTGCCCGCGCAGTTTCCTGAAGCGCATGGTCGCCGAAGCTGCTACCCATGGTTTGCGAGTGGTCGCGGCCTTTGAGAATGAATTTTATTTGGCGCGTGTGGATAATGAAGGTCGGTTCATGCCCTTTGATCGCAGCAATTGCTTTAGCGCCATCGGCATGGACAGCGCCAACCCCATCATCATCGACATCGTCGAGGCCCTGGAGAAGCAGGGCATCGCCGTGCAGCAGTACTATCCGGAACTCGGACCCGGTCAGCAAGAAATCTCGGTGCAGCATACCGAGGCCTTACGTGCTGCCGATCAGCAGCTTGTGGTGCGGGAAACTGTGCGGGGTGTAGCCGCCAGCCACGGTGTGTATGCCTCGTTCGCCCCAAAACCATTCCCCGATCAGGCGGGGAGTGGCTGTCACATGCATTTCAGTCTGTGGGATGCGGCTGGTGGTCAGAACGTGCTGAGCGACCCCTCTGGCCCTTATGGCATCAGTCCGTTGGGATATCATGCCATCGGCGGGGTATTGGCGCACTTGCGCGGGCTGGTCGCCCTGACCGCGCCGACGGTCAACTCGTATCGGCGGCTGCAGCCGCGGTTCTGGAGCTCTGCGTATAGCTGTTATGGCCCCGATAATCGCGAAGCCGCCCTGCGCATTCCATCGGTTTTCTGGGGACGCGAGGCCGCATCGACCAACTTTGAGTTCAAGCCATGTGATCCCTCTTGCAATCCGTATCTGGCGCTGGGCGCGTTGATCGCTGCCTGCCTGGACGGCATCAAGCGTGGCCTTAAGCCGCCGGAGGCGATGACCGTCGATCCGGCCACGCTTTCTGAAGAGGAACGCGAGCGCATGGACGCCACTCGGTTACCGCTGACGTTGGACGAAGCCCTCGCGGCACTGGCGGAGGATAAGGTGCTTACAGAAGCGTTAGGAGCGCCACTGGCGCACGAATATCTCCTGGTGAAGCGGGCCGAAGCGGAAAGTTTTACAGATCAAGGCCTCGAATTCGAACTCGACCAGCATTTTTACAAGTATTGATGCTAAAGGTTCAGTAAAGGCCTTTTTATCTAAATATGACAATAATTTACAGAACGGCCATATCCTTGAGCGAAGCCATTTGACAACAACCCCCGACTCTTCCCCGTCGGTGGATAGCTTATTCGCCGTAACCGAGGCTCAGGAAAATCGGCAGTAGTGTTTGAGGGCGAGAAAGATGGCCAGCGGTGTGCATTAAAGATTTTCGATCCCGAAGTCGTCGAGGGGTTTGGAAAAGCGACTCAGCTTGGGAGAATTGAGCGTGAGCGTAGCTTAATCGGAGAACACCATCCCCATTTGGGGCAAATCTTCGGCGGCGGCGGGTGGCCGAATCAGGCTACCTGTACGTAGCCATGGAATTCATCGATGTCCCCAACCCAGGGAGTGCCCTCACACTGGTTCCGCGCGAAAAAATTGCTTCCCTTATCCACCAGATCGCGTCTGCGGCCCGCTTCCTCGAAGAGAAACACTTAGCCCATCGAGACACCAAACCGGACAACATCGCTGTCTTCCCCAGATTCTCGCAAGCCGTTCTCCTCGACTTGGGCGTGTTACGTCCCTTCGGTGATCCGAGTCTTACCGACGACGATGCAAGGATTTTCGTCGGAACGTCGAGTTCACTCAAGGCATCGGCAAGCTGA
>Ga0081538_10004338_pt1 | contig 13097 bp, 9 predicted proteins | sample TabmetS5T2R1_FD_71022 | JGI IMG/M metagenome (GOLD analysis project Ga0081538, IMG submission 71022) | Tabebuia heterophylla rhizosphere microbial communities from the University of Puerto Rico - S5T2R1 | ecosystem: Host-associated > Plants > Roots > Rhizosphere ...
GTCGGCATGGGCGAGCGGACCCCCCACCAGGGCGTGGAGGCCCTGGCCAGGCGGCTGTTCGACGCCGGCGTGCTCGACACCCTGGTGGCCGTCGAGCTGCCCAAGGTGCGGGCCTACATGCACCTGGACACCGTCCTCACCCAGGTCGACCATGACGCCTTCGTGGTCTACCCGGGCCTGCGCACCCAGATGCGGCCGTTCGTGGTCACCCCCGGCCCCGGCCGCCACCTCGACGTCACGCCCTGCGACGACCTGTTCGCCACCCTGGCCGGGGTGCTGGAGGTGCCCCGCATCCGCACCTTCGAGACCGGCGGGAACGAGATGCTGGCCGCCCGCGAGCAGTGGGACGACGGCAACAACGTGCTCGCCGTCGCCCCCGGGGTGGTGATCGCCTACGAGCGCAACGTCGACACCAACCAGCGCCTGCGCGACGACGGGGTCGAGGTGCTGACCATCCCCGGCTTCGAGCTCGGCCGCGGCCGCGGCGGCCCCCGCTGCATGAGCTGCCCCCTGGAGCGCGACCCGGTCGCCTGAACTCACCCCCTACGGATGATGACGGTGCGCCCGGCATGGGCCACGCTTCGGCCAGCTCGGCCAGGCACGACACAAGGGGTGAGGCAGATGGCTGGAGAACCGTCGGCGGCCGGGGGCCGGCTCTCGCTGGGCAGGGCGGTCACCCAGGCGTGGGCCCTGTGGCTGGCCGGGCTCCTGGCCCTGATCGGCGGCCTCGCCCTGCTGGTCAACCCGGGGGCCGGGCTGCGGCTGGTCAAGTGGACGGTGGGCCTGTTCCTGCTCGGCTGGGGGGTGCTGCGGCTGGTGCACGCGGTCAGCGGCCCCCGCCGCGACCGGACCTGGCTGGTCCTGTCGGGCCTGTGCATCCTGGGCGCGGGGATCGTCGTGCTCGCCTGGCCGGGCGTGACCGTGACCGCGCTGCTCTACATCCTGGTGGTCGGCGGGCTCTGCCTGGCGTCGGTCGACCTGGTCGGCGCCGTCGTGGACCGCCGGCGCAACCCCTCCTGGTGGCTGCAGCTGCTCCGCGGCCTGGGCACGCTGGCCCTGGTGGCCGCGCTGCTGGTGTGGCCGGGCGAGACCCTCGGGGTGGTCCGGCTGATCGCGGCCGTGCTGCTGCTGCTCTGGGGCGCCTCCACCATCGGGGAGGCCTTCCAGTCGCCCATCCACGACGACACCCGCACCAACCGCCCCGCGATCGACCGGGAGACCCCCCACCGGCTCATCTGACCCCGGAGGCGGGCGGCCCGGCCCGACGCCCGCCTTGACCGGATAATTTGTCGCTGCTTTCATGCCGCCATGGTCCGCATGGTGCTGGCTGGCCGAGCGGTCCCCGGCCGGCCGGGCCGGGGCCGGGACTGATGGCGTCGATCCTGTGCTTCGGCGACAGCATCACCTTCGGCTTCGTCGACCCCGACGGCGGCTGGACCCAGCGGCTGCGCCGCCGGCTCGACCGGGCCGCCACCGTCCCCCTGGGCGACACCAGCTTCCCCGCCCACGCCGTGTTCAACCTGGGCGTCTCCGGCGACACGCCCAGGGGCTGCTGGCCCGGCTGGAGGCCGAGCTGGTGGCCGCGGCCAGGCGCCACACCGACCGGGTGCTGCTGGTCGGGCTGCACCCCAACGGCGCCGGCCACCAGCTGCTGGCCGACCGGATCGGCGAGCGGCTGGCCAGGTGGCTGTGACCGCGGGCGTGTGGTCGGCGCGGCTGCTGCTGACAATGTCGTCGCAGTCGGCGTCGACCTTCGCCAACCAGATGGTCGCCTTCGTGATCCCCTGGCTGGTGCTGAGCCGCACCGGCAGCGCCCTTGACGCCGGCGGGGTGGCGTTCGCCACCGGCATCGCCTCGGTGCTCGGGACCCTGTTCGGCGGGGTGATCGTCGACCGGGTCGGCGGCCGCCGGACCGCCATCGTCGCCGACGCCCTCAGCCTGCTCATTGTCACCGAACGGCATCCGACCCAGAGCTGCTTTGCGCGCTCTCTGGTTGGGCGTTCCACGAGGAGCCGCGCTAGATCGACCTTCGCCGGGCCCGCACGGAGGGGCACCTGTCGCTGCCCATCCCCGCTTCCGCGACGCCGTGGCGGATCTGGCCGCACCCATGCACCAGCGGTCCAAGGACGAACTCGTCGGGGGAGGACATCCGCCAGCACCGGCGGACGGTCCGCCTGGCCGCAGCGATCGCCTCGCTCACCGTCCTGACCCTACTCACTGCCGGCGCGGCCGTGCTCGACGCCGGCCAACGGAATCTCGCCCGCACGGAGACCGGCCGCGCCCGGCGGCAGACCGATCTTGCAACCTCGCGGCTGCTGCCCGCCGAGGCCGAGGCCAGGACCTCCCGCCCACCGGAGTTCCAAGCAGGCGTTACCGCTATAGGGCTTGTTGTTGTTAAACGTCACAAACAAAGTGTGACGGGCATCACTGATGAGCGGTTCGAACAAGTCAATACTCAAGATGGCGGCAGACCTACCGCAACGGGCCCTCGGCCGAAGGGCCAGTCAGGGGTGGCGCCATGTTTCTGTTCCGTCCGGCACGCCACGGCCAACCAGCACACATCCCAGCCACCACCTCCGGCCTGGCCCGGTCGGGCCTGCTCGTGCTCCTGCTGGCAGCCCTTCTGGCCCTCGGCGGCATCCTGACCGGCCCGACCGCCGCCACGTCCCACACCGCCACGCCCGACCCAACCGACGGCCACCCCGTCGACATCCCCGTCGAGGCCAAGGTGCTCCTGGAGCTCACCCCGGTCGACGGAGATGCCGCCAAGCCGATCTGGCTAGGCGATAGCAGAGCCTACAAGGCCACGGCGATCGTGACCGTCGGCCCCGACGAGGGCACCGCCGGCAACCCCGACAACGTCACCTACCGCGTCGACGTCACCGGCCTCACCCGCTTCAGGCTTACCCAAGAGGGCCGGAGATCCGGTACCTGCCGCCGGGCCACCTGCCGACCGGCCGCGATGGGCGAGCACACCGTCACCGGCAGGTTCCCGCAGTGGCCGGTCCACCTCATCGTGGGCACCACCACCCTACTGGTGCGGCAGCCGGTGGAGCAGCTGCGGCTCGAGCCGCCGACCGGGACGGTCAGGGCCGGCGACGGCATGCGGTACACCGCCGTCGGGTGGACGGACGACAATCAGCGCCTCGGGGACCGCAGCGACCAGACCGACTTCACCGTCACTGAGGCGAATCGGCCCCCCGTCGACTGCCCGGGCGCGATCTGTGCCCCTACGACGGTCGGCGACCACACCGTCATCGGGACCCTCACCGAAGAGGGCCGAGATCCCGTCACCGGCAGGGCGACGCTGACGATCGTGCCAGGGCAGCCCACCAGCCTGCGGCTGGATCCCGAGAGCGCGACGGTGGAAGTCGAGGTCGGGCAGCCCTTCCGGGCGGTCGGGACCGACGTCTACGGCAACGAGACGGATCTCACCGAGCGGGTCGAGTTCACCATCGTCCGGATCCGCCCCAAGCCCGCCGAGGGCGGCTCGTGCGTCCGGCTCGGGTCCGAGGAGCGCTGCACGTCAGCCACGCCCGGCATCTACCGGATCACCGGGACGCTGAACGACCCTCACCTGTCGGCCAGCGCCACACTCACGGTCGTGCCCAAACGGATCGAGCCGAGCATCAACACGGTCGACCCCGCTGCCGCCTCACCCAACACGGAGGTCGTGGTGACGGGGACCACCGGATCCTGCAACCGCGTCGGGACGCTGACCGTGGAGCAGACCGACGTCCAGAGGCGGGTGCGTGGCGATTTCGAGGCCCGCTTCAAGGTCCCGCCCGGCACGCCCCCCGGGGACCACCCGTTGCGGCTCGACGTCGCCTGTGAAAAGGGCCGGACCGAGCAGGCCACCCATCCCTTCCGGGTCCAGAACCAGGCGCCGCAGCCGGTCGACGACCCCGACGCCGCCACCCTCCAGGACACGGCGGTCCGGATCCGGGTCACCCGCAACGACCATGACCCCGACGACCCCGACGGCTACAGGACGTCCCTGGACCCGGAGAAGCCGGAGCATGGCACGGCCGTGGCCCTGGCCGACAACCGGATCCTCTACACCCCCGACGATGGGTTCGCCGACGTGGACCGATTCCGGTACCACCTCTGCGACATCGTCGACGCCCGCGGGACCAGGCAGTGCGGCACCGCCACCATCACCGTGACCGTCAGCAGGCCGGAGCCGGTGCCGGTCGATGACCCCGACGAGCGGACCGTGCGGGGCCAGGCCGTGGTGATCGACGTCATGGGCAACGACCGCCATCCCGACGGTTCCCGGCTGAAGCTGCTGCCGCCCGGGCGACCGGGCTCCAGGGCTGAGAAGCTGCCCGACGGCACGGTCCGGTACACGCCCGCGCCCGACCTGGTGGGCTTGGACAGGTTCCAGTACGACTACTGCGGGTTCCCGGTCGACACAGCCGGGAAGGCGACCTGCCCGTCCGCAACCGTGACGGTGACCGTCACCGAGAGGCCGTCGGGTCCGCAGCGGCCGCCGGCGCCGGTGCCGGTCGACGATCCCGACGCGACGACCCGGCGCGACCGCCCGGTGGTGGTCGACGTCATGGCCAACGACCGCAATCCTGACGCGGCCCGGCTGCGGGTGGTGGGCCAGCCGGCGCCCTCGGGGCAGGCCGAGAAGCTGGCCGACGGCACGATCAGGTACACCCCCGAGCCCGGCTTCGTGGGCGAGGACCGCTTCGAGTACGACTACTGCGGCTCGGTCGCCGACGCGGGCCGGCGGGCGTGCCCGTCGGCCACCGTCACCGTGACCGTCACCAGCACGCCGGTCATCACCTCGATCAGGCCCGGCTCCGCCTCTCCTGGAATGCCGGTGGAGGCCGCCGGCAACACGGGCTCGTGCGGTCGGGCGGGGACGCTCACCCTCCGGGACACCGGCGCCGCGGTCCGCGTCACCGGTGACCAGCGGGGCAACTTCACCGCGAGGCTCACCGTCCCCAGGGGCACCTCCCCGAGGGCGTACACCCTCGAGCTCGGCGTCGGCTGCCGGGGGCAGACCCAGCGGGCCCAGGGGCTCGTCACCGTGACCAACCAGCCGCCGACGGCGCTCGACGACTCGGCCACCACCGTCCGCGACCACGCCGTCCCGGTCCAGGTCACCAGGAACGACCGGGACCCTGATGATCCCGACGGCTACCCGACCCGTGTCCTGGTGTCGACCCCGATCAACGGGAGCGCCGACCTACGGCCCGACGACACGGTCGTCTATACGCCCAACCCGGAGTTCATCGGCCAGGATCAGTTCCAGTACAGCCTGTGCGACGACATCCTCAACGCGGCCGGGACCGCCGACTGCGGCACCGCCACCGTGACCATCGCCGTGACCGACACGCCGGTGATCACGTCGGTCAGTCCCGGGTTTGGCAAGCCCGGAACGTCGATCACGGTCGCCGGCAGCACCGGCTCCTGCAGCCGCACCGGGACCCTCACCCTCGAGGAGACCGGTGTGCTGGCGCGGGTCAGCGCCGACCAGAGCGGGAACTTCATTACCGTCCTGACGATCCCTGACGGCACCTACCCCAGGGACTACCGGTTGGCGTTGCGCGTCGACTGCGCTGGAAGGTCTCAGCAGGCCGAGGGCAGGCTCTCGGTGACCAACCGGCCCCCCGACGCGGTCGACGACGTGGCCGACACCATCTCCGACACCTCCGTCCCGATCGTGGTCACCGACAACGACAGCGATCCCGACGACCCCGACAGCTACCCGAGCCGTCTCCTGGTCCTAGGCCAGCCGGGCAACGGGACGGCCGAGGCGCGGTCCGAGCAGACGATCGTCTACACCCCCGAGCAAGGGTTCGTCGGCCAGGACCACTTCCGGTACGCCCTCTGCGACGACATCCTCAACGCCGCCGGACGGGCCGATTGCGGCACCGCTAGCGTCACCGTCACCGTCGCCGACGCCGGTCGTTGCCTGTCTGCAGGCCAGTTCCCGAGCATCCGGGTGACGCCCGGCAAGGGCAAGGGCGGGGCGAAGCTGGGCATCACGGCGACCGTGGACCGCCAGCTGGCCGCGTGCCCGTTCAGGCTCCTGCTCGGCGGCACCCCGCTCGGCGCCGACGTCCTCGCCGGGCGGGACGGAGGCATCACCGCGCAACGCGCGGTGCCCGACCACGCCAAGCCTGGCACGGTCCCGGTGCGGCTGGCGACGATGCGCGGCCAGGTCCTGACCGAGGTGCCGTTCGAGGTGGTCGGGCCCTTCCCCTGGATGACGAACCCGCTGGTGAGGGTCCTGGGCGGCGCGGCCGCGCTGCTGGCCGGCGCCCTGGCCCGAGGCGCCTTCCGCCGGTGGTGGCCGACCGGACGGGACCGTACCGAGCAGACCGAGGAGACGCTCGGCTCAGCCGAGGGCATCCGGGCTGAGCCGCGCACCCGACCGGTCGAGGTGGCCGTGCAAGGCATCCACGACGACGGCACGCAGACCTTCACGGTGCGCCTGGAGCCTCACCACGATCCCGGCACCCAGAGGATGCAGGAGGCAGACCGATGACCGCCGCCACCGCCACCCAACCGCTCACCGTCGCACGCCTGCTGTTCGGCGAGGGCCAGGACCCCGGTGAGGCCCTGGCCCGGGCCCTCGATGACAAGGGCGTCCTCGGCTCGCTCGACACCGCCCTGCGGCTGGTGTCCCAGGCCGGGCGGCAGGCGGCCGACGGTCAGGTCGCGACCGTCGCTCAGGGCCTGCTCGACCTGGACCTGGGCGACCTGGTGGCCGCGGGGTGGCGGAAGCAGGGCGAGCTCGCCGCCGCAGCCGAACGAACCGCCGCCAATCCCGGCAGCTCGGAGGTGGTCCAGCTGGCCAGCCACCGCATCAGCTCGGTGCATCGTCCTTTCGTCGACCTGCTGGTCAACGACGTTCTGGTGGCCACGATCAACTTTGAGCTGGACATTGAGTTCGTGATCAGGGCGCTGGTGGCCACCGTGCTCGACGGCCGCATCGTCAGCCTCAGTTCCGGGAGCTGTGAGGCGACGGCCACGCTGGCCGCCGAGGGCCTCCGGCTGGCCAGCCGGCGAGCCCGCTTCGACCTGCCGCTGGTCATCCGATGGCCGCTACCGCTCCGCCGGTCTGGTCGGGATGCCGGGATTTGAACCCGACCAGCCTGTCCCATGAGGTACGGACGCGTCCACCATGGTGCGCCTGACCTGCATGCTTGCCACATACGTGTGCTGCGACGTCCAGGAGTATGCGCACCGTCTGTGAGCAAACTGTGAGCGCCTCGGTCCCAGCGGGGTGTTCCTGGGCGCCCAGGCCCTCGGGGCCGTCCTCGACGGCCTGGTGTTCGCGGCCGTCGGCCCCAGGGTCTCCAGCTTCTGGTGGTTCGTCCCCACCGAGGTGGCGGCCACCGCCGGGCTGGCCGCGCTGCTGGCCACCGAGCCCGGGTCGGTGGCCGCGGTGGCCCTGTCGTTCGCGGTCGGCCTGGTCGCGGCCGGGTCGCTGCCGATCATCAACACCGCGTCATGGTGGCCGCCTTCGCCCTGCTCCCGGCCATGCGCCTGATCGACCAGCCCGCCGGCCAGGACCGGCCCGGCTGACGCGCCCGGGCTCAGGACCCGAGAGCGAGCACGTCGGCGCAGGCCTCCAGCAGGTCGCGGTTGCCGTCCAGCAGGTCGCGGCGGGTCATCCGGTAGGGGATGCCGGCGACGCCGAGGTCCTCGATGGGGACGCCGTCGGCGGGGCCGCTGCGCAGCGCCCGCCGGACCGACACGGTGAAGCCGATCTCGGCGGGCAGGCGGCCGATGGCGAACGGGGTCGCGGCCAGGGCGTCGCGCAGCTGGGCGCCGGTCCACACGTTGGCCCCGCCGGCCCCGGTGGCCTCGCCGACGCAGACCAGCGGACCGACCCGGTTGTCGACGAAGCCGGCCGCGAACAGGTCGCCGGAGGAGTAGGTGTTGGCGTCGACCACCGCCACCACCGGACCCTCGTAGCGCCGGCCGACGTCGTTGCACCACTCGGGGTCGGTGAGGGGCAGCGGCTGGGAGTACAGCTCGCCGGTGGCCACGGCGTCCTCCAGCGACCGCGCCCAGGGCTCCAGCTCGAGCCGGTTGAAGGGGCTGGCCGCCATCGCCCGGGTCATCGGGGAGGCGAGCAGCGAGAACCGGGCCGGCACCACCCGGTCGCCGGAGAACAGCTGGAGCAGCCGCTCGGCGGCCCAGACCAGCCCGCCGGGGTTGGCGCGCAGGTCGACGATCAGGCCGCGCTGGGGGAGCTGGTCGAGCAGGCGGGCCACCTCGGCCACGAAGGCGTCGTCGTCCTCGACGTCGAAGCTCCAGATCCGCAGGTAGCCGAGCCGGCCCCGGCGGGTGCGGAGGGGGCGGGCGGCCAGCGCGTCGGGCAGGTAGGTGGCCAGCCAGTCCCCGGCGGCGGGCGTGGGGGCGGGCCCGGCCCGGTCGGGGGTGACGGCGCCGGCGCCGGCCCGGTCGGCCTGCCACACGCCGGGGGCGAACAGCAGCTGCTTGGCCCCCCGGACCGCCTCGGCGGCCAGGTTGGCGGCCAGCCGCAGGCTGGCCGGCGAGCCCGGCCGGACGGCGCCGGCGGCCCGGCGCGGGTCGACGACCCGCCACGGCACCCGCACCTCGCGGGCGGCCCCGCGTCGGGTCCGGTAGCCGATGTCGACCCGGTGCTCGTCCGGCGGCGGCCCGTGGCGCAAGGCCCGGAAGGTCAGCGACTCCAGCGCCCGGGCCCGGCGGGCGTCGGACCGGCCGCCGGTCTCACGGGAGGCGTACAGGTCGACCGCGCGGGCGAAGGGGATGCCGTTCCACCACTCCAGCTCCACCCCGGCCCCGAAGCCGGGCCCGTCGATGCCGGCGCCCTCGGCCACCTTGGAGACCAGGAACCGCGGGGCGGTGTCGGGCCCGTACTGCTCGACCAGGAACCCGAGGGTGGCCACCTGGTCGCCGAAGGCGGCCGGGCCGACGTAGCGGGTGTGGGCGTCCCGCAGCCCGGTGACCAGGGCGTTGACGGCGAGGTGGAACTCGCCGTCGGTCATCTGCACGCACTGGCGCCGCAGCAGGACGAGCGCCTGGACCGGGTCGACGGCGTAGCCGGCCCGCTTCTGGGGCAGGTGGCAGTAGGCGCCGCCGAGCACGCCGGCCAGGGTGTCCACCACCTGCAGCCGCTGGCCGCCGTCGAGGGCCGGGCCGGCGTGGCCGGACGGCGGCCCGGCCCGCGCCCGCCCGCGGTCGGCGGCGGCCAGGGCGTCGGTGAGCCGCTGGCCGCGCTGGGCGGCCACGGCCTCGGCGGGGACGGCGGTCGGCATCTGGGGCTCCTCCCTCGGCTACCGGTAGAAGTCGGCCAGCCGGTTCAGGACCCCGCCGTGGAAGCCCCGGTTGGGCAGCGAGTCCAGGAACCGGTCGTCGTGGGCCAGCCCGTCCAGCGGGGGGACCCGGATCCGGCCGAGGTCCTTGGGCAGCCCGCCGACCGGGGCGATGCCGGTCGGCATGTCGAGGGCCAGGCGCAGCGGCGCCCCCGGGTCGTGCTGCCGGCCCGCCCAGGGGGCCAGGGCGTTCCTGGCCCGCTCGACCTCGCCCTTGGGGTCGGCCCTGACCTCCTCCAGCCGGTCAACGACCTCCTCCCAGGACCAGGGGGCGCCGGGGTCGTCGGAACGGGTCAGGGCCAGGGCCCGGCGCCGGCCGGCGAGCTCCACGGTGGTGGTGGCCTTGGCCCCGGCGGCGGTCATCAGCGCGCCCTGGCCGTACCGGGGCCGGCCGGCGATCACCACCAGCTCGACGTCGGCCTCGGTGGCCGCGACCAGGGTGGCGAAGGGGTCGGCCTGGGCGGCCGCCCTGACCACCACCAGGTCGCCGATGGCGCCGGGCTGCAGGCGCCCGATCTGGCGCCGCCAGCTCAGGGCCAGGGCGTCCCCGGGGTTGGTGGTGACCATCTGCACCAGGTCCCGGTCGGACAGGCCCCAGCCGAGCTGGTCGGCGACGATCCGGGCCACCTTGAGCTCGCCGAGGACGTGCCTGGTCCCGGACGGCGACCAGTCGGAGCCCAGGCAGACCTTGAGGCCCTCGGCCATGGCCGCCGGCACGTCGGTGGTGGCGCCGTACAGCCACAGGTTGGAGAACGGCGACCACGCCACCGCCCCGGCCTGGTCGCGCCAGAGCCCGAACTCCTCGCGCCCGACCGCGTTGCAGTGGACGGCGACGAAGCGCCGCTGCAGACAGCCGGCCCGGTGGGCGTGGTGGTACTCGCCGGCCACCACCGACCCGGCCTGGCCCTCGGCGCAGTGGTAGATGAAGCTGGCTTCGCGGCCCCCGCCCCCGGGGTGGTCCCGGTCCCGCATCTGCCGGGCCCGCTCGGCCAGGTCGTCCGGGGGCAGGGTCAGGGTCGAGGCGTAGATGAGGTTGCGGTCGCCGGTGCCCCAGGTCTCGTCCTCGGCGTTGCGGACCAGCCAGCCGTCCCTCGGCCGGTTCTTGGGGGGTGACCCCTGGATGGTGGTGGTGCCGCCGACGATCGCCCGGGCCTCGACGTAGGCCAGCAGCGCCTCGGGGGCCGCGGCCACCAGGGCGGCGGCCGGCCAGGTCACCGAGCCCGCGTACGAGTCGGCGCGGGTCCAGTGGTTGTGGTGCAGGAACGGCTGGGTGCGGGTGGGCTCGACCCACAGGGGCAGGGTGTTGTAGGCCAGGTGGTTGTGGAGGTCGACCAGGCCGGGGAAGACCAGCGAGCTCCCGACGTCAACGCTCGGGGCGCCCTCGAACCCGGCCGGCCCGGCCGCGCCGCCCCGGGTGACGGCCGCGACCACCCCGTCGTCGCCGATCCACACCCGGCCCCGGAAGGCGCCGAACGGGTCGGCGCCGACCTGCGGGTCCGATGCCAGCGGGACCAGCCGGCCCCTGACCACCAGCGCCATGGCACCCCTTCGCTTCCCCGGTTGGCCGCCGGCGGGCACCGGGGCACCGGGGATCATCCCGCGTCGGCTGGCCCGGCGACAGGGTAGATTCGGGAGGGTCCACCGGCGCGCCGCCCCAGGAGACCGACATGGCCCAGCACGAGTTCGACCCCGGCTACCTGGACGAGCCCTTCCGCTCCCTGGTCGAGGACTACCCGGGCGTGGAGACCTACCCCGCCGCCGACTTCCGGGTCGAGTGGGGGCCGGTGTTCCACCGGGGCCGGCTGGACGGCAGCGCCCGGGTGGTGGTCATCGGCCAAGACCCGGCCCAGCACGAGGTCATCGTCCGCCGGATCCTGGTCGGCGCGGCCGGCCAGCGCGTCCAGGGGTTCCTGGCCAGGCTGGGCCTGGAGCGCAGCTACGTCATGGTGAACACCTTCCTGTACAGCGTCTACGGCCAGGGCGGGGGGGAGCGGCACGACGACGACCAGGCGATCGCCGGCTACCGTAACCGCTGGCTGGACGCGCTGCTGGTCGGCACCCGGGTGGAGGCGGTGGTGGCCCTGGGACGGCTGGCCGACAAGGCGTTCCAGGCGTGGCGGGAGACCCCGGCCGGGCAGCAGGCGCAGGTCGCCTACCGGCGCATCACCCACCCGACGGCCCCGGAGTCGGCCTCGGGGGGCGACCCGGACCGCTACGACCAAGCGGTGGCGGCCATGCTGGACAACTGGAACCAGGGCCTGGAAGGGCTGCGGCCGGCCGTCCGCCATCCCGACGTCGACCGGGAACTGGTCCCCTACGGCGAGCGGCTGGAGTCGGCCGACTACGCCCCCATCCCGGAGCGGGACCTGCCGGCCGGGCTGCCGGCCTGGATGCGGTCGCGGGCCTGGGCCGACCGGGTGGGAGCCACGCCCACCCTGAAGCGGGCCGCCATCGTGGTCACCGTCCCCAGGGACGCCCGCCCGTGGGCGCCGTGAGGACCTCGGGGCCGTCGTCGGTGATGGCCACGGTGTGCTCGAAATGGGCCGACCGGCTGCCGTCGCGGGTCGCCACCGCCCAGCCGTCGGGGCGGTGGAGGTAGGCCGGGTCGCCGTCCACGAACATCGGCTCGATGGCCAGCACCAGGCCGTCGCGCAGGCGCGGGCCGCGGCCGGGGCGGCCGTCGTTGTCGACCGACGGGTCCTCGTGGAGCAGCTGGCCGACCCCGTGGCCGCCGTGGTCGGCCAGGATGCCGTAGCCGGCGGCGTGGGCGACCTGGCCGACGGCGTGGCTGATGTCCGACAGCCGGTTGCCCACCCTGGCCTGCTCGATCCCGGCCCACAGGGCCCGCTCGGTGGCCTCCAGCAGCCGCGCGGCGGCCGGGTCGATCTCGCCCACCCCGACGGTCACGGCCGCGTCGGCGTGGTAGCCGTCCACCACCGCCCCGCAGTCGATCGACAGCAGGTCCCCGGACCGCAGCCGGCGGCGGTCGGGGATGCCGTGCACGATCACCTCGTTGACCGACAGGCACAGGCTGGCCGGGAACGGCGTCGGCGCGAACCCCGGATGGTAGCCGAGGAACGACGCGGTCGCGCCCTCGGCGGCGATCGTCCGGGCCCCGAGCTCGTCCAGCTCGCGCAGGCTCACCCCGGGCCGGACCGCCGCCACCACCCGCTCCAGGGCGCGGGCGACCACCCGGCCGGCCCGGCGCATGGTGGCGACCTCGTCCCGGGACTTCAGGATGACCATTGCCGCTCCTCGGCGTCGTCGTCGGGGCCGGCCGGCCCGGGGGCCGGGTCGGCCGCGGCCGGCCGGCGGCGCTCCCGCAGCCACAGCCAGACCGACCCGCCGACGACCACGGCCAGCGAGATCCAGCCGTTGCGGGACAGCCCCACGAACCGGAAGGTGGTGTCGGTGCGCAGCAGCTCCAGCCCGAACCGGCCGACGCCGTACAGGACCAGGTACAGCAGCGACAGGCTGCCCGGGCGCAGCCGCCGGGTGGCCGAGACCCGCAGCAGGACGGCGACCACGGCCAGGTTGTACAGCGACTCGTACAGGAAGGTGGGGTGGAAGGTGGCGAACTCGGCGTAGCGCTCGGGCCGGTGGGCGGGGTCGACCTCCAGCGCCCACGGCAGCGTCGTCGGGGTGCCGAACAGCTCCTGGTTGAAGTAGTTGCCCCAGCGCCCGAAGGCCTGGGCCAGGGGGATGGCCGGGATGGCGGCGTCCAGGGCGCGCAGCGGCGGCAGGCCCCGCCCGGGGGGCCCCCCCCCC